>Ga0136617_10004401_pt1 | contig 12604 bp, 12 predicted proteins | sample AntDrymUQ3222106_2_FD_129672 | JGI IMG/M metagenome (GOLD analysis project Ga0136617, IMG submission 129672) | Polar desert sand microbial communities from Dry Valleys, Antarctica - metaG UQ322 (21.06) | ecosystem: Environmental > Terrestrial > Soil > Desert | place: Antarctica: Dry Valley...
AATAAAGATTCCATTTTTGCTTTTCCAAAGGGCGGCGTTTTTGGCCCCTACCAGGATAACAAAAGTTATGTACTTGCAAAAAAGATTGATGAAAAAATTCTTCCCGATTCTGCCACCGTAAGACATATTCTAATTCAAACAACAAATCCACAAACCGGGCAGGCGATGCTGGAAGACAGCATAGCCAAAAAAAGAATTGATAGTATAGACCTTGCTATACAAAACGGCGCAAATTTCGATTCTCTGGCTAAAAAATTATCGGATGATAAGGGTAGTGCAGACAAAGGCGGTGTTTACGATTATTTTCCGCAAGGGCAAATGGTAAAGGCATTTAATGATTTTGTTTTTGAAGGAAAGAGGGGTGATAAAAAAGTGGTAAAAACCGAATTCGGTTATCACCTGATAGAAATATTAGGACAAAGAGGCTCGCAACCTCACTATAAAATAGCTTACCTGGCCAAAGAAATTACGCCAAGCGATGAAACGGATAACAGCGCCAGCAGCCAGGCAAATCTCTTTTCAGGGGAAAGCCGCGATCTTAAAGCATTTAATGCGAACTATGATAAAAACTTAAAAAGCAAAGGCCTTAATAAACTGGTAGCTGCAGATATTAAACCAGGCGATTATTCTATAACAGGTTTAGGAACTTCACGTGATTTGGTACAGGCAATTTTTAAAGCAGATAAAGGCGATGTTATTGAACCGGCGAGAGTTGGAGAAAGCTATGTAGTAGCAACGGTTACGGAAATAAATGAGCAAGGAATGCAGACACCAGCCCAGGCCAGGGCTATTGTTGAACCCATTTTGCGGAATGAAAAAAAGGCCGCTCAAATAACACAGAAATTAGGAAAAATAACTACGCTGGAAGCGGCGGCTACTGCCGTTAGCCAGCCTGTTCAAACAGCAGACAGTCTTCGTTTTAGTGGTGCTAACGCTGTATTTGGATTTGAAGGAAAAGTAATTGGTGCGGTATTTAATCCAGCAAACAAAGGAAAGTTAGTGCCCGAGGCTATTAAAGGCCAGGCAGGTGTATATGTGCTACGTGTGGAAAATATTAATGCAACTCCAATTGACAACGCAAATATTGAACTCCAGCGCCAAATGATGCAAATGCAGACCCGCCAGGCTGCGATGCAAAGGTCACCGGCAGAAGCTTTAAAAGAAGCCGCTGATATAAAGGATAATAGGACTGATTTCTATTAGCAGATTTTTGCCCCGGTTTAGTGCCGGGCTAAAGCGATGCTAAAGTTGAATAATTGTGAAAGCACTCAAGTAATTTTGAGTGCTTTTCATTAAAGCGATAAATTATTTTCTAAATTAAAATTTCACCTAAAGAGGGTGCTTATTCCCCTTTAGGGGATGGGGGCTTGAAATGATTGTAAATAAAGTAGCAAGCAGTGGCCTGCTTTCGCTTGACCTTGAAAAATACTTACCTGCCGGTGAAATAACCACGTTCGATTTGAAAGATTATCTCTTTATGGGCCTGATCTTAAAAGAAAAAGATTTTAGAGAAGCATTGAAAAATATAGATTGGGAAGAATATAGAGATAAGTATGTATCGGTTATTTGTACAGCCGATGCCATTATTCCCATTTGGGCCTACATGCTGATAGCTACCTATTTGCAGCCTGTTGTTAAGGATGTGTTTGTAGGAAGCGAAGCAGAAATGTATAAGTATATCTTTCTTCAAAACATTGAAGCCATTGACACGAACGAGTTTCAGGATCAGCGGGTGGTAGTAAAAGGTTGTGGGGATATTGCCATAGACAGTTACGCTTATGCTGCGGTTACAAAACAATTATTGCCGGTTGTAAAAAGTATTATGTATGGTGAACCTTGTAGCACAGTGCCGGTTTTTAAAAAAAAATAATGAAAAAATGGATCATTGTTTTTGTAACTATTTTTCTTATAAGCTGTGCTGATAATGATACAACCCAAAATGCATTAGAAAACAAAACCGATTCTTTGATCACAGAAGAAATCGGCAATGGTAATTGGCAGGAAAATACATTTACAGAACTTTACAGTTTTTATAGACTCTACGATTCTTCTTTTACGGTCGATAGTTTTGAACTTATTCAGGAATCCACATTTGAAGATTTTCCCGCAGAAGCGATTGATGTAAGCAAGATGCAACCATTTAGAAAATTAATTAGTTACAATACGGACAGTACTTTTGGAGTTGATCTCTTTTCCTACAATTACCTGCCTGGTAAAATTGGCGAAAGAATATATGTGGAGGCCGGAGAACCTGATATGGAAGCATCTTTAATTGATGTAAAGAAAAAAGAAAAGATGCGTTTGCTGTATTTAGGACCTTCCTATATTTTATTTCAGGCACAGTGGTTAAATAAGAACGAAGTGGTAATTGGCGGTGCCGAAATAATTTCTGAAAATAAAATTAAACCGCTGCTTTGGAAAATTACTATATCCGAAAAGTCGTCAGAAATGTATAGCTATTTGGGTTTTGTTAAATCAAATGCTTTCACGATTCTTGCGGCAAGGCTTGCACAGGGAGATTTATTTCTTAAATAATTAAAACCAGCCACGCCGTTTAAATACCATCAGCATACCAGCCGGTATTAACAGCATAAAGGCAACAGCAGCATAAAAGCCCCATCGGTTATCAGAGGTGGGAATAAAATCAAAATTCATCCCGAATATGCCACCAATAACTGTTGGTGGCGCCAGTAAGCTGGTAACAATAGCCATTACTTTCATTACCTCATTCATACGAAGGTTTACATTATTAATATAGAGGTCTTGCATACTTAACATTACATCACGGTAGTTTTCACTAAGGTCGTGCGCCTGTATAATGTGGTCATGCACATCTTTAAAATATTTAGTGGTTTTATCGTCCAGCAATTCACTTTCGCTGCGTATAATACCTCCCACAAGGTCACGCACCGGTGCTATATTTCGTTTTAAAACAATAAGCTCTTTTCTTAACTGGTTAATATGCACAAGCGCTCTCTTATTGCTATCTCTTATCACTTCTTCTTCCAGTATTTCTGTTTTTTCGCCCAGCTTTTCCATTACAAAAAAATAATTATCCACTATCAGGTCCAGCATGGTATAACATAAATAATCTGCTCCGCTTTTTCTTAGTTTGCTATTGGGCATCTTTAATCTTTCGCGAATAGGATTAAAAACATCTTTGTGAGGATCTTCCTGGAATGTAATAACAAAATCTTTCCCCAATGCTATGCTTATCTGCTCCTGTTCGACAACACCTTGTTTTTCATTAAAATAAAGCATGTTCAAAAGACAGTAAAGAATATCATCTACCTCATCCATCTTTGGCCGCTGGTTCACACTTAGAATATCTTCTGCTACAAGATGATGGATGCCATAATGTTCACAAATACATTCTACTTCTTTTTTTCTGAGGCCATCGACATTTATCCAACTGACTTTTCCATTTCCCTTAAAGGCATAACTATCAAATACAGTTTCCAGTGTATGCTCTTCCAAAACATGTAAGTCATAATCATATACAGTGGTACGTATTTGTTCCGCATCTTTTCTTTTTACGGCAGCAATTGGATTGGCGGTTAAAATTTGTTTAGTGCGATGGCTACCGAACAAGGCGGAGGGCATAATATAGCGTAAATATTTTTCCGGGTTTTTTGAGACTCTCATATTGAATAAACTATCGCATCAAAAAATTAAAATGTTGCACCACTGCTACAAATTTATCATCCTTTGAAGTGATGTTTAGTAATTTATCGGATTTAATAAAATCATCCAGGTCCGATTTTTTAATTGCCAGCACAGATGGTATTTCTTTTATTTTCTTTACACTAAAAAAAGTTCCATTGTAATATATAAGATAACTTTCAGCAGTTTGAATTTTTATTTCAGTGGTTGCAGAACCATAATGTTTGTGTTCAGCAACTTGTTTATCGAATAATTTATAAAGGGAAGCTTTGCCGCTGTGTAGCCATTGATACCACTGTTGTTCCCTATTATTCCTTTCACCTGAAATAGCCGGTGCATGAATAAAACGATAATTCACATCTGCCAAAGTGTCGATAAAAATAATTTCTTTTATATTAGGGTTAGCAATAAACTCATTGCCAAACTGATCCTGGTAATGCACATTGTTTTTTAAAAGATCAAGCCTGGCATTTATATTTTTTTGTTCATTGCCATTGTTAAATACTAAAATAGCATTCATCCAATTTTCATTAAAAAAATAAGAGCCTTCTACAACTTTAAAATGATCTGCAGTGGTTACAGGTTTTCCGTCAACGGCATAAAACAGACTGCCGGCTGCGATCTGAATGTCTTTTCTTGGATCGCGTCCTCCTTGTGAAAACGCTGAAAAAAAGGCAAACAGTAAACAAGGGAGAATGATAATTTTCATTTCTATACTTTTAAACTGTCTTAAAATTAGTTTTATTTTAGTGAGTTCATAACAACGCCTGTGCTCTTTGCAGGTCCTCGGGAGAATTAATGTCGATGCCCATCGATTCCGTCAACGCCATTTTTAATTGTATTCCATTTTCTAAAAAACGCAGGCACTCTATTTTTTCAGCATTCTCAAGTGGTGTTACAGGCCATTTGGTAAATCGCAGCAAAATTTCTTTTCGAAATGCGTATACGCCAATATGTTTGTAATGTGTGATTTTTTCGTCGGTGTTTCTTGGATAAGGAATAACGCTCCGGCTGAAAAGCAAAGAATTCATTTGATTATCTACGCTAACTTTTACCACATTCGGGTCATTTAGTGAAATATCATCTTTAATAATTTCCATTAGAGAGCCAATCTGTACCGGCTCATCTAAAAAAAGATCTACTAATTTTTTTAATGAGACTCCATTTACAAAAGGCGTATCTCCCTGCACATTTACAATTACATCCACATCACGGTTTTTTATAGCTTCGGCAATGCGGTCTGAGCCACTTTCATGTAACACCCCACTCATATAAACGCTGCCGCCATAATGTTCTATTTCGGTTTTTATATCATCGCTATCGGTGGCAACTAATACTTCATCGAACAAACCCGTATGCAAGGTGGCAAGATAAGTATGTGCAATTACCGTTTTGTCCCCAAGTGGTTTTAATAACTTTCCGGGAAAACGCGAGGCTGCGTAACGGGCGGGAATTACAGCGATCTTCTTCATGTATCGAAGATAATGGGAACAACGAATATTGAACAAGGAACAAGGAATGATGAATCAGAAAATGCTCAATGCTCAATAATCAATATTCAACGGAAGACCATCTACCAATAATCATCTATCAACTATTTATCTGCTTATCGAACCACAAAGTGCCAAAGGGTAAAAAAGCCGCCACCCCTCCCATAAATAATTTTTTGAATGGCCATTTTAATAGCCGCTGGGCGAGCAGTAAATGAATGCAATAAAGTATAAATAAAATGCCGTGCACCCATCCTGTATATGTTACTATTACGGGCTTGTTCCAAATATATTTTAAAGGCATGGCTACAAAAAGTAACAGTAGCCAGGAAAAAGCTTCGGCATAACCTAAAAGCCTAAGCCGTTTAATGGCGGCATGTTGTAAAATCATAATTAAAAGTTAGATGAACGTTTTGCGTGATAAATTACCTTCGGTAAGCTCAGGAAGCCAACCCAGCCGGATACTGTTATTCCATTTTTCCAAAAGGTTTGCGCAGAAGCATAATAAAATTTTCATCTTGTTCATTTGGATAATACCGGTCCAGGCCATAGCGGATTTTAGAAGGATCTAATTGTTTATAAGTACCAAACATGCGATCCCAGATGGCCAGGACAGCGCCATAATTACTGTCTGTAAAAGGCTGCTGCCAATGATGATGAACTTTATGCATATTGGGAGATACGACAATAAAACTTACCATCTTATCAAGCCATTTTGGCAAACTGATATTTGCATGAGTAAATTGTACAACTATTATTAATATGGTTTGATAGATCATTACAGCATAAATAGGCGCACCGGCAACTAAAACGCCAGCCATAAAAAAAACACCACGCAACACACTTTCAATGGGGTGGTGGCGCAAGCCCGTAGTTACATCTACATTATTATCGGAATGATGCACAACATGAAAACGCCATAAAAACCAGGTTTTGTGCTGAACCAAATGCACTAACCAGCCACCAAAAAAATCAAGTACAAAAAAAGTTATAATAATAGTCCACAAAGAAGATGCGTTCAGCCATTGAGATAAACCAAACCCGGTGGCTTTACAAAAATCGGCAAGTAGAATGATGAGAACAGCGAAACCTGTATGAATGATCAGATGCATGACCGTAAAAGAAAAATTAATGGAAGCATGGCGCAGTTTATTTTTTTTATATTGTAAAGAAAGCAATGGAATTGCGCCTTCTACCAGCCAAAGCAATAACATACCCCCAACCAAAAAAAGCATGCGTTCAAGCGGGCGCTGTTCCAGTGTTCCAAAATAATCTAATACCTGTTGCCACATGTGCTAAAAATAACAAATTTAAAGCCGTAAACGAATAGAAAAGAGTGAATTTCAATTCACTTAGCTACTGCCCTTTAGGGGCGGGGGGAATTAGGGAAGAGCTTTAAAATCATAACCGCAAGAGCTGCATTGATAAATTTTAGAAACCTCAACCGATTTTCCGTTTAATAACATGCTGGCCAGGGCTGCCAGTTTACATTTATGTTTTCTGGTAACACTGATAATCTTTAACGAGTGAGTTTTACAAACAGGGCAGGCGACGGTTCTTAAGTATTGTTCTTCGGCGGTCTCTATCATATCCCAGGCCCTTTCTACCTGCGATGTATGAACCATCAGTTTCATTCCGCCAAGGGCCGGACTTAACAATGGATCAATGGTAACCGTGTATTCATCTTTTAAATGACAATTAATATTGGCATTTTGAAGCATGTTTAAAACAATATTTGCTTCAATGTAATTATCAAATGATCGCAACTCAACAAAATTCATACGCACCGGTTGTAATGCTTAAGTAAAGGAAATTTACAAAAACGTAAAAATAAGAATGGAGGATAAATTTACTTATTTCTGCGCTTTTGTAAGGCGGTGAAGATGAGCAGAAAGAAAAATACACAGGCAGAAACTGCAAACAAATAGAATAAACTATCAGGCATTTTACGATGCTCCATTTTGAACATGGAAAAAAGAAGCAGCATAGCCGCAAAAATAAAACCTCCTAAATAAACCCATCGCCTCATGAGGCTTTTTATTGATTCAACATCAAAGGCATTACCAGCATCAGCACCTCTTCATTGTCCTCCATTTCTGTGGGTTTTAAAATGCCTGCTTTTGTGGGGGTAGATAATTCAATACGTATTTCTTCGCTGTCCGCAGCATTTAGCATTTCTATTAAAAAGCGGGCATTAAAAGCAATGGTGAGGTCCTCGCCATCATACTGGCAATTCATGCGTTCATTGCCTTCAAAACTAAAATCAACATCCTGGGCGGCTAAGCCGAGTTCGCTGCCGCTAATATTCAGCGCCACCTGGTTTGTACTCTTATTGCTAAAAACGCTTATTCTTCTTAAAGCGCTTTGAAACTGTGCTTTATTTATTAATAATTTATAAGGGTTATCAGCAGGGATCACTACTTTATAATCCGGGAAACGTGCATCAATCAAGCGGCAGCTCATTTGCGTAGTGCCGTGTTTTACAAATAAATGATTGCTGTTATAATTGATTGTTATTTCATCCTGGTTGGCCGGTAGTGCAGCTTTTAAAAGATTTAAGGGTTTGCGGGGAACAATAAAAGAATCTGGTTTTGGGCAGCTGACATCTGTGAGCTTATACCGTACCAGGCGATGCGCATCTGTAGCCACGAATTGTATGAAGTCAGTATTTAATTCAAAAAAAACACCTGTCATCGCCGGGCGCAGGTCATCATTACTTACGGCAAAAAGCGTTTTATTTATAGCCGTGATCAGGGCAGATGAAGTCATGGTAAAAGAAGTAGTGTCATCGGCAGAAGGTTCTTTTGGAAAATTATCAGGATTTTCACCCATTACTTTATACTTGCCGTTATCGCTGGTAATTTCTATTCCAAAATTTTTATCAATGCTGAAAGTTAGCGGCTGATCTGCAAGATTTTTAAGTGAGTCAAGCAATATCCTGGATGGAATACAAACCTTACCGGTTTCATTTGCTTCAACATCTAACTGAATGCGCATTACTGTTTCCAAATCAGTGGCAACAACCGTGAGCTTGCCCTTTTCTACTTCAAAAAGAAAATCTTCCAGGATGGGCAACACTGTATTTGCATTAATTACTCCCGCAATTTGTTGTAATTGTTTAAGCAGTTGAGAAGAAGAAACAATGAATTTCATTTGTATCTGTTTTGTCTTTATTATACAGGGTGGAGGCGAAACTAAGCATTTTTTGCTAAGAGAAAAGAGCTAAGAGAAAACCGAAAGAAAGAAAAGAGTTAAGAGGAATCTGAAAGAGAAAATGCTTAAGTTAAAACTGAAAGAAAGAAAGAGAAAAAGAGGATAGAAAAAATTTACATTCGCTTTCATTTCCTTTTTCTCTTTTTTCTTCTCTTAGCTCTCTTAGCCAGATATTTGCAAACTAAAGAATGGAATTATGTTATCAAAGATTTTTGGCAGGGGGAAAAAAACTGAAGAATTCCATGAACCCGATATTAAATTTGGCCGCTATTCCGACAACAATAAATCTTTTGAAAAAGTGCAACGATGGAATGAAGCGGACGCTTTTTTTAAAGATAAAAATTATCACAAAAGCATAGCCGCATTTTTTGACTACTTAAAAGACGAGGGGGCGGAAAATGTTTTTCATGAGCAAAAAGGAATGGAAGGCAGTTTTTCATTTTACCAGGGTTCAAAAATTATTAAAGGATTTTATAATGGAGAAGTGTTTGAGGCGGAGACAACACTTGCCGGTATGCCGCAGCCAAACGTTCCTGTAATGCGGCGTTTGCTCGAAATGAATTTTGCACTTTATTACACCCGCTATGCTTTAAAAAATGATGAATTGTTTATGAAGTTTGACAGTGATGTTCAAACTGCTAACCCCGGTAAATTATACTATGGCCTGAAAGAATTGGCCACAAAAGCAGATAAGCAGGATGATTTGCTGGTGCAGGATTTTACAACGCTGGTGCCTGTTGAAACAAACCATATTATAGAAATTCCGGCAAGCGAAAAAGAAATAAAATATAAATACCTGCAAAAATGGATAAATGAAACCTTCGGGTTGATAGAGACGGTTGATGGAGATAAATATTCAGGGGGTATTGCTTATATGTTATTAGCGCTTACTTATCGTATTGATTATTTATTAGTGCCGGAAGGAAGGCTGTTGCTTGAAATGGAAAAGATCGCTGACATCTATTTTAAAAAAGATGAACGGCCTGTTACACAAAAAAATGCTGAAATGATGGAAGAGTTTACAAAGATTAAGGCCCGTAAGAAAGAAGAAGTTTTTCCTTATCTTTTCAGGTCGCGTTATACATTTTCTGTTGTTACACCCCAAAATCATAAATTGGTAGCTGATGCCATTTATAATGCCAATCAAAACATTGGCTGGTACAAAGAAAATAAGCACACTGAAATAGCAACACAGATAAGTGAATATGGCCTTGCCTATTGCCAACACACCTATAGCCTTCCGCGGCCTTTAACAGAGTTTTTTCAATTGTTTATGATGATTAATTACCCGGAATTTTTTAAAGAATTAGGATTCAAAAAAAATTATTTTAACAGCGAAAAAAAAGAATTTAATAAGGAAGCAATTTTACAGGCAATAGAAAATATCCAGCAGGACTGGGCACCTAAATACCCTGCATTAAAAATGAAAACAGATAAGTTGAAATTTAATAACCTGGTCTCATTCAATCAGTCGTTTAGTACAGAGATCGAATTTTTGAATGTAGAAACAAGATAATGACTACCCAGCAGATCATAGAATTATATCGTCCTGCCATTATTCAAATAGCAACACAAACCAGTACTGGCACCGGTTTTTATTTAAAGGAATTTGACCTGGTGGTAACCAATGAGCATGTGATAGGGAAAAACGCTGAATTAACTATTGCAGGCCGCTCGTTTGAACGCCGGCTTTCAAAGGTTTGGCATACTGATAAAAAGCACGACATCGCCTTTTTGCAACCGCCTGCAGATGTTCAGTTACCAGAAGTAAAGTTGGGAAAGTATGAAAATGTAAAAGATGGCGAAGTGGTGGTAGCTATTGGGCATCCCTTCGGGCTTAATTATACCGCTACGCAGGGAGTTATTTCTAAGGCAGACCGCATTCGTGACGGCATAAAATACATACAGATCGATGCTGCCATTAACCCCGGAAATAGCGGCGGGCCACTGGTAAATAAGGAAGGTGAAATAATTGGTGTGAATTCCTTTATCATTCGTGGTGGCGATAACCTGGGTTTTGCTTTACCCGTTAGCTATTTACGCGAAGCCCTGGAACTATATCTTCCTCATCGGAGCGAACCTTCTGCACGTTGCCATAGCTGCGGCACACTGGTTTTGCCCGGTAATATAGATTCAACAAAATACTGCCCGTTTTGTGGCACCGAAGTGATGTTACCCAAGCCACCCGAAAAAGAATTAAAACAGGTAGGAGTGGCAAAAGTGGTAGAGGATATTTTAACTGAGTTAGGGAAGGATGTAAAGCTTGCCCGCGAAAATATTAATAACTGGAGTGTAAAAGAAGGCATGGCAAAAATTAAGATCAATTACAACCCGGAAAATTATTTTGTAGCAGGCGATGCCTATCTCTGCACCCTACCCGGCGATACCGCACAGATACAGCCACTGTATAAATTTTTGCTAAAAGAAAATTATAAAATGGACAGCCTTGTTTTAAGTTGTGTAAAACAAAGCATAGTTCTTTCCTGCATTATGTACGACCTTGATATGACCAAAGAGGCAGGTGTAGAAATGTTTCGTGACCTTTTTCAAAAAGCTGATTATTATGATCAGTTGCTGGAGAAAGAATTTGGTTGCAGGGAATTGCTTGAAGAAGTTTAGCCCTTTGTCGTTTGGCCTTTTACAAGTACACACATTCAACCGTAACGTTGAAATAAAAAAAATGCAAAAAAAATTCCTGGGAAAAGAACAAGCCTTGCAAAAGCTGCGGCATTACTGCGGTTACCAGGAACGAAGCCACCAGGATGTTATTCAAAAATTATGGGATCTTGGCGTACAAAAAAAAGAGCAGGATGAAATAGTTGCAACGCTGATAGAAAATGGTTATTTAAATGAAGAACGCTTTGCCTTACAATTTGCCGGTGGTAAGTTTCGAATCAATAACTGGGGGAAGAAAAAAATATTACATGCCTTAAAAGAAAAACAGGTTAGCATTTATAACATCAATAAAGCATTAAAAAATATTGATGAAGAACATTATCAAAAAAAATTAAAGAAGCTTCTTCAAAAAAAATATCAATCATTAAAAAGCGAACAATACCTGGTTAGAAAAAAGAAAGCCCTGGATTACATGCTGCAAAAAGGCTACGAGTTATCACTGGTAAGCCAGGCGTTGTTGCAAATTGAAAAGCAATGACGTTTATTGAATAACGATCTTGTGTTTTTCTGTTTCATTACCTTTTATAACCTGCACCCAATAAATTCCTTTTGCCAGTGCCGGCAAGAGCACAGCCGTAGTGCCTGAAATATTTTTCAAATTCTTTTCAAAAACCTTGCTTCCGTTGCTATTTATAACCTGCATTTTATCAACCGGGTTACTCAAAACCAAATTGATAATTCCATTGTGTATTACGGAAGGATAAATTTTTATATTTCTTTCATCGCCGGATACCTTAACTATTGGCGAATAATTAATTTTTCCATTGTCTTCTTCAATGGCAAGCCGGTAAAAAACGTTGCCAACTGTAACAATAGAATGGCGAAAAGTGTAATCATCCCCATTTAAATTTCTGCTGGCAGCCACCTGTCCTACCCTTGTATAATTTCTGCCGTCGACGCTATATTCAATGCCAAATCTCGCTGTGTTTTGTTCAAAAGCAGTTGTCCATTTTAATTGATTATGATCTGCAAAATGCTTTACCGATATATGGGATAGCGTAACAGGCAAGGGAATACCTCCTGTAGCAACAACTTTATATACTGAACCTGTTCCTTGCGAAGCCGCATAAAGGTCTCCGTTTTCTGCCTCGCCAAAACTTACTACAAAATTTTGCAGTCCTCCCTGCGATGTTGTAATCCAGCTTGCTCCACTGGGCCTTGTCAAATAAACGGTGCCGGAATACACATCAGTTGATATATAATAACCTCTGAAACTTGCATATTCTCCGCCCCGGTAAACAAAGCCCCCTGTAACGGCAGCACCACCTCCATTGGGATTATCATATTCAAAAACAGGAAATACATTATCTACGGGTGTGCAATCTGGTACACCAGGAGTAGAAATTGATCCTTCATAGCAACGCCATCCATAATTAACATGGCCAGAGCTTGCTGCAGGCCGGTAATTTACTTCTTCTTTAGCACCTTGACCTACATCACCAATCCACATATCACCGGTTAGCCGGTCAAAGCTCCAGCGGAAAGGATTGCGCAACCCAAGTGCCCATATTTCATCTGATACAGCTGCATCGCCAACATACGGATTTGAAGGAGGAATACTG
>Ga0136617_10004402_pt1 | contig 12600 bp, 8 predicted proteins | sample AntDrymUQ3222106_2_FD_129672 | JGI IMG/M metagenome (GOLD analysis project Ga0136617, IMG submission 129672) | Polar desert sand microbial communities from Dry Valleys, Antarctica - metaG UQ322 (21.06) | ecosystem: Environmental > Terrestrial > Soil > Desert | place: Antarctica: Dry Valley...
AGCACCCCCCAGCTCACTGAAATACCGCGCCAGCGTCGAGGCGGCCGGCCCGCGGGTGAGCAGGGAAACGATGATCATGAGCGCCGCCGAGCCCAGGACCATCGGCACCACGGGCATGAAACCGAGGACGGTCGTTCCCCCCGGCGTCCGCGTCACGATCTCCCATCCGCCGGCGCGGATGGCGACGATGTTGTGGCCGGGGGCGGCGGCGGGGACGGTGGCCTGGAAGATCGCGATCGCAGCGACCGTTCCGGCCGTCCACAACGCCACCGCGAGCGCACCCCAGCGCGTGGAGCGCCGCCAGAAGAGCGCGGCGATGAGCAGCGGCGACAGCGCGGCGTAGCCGGACAGCGCGTACTGGATCGCGAGCTCGAAGATGTTCGCGGGCGCGTTCATGGCCACCACGTAGGCGAATACCGTCACCGCCACGACGAAGACGCGGCCGGTCTGCACCTGCACCTGCTGTCCGAATCGCGCCGTGCCACCGTAATGGGTGAAGACGTCCTCGGTGAACATCGTCGAGAGGGCGAGAATCTGGGAATCGCTCGCCATGACCGCGGCCATGATCCCCGCGCCGAGCAGCCCGGCCAGCCACAGCGGCGCGTAGCGGTGGAGCAGGAGCAGCAGCACGTCGTCGCCGGCCATCTTGTCCCGCAGCTCTTCACGCCCCTCCGGCGCCAGCGTCGCCCCCTGCGTCGCCAGCACGCGGCGGGCGTCCTGCTTGGCCTTGATCTCGGGGACGTCGGTGGCCCGGTTCGCCATCACGCCCAGGAACACGCAGGGCAGCCAGATGGCCATGATGCAAAGCGGGTACAACGTCACCGTCTTCTTGAACTGCGCCATGCGGCGGGCGGTGAGGCAGAAGATCGCCATGTGCGGGAACGCCATTGCCGACAGGGGAATGAAGGTGTAGCTGAAGAACTGCAGGGGCGAGAACCGCTCGCGGGTCATGAGGGGCGCGGTCGCCGGGGACGCGAGCATGGCCTCCGCGGCCTGCCGGAAGCCGCCCATGCCGTGGGCGATCACGGCCACCGCCACGGCGCCGAACACGAGGAAGAGCACGGTCTGGAACGTGTTCACCCACGCTGTCCCGCGCATTCCGCCGAAGAAGACGTAGCTCATGACGACCATGGCCACGATTGCGCCGCCCAGCCAGTACGGGACGACTCCCCCGCTCACCGCCTGCAGGGTCGTCCCCCCGCCCATCACGCCGATGACGACGTACGGAACGAGGAGCGCCGCCTGCACCGCGAATATGACGGTTCCGATGTGACTGCATTCCCAGCGGTCGCGGAAGAGCTGGACGGGGGTCATGAAGCCATGGCGCTTGCCGAGCGCCCACAGCCGCGTTCCCATCAAAAATATGGTGAGCGGGATGATCATCCCCGACGACGAAGCCATCAGCCCGAAGGTCACGATCCCGTTGTTGAACGCGTGGCCGGATGAGCCGAGGATCGCAAACGCCGTCATGTTGGTGCCGAACAGCGACAGCAGGAACACGGCCGGGCCGAGCGACCGGCTGGCCAGGAAGTATTCCTCGGCATTCTGGGAGGCTCCGCGCCGGCGAAACGCGAAGACGCCGATGTAGATGACGACGGCCAGATACGCGAAGACGATGAGGGCGGGAATCATTCAGTGCGCGGGGGGCGCTGCGTCGCGCCCCCCGAGCCCCCCGCGCCCCCCGCGCGCTCGCGCGCATGGATCGCGCTCGCGCGCTGCTGTTGCTCGTGGTCGCCCTCGCCCTCATCGTCGAGGTGACCCGGCCAGGCCCAGCGCACCAGTGAACCGAGCAGCAGCGCCGCCGCCACCGAGAAACAGGCGTGATAGAAAAGCCCTATGGGCAGGAACCCGAAGACCAGAGGCCGCGCCGTGCGCCAGAACCAGATGTCCTGGTGAAGCGCGTACAACGCGACCGTGGCCAGGGTCAGGAGCACATAACGCGGCTTCATTCGCCCGCCGATCATCTTGCGGAGAGCGGCCGCGGGTCAACCTTCAAGGTGTTGGACTGCCGGCCTCCACGAACTTTTACCTGCATCCGTCGGCTCGGACGTAGCACAATCCCCCTCTCGGAGGTGTTCATGTCTCGATATGCCGCTGTCGCCGCTGTCGCCGCCGTCGCCGCCCTGGCGGGGCTCACCATGGCCGCGGCCCCCGCTCCGGTGGGCTGGCCGCAGTGGCGCGGCCCGAACCGAGACGGCGTGTCCACCGAGACCGGGCTGCTCCGCGCCTGGCCGGCCACCGGGCCGACGGTGGTGTGGAAGGCGTCGGGCCTCGGCACCGGCTTCTCGAGCGTGTCCGTGGCGAATGGCCGCGTCTTCACCATGGGCGACGTGAACGGCGCCCAGCACGTGATCGCGCTCTCGGCGACGGATGGGAAAAAGCTCTGGTCAGCGAGGGTTGGCACGCCCTGGGTCGACCAGTACGGCGGCCCGCGCGGCACGCCCACCGTCGACGGCGACCTCGTGTATGCGCTCGGCACTGCGGGCGACCTCGTGGCCGTCGACGCGGCCACGGGCAAGGAGCGCTGGCGCAAGAGCCTGCCCGGCGATTTCGGCGGCCAGATGATGTCGATGTGGACGTGGAGCGAGTCCCCGCTGGTGGACGGCGATCGCCTGTTGGTGACGCCTGGCGCTAAGACCGCCCTCCTCGTCGCCCTCGACAAGCGCACGGGCAAGGAGATCTGGCGCACCGCCGCCGGCGACCTCGGCCCGAAGGGCAAGGAAGGCGCCGCGTATTCCTCGATCGTGATATCGAACGGCGGGGGCGTGAAGCAATACGTCCAGCTCGTCGGCAAGGGGCTCGTCGGTGTGCGCGCGTCCGACGGCAAGCTGCTGTGGAACTACAACCGCGTGGCAAACGACGTGGCCAACATCCCCACGCCCGTGGTCAAAGGCGATCTGGTCTTCACATCCACGGGATACCAGACCGGGGCGGCGCTGGTGCGCCTGGCCGCGGCATCGGGCGGTGTGTCCGCGACCGAGGTCTACTTCCTCGACGGAAAGGTCTTCCAGAACCACCATGGCGGCATGGTGCTCGTGGGCGATCACATCTACGCCGGCCATGGACACAACCGCGGGAACCCCATCGCCATCGAGCTCGCGACGGGCAAGGTCGTGTGGGGCGGAGCGGAGCAGAAGAACGCGGGGACCGGCTCGGCCGCGGTCGCCTACGCCGACGGCAGCCTTTACTTCCGTTACCAGAACGGCACGATGATGCTCATCGAGGCTTCGCCCGCCGGCTACGCGGAAAAGGGCGCGTTCGCGATCCCGGGAGTCAGCGGACCAAGCTGGCCCCATCCCGTGATCACGGGCGGCCGGTTGTACATCCGCGAACAGGACACGTTGTACGCGTACGACGTGAAGCGGGGGTGAGGGTAGCGCCTTACTGCTTTCCCCCGATCGCGTACAGGTGCTTCTCCGTCCGGAGGTAGATCCGCCCGTTCGAGATCGCGGGTGAGCTCAGGGTGTACTCGGCGACGTCGTTCTCGGCCAGGAGCTCGAAGGCGGGACCAGCCTTGATCACGCTGGTCACGCCGTCCTCGTTGGTCACGTAGATCCGGCCATCCGCGAGCACGGGCGAGGCGCTGTAGGTGCCGGGCTTCAGCCGCTCGGGACCGTAGAGGGTCCGGCCCGTCGCGACGTCGAGGCACCAGGCGATGCCCCGGTCGGTGACGATGTAGGCGCGCGTCCCGTCGGTGACGGGCGTCGGCACGTCCGGTCCGTTGTCGAAGCTCCACACGCGATGGGACGTGGTCACGTCGCCGCGGCCGCCGGCGCGGATAGCGAGGAGCGGCTTCACCCGCGTGGGCGCGAGCACGAGGTCGCCCACCACCACGGGCGAGGCGACGATGCGGTAGTTCGAATCGCGGTCGGGGTTCAAGCCGCCGGCTCGCCACAACTCGCGGCCGGTGGCAAGGTCATGGCCGGTCACGTAATCGCCTCCGGTGACCACGAGCTCGCGCTGCGCCCCGCGCTCCACCAACGCGGGCGTGGAGTACGAGTCCGGGGATTCGCGGACGGCGTCGGTGGGCCGCTCCACCCGCCAGCGGTTCTTGCCCGTCGCGGTGTCGATGCGCAGGACGTACGAGGGATCGTCGGTGTTCATGCCGTGAAGCACCTGCACGTACAGCGCGTCGCCGGCGAGGAGCGGAGACGACGCGTATCCCCACTGCAGCCCGAAGGCGCCGTAATCCTTCGGGATGTCCCGCGCCCAGAGCTCGCGCCCCGCGAAATCGAAGGCCTTCAGGATGCCGGTCCCCGTCATGACGTAGACCGTGCGGCCGTCCGTCACCGGCGAGGGCGAGGACATGTTCTGCTTCCGCATCCGCGTATTGCCGCCGCCGAGCGGGCGCGACCATACCGTCGCACCGGTGGCACGGTCGAGGGCCCAGAGGGAAAGGGCATCGCCGTCGGCCACGTTCAGGAAGATGCGGGCGCCGGAGACGATCGGCGTTGCCCCGCTGCGATCGGGGAGGGGCCGCTTCCAGGCCACGTTCTCGGTTGCCGTCCAGCGCACGGGCAGCCCTTTCTCCGTGCTGACACCGTTGCGCGAAGGGCCGCGCCAGTGCGGCCAGTCCTCCGCCAGGGCCACGCTTCCTGCCAGCGCACCCACCGTGAAACCGATCGCTCGTGCCCTAGCGCCCATCTTCCCCCCCGCTCCCCCGAATCGCCCCTGACCGTTTCACGTCTTATCACAAGGCGGCATTGGCCGGCCCGTCATTAGAATGGCGTGATCATGCGCCTCCCTATCCGCCCGTACGCCTTCCTCGCGCTGACCGTCCTCGCGATCCCATCCTCCTTGCGCGCCCAGGCTACGACGACGGAGCTCACGGGAACGGTGCAGGATTCCTCCGGCGGCGCCCTGCCTGGCGCCCTCGTGACCGCGCGCCACATCGACACCGGCCTCAACCGCACCGCGACCGTCGGACAAGACGGCCGCTACGTGATGGCCGGACTCCCGCTCGGTGAATGGGAGATCCGGGTCGAGCTCTCGGGGTTCCGCCCCGTCGTGCGTCGCGGAGTCGACCTCGTGATCGGGCAGGCGTCGGTGGTGGATGCGAGCCTGGATCCGGGGGCGCCCGACGAAGCGGTCACCGTCACCGCCGAAGCGCCACTGGTGCAGACCCGCTCCGGCGAGCTCAGCTATCTCGTCGGGGAGGAAGCGATCCGCGACTTGCCGCTGAACGGACGCAACTACACCGACCTCGCGCTGCTGCAGCCCGGGGTCGTCGCCTACCCGCACCGCGACGGCGGCTCCGTCGTCGCGCACGGAATGGGGATGAGCATCAACGGCCAGGACCCGCGCGCGAACGTCTACCTGCTCGACGGCACGCCGCTGAACGACTTCACGAACGGTCCCGCGGGAAGCGCGGCGGGGACAGCGCTGGGCACGGAGACGATCCGCGAGTTCCGGGTGGAGGCAAACGCCTACGGCGCGGAGTTCGGCCGCAACTCCGGAGGGCAGATCCACGCCGTCACCAAGTCGGGCACCAACGAGCGCCACGGCAGCGGATACCTTTACCACCGCAACGACGCCCTCGATGCGCGCAACTACTTCGATCCCGCAGCGAAGCCCGACTTCAAGCGATATCAGTTCGGGGCCACCCTCGGCGGACCCATCCGCCAGGACCGCACGTTCTTCTTCGTCGGTGCCGAGGGGCTTCGCGAGCGCCTGGGACGGACGGTCTCGACGATCGTGCCCAATGACGACGCCCGTCGCGGGATCCTTCCCGGGCTGGGCGCGATCGGCATCGATCCCGCGGTGGCTCCGTACCTCGCCGCCTTCCCCGTGGCCAACGGGGCCAACCTCGGCGGCGGGCTCGCCGTGCACGACTTCGTGTTCAACCAGACGATCGACCAGCACTTCCTGCAGGCCCGGCTGGACCAGAACGTCGGGGCGCAGGACCAGGTCTTCGTGCGCTACACCCTCGACGACGCCGAGCAGCACCTGCCCACGGATTTTCCGCAGTTCCCGCGGGCGTTCGTCTCGAGGAACCAGTTCCTGACCGCGGAGTACCGTCACGTCTCGTCGCCGGTGACGCTGCACACCGCGCGCTTCGGGTGGAGCCGCACGCGGATCGGCCAGGACGTGGAGGCAAACCTCGAGTCGCCGCTGGCCCCCTTCGTCCCTGGCCGCGAATTCATCGGCGGCATCGACATCGGGGGCATCCCCGGTCGCTTCGGCACGCAGACCACGGCCAACCTGCGGCTGAAGCAGGACGTGTTCGGCGCCGAGTACGGCGTCGTGCACACGCGCGGCCGCCATCTCCTGAAGGCGGGCGCGATGGCGGAGCGTTACCTCGACGACATGGTGAATCCGACCTTCAGCCTGGGGATCTTCACCTTCGGCAACCTCGAAGGGTTCCTGCGCAACCGTCCGCAGCGGTTCGTAGGGCTCACGCCGGAAGCGACCTTCGACCGCCAGTGGCGCTTCACGCTCCTGGGCGGCTACGTGCAGGACGAGGTCCGCATCGGACGCACGCTCAGTGTCCAGGCCGGGGTGCGCTACGAGTACGCCACGCTGCCCCGCGATCTCGGCGGGCGCGACTCCGCGCTCATCAACCTGACCGACCTCGCGCCGACGACGGGGACGCTGTACGAGAACCCGACCGGCAATCTCTCGCCGCGGGCGAGCTTCGCCTGGGACCCGTTCGCCGACGGGCGGTCCTCGGTGCGCGGCGGCTACGGGCTTTACTTCAACACCAACACCCACCAGAACCTGATCGTCACCGTGACCAACCCGCCGGCAACGCCGCGGGTCAGCATCGCCAACCCCACGTTCCCGATCCCGCCCTTCGAGCGGGGCTTGGGCAACACGATCCGCCCTATCCAGTACGACATCGAGAGCCCACGAATCCACGTCTGGAACCTCAACCTGCAGCGGGAGTTCAGCGGCCACACCGCGGTCATGCTCGGTTACGCGGGGTCGCGGGGTCAGAACCTGTGGCGCAGCGGCGACGTCAACGTGCCGACGCCCGTGCTGCGCGACGACGGCACGCAGTTCTTTCCCGTGGGGGCGCCGCGTCCAAACCCGGCCTTTGCCACCATCGAGCTGAAGACCAGCGACGGCGATTCCTGGTACAACGCGCTCCTGTTCGAGGTGCGGCGCCGCCCCACGCGTGGCCTCGGGTTCCAGTCGTCGTACACGTTCTCGCGCAACATCGACACGACACAGGCGTCGACCTTCTTCTCCGATGCCACCAACGGCACCACCTCGTTCTTCCCGGAGTTCCACGGCTCCGACTACAACAAGGGGCTCGCCGACTATCACGCCAAGCACAACTGGGTACTCAACGTGACGTGGGACATCCCCGGCGTCGGAGCGTCGGAGAGCTTCGCGCGCCGGGTGTTCGGCGGCTGGCAGGTGGCGATGATCGGCCAGATGCGGAGCGGCAGCCCGCTGACGGCGTTCGTGCGCACGAACCGATCGCGGTCACAGTGGGCGCCTTCGCTCGGTCCGGGGCTCGGGTTTGACCGGCCGAACCTCGCCCCCGGGCGCACCCCCGAAGACGCCGTCACCGGCAATCCCGATCAGTGGTTCGATCCCACGGCGTTCGCGCTGCAGCCGGCGGGAACGCTCGGCAACCTCGGACGCGGCGCGCTCATCGGGCCCGACCTGCAGACGATCGATCTCGCGCTCGTGAAGCGGATCGCGTGGGCCGGGCTCGGGCCGGCGGGACGCATCGAGCTGCGAATCGAGGGATTCAACATTCTCAACCGCGCGAACTTCGGCGTCCCGAGCCTGCTCGCGTTCGCGGGGACGGCCGACAACGAGGCGCCCCTGCCCACATTCGGCCGCATCCGGAATACCGTGACCGCTTCGCGGCAGATCCAGGTCGGCGCGCGCGTGGTCTTTTGAGCCGCGTCGTCGTTTCCCGTCCCGCGGATACGGAGTACGCCCCCTCCTTCGCCGGTTACGTGAGCCTGGTACCGGAGACGGACGTCATGGGGGTGCTCGCGTCGCAGGCGGATGAGGTCCGGCGCGTGGCTCGTTCCGTCGCCGGGGAGCGCGAGACGTTCCGGTACGCGCCCGGCAAGTGGAGCGTCCGCGAGATTCTCGGCCACATCGGGGACGGGGAAAGGGTATTCGGTTACCGCGCGTTCTGCATCAGCCGTGGCGATCAGGCGCCGCTGCCCGGGTTCGACGAGAACGACTACATCGCGGCCGCCGACTACGATCGGCAGGCGGTGTCCGTGCTGGCCGAAGACTTCGCGACGCTGCGCGCGTCGAACCTCGCCGTCCTGGGTCGCCTGCCCGACGCCGCGTGGGCAAACGTCGGCACGGCCAACGGCAACCGGATCTCGCTGCGGGCGATCGCCTACATCATGGCCGGACACGCCCGGCACCACATGGGCGTGCTTCGCTCGCGGTACGACGTCGGAGGCTGAGCGGGATCTTTTCCTGCCCGTGGGGGCGCTGCCCCCAAGACCTCACGCGCGAAGGGCGGCGTAGCATAGACGCGGAGGTGGTGGCTTGAACCGCGCGCCGGCCCTGCTCGCTGCCGTGGCCCTGGCCTGCTGCCATGCGCCGGCGCTCCCGCGCGCCGCAGCGCCGCCGGAAAACGCCGAGGTCAAGCCCGTTCTCGTCTCGCCGCCCGACGCTCGGTACGACGGCTCGATCCGCGTCGCGTCGATCTTCCCGACCGTCGGGCGTTACGCGCGGTCCGGCCAGCAATCGCATCATGGCGCGCGGATGGCAGTGGCGGACGTCAACGCTGCCGGCGGCGTGCACGGACGGCGCCTCTCCCTGCTGGAATACCGCACGGGGTCGTATTTCGCCGATGGTCGCCATGCCGCGCTTTTGGCGGTGGAGGAAGCGGAAGCGGTGGCCATCGTGGGCGCCAACGCGAGCTCGCTGTCGGAGGCCATCGCGGGCATCGCGGATACACGCGGCGTGGTGCAGGTGTCGAACGTCTCGACCGCCGACGACCTCACCTGGGACCCCGCGAGCGGCCGCGATCGCCCTTACGTCTTCCGCGTTTGCCCATCGGACGTCGTGATGGGGCTGAGCCTCGCGGAGTTCGCCCGCGACGACCTGAAGGCGCGCCGCGTCGCCATCCTCTACGAAGTCGGCCGATCCTACAGCGCCAAGCTCGCCCGCAGCTTCGCCGACGCCTTTGCCGATCCCGGCCGCGGCCGCGTCGCGGCCGAGTTCTTCTACCTGCCGCTGGAGACCGACTTTCGCAATCAACTGCAGGAGGTCGCCGCGTTCCGGGCCGACGTGCTTTTCCTCCCGGGATCGTTCACCGACGCCACGCTCATCGCCGGCCAGGCGGAGCGGCTGGGCATCCGCCCGACGCTCCTGGGCGGGGACGCGTGGTCGAACCGCCTCCTCTTCAAGCGCGACGCGCCCACGCGCACGTCGTACTACGCCGACCACTGCGCGCCGCCGGCCGCGTTCCTCGAGCGGTACCGGCGCGAGTTCGGCTCCGAATCCGACGGCTGCCGCGCGATCCTCGCCTACGACGCGGTGCAGGCGGTGGCGGCCGCCCTCCGCGCGCTGCCGCCGGTCACCGACGCCGACCTGACCACGGGGCTCGCGGCCACGCGCGATCGCGTGCGCGCGGCGCTCGCCGACGTCTCCTTCGAAGGAATGGCCGGGCTGATCCGCTTCGACGACCACGGCGACGTCCTCCGCGGTGTGGCCATGACGGCCGTCGAGCCCATGGCCGGGCTTCCCCGCCGCCGCCTCGTCGGCTGGCTGGGAGCGCACTGACCATGGCCGGGCGATCGCTCCGCGACCTGACCCTCAACTGGAAAGTGGGGTTGACGCTCACGGTGGCGTTCGCCGGGATCGCCGTCCTGTTCCTGCTCGTCCTCATCCCTTTCCAGCAGAAGCAGCGGCAGAGGATCCTGGACCGCGACCAGCGCCTTCTCGAGGTCCTGCGCGAGAAGTACCAGCGCGACTTGATCTACGACGTGCTGAGCGAGAACGCGGAGTCCCTCGCCGTCGACCTCGCCGACCTCGCTGGGCAGCCCGGCATCGTGTGGGCGCGCCTCTCGGACCGCGAGATCACGCTGGCCGCCACCGCTGACCGCGGGCTGATGGCGCGGCTGCTGGGCCCGGCGGTGCTCGAGGGACTGGGCGATCACGCGGTTCTCCTGTTGCGCGCGGACGGCGTCACCGTTCTCGGCCCCGGAGGCCAGCCGATCGTCGCCGGACAGCCGATCGAAGCCGACACGCGCCGGCCCTTCGAGCAGATGCCCGCCCGTCCCGCCGGCGGCTTCGGAGAGGCGGTCTGGCAGGGTGAAGGCGTGCTGCATCATCACGCCGAGCTGCGCGCGGGGGATCAGTCCTTCGGCCGCCTCGACATCCTCTACTCGCTCGCCGAGCTGCGCCGCGCGGAGGCGCTCACGCGCCGGCTCTTCTACGGCCTCGTCGGCACGACGTTCGTCCTGCTGCTGCTCCTTCTCAACCTGCTTCTCTCGCGCATCGTCATCCGGCCCGTACAGGCGCTGTCGGAGGCGATGAGCGGCGCGAGCAAGGGCCGCCTCGACCAGCGCCTCCCGGTGCGCTCGCGGGACGAGATCGGCACCATGGCGCTCGCCTTCAACGTGATGGCCGCCGACCTCGAAGCGTCCAAGAGCGAGGTCGAGGACTACTCCCGCAACCTCGAGATCAAGGTCGAAGAGCGCACGCGGCTGCTGCGCGAGAGCGAAGAGCAGCTGCGCGCGCTCAAGAACCACCTGGAAACCGTGCTGGCGCACGTCGCGACCGGCGTCGTCTCCATCGACGCGTCGGGCGCCATCGAGACGTTCAACGACCGCGCGGCCGAGATCCTGTCCGTCTCCGCGGCGCTGGCCCTCGGGCGCCCGCTCGACGGCATCCTCGGCTCCGGGGGCAAGGGACTGGTGGCGCTCGTGGACGAGGTGCGTTCCGGCGATCAGGAGCTGCGCAAGGCGCAGCTGGTCGTCACCCTTGCCCAGGGGCGGCGAACCCTCTCCGTGGTCGCGTCGGCGCTGCCGGGTCCGGCCGGGCGCCCCGCGGGAACGGTGGTGGTGTTCGACGACGTCACGCAGCTCCTGGCCACCCAGCGCCTGCAGGCGTGGAAGGAGGCGGTCGACCGCGTCATACACGAGATCAAGAACCCCCTGACGCCGGTCGGCCTCGCCGCGCAGACCCTCCGCACCGCGTACGCGCAGGACCGCGCGCGGTTCGATACGATCTTCCCGTCCGCCATCGAGATGATCCTGAAGGCGGTGCGCGACCTGAAGAACCTGATCACCGACTTCACCCGGTTCTACCGGCTGCCGGCGGCGGTCATGCAGCGCACCGACGTCAACGCGCTGGTGGCCGATGCGCTCTCCCTGTACCAGCAATCGGGCATCGAGGGCATCGCCATCGAGCAGGACCTGGGCCAGGGCCTGCCCGCGGTCGAGGCGGACTCCGAGCAGATCCGCCGCGTGCTCCTGAACGTGATCGGCAACGGGATCGACGCCATGGAAGGGCGACGAGGCCGGCTCACCGTGCGCACCGCAGCCGGGCCGGACGGTTACGTGTCCATCTCCGTGTCCGACGAAGGCCCGGGGATCGAGGACGTCGAGCGCATCTTCGAGCCGTATTACACGACCAAGGCGAAGGGCACGGGGCTCGGGCTGATCATCTCCGCGCAGATCGTCGAGGACCACCACGGCCGCATCGGCGTCACGAGCAAGGCCGGCGTGGGGACGACGGTGGAGATCCTGCTCCCTGCGATCGACCGGCAGCAGCAACAACAACGGGAAACAGAACAAACCAAGACGAGCACAGAGGCCACAGAGACAACAAAGAGAACGGAAACGACGGAGGGAAAGTAGCTTCGGGGAAGCGGGCGCCTCGAGGAGCGCTTATCGCGCCTGGCTTCAGACAACTCTCACCGTTCTGTGTACCCGTTGGTCTCTTGGCGTGCCGCGAAGATCCTCACGCGACGAGTCTGATGCGTCTTCGGTGGCTTGTTGTCGTCCGTTGCTTCCTCTGTGTCCTGTCTCCGGGTCTCTGTGTCTCCGTCGCTTGTCGTCGTCGCTTCGTCCGTTCTCGGTGCGTCCGTGCCTCCGTGGCTTATCCGCTGGTCACCGGTCCGCCGTTCCGGAACGGCGCGAATTCCCGGGAAACAGCATAAGTTTCGGCCGACTCCCGGACGACGGGCGGGTCGAAGCGGCCGAACACCAGCTCGCTCTCGTACACGTTGTGGGCGCGACACCGCAGGGAGATGTTCTCGACCGTCGCCGGCCCCTGATGTGCGAACGGCTGGACGTGATGCCATTCCAGGAACCGCCGCTCCGCGCAACGGCCCCGCTTCCCTTCGAAGGCGCACTGCCCACCGGGCCGGAAACAAAACGCCCGGCGCAAGGTGCGTTCGTTGGCCGCGCACTGTGGAATGACTCCCTGACCGTCGGCGCCGCGATCGTGGCGAGTCGGTCTGACGCTCGAAAATAAACTTCGCAGTCCGCTTTGTTGGTGCGCGTCGTTCTCGTGTCCCGTTCGTTGTTCGCCGGCGCTACAGGCCTATCGCCGCGCCGCTTCGGACAGCTCTTTCTTTTCTCTGTGTTCTCTGTGCCGTTCTCTGTGGTCTCTGTGTCACGTTCGTTGTTTCCGTCCCGTCCCGTTGACCCGTCGTTCGTC
>Ga0136617_10004404_pt1 | contig 12598 bp, 14 predicted proteins | sample AntDrymUQ3222106_2_FD_129672 | JGI IMG/M metagenome (GOLD analysis project Ga0136617, IMG submission 129672) | Polar desert sand microbial communities from Dry Valleys, Antarctica - metaG UQ322 (21.06) | ecosystem: Environmental > Terrestrial > Soil > Desert | place: Antarctica: Dry Valley...
GTCCACGACGTCATCGACGCCGAGCGAGCGGGCAGGGTGCTCGACGCGGTGGCAGACGAGCTGCCGGCCTTCTCGATCGCCTTTGCCGGCACTGCCTGCTGGGCGTCACCGCCGATCGGCGTGTACCTGCACGTCGTCGACCTCGACGGCGGTGTTGCTGCGCTGCGCGATCGGCTGGCGCAGCTCGAGGCGCCGGGATGGACCGGCGCGCCCTACGAGCCGCACGTGACGCTCGTGCACCCGAAGTGGATCGAACCGGGAACTGCGGACGCAGCCTGGGCGGCGCTCCGGCGCTACGACATCGAGGCGACGGTGACGATCGACGCCGTAGCGACAGTGAAGCTCGGCGACGAGCGCTGGGACACGATCGCCACCCACCGGCTCGCCGCCGCACGGGAGTGACGCAGGACGTCAGTCCGGTTGCACGCCGGCCCGATCCGTCGTGACGATCCCGATGACGACGGCGACGACCCAGACGGCGGCGTTTACGGTTGCCATCGCCACGGGTCGGACGTCGGCGAGCGCCAGCACGACGCCCGTCCCAACGACCACGCCGGTCCACGCCATCTGCAGCACGGTCGTCGGGCGACCGATCCCCGTTGAGATGGCGAACAGTTAGACGGAGATGCCGACGCTGCCGATGGCGAGCAGGTCGGCCGTCGCGCCGGGTTCGCTCGCCTCCTCGATGGCCAGCTCGGTGCCGACGGCGAGCACCACCACCGACGCGTAGACGAGGAGGTGGCCGTAGCCGTACACGAAGCTGCGAACCTGTGCGCTCCGGCGACCCGCGATGGCCGTGTCGACGGCGACGACGACGACCAGATCGAAGAACCGCTCGAGCCAGGTGGAGTGTCGGATGGCCTCGTCGTCGTCGTGAACGTGCCGGGAGCGGCGAACCTGCGCCGTCGCCCCACGCTGCCAGCGATCGCCGTCAACCCATCAGTCATAGCGGTACCGCTATGCTGAGGGTCGTGTCGTTGCGAGCTCGTCCGCTCCGCCGCCTCGACACCGGCGCCTTGATCGCAGCGGCGCGCAGATCGAGGGGCATGACCCAGGCCGAGCTGGCACATGCCTGCGGAACGACGCAGTCGGCCATCTCGCGGTGGGAGTCCGGTGCGGACGTCCCCCGCATCGACCGGCTGGCGAGGCTGCTGCGCGCTTGCGGGGTGGAAGCTGACCTGGGGTTCCGGCGCCACGACGACGTCGACCGAGCGCAGATCCGCGCCCATCTGGCGCTGACCCCGACGCAGCGTCTGGAGTCGGTGCGCAACGCCGCCTCGCTGCGCCACCGAGCGGGGAGGCCACGTGCCGGCGCCGTTCGATCCTGAGCGGCTGCTCGGCACGCTCGCCCGCCACGACGTCGACCACGTGCTGATCGGCGGGCTCGCCGCGTCGCTCCACGGCTCGCCGGCGACGACCAACGACGCCGACATCTGTCCGCAGCGGCGCCACGCGAACCTGGAGCGGTTGTCGCGAGCACTCGTCGAGCTCGACGCTCGCGTGCGAACCGAGGCCGAGCTGGACGGTCTCGCGTTCGATCGCTCAGCGTCGTTCCTCACGACGATCTCCATGCTCAACATGACGACCGTGGCGGGCGGCCCCCACCTCGCGTTCGAGCCGGCCGGCGTCGGCGGCTACGACGAGCTCGTCGGGCGAGCGGTCGAGGTCGACCTCGGCGACTTCACGGTGTTGATGGCGTCGCTCGACGACGTGATCCACTCGAAGGAGGCTGCCGACCGCCCGCGCGACCGCGCTGCGCTGCCGGTCCTCAAGGCCCTCCGCGACGAGCTGACCTGACGGCGACTCAGTCGCCCGGCGCGGCGCCCTCCGAGAGACCGAGCCGTGACGAGAGGTCGCCGAGCTGCTCGGGTTGCGCCTGGCTGACCGGCGCGGTCGCCGCCGCCGTGATCACCCCGTCGTCGTACTGGGCGTCCATGCCGACACGCAGCTCGCGCCGGGTGTAGCGGCCGTCGGCGATCGGGATGGCCCGGTAGATGAAGTTCGCATCGAGGCGGAAGACCTGGGTGCCGTCGGGCTCGTTCTCGGTGATCCACGGCGTCCCGCCCCACCCCGTGACGTAGTTGCCGTCGCCGAGCACGCGGGTCGAGCCACAGCACATGGAGTTCGGCGCGATGGCGTCCGTCACCCTGCGTACCAGCGTGGCCGTGCCGGCACCCTCATTGATGCGGTAGGCCACGGACCGTGGCGCCCGCCCCTCGTTGGTGCCGTTGTCGAAGAGCGTGACGACGCCGTTCGGACGCAGCCGGGCGTCGTGCTGGCCGGAGATCGATCCGCCGGCGTCGAACACCGGGTCGCCGATCACCCGCAGTCGCTCCGGGCGCACCTTGCCGCCGAGCTTCCAGACGACGTCCTTCGTGGCGTAGTCGATCTTGTAGATGGCATCCATGTGTCGGAACGAGACGATGATCCCGTCCCCCGTCCACGCGACCGAGTTGTAGTGCCACGGATCCACGGTGCCCGACGCGTCGCGCACGCTCCTCCACTTGCTCGGCGTCTCCCTGAGCGGGATATCCGTCTCCGGCCGCCAGCTCCACACGACGTCGCCGTTCGGCGTCAGCTCCTGGAAGTCGTGGAAGATGCAACGACCCCTCCCCTCGCCCCACAACCTCAGGTTGCACCTCCGGATCTCGAAGGTGGCGAGCATGTAGTTGCGGTTGGGCAGCCGGATCACGTCGTGGAAGTCGCTCGTCGCACCCACCGTGTTGAGGAGACGGGCGACCGAGCCGTCGAGCCGGCGCTCGACCATCCCGCCGGCAATGTTGAGCGTGGCCAGGTTGCCGTTGTGGAGTGGCGTGTGCAGGAAGGTGGGCTGGCGCTCCGTCCACCAAACCGGAACGCCGTTGGTGTCGAAGATCACCGGCACGTTGGGGGCGAAGCCCTCGATGAGCGTCGTCACGTAGAACTGGGCCTGCGGTGTGCCCGTGCGTTCGGCCGACCACTCGGGGAAGTCGAGGGGGAGGCACCGGACGTGGTGGGTGGTCGTCTTCGTCTCGCTGGAGACGACGATCGTGAACCGTTCGTTGACCTGCTGGTCGACCTTGGCCGTGAACGAGCCGCGCCGGGGAGACCGGCCGTCGACCGAGACCCTGGTCCCCGGCGGGGCCTCGACCGCCACCCTGGTCGGTTCGTCCGGATCGCAACGGTTGACGTAATCAACCACCGACTGCTGGTAGATGGGGTACAGCCCGGGATCGACGCTGACCATGGCGGCGCCCGGCTCGCAGCCGACGAGCGAGACGAGCATCGATGCCGACCCCACGAACGCGCCGAGGATCTTCCTCGGCCGATGGACGATGGACACAGGTGGAACCCCCCCGCCGATCAAGCCCCCGACATCGGGCGTCCGAGCACCGTAGCGGAGCCGCCGTGGTACGTCGGGCGCTGTCATCACGATTGAATCGGGTGGGTGACCACCACCGCGCTCACCGACGATTCCGCTGGCACGTTCGCGATCGGCGGTGACCTCACCGTGCGACGGCTCGGGTTCGGCGCGATGCGCATCACGGGCAAGGGGGTGTGGGGTGATCCGCCCGACCTCGACGTCGCCAAGCAGGTCCTGCGGCGCGCCGTCGAGCTGGGGGTCAACCTGATCGATACCGCCAACTCATACGGGCCCGACGTCTCGGAGCGGTTGATCGCCGAGGCCCTGCACCCGTACCCCGACGACCTCGTCATCGCCACGAAGGGCGGGCTGGTCCGGCCAGGGCCGAACGACTGGCGGCCCGACTGCCGCCCCGACGAGCTGAAGAAGGCATGCGATGCGAGCCTCGATCGGCTGCGCGTCGACCGGATCGACCTCTACCAGCTGCACACCGTCGACCCGAAGGTCCCGTACGAGGACTCCATCGGCGCACTCGTCGAGCTGCAGCAGGAAGGCAAGATCCGCCACATCGGGGTCAGCAACGTCAACCTGAACCAGTTGGCCCAAGCCCGTGCCGTGGCCGACGTCGTGTCGGTGCAGAACCAGTACAATCTGACGTCGCGCCGCAACGAGGACGTGCTCGACGAGTGCGCTCGCGACGGGCTCGGCTTCATCCCGTGGTACCCGCTGGCCACCGGTGACCTGACGAAGCGGGGGAGCGCAGTCGCCGAGGTCGCCGAGGCGCACGGCGTGCCGCCGTCGCATGTCGCCCTGGCCTGGCTGCTGCAGCGGGCGCCGGTGGTGTTGCCGATCCCCGGCACCGGGTCCGTCGAGCACCTCGAGGAGAACGTCGCCGCGGCCGGCCTGCGGCTCACCGACGACGAGTACGCCTCGCTGACCGAGTCCGGTCGCCGACGCTGAGGCGGGGCGTCGGAGTGATCGGTCGCAACACGATGAGCATCGGAACCAAACGAAGGAGGCAGCGATGGATCTGGAACGCGTGAGGACCGAGTCGGCCCGGCTCAGCCCGTGGGCGCACGTCGCCACGGTCGGGGCGGATGGCGATCCCGACGTGGTGCCGGTGCACCCGGCGTGGGAGGGCGACACGGTCTGGTTCATGACCGGCAGGGACAGCGTCAAGGTGCGCAACATCGGACACCACCCGCACGTCGCCATGCACTGGCAGGTCGACGCGTCGGGCGACGGCGTCGAGGTGTGGGGCGACGCCGAGGTGTTCACCGACGTGGAGACCAAGCGACGGCTCTGGAACGGGGTCTTCGACTACGACCTCGGCGACTTCTCACCCGGTGGTCCGGACGGCTCGCCCGACGTCGCGTTCGTCGCCGTGCGGCCGCAGCGGGCGCTGCACCTCGAGGCGTACGGCATGAAGGGCCGCCACACCTGGTCGGCCTGACCCGTCGGTGACGGTCGGTTCAACGACCTCAGCGACCTTCACCGCGCTCGATGCCGAGGGTCTGCAGGAGGTCCTCATGGAGCTCGAACCACACCGTGTGGTAGGAGTCGATCGCCGGGCTGGTGAACCACTGCGGCTCGCTGCCGTCGATCCGGCCGAGCGCAGTCGTGAGCCGGGTCGGGTAGCTCGCCATCCGCGACAGCGTGTCGGCGAGCGCGGCGCACACCGGCTGCGCCCGATCGTCGATGCCGTGCAGCTCGGCGATGACGCGCTCGTCGTGGGCGCGGTCGGAGTGGTCGTTGAGCGTGTGCTCGTCGAGCAGCTGCCAGCGGGTGCACACGGCTACCAGCTCCAGGTTGAGCTCGAGGAAGCGCTGGTACGAATCGTCCACCTCGGCCGCGCACGCGGCCGCGTCGCGCTCCGCCTGCAGCAGCTCGAGGTGGCGCGCCCGCCCGTCGGGCGTGAGGGACCATCCGGCGATCCGACCGTCGCGGTGGACCACGAGCCCGTCGGCCGCCGCCGCGTCCAGCAACCGCTGCACCTCGCCGGCGGGCACGCCCATCGCCGCGGCCAGCGCGTCGAGGTCGAGGCGGCCGCGCAACCGCAGCCGGTGCAGCACGTGGAACGCCGGATCCGACCGATGGGCCACCGCCCGACCGTACCGCTGCCCGTTCCTCACCTCCGCCGTCTGTGGCACCGCAGATGTCGTCGGATGATGCTTGCGGTGACCCAGCGGACGGCTCGCGGTTCTGTGTCACCGCATTCGTCGTCGGGTGACGTTTGCGGTGACACAGAGCGCGGGCGGCGGTACCGGTCGGGGGCGGGGTCAGGGGTCGGTGCCGGGGCGGACGATGCCGTGCTCGTAGGCGTAGACGACCGCCTGGACGCGGTCGCGCAGGTGCAGCTTGAGCAGCACGTTGGAGACGTGGGTCTTGATCGTCGCCTCACCGAGGATCAGCGATGCGGCGATCTCGGCGTTCGTCGAGCCGGCGGCGAGGTGCTCGAGCACCTCCCGCTCGCGCTCGGTGAGCTGGTCGAGGGCCGGATCGGCGGCGGCACCTGCGGGGCGTTGGCGGGCGAACTCGGCGATCACCCTGCGGGTGACGGCCGGCGACAGCAGGCCCTCGCCGCGCGCAACCACACGCACCGCTTCGACGAGCTCCTCCGGTGGCGCGTTCTTCAACAGGAACCCGGCGGCGCCTTCACGCAGCGCCTCGTACACGTACTCGTCGTGGTCGAACGTGGTGAGCACGACGACGGCCGGCGCAGCCGGTCGCGCCAGGATCGTTCGCGTCGCGGCGAGCCCGTCCATCACCGGCATCTGGATGTCCATCAGCACGACATCGGCACGAGCGCGCTCGACGAGCTCGACGCCGGCCCGCCCGTCGCCCGCCTCGCCGACGACTGCGAGATCGTCTTCTGCTTCGAGGATCAGCCGCAGCCCGCTGCGCATCAGCGCTTGATCGTCGACGATGACGACTCGGATCACGCCGCACCTCGCAGCGGGAAGCGCGCCCGCACGCCGTAGCCGCCGTCGGCGAGCGGGCCGACCGAGAGCTCGCCGTCGTGCAGCGCCACCCGCTCGCCCATGCCGGCGACGCCGTGGCCGGTCCCGACGCCGGCGACTGTCGCATCGGCGGACGCACCGGAACCGGTCGCGGTGCGGGCGCCGATGCCATCGTCGGTCACCTCGACCTCGATCGCGTCGGTCCCGTACCGGACGGCGACCTCGCAGCGACGGGCGTGAGCGTGCTTGATCGTGTTGGTCAACGCCTCCTGCACGATGCGGTAGGCCGACAGCGACACGCTGTCGGGCAGCGGGCACGGGTCGCCGTCGACCGCGAGGCGAACGTCCAGACCGGTCGCCCGCGTGTCGGCGACGAGCTGTTCGAGTCGGTCGATGCCAGGGAACGGCTCGAGCAGCCCACGGCGATCCTCGTCGCTGCGAAGGAGCCCGATCAAACGGCGCAGCTCGTCGACGGCCTGGCGCGACGAGTCCTCGACGGTGGACAGCATCTGCGGCACGCGCTCGGGATCGCGCCCGACCATCCGCCGCGCCGCACCGGCCTGCACGCCCATCAGCGAGACGTGGTGGGCGACGACGTCGTGGACCTCACGAGCGATGCGCAGCCGCTCGTCGACGACGGCGCGTCGCGCGTTCGCCTCGCGCTCGTCGACCAGCTGCCGGGTGCGCTCCTCCAGCGATCGCTCTCTGTCGGCCTGCCGCCGCAGGGCGTCTCCGAGCAGCCACGCTGCGCCGACGAACACGATGTTGTAGAGCAGGTTGATCGTCAGCGCACCCGTGAGCACCGGACGGAACTCCTCCGGCGTCTCCTGGAAGATGATGCCGGCGGCCAGCACGGCGGCGAGCCCGAGCGTGATGCCGATGCGCGTCGCATCACGTCCCCGCCGCCCGTACCGGCCGATCGAGACGAACGTGACGAAGAGCGCGATGGCCGACACCGTGTACTCGGGCACCTCCCACAGCCGGAAGCCGCAGAAGATCAGGCCGAGCACGATGCCGGCAGCGACGGGCCGGGTCCGCCGCCACGCCAGCGGCACGTGGACCACGACTGTCCACACGATCGCCGCCCACCGGGGGATCGAACCGGGTTCGCCGCCGAGCTCCTCGACGCGCATCTGCACCAGCAAGCTGCCGATCCCCGCGCCGATCGCGACCACCGCGGTCGCCGCGTCGACGACTCCTGGCCGGTTGTTCCACACGCGACCGATGCCGCGGAGGGAGGCCACGACCGTCACGGTACCGATCGGCCGATGTGCGGACCTCCGCCACGCGGCGGAACCGGATCCACCCACGGGCGGTGTCGAATTGCCGGGAGACCAGGCGAGGATGACGCCATGTTGGAGGTGATCGACGTCCACCGTCGCTTCGGCGACGTGACCGCCCTCGCCGGCGTCAGCCTGCGCGTCGAGCCCGGTGAGATCGTCGGGTTCGTCGGGCGCAACGGTGCCGGCAAGACGACCGCCATGCGGGTCGTGCTCGGGCTCGTCGAGCCCGATGGCGGCGAGGTTCGCTGGCGGCGCGAGCCGATCCGACCGGCGTTCCGCCGCCGAATCGGCTACCTGCCCGAGGAGCGTGGCCTGTACCCGCGCATGGGTGTTGCCGAGCAGCTGCGGTTCCTCGGCGAGTTGAGCGGGATGGAGCCCGGCGCGGCCGCCGAGTCGACCGATCGGCTGCTCGACCAGCTCGGACTCGCCGCACGAGCCGGAGATCGCGTCGACCAGCTGTCGTTGGGCAACCAGCAGCGGGTGCAGCTCGCCGGTGCGCTCGTGTGCGACCCCGAGCTGCTGGTGATGGACGAGCCGTTCTCCGGTCTCGACCCGGTCGGCGTCGACGTGCTGTCGCGGGCGCTGCGCGACCGTGCTGCGACGGGCGTTGCCGTGCTGTTCTCGAGCCACCAGCTCGAGCTCGTCGAGCAGCTCTGCCACCGCGTCGTCATCATCGACGACGGGCGCATCGTCGCCGACGGCCCCGTGACCGGCTCCCTCCGCAATCGCTTCCTGGAGCTCGCGTCGTGAGCGCCATCACGTTGATCGCCAGGCGGGAGGTGCGGACGCGGGTGGGGGAGAAGAGCTTTCGCATCTCGATGGTCGTGTCGTTGGTTGCCATCGTGGCCATCGCCGTGCTGCCCAAGGTGTTCGCCGGTGAACAGTCACCGTGGGAGGTCGGTGCCGTCGGCGCCGGCAACCAGGCCGTGGCCGACGTGGCCGTCGGCGCGGCGCCGGACGACCGAGAGGCGACGGCCGTCGCGCTGTCGAGTGACGTCGACGCCCGCCGGGCCGTCGATGATGGCAACGTCGACGTCGCGATCCTCGCCGACGGGACGCTGCTCGCCGATTCGGAGGTCGACGCAGGCCTGGAGGAGCTGCTGCGCCAGGCGGTCACCACCGAGCGGTTGGTCGGCGAGCTCCAAGCGCGTGGCGTACCAGAGTCCGACATCGCCGAGTTGGTGGCATCGACACCGGTCGTCACCGAGCTGCTCGACCCACCGGATCCTGCGCGTGATCGCCGCATCGGGTTCGCCGCGGTCGGCGTCGTCCTGCTGTTCACCCAGCTGCTCGGCTACTGCTACTGGGTTGCGTCCGGTGTCGTCGAGGAGAAGTCGTCGCGCGTGATCGAAGTGCTGCTCGCCAAGGTCCGCCCCCGCGACCTGCTCGTCGGCAAGGTCGCGGGCATCGGCGGGCTCGGGCTCGTCCAGCTGCTCGCCTTCGTCGTCGTCGGACTCGGCGCGTTCACGCTCGCCGACCGGTTCCCGATCCCGTCGGGGGTCTGGTCGCTCGTCGCCGTCGTGCTTGTCGCGTTCGTGCTCGGCTACCTGCTGTTCGCCAGCCTGTTCTCGATCGCCGGCGCGATGGCGGCCCGAGCAGAGGACCTGCAAGCGACATCGACGCCGTTCAGCCTCCTGCTGACGGGCAGCTACGTCGCAGCGATGATCGCCATCGGCAACCCAGGCGGCGGCGCCGCCAAGGTGCTCTCGTTCGTCCCGTTCTCCGCCCCGCTGGCGATGCCGCTGAGGATCGCCGACGGTTCCGCCGCAGCGTGGGAGATCGCCCTCAGCGCAGCGATCGTGATCGTGGCGGCGTACGCGCTGGTGCGGGTCGCCGAGCGCGTCTACCGCGGCGGTGTGATGCGCACCGAGCGCCCCGCCAGCATGCGCGAGCTCCTCCGCGCCGCCTGAACCCCGTTCTGTCCTTCAAGTTCCGCCCGTTCGGGCGCGTTGTGAAGGACGGATCAGGTCAGATCGGTGTCCCCAGGTCGTCGACAACCTCGGCGCCGTTGATCGACAGAAGCATCGACGGTGGCCCGACGACCTTGCAGCTGCGGCTCCCGCCGCCGACGACGATCCGGTCGCGGGTCATCACGGCGGCGTCGACCCACACCGGAAGGCCCGGCGGCAGGGCGAACGGGGTGACGCCACCCATCGTCATGCCGGTGATCCGTGCCGTTGTGTCGGGCGGGGCGAACGACGCCTTGCGCGTGCCGAGCCGGCGTCGAACGGCGCGGTTGACGTCGAGTCGAGTCGTCGCCAACACCACGCACACGGCGTACGCCGGTGGGTCGGACTTGCCGATGACGACGATCGCGTTCGCCGAGTCGGCGAGGGCGAAGCCGTAGGCCTCGCAGAACGCTGCGGTGTCGGCGAGCGACGGATCGCAGTCCATCACCTCGACGCCGACGTGGTCGCGAGCGACGATCTCGGCCACCTCCTCGCGCACTGCCGCCTCCACCGGATCCATGCCAGGCATCATGTCCGCGAAGCTGCGTCGATGAACGACCTCACCGGGGCGACCGTCGACCTGCTGCAGACGCTGATCCGCAACGCCTGCAGCAGGTCGACGGTCGCCCCGGTGAGGTCGACCTGCTGCAGACGCTGATCCGCAACGCCTGCGTCAACGACGGGACGGCAGCGTCGGGCGAGGAGGTGCGCAACGCCGATGTCCTCGAGGTGGTCGTCGATGGACCCGGCGTCGCGATCGAGCGCTTCGAGCCGACGCCCGGGCGAGTGTCGATGGTCGCCCGCATCGAGGGCCGCGATCGCTCGGCGCCGAGCCTGTGCCTGATGGGCCACACCGACGTCGTGCCAGTGCACGTCGAGGGCTGGAGCCGCGATCCGTTCGGCGGCGAGCTCGTGACGAACGGCGACGGAATCGACGAGGTGTGGGGCCGCGGCGCCGTCGACATGCTCAACATCACGGCGTCGATGGCTGTTGCGTTCCGCGACGTCGCCGACCGGGGCATGCGCCCACGCGGCGACCTGATCTACTTCGCCGTCGCCGACGAGGAGGCCGGCAGCGCACACGGCGCCCGCTGGATGGCGGAGCACCACCGCGATGCGATTCGAAGCGACTACGTCCTCACCGAATGGGGTGGGTTGCACGACGGGCCGGCGGAGGCGTCTCGCATCGGCGTCGTGGTCGCCGAGAAAGGCGTGGCGTGGCGCCGCCTGCGCGTGCGCGGCACGCCGGGTCATGGGTCGATGCCATTCCGCATCGACAACGCCCTGGTCAAGGCGGCGGCCGTCATCCAGCGCCTCGCCGACTATCGCCCGCCACCACGGTTCCACGAGCTGTGGTCGGCGCGCGTCGAGGCGCTCGACGTGCCCGACGACGTCAAGGCCGGCCTCCTCGACGAGCGGCGCATCGACGACCTGCTCGCCGAGCTGCCGAACGCCGCTGCCGCCGCGCACTTCCACGCATGCACCCACACCACGTTCTCGCCGAACGTGGTCGACGGTGGCGTGATGAAGACGAATGTCATCCCGGACACGATCGACATCGACGTCGACATCCGCACCGTGCCCGGCGACGGCCCCGACGAGGTCGAGGCTCATCTTCGGGCGGCGCTCGGTGACCTGGCCGACCACGTCGAGGTGGAGGTGCTGATGAACGACCAGGCCTCGATCAGCCGCGTCGACACGCCGCTGTGGGACTCGCTGCAGCGGGCGGTCGGGGTGCCGTTCCCCGGCGCTCGGCTCAACGCGCAGTTCGTCGTCGGGTTCACCGATTCGCGGGTCTTCCGCGACCTCGGCGCCGTGGCCTACGGCGCCGGGCTGTTCAGCCCAACGGTCGACGCCGCCGAGTTCGGCCGGCGGTTCCACGGCCACGACGAGCGCATCGACGTCGAGTCGCTCGGCCTGACCGTCGAGCTGTGGCAGCGCGTCGTCGCCGATCTCCTGGCCTGACCCACCCGTTCTGTCCTTCACAACCGGCCCGTTCGGGCTGCGTGCGAAGACAGTCGGCGAGGAGGAGACGCCTGCGGACGGTTTCACGCTCGACCGGACGCGGGTCACCGCCTCCGACAACATCCTGGTGCAGATCTTCGGCGACGAGTTCCGAGTGGTTCGCAACACGCTGCGCGGTGGCCTTGGCCTTGCCGTCACCGGGAGCGACGGGAACACGGTCGAGCACAACATCGCCGATCGCAACCTCAAGGACGGCTTCCACGTCGAGATCGAGGACGACGAGAACGAGCCGAGCGAGGGCAACGTGCTCGATGACAACCGGGCGATGGGGAACCAGGCGGAGGGGATCGAGAACGACGGGGTCGACACCGTGCTGACCGACAACACGTCGATGGACAACCGCACCGACTGTGCCGGTGATGGCACGGTGGCAATGGACAGCGGCAACGTGTGCGCCGACGGCAGCACGTTCACGACGCCGGGGGAGGTCGACCGTGTCGGCCGTTGACCAGAAGGGGAGCGCGATGCGCAGGACTCGGGTGATCGTGGCGGCCGTCGTCGGGGTGGCGTCGGCGGGTGTGTTGTCCGATGTCGCCGAGGCGGCGACGTTGACGGTCGGGGTCAGCCCCGGGTGCGCGACGATCCAGGCGTGTGTCGACACGGCGTCGCCGGGCGACACGATCCGGATCCGGGTAGGCGAGTACCAGGAGAACGTCGTCGTCGACAAGGCGTTGATCATCACCGGCTACGGGCCACGCTCCCGCCGCTGCGCGCCGGAGCGGGTCATCGTCGATGCCGAGCCGGGCGGTGTCGCCGGCGTCGGGTTCGACGTGGTCGCCGACGGCGTGACGGTCAGGTGTCTGACCGTGCGCAACGGGCTTCACGGGGTACGGGTCGGGCTCGCGGCAGTCGATGAGGTGCCGGCGGTGCCGGTCGACGGGTTCACGCTCGAGCGGGTGCGTGCGCTCGGTTCAGAGGAACCGAACGTGACGATCGTCGGCGATGGGTTCCGGGTGCTCGACTCGACGTCGCTGGGAACCGCTGAGGACAACGACGGCGGCATCGTGGTCGTCGGTGCCGGGGGTTTGGTCGAGGGTA
>Ga0136617_10004405_pt1 | contig 12597 bp, 13 predicted proteins | sample AntDrymUQ3222106_2_FD_129672 | JGI IMG/M metagenome (GOLD analysis project Ga0136617, IMG submission 129672) | Polar desert sand microbial communities from Dry Valleys, Antarctica - metaG UQ322 (21.06) | ecosystem: Environmental > Terrestrial > Soil > Desert | place: Antarctica: Dry Valley...
CCTGATGCTGAAGCTCCTGGCCCCAAATACAGCAGCTCGAGTTCGGGAGATAATTTCGGGGAATTGAAGTCGGGGAGACGGAGTCGGGAGCGACCCCGTGAGGGCTACTTTCGGTTTCTTTCCTTGCTTTCTGCAGCCCCGACTCCAGACTCCTGACTCCCGACTCTCTCCAGTACCCCCCACACCAACAGCGGAATAAGAATCTCGTGGTGGCCGGTGAGCAGGAAGCCGGCACCTCCGGCACGAGTGGGCCGCTGGACCACATTCATTCGGGGGCGGTAGTGCCGCTGCATGTCGAAGTCGGCGGCAGTGAAATGGGTCGGGCGCCCCTGGTCGAGGTTCCGCGCGATAGTCAGAGCCTTGAGAAAAATCTCCGGCATCAGTACGGCGCTGCCCCAGTTGAGCACCACACCGCCTTGATGGAGATCGGGAATAGCGGCCGCCAGTCGGCGGAAGTCGCGGTAACTGGTGGCTCCGACTGCGGCGCCGTCCGTTGCCGGGTGTTGGTGGATAATCTCGGCGCCGATGGCGGCGTGTACGGTAACCGGCACCCCATGTTTTTGCGCCGCCAGGAGAATAGAAGCGTCTGCCCCGGGAAGATCCTTTCGATTTGTCAGTGCCCGGCACAAACCCTCCCCCATGCCCTGGCCTGCTCCGGCCGCAGCGGTGATGGCCGCGTTCATCTCAGCTCCGGTCTCCTCAGCCATTCCGAAGCTCCCGTCGGCCAGGCCCTCCTCCACGTCCTCACTGGTTCCGCCAAATGCCGCCAACTCGAAATCGTGAATCGCCGCGGCGCCATTCATGGCGACATGGGTGACGATGCCCCGGGCCATCCACGCGTTGATTAGCGGGCCGAGTCCCACTTTCACGACGTGCCCCCCCAGGAGCAGGATCATCCCACGGCCATCCCGCCGGCTTGTGGCCACAGCGCCAATGACCTGGTGAAGCTCGCGGGCGGCGAGGACGTCGGGGAGGCTCGTGAGGAATGCCGAGAACGAGCGATCTGTTCCGGGAGGTGCCGCCAGCAGGCGCTGCTCGACCTTGTTATGCCGCCCGGCGACCGGGATTGTCGTGAGGCGGCTGAGGTCGGCCTCGCGGTACACGATCAGCGGCTCATTGCCGATGTGGTGGTGCCGGGCAGAACCATGCTCTTGAGTCTGAGGGTAATAGTGCCGAAGGGGAATTTGGTGCGGACCTGCACCGGAAGGCGCCGGGCGTCGTCGGTAAGCCAGATACGGGTCTCCGACCGCTTGGAGAAGAGCCCCTTGGTGTCGATGACAGGGTGGAGCACCAGGCACTGGACCTTGGCTCCGTCCGGCAGTTCCAGCTTTTCCCGCTTAACCACTTGGATGGTGACAGGGTTCTTCTCCTTTCGAAAGTACCGGTCGTAGCTGTACCTCCGACCTACTTCCAAGGGAGTGACGCGAACAAAGTAGAAGAACCCGGCATCGTCGAGGGGGTCGGGCGGCGTGGCAAGCCTGGTGTCACGCCCCTGCTGTCGAAAAAATCCGGAATCGGGATAAATCTCGTAGAGCCGGTGCGTCGGCTTCTCGTTCTCCACGAAGTCCTGCACGAAGCGTCGGGAGATCAGATCCGAGGTCCCAACCCAGGACTCCAGCACATCGTCAAGGGAGTAGAAAGCGTTTTTCCCCTTGAGGCGAAAGCGCAACCGGAAGCTTTCCACGCCTCGAACCGTGTCAATCGAGGCAACCTCCAATGTTGCCGAGCCCAGCGTCAGCATTCCCAGCTTGGCGCTGTAACTGAGCTTCTCGCCGACGGCGAACGGGTAATCCGGAGGTGGCGGGGCCGCCGCGGCCGGGGCGGGAGCCTACATCAGGGCAATGGCGAGTCTGAGGCTGGTCACGGCGATGCCAACTCGGCTTGTTGTTCCGGCTCACGAGGGCCTGCCGGAACAGTTGCCGGGGACGAAGGAGCCGCGCGCCGCAACGTCCGGCGCGAAGTCCAGACGCTGAGAGCCGCTTCCCAGGAATTGACGCGGCTCTCGCGTTGGCGGAGGTCGCCACGCTCGACGGCTGCGATGGTCTCCACGCGGCGGGCGTGACGTGCGGTACGGGCATACAGCTCCGCGTTGGCACTCCAGCCGTCGGTGCTGAGGAGAGGTGCAGGGCCGCCGCGGAAGGCGTTACGCAGGGTGACTAGCCGAAATACGGCGAATCCAGAAACCACGTCGCTTACACCAGGAACCTTCACGGCTCCTCGCAGTAGAACCGGAGCCATCCGTCGAGCCCAACGCCGGAGACGCGACGGCTCCCCCCGGAGCCTGCTCTGAGCCACAACGATGTCGGCACCGCTCTCGATTCGTCGAACCAGGTCGGGTATAAAGCTGGGGCCGTGAGCGAAATCGGCGTGCATCAGTATCGCGCAGTCGCGCTTAGGCCGGTCAGTTCGCTCCACCGCCTGGCGCAGCAGCTCCTCCACGCTTTTGGCATAGCCTTGTCGCTCCTGGTGCCGGATCACGCTTAGCGGCAGCACTCGGGTGTAGCGCTCGAGCACTTCTCCGGTTGCATCGGTGGAGCCGTCGTCCAGGACCAGGAGCTGGTACTCCCGTTGAAAGCCGGCAAATACCTGTCGAATCTTCCAGAGGAGGAGCCCGATTGTCGGCCCTTCGTTGTAACTCGGTATACAGACGTAAATCATGATCCGTCAAGAGAATGGGCGAACGAACGATACACCGATCGGACCTCCTCTGCCATGCGGAGATCGGTAAATCTCAGGACTTCAGCCCGGGCTCGCTCCACCAGCTTAATACGCAGCTCAGCGTTCTCCAGGAGCTGGTTCACGGCATCGGCCAGAGCGATCGGATCGCCGGGAGAGACCAGAAGCCCGGCCCCGCTACCCAGCATCTCGGGCAACCCGCCCGCGGTGGTGGAAGCAACGGGGATGCCAAGCGCCATTGCCTCCAGGACGGAGGTACCCAATCCCTCCTGACGTGAGCTCATGACGAACAAATTTGCATCCGCGATCAGGCGCTCGGGGGCGAGGATCTGACCCATCAGGTGGACACGGCCTCTCAGGCCGAGGGCGCCGATCTGGGTCTCGAGCGCGGCCCTGAGCTCGCCTTCGCCCGCTACCACCCAGTGCAGATCCGGGTGGCGGTGCTCCAACTGTTTAGCGGCGTTCACCAGCGTTGCATGATCTTTGTGGGGGACGAGCGCCCCCACATTCGCGGCCACACGCGCGTGCGGAGCCAGACCAAGCAGGCCTCGCGCCCCCAGCCTGGCGGCGTTGCGCGTATGGTCTACCGAAATGCCGGAGTGGATTACGGTGATCCGTTCCGGGTCGACCCCTCCGCGAGCGAGCACTGCGGCCACGGCGTGGGAAATCGCGATGACCCGGTTGGCGCGGGCCCAGAATCCCTTGCGCCTGAGCGGGAAATCCACCCTGCGGGTTACGATGAGCGGGGTTTCTGTTAGCACCGCGCACACGCCCGAGAGGGAGAGCGCGTGAGAGTCGTGAGCGTGGAGAACCGCTCGGCTACGCCGGATTTCCCCGAGGATGGCTGGCAGCACCCTCGGATCGAGCCCTGCCTTCCACGGAATGGTTCGAACCGGCACCCCCGAGGATCGCAGTCGCCGTGCAAGCTCGGTCCCGGCGCCGGTCACTACGACCTGCTGCACCCCGCTGCGTCCGAGAGCCTGGGCCAGCAACCATACCTGCCGTTGGCCCCCCCGCCACTCGCGACCAGAGGCCACGTGGACGACAGGCGCGCTCATTCACGTACCGGGAAGGGCGTCCGCCGGCCGGGGTCCGCTGTCACGCACGGCGGCTTGGGGCCCACTCTCCCGCACTACCTCAGCCAGTAAGGTGCGGAGCTCGGCGAGACTGAACGGCTTGTGAAGGTATGGACGATCGAGCGTCTCGAGGAACGCGAGAGTGTCGCCGCGGACGGTGTCTCCAGTGCTGAAGACCAAGCGCGCGGCTATGACGGGATTACGGCGGGAGAGCTCCTCGTAGAACTCACGCCCGCCGTATCGCGGCATCCGAAGATCCGAGATGATCAGGTCGAACGTTTCGCGGCACGCAATCGATAGTGCCTGAGCCCCGTCGCTGGCCACCACCGGTATATGACCCCATGCCTCCAGCGTTGCTCTCATGTAATGCAGGATGTGTGGCTCGTCGTCTACTACCAGCACTCGGAGCCGTTTGGTCGGACTGCGGGTGGCAGCGTCCGTCACAGGCATTGGCGAGCGGGCACCTACCGGAAGCTGCACCGTGAAAGTCGAGCCCTTTCTCTCTTCGGTCGAGAGCATGATGCGACCGCCGTGCTCTTTCACGATCCCCTGACTGATCGAAAGTCCCAGTCCGGTCCCCTCTCCTTCGGCCTTGGTGGTGAAGAATGGCTCGAAGACTTGCGAGGCAAGCTGCTCCGACATCCCCGGCCCGTCGTCAATGAAGTCAATCGCTACGCCGTCCAGCCAGCGGCGAGCCCGGACCACGATTGTTCCCGGACGTCCGGTGGAGGCGACTGCCTGGGCGGCATTGTTGATCAAGTTGACGAACACCTGCTGAATCTGATTGGGATCGATGTCCGGCATCGGGAGATCCGGCTCGACCTCGATCAGGGCCTCCACCCGGTGCGCCATCAGTTGGTTACGCAGCAGGACGAAGGTGCCGTCGAGCAGTGGCTTCAGGGCGGTGGGGCGCCGCTGATTATCCTGCTTCCGGGCAAAGCCCAGCAGATTCCGAACGATGCTCGAGGCCCGCTCCGCCTCCTCCCGGATCACTGTGAGCGGCTCGCGGATGCTGGGCGGCACGTGCGGCACCTCGGTGAGGAAGTCGGCGAAGCCTAGCACCGAGGCTAGCGGGTTGTTGAGGTCGTGAGCGATACCCGCAATGAGCTGGCCGATGGCCGACATTTTTTCCGACTGGATCAATTGGTCTTGCAGCCGCCGGCGCTCGGTCTGATCGTCAAACAGCAGCACCACCGCACTTCGATCGGTGCTGCTAATCGGAACGGCGGTAACGGCATAGGTGCGCTCGCTGGTGCGGAGTTCAACCTCCCGGCCCGCTCCTTGCTGGTCCAACGCCCGCTGGATATCCGCGCCCCACTCCGGTGGAATGAAGGCCTGCCATGGCCGTCCGATGAGACTGGCGGGGGGCGCGTTAACTAAATCGGCAAAGGCGCGGTTGGCTCGGCGGATGGCGCCGCTCCGATCGACGATGCACAGCGCCGGAGAAATGGCATCCACCACTTCCTGCCAGGTTCGCCGGCCGTCATCGTGGAGATCCACCAGGCGAGCGCTCTCGAGGGCGATGCTCGCCTGAGACACGAGGCCCTCGAGCAACACCAGGTCAGCCGGCCGGTAGCGACCTGCCTCACCGCGCGCGGCGATGGCCCCAGTTACTCTACCTTTGGCTATGAACGGTGCGACCAGCCAGCTACCAGCCGTCAAAGGTGGAGGGGTGAGCCCGGCTTCTCGAAGGACGCTGTCGAGCTCACCATGAATAAGGAGGGGCCCTCGCCGGCTCGCGAGTTCGAGCAGCGGGCGGGGGTTGGTGCGCCCCGGCGGCCAGCCGAGCACGAAGTCGATAGTTTCGGCCTCGCGCTGGAACAGGGCCACCGCAATCTCACTAGGCGTGAGCGATTCCCGGACGTGCCGCACGAGTAGATCGATTACCGAGGCCCGGCGCAGGGTGCCCGCCACCTCCTGCCCGAAGGCAGTCAACCGGCGGACGAGATCGAGATCGAGATCGGCGTCGGCCTGCGACGCCGGTTTTGCTGAGGGAGGGTTATTCATGATCCGCGTAAATACCCGAGGCCGCCTGACTGCGGCGGACCTGCAGCTGGTGATCCTACTGCTGAGCAGCGGTTCAGCTCAGCGCCGCGCCTATCTGGAGCGCCGGCTGACGACCGAGGGGCCCGATCCACTGCTTGACGCCCCTGAGCTGGTCGAGCGGCTGCTGACCGTGCGTTCGATGTTGCTGCCGTCTGAGGCACTCTTCTTTTACGTCCTGGTTCGCCACGCCCTGCGCAACTCAGGCCTGGATGATCGAGACCTGGCGGACTACCTGGCAGCGCTCCTGCTCGAGTTCGGACAGCGGGACCGGGCCTGGCGGATCGACTGGAACGATGACCAGCAGCATCGCTACCTCGTGGATATTCTGGCCGATCTCGAGGCGACCGGTGGCGAGCGCCGCTTCAAAGTGATGGTCCACCTTGGCAACTACGCACTCTGGCTCACGGGACTCTTTCCCGATTATATCGCAGCCCGGCGCCTGCGCAAAGCGGGGCCCGATGTGAGCTATTACGACGCCCTGGGCAGCAGAGGATTCGGAATGGCATCCGACCACGCCCTGGCGGCGCAATACGGGCTGGACCTGGTTCTCAGAACCGCAGCCGACCGCTTTTCGTCCCTACGGAGTGCGCTCAACGGCATGAGCGATCGTGTCTTCTTTCCGTCCTCTACCCACTGAGCTCCTGCCGGCAAGACCCGCCTCGGTGACCAGCGCCGAAAAGAGGCCATGCTCCGGCGCCCGGCTGTCGGCGTACATCTCTTCCGGATGCCACTGAACAGCCAGTATCCACGAAGCACCTGACTCGCTCTCGGCCGCCTCGATCAGACCGTCTCCAGTCCACCCGGTGGCTATCAGGCCAGGCGCCAGATTCTCGACGGCCTGGTGGTGAACCGAGTTTACCGTGATCTCCGTGGCATCGAGCGCCGCTGCCACGCGGCTGCCCGGCTGGAGTCGGATCGGATGACTGCGGACGTCCCGCGCCCCCGCCGGGCTGTGGTCCACGCTGTCCGGCCGGTCGGAGGGAAGATCCTGATAGAGAGTGCCTCCTAGCGCCACATTGATAAGCTGAATTCCGCGGCAAATTCCCAGAATGGGCAGATCGCGCTGACGGGCCACTGCGAAGAGAGCCAACTCGAACAGATCGCGATCCTGGCTGGGTGGGCTCAGGAAGGGTGATGGCTCGGCGCCGTACCACGAAGGCTCGATGTCCTCGCCACCGGTGAGGAGGAGCCCGTCGCACCCGTCCAGTGCCGACGCTGCCAGCGAGGCGCCCATCAGCGGCGACAGGATCAGCGGTATCCCACCCGCGCACAGCAGCGCCCGGACGTAAGCAGCGTTCACGCCGGTGCGCTCGGCACCATCCCAGGTGCGCAGCACGCCGCTGACCGCGATCCGGACAAAGCTCACTGGATAACGGTATCAGGAAAGACCGGACAACTGGGATCTTCGATCTTAGCGGGATCGAGTTGGATGCCAATCAGGGGGACGGTACCGTTGCCGGCTGAAACCGCTCCGATTTCGGGCGCTCCTTCGACGAACGCTCCCTCATAGAGCATCACTCCGATAGGCTCGCCATCCAGATCCTGGATCAGCACACCAAAGCCCGGTTTGACGTTGTCGGGAAGCCGCCCCTGAAGGCCGATGATCCAAAGGGAGTCGGCTCGGCCCACGATGGCCGGGTAGGCCTTTCCCGCGACCTGGCGCACCACAAGCCGTTCGGGAAGGTTTCGCGGCGGTGTAGCGAGTGTCTGATTCGGAATACTGAACTGAGCCAGCAGGGCTGCTGGGCCGGCGAGCGCGGCAAGGCCGCAGGCAGCCGACGGCCCCCGATCGCCGGGGCGATTGCAGGCGGGCAGGAGGAGAATCGACAGCAGAAGCGGCAGCCGGCGCATAGCGGAAGATAATAGCTCAATCGCCGAGCTCACCGAGAACCCACGTCAGGTTGCTCCGGGCCGGAGCCTCGTAACGATCATGGAAATAACCGGTCTGGTAGATGCAGGGTCGTCTTTGGAAACCCCGGAGTATCTCCGAACGAGCGCTGCGATAGCTGAACTCGGGCACCGAAGAGTACTCGCGACGGATCTGCTGCTCGAAGCGGTCGAAGATCTCCCGAGAACGGCCCAGAATGGAGAGGTCGATGTCGCAGAGGAGAGCCGCGTCCGTCTCGCTGGGAATGCCGAGGTGACTGGTGGCTAGCACCAACCCGGCGATGCGATCTGCCGCGCTCACCGGTACGCCGGAGCCAGCCAGGGAGGTGCCGGCCAGATGGGCGCTTCGGGCTTCGTTGTCTGCGCTGCCCGGCAGGTACACCGCGTCGTGAAACCAGAGAGCCGCCTCGACCTCATCGTGACGTGCGCCGACGCTCCGGCTCAGATCGAGCTGCGCAAGGCAGTCGCCAATGTGCTCCGCGGTGTGGTAAGCTCGGGTCGGATCAGCGTATGCTGCGGCGAGTTGGTCAAATATGGAGAGGCCGTCTCCCCGAGCGCCGAGCCGGATCCATAACGCGGCCCAGCGTTCCCGGTCCAGCGCTTCGGAATGGGGCACCGGATTACCCCGATGTCACCGCAGAGCGCCGGGACGTAGCGAGTACTTCCTCACACCACGCTACCTCGATCTCCAGCCGTTTCATCTGGAGGGCGGTCTCCGACAGGCACTCCTCCAGCTCCCGTCCTGCGGCCGCTGAATGCAGGGCGCTCACCACCTCTCGCAGCCCCTCCAGCTCATATGTCAGCAACTCGTGATAGCGGTGGGCCGCGGAGGGAAGCGCCGGGGCGAGCCTTCGCAGCTCGGCTTTCCGATCGAGCGTGTGCTGGATGGAATGACGAGCGGCGTAATCTTCAGCCGCGATCCGAGGGCGCCTGCGCTCGATCGCCGGCGCAAGAAATGGCAGCCTGCGCCGGTGCCGGGTACGGAACCGCTCGAGCGTCTCCAGAAAGCTGCGCAGCGTAAGGGCCACTGCCGGCCTCTTATCGATGATGAGACTGAGGGGAAGCTCGATTATAGCGCAGAAGGCACTCAGGGTATAGAGGGACTCGCTTGACGCTCCTCCGGAGCACTCCTAACATTCTGTCTCCCTCGATACTTGCTGCTTCCCACTACGCGGTGCTCGCCGGCCATGTTCGAGAGCGTGAAGGCCCGGCTGGAGAAACTTTTTCGCGACCATTCTCGCTCCGATCCACGCGCTTATATGGCGCTGCTGCGAGAGGCTTTGCTGGAGGCGAAAGTGGGTGTTGCGACAATGCGAAGCGCTCTAGTCGTGACCGAGCGGGAAATTCTGGCCGAACAGCGGCAGCTGGCTGATGCCGAACGGAGGGGCCGGCTGGCTGCTGAGGTTCCCGACGGAGAGACGGTTACCCTGGCTGAGCGGTTTGCCCTGCGTCACCGCGAGCGGATAGCGGTGCTGGAGCGCAAGCTTACCGTTCAGCGCGACGAGATGGCTCTGGCTGAACGGGAGGTGGACGAGATGCTGGAACAGTATCGCGGCCGGCGGGGGGGTAACGAGGCAGACTCCATTCAGGCCGCCTGGCGCGACCTCGAAGCGGCGGGGGAAGATCGCCCCGACTTGGCTCGGGAGGATGAGCGGCTGCAAGTCGAATCCGACAGCAAGCTGAAAGAGAAGGCCGTGGAGGCCCAACTGGCATTCTTAAAGAAGAAATTCGGGAACAACCGTGAGAGGTAAGAAGTGAGACGTAAGCAGATCCTTCGGTCGCTCTCCCTCAGGATGACAGCGCTAGTCTTTCTCCTGCTTACCGCTCACCGCTCACCGCCTACGCTGTTTGCCCAATCCCCAACAGCCGCTCCCTCCCATGGACAGAAGCTGGCCCACACCTACAGCATCGTAGCCTACGATTCCGTCACCGGTGATCTCGGGGTGGCAGTTCAGTCGAAGTTTCCCAACGTCGGCGGCATCGTGCCCTGGGGCCGGGCCGGAGTAGGCGCGGTCGCGACGCAGAGCCTGGGGAACACCGCCTACGGGGAGCGCGGCCTGGACCTGATAGCCCAGGGTGCCACCGCGGAAGAAGCGCTCCGGATCATCATGCGCACCGATACCATGCTGCAGGACCGGCAAGTCGGGATCGTAGACGTCCGGGGAAACGCAGCGAGCTTCACCGGTAAGACGACGTTCGATTGGGCCGGGGGCCGAGTGGGGGCTGCCGGCCGCACCGGCGGACCGGCAGGCGGGAAGGGCGAGGTAATTGTTGGACGAGGATACGCCGCGCAGGCGAACATCATGGTGTCAGACCGGACGGTAAAAAATCTGGCGGAAACATTCGAGGGGACCCGCGGCAATCTGGCCGACCGGCTTATGGCCGCGCTCAAGGCCGGGCAGGCGGGCGGTGGCGATAAGCGCGGGATGCAGTCCGCAGCACTTCTGGTCGTCCGGAAAAACGGCGGCTACCTGGGCGCCAACGACAGATTCGTGGATATCCGGGTCTACGACGCCCCCGATCCGATAACGGAGCTGGAGCGCCTGCTTGCATTGCACAAGCTGCACTTCTTCCCCAGCGAGCCCGCCGACCTGTTGACAATCGGCCCCGCCATTGTCGCCCAGCTGCAGCCGATTCTCTTGCGGGAGCCGGGCGGCCAGTCCGAGAAGTGGCTGAGTCAGAAGCAGGCTACCGCAACGCCGGCGTTCCTGGAAGCGCTGAAGAATTTCATGTACTGGGAGAACTACGACGTGCGGGTTCGGATGGACGGAAAGATCGACCGGGTAGTATTGGATGACGTACTGAAGAAGCGTAAGCGGTAAGCGGGTAAGAAAGACGTAAGCGGGAACACCCTCAGGACGATGTTCCGGTCTTGCATCTCCCGCTCACCGCTCACGCCTTTCCTTTCCCGCTCACGTCCTCAGGAGCTGCCTTTGGCAACCGTAACCGCGCCGTCAAAAGCCTCAGCCTCGGTTGCCCACGATACTCGATTTTTCGGCCACCCTCGCGGCCTCTCCACCCTCTTCTTCACCGAGATGTGGGAGCGCTTCAGCTACTACGGTATGCGCGCGCTCCTGATCCTCTTCATGACCGCGCCCGTCGCCGCCGGGGGGCTGGGCTTCGACACGGCCAAGGCCGGGCCGATCTATGCCCTGTACGTAAGCTCGGTCTACCTGCTTTCGTTGCCGGGCGGGTGGATCGCCGACCGGGTTCTTGGCCTGCGCCGGACGGTCTTCGTAGGAGGCGTCATCATCATGGCGGGGCACATCTGCCTGGCGGTGCCGTCCATGACCACGTTCTATCTGGGCCTGGTGCTCATCGCCAGCGGCACCGGATTGCTCAAGCCGAACGTGAGCGTTCTGGTCGGAAAGCTGTACGGGACCGAGGACGTCCGCCGAGACGCGGGCTTCTCGATCTTCTACATGGGGATCAACACGGGTGCCTTCATCGCCCCACTCGTGACCGGATGGTTGGCGCAAAGCGATGCATTCAAGCGGATCCTGAGCTCCGCGGGACTTGCACCAGAGACCTCCTGGCATTGGGGCTTCGGTGCCGCCGCGGTGGGGATGTTCGTGGGCCTGGTGCAGTACACCCTCGGCGGCAAGCATCTCTCGCCCGAAGGGCTGCACCCGGTACGGCCGTCCGATCCGGTAGTCGCCGCGAAGGCCGATCGCCAAGTGCGGCGCGTGGGTATCGCCGTGGGCGGGATCATCGTTATCGCTGCTGCGCTTGTGGTGTCCGGTGTGGTCGCCCTCGATCCGGAAGCGATCTCCCACAGCTTCAAATGGGTGCTGATCGCCATAACGGTCGCGTTCTTTGCCTGGCTGTTTCTGCTGGGCAAGTGGACCCGGGAGGAGCGAAAGCAGCTGGTGGTCATCTCCGTCCTGTTCATGGCTGCCACGGTGTTCTGGATGGCCTACGAACAAGCCGGCTCGACCCTGAACCTGTTTGCGGAACGAAACACCAACAACGTTGTGCTGGGTCGCGCCTTTCCCGCAAGCTGGTATCAGTCGCTTCCACCACTCTTCGTCATCCTGTTCGCGCCGGCCTTTGCCGCGCTTTGGCTGCGGCTGGGGAATCGGAATCCCTCCAGCCCGGCGAAGTTCACCATCGCGCTCCTGTTGCTCACCATCGCCTTCGCGATCATGATCGGGGCGGCATCGGTCGCCGCAACGGGCGTTCGGGTGAGTCCGATGTGGCTGGTGGTCTCCTACCTGTTCCAGACTCTGGGTGAGCTGTGCCTCAGTCCCGTGGGTCTGAGTGCAATGACCCGTCTAGCTCCAGCGCGGATTGCGGGCCTGGTGATGGGGGTGTGGTTCCTGGCGCTGGCGGTGGGGAGCTACCTCGCGGGTATGGCATCGAGCGTGTACGAAACGATGCCGCTCCCAAAGCTGTTTACAATCGTTACGGTCACCGCGCTCGGCACCGCGGTGGTGCTCGCGCTCTTTATCAAACCCATTGGGCGCATGCTGCAGAGGAGGTGAGACAACGACTCACCCAGCCATCAGACGGCGCGATCCCCTCGATGTGGAAGGCCAGTGACATGGCCATCTGGGTGCGAGCCGCCAGGAGGTCGGACATGGTGTGAAAGTATCCCCGAACGTCTCAGGCGGCATCATCTGCGGCGTAGTCGTCCGCCAAGGGCGAATCAGCAGAATCCCTACGTGCTGTACAGCATGGCCAAGGCTTATATGGGCAGCGGCAACCAAGCCAAGGCGAAGGAGATGTTCCGGAGGCTTCCAACCACAACCAGCTGCCAACGTTCAACCAGGCCTTTGTAACGGGCGATGGGAAAGAAGGTGACAATTGCTGCGCTTAGGGTGACATCCCCTCCCACCGTACCTCATCACCCACCGCAATCTCGCCTCCATCCAGAACCTCGGCGAACACTCCGCCACCCCAGTCCACCTGC
>Ga0136617_10004407_pt1 | contig 12594 bp, 10 predicted proteins | sample AntDrymUQ3222106_2_FD_129672 | JGI IMG/M metagenome (GOLD analysis project Ga0136617, IMG submission 129672) | Polar desert sand microbial communities from Dry Valleys, Antarctica - metaG UQ322 (21.06) | ecosystem: Environmental > Terrestrial > Soil > Desert | place: Antarctica: Dry Valley...
CGTGCACTGGGCGCTGATGTATCCCGACGCCTACGAGGTCGGCTTGCCCAACCAGGGGATCCAGATCCTGTACGAGGTGCTCAACGAGCGGGCCGACGTGCTGGCCGAGCGCACCTACGCCGTCTGGCCGGATCTCGAGGCGCTGATGCGCGAGGCTGGCATCGGGCAGTTCACCGTCGACGCGCACCGCCCGGTGGCCGCCTTTGACCTGCTCGGCGTCTCGTTCGCCACCGAGCTCGGCTACACCAACCTGCTGTCCGCCCTTGACCTCGCCGGGCTGCCGATTCAGGCCCGGGATCGCGGCGGCGCACACCCGATCGTGCTGGCCGGTGGCCACGCCGCGTTCAACCCCGAGCCGATCGCCGACTTCATCGATGCCGCGGTGCTCGGCGACGGGGAGGAGGCGGTGGGTGAGATCAGCGACGTCGTGGGGGAGTGGATCCGCCAGGGCCGGCCCGGGGGACGCGACGAAGTGCTGCTGCGGCTCGCCCGCACCGAAGCGGTCTATGTCCCGCGCTTCTACGACGTCGACTATCTGCCCGACGGGCGGATCCGCCGGGTGATGCCCAACCGACCCGGCGTGCCGTTCCGGGTGCACAAGCGCACCACGATGGACCTCGATTCCTGGCCGTACCCCAAGCAGCCGCTCGTGCCGCTGGCCGAGACCGTGCACGAGCGCGCCAGCGTCGAGATCTTCCGCGGCTGCACCCGCGGCTGCCGGTTCTGCCAGGCCGGCATGATCACCCGGCCGGTCCGTGAGCGCTCCATCACCGGGATCGGCGAGATGGTCAAGGCCAGCCTGTCCGCGACCGGCTTCGAGGAGGTGGGCCTGCTCTCGCTGTCCTCGGCGGACCACACGGAAATTGGGGCGATCGCGACTGGTTTGGCCGATCAGTACGAAGGAACGCAGACCAGCCTCTCGCTGCCGTCGACCCGGGTTGACGCCTTCAACGTGACCCTTGCCAGGGAACTGTCCAGAGGCGGCCGCCGGTCGGGCCTGACCTTCGCGCCGGAGGGCGGCTCCGAGCGGCTGCGGCGGGTCATCAACAAGATGGTGTCGCACGAGGATCTGATCCGTACCGTCACCACCGCGTACTCCGCCGGCTGGCGCCAGGTGAAGCTCTACTTCATGTGCGGCCTGCCCACCGAGACCGACGACGACGTCCTCGAGATCGCCACGATGGCCAAGGACGTCATCCGTGCCGGGCGCTCAGCGACCGGCACCAAGGACGTCCGGTGCACCGTGTCGATCGGCGGCTTCGTGCCCAAGCCGCACACACCTTTCCAGTGGGCCGCTCAGGCCGACGCCGAGACGATCGATCGGCGGCTGCGCGCGCTGCGCGACGCCATCAACAGCGACCGCGGCCTGGGCAAGGCGATCGGATTCCGCTACCACGACGGCAAGCCGGGGATCGTCGAAGGGCTGCTCTCCCGCGGCGACCGGCGGGTCGGTGCAGTGATCCGGGCGGCGTGGGACGCCGGCGCCAGGTTCGATGGCTGGAGCGAGCACTTCTCCTACGACCGCTGGGCGGCGGCGTGCGAGCGGGTGCTGCCGGCGTACGGGGTGAGCCTGGACTGGTACACCACCCGCGAGCGCGGTGAAACCGAAGTGCTGCCCTGGGACCACCTCGACTCGGGTCTGGACAAGGACTGGCTCTGGGCCGACTGGCAGGACGCGCTGGACAACCAAGAGCAGGACGACTGCCGGTGGACTCCTTGCTTCGATTGCGGTGTCTGTCCCGGCATGGGCACCGAGATCCAGATCGGGCCGACCGGCCGCAAGCTGCTGCCGCTTGCTGTGACGTGACACGCCGTACTCACGAGGATGTGGCAACTCGTCCGCGCCATGGCGCGGAGAAGTCTCCACGACCGCGAGCTCGTTGAGCCGGCGTCAGCCCGAGGGCGAGCCGCCGCCGCCGGCGGTGCAGCGGCTGCGGGTGAGGTACGCCAAGCGCGGCCGGCTGCGGTTCACCTCGCATCGCGACTTCGCGCGGGCGCTGGAACGCGCGATCCGGCGGGCCAACGTGCCGATGGCGTATTCCGCCGGCTTCAGCCCGCATCCCAAGGTGTCCTACGTGGGCGCGTGCCCGACCGGAGTGGCGAGCGAGGCCGAATACTTCGAGATCGCACTGGCTGACCCGGTGGACCCGGTCCGGCTGCTGGCCGCCCTCGACGCCTCGCTGCCCGCCGGGCTCGATCTCGTCGAAGTGGTCGAGGCCAGCGGTGGCAGCCTCGCGGAGCGGATCGACTGCTCGCGGTGGGAGATCGCGCTTCCCGGCGTATCGCTGGCGGTCTCGGCCACCGCGCTGGCGCGATTCATGGGCAATTCGGTGGTCCCGGTCGAGCGGTTGACCAAGACCGGAAAGCGCACGCTCGACGCCAGGGCGGCTGTCGTCTGCGCCGACACGCGGACTCATGGGAACAGCCACGAACAGGGATGTGCGACACTGGACCTGGTTGTGCGGCATGTGACGCCCGCCGTACGACCCGACGATATCCTGACCGGTCTGCAGTCAGTAGCCGACCTGGAGTTGCCGGAGCCGCTCCGTGCGACCCGGCTGGCGCAGGGGTTACTTGACGCAACCGGACAGATCGTCGACCCGCTTCAAGCGGACCGACAGCAGACTTCACGGGCCAGCAGGTAGCACTGCAGGAGCCGTGCGACAGGCATTAGACGCCGTGCGCGCATGCGCACCGAACAGAAGGCCTCTGAGCGGCCGCGTCACTCGCGCCCGGGGCCCCGAACGGAGCACACCCGAATGCCGGACCATGAGTCCACGAACGGGCCGGAAGATTTCCCGACCGTCACGACAGACGTCCCCCCCGCCCGCAGCCGCCGCCGTGCCACCAAAAAGGCAGCGGCCGGGGCGGAGGCATCACTCCCCGCGGCCGCTGCCGAACCAGCGAAGAAGGCAACCAAGCGCACTCGGGCAGTCGCCGACCGGGCCAGTGCCTCGGCGCTCGAATCGGCATCGCTCGAATCGGCATCGCTCGAATCGGCATTGCCCGAACCCGTGCTGAAGGCAGCTTCCAGGGCGGCGAAGCAGGTCACTCCCGTCCCGCCGGCGGTCGCATTCATCGCTCCGCAAGCCGACCTCTTTGCCGCTCCGGTGCCGGCTGCCCAGGTCAGCGCGACTCCGCCGCCCGCCCGGCCGCAGGATGCCGATGCTGATCAGCCAATCGACGGCGAGCGTCCGGCCCGGCGCCGCGGACGACGTGGCCGAGGACGCGGCAAGGGCAGTGGTGAAGTGGCCGGCGACGTTGCGACGGAGCCGGCGAACGCCAATACCGACGCCAATACCGACGAGCTGGCGAACGCGGACACTCGCAGCACGGGCGAGGAGGAACAGGAGACGACCGGCGACGGTATCTCGGGCCCTCGGCGCAGGCGGCGTCGCCGCCGGACCACCGGTGAGAGCTCCGGTGAGGACAGTGGCGGCGGTCTGTCGCCCGACGATCCGCCCAACACGGTCGTCAAGGTCCGCAAGACCAGGCCACGGGGCCGGGACACCGACGACGAGGTGCAGGGCGTCAAGGGATCGGTCCGGCTCGAGGCCAAGCGGCAGCGGCGCCGAGAGGGCCGTGATCAGGGCCGCAAGCGGCCGGCAATCATCACCGAGGCGGAGTTCCTGGCTCGTCGCGAAGCCGTCGACCGGACCATGGTGGTCCGCCAGGTCTCCGACCGCACCCAGGTCGCGGTGCTCGAGGACGGCGTGCTGGTCGAGCACTATGTAACCAGGGCCAGTGCCACCGCGTATGCCGGCAACATCTATCTCGGCAAGGTGCAGAACGTCCTGCCGAGCATGGAGGCGGCCTTCGTCGACATCGGCAAGAGCCGCAACGCCGTGTTGTATGCCGGCGAGGTCAACTGGGACGCCTCTGGGATGGAAGGCAAGGCGCGCAAGATCGAGGATGCGCTCAAGGCCGGCCAGTCCGTGCTCTGCCAGGTCACCAAGGACCCGGTGGGGCACAAGGGCGCCCGGCTGACCAGCCAGATCAGCCTGCCCGGACGGTTCCTGGTGTACGTGCCGGAGGGCTCGATGACCGGCATCAGCCGTAAGTTGCCGGAGAACGAGCGCAAACGGCTCAAGGACATTCTCAAGAAGATTGTGCCCGACGACGCCGGGGTCATCATCCGTACCGCCGCCGAAGGAGCAAGCGAGGAGGAGCTCACCCGCGACGTCAAGCGGTTGCAGGCGCAGTGGGAGGCGATCCAGGCCAAGGTCGCCAAGCGCGCGGCTCCGGTGCTGCTCTACGGGGAGCCTGACCTGGTGATCCGGGTCGTCCGCGACATCTTCAACGAGGACTTCACCTCACTCGTGGTTTCCGGTGATCAGGCGTGGGAGCTGGTCGAGGAGTACGTCAAGCACGTCTCGCCGGACCTCGTCGACAGGTTGTCCCGGCACACCGCCGACACCGACGCGTTTGCCGATCTGCGCGTCGATGAGCAGCTCGCCAAGGCACTCGACCGCAAGGTCTGGCTGCCCAGCGGGGGATCGCTGGTGATCGACCGCACCGAGGCCATGACGGTGGTGGACGTCAACACCGGCAAGTTCACCGGTCAGGGCGGCAACCTCGAGGAGACGGTGACCCGCAACAATCTCGAGGCCGCCGAGGAGCTGGTGCGTCAGCTGCGGCTGCGCGACATCGGCGGGATGATCGTCGTCGACTTCATCGACATGATCCTCGAGGCCAACCGCGACCTGGTGCTACGGCGGCTGACCGAGTGCCTGAGCCGCGACCGCACTCGGCACCAGGTGGCCGAGGTCACCTCGCTCGGTCTGGTGCAGATGACCCGCAAGCGGGTCGGTCAGGGCCTGCTGGAGGTCTTCTCCGAGCCGTGCGAGACGTGCAACGGTCGCGGCCTCATCGTGCATATGGAGCCGGTCGAGCACTCCACGGCCAGCGAGCAGCGCCACCAGGTGAGCGAGCCCAAGGCATCTACCAGGCGGGGCGGCGGCTCGGATCGGCAACGTCAAGGTGTCATGCCAGACGGGTTGGGCCGAAATGCTGATCTGCCCGAGCTCGCCGAGAGCCCGCCAACGGGTGCGTTGCCCGAACCGGTGGCCGTGGTGGTCCCCCCGGATGGCGCGCTGCCCGAGCCCGTGGCCGTGGTGGTCCCCCCGGATGGCGCGCTGCCCGAGCCGGTAGTTGCCAGTCCGACGCCTCGCGGGCGGCGAAAGGCCGCTTCACGACCAGCCGGGCCGCCCGGCGAGCTTGCCAAGCCCGAGCCGATGCCAGCCCCAGGCTCGGCGTCGGATATTGCCCTCACAAGGTGAAGCAGTCCTTGGTGGACGACGGTCGTCTGCGAGAGGTGATGCGTCTCTGTGCGGTGGAGCGCGACCTCACTCGACAGGCGGTCGAGGTGCGGGAAACCCTCGCCGACCTCGTGACGTCGCTGCTTCCGTCGCACGCTCCCGAGTCTCATGTCATCGAAGTTGTCGCGGCCACTGGTTACAGCCGAACCTTGGTGGACGGCTTGCGTGGCGGCACGCATCCTTGGCATCGACCATCGGTTTGACCCGCTCGGCAGCGCCGCCGTACGCTGAGTTCGGCCCGCCCATGGCGGGTCCGTCGCGGTCGCCCGCGCCCCGCGAATCACCGTGCCGAGCCAACATGCCGAATCACAACGCCGAACCACAACGCCGAACCACAACGAGCCGAGGAGTTCAGGCAACTGTGTACGCCATCGTCAAGACCGGCGGCAAGCAGTACCGCGTTGCCGAGGGCGACGTCATCGAGGTGGAGAAGCTCGCCGGTGAGCCGGGCGCGAGCCTGCGGTTGCCGGCGCTCTTGCTCGTCGACGGCGACAAGGTCACTACTGACCCGGGAAAGCTCGCGAAGCTGACCGTGTCGGGCGAGGTGGTCGCCCACACCAAGGGCCCCAAGATCAGGATCACCAAGTTCAAGAACAAGACCCGATACCTCAAGCGCCAGGGACACCGGCAGCCGCACACGCAGATCAGAGTCACTGGCATCGAGGTCACCGGCACCAAGAGCGGGAAGTAGGGGCGCCGAGATGGCACACAAGAAGGGCGCGTCCTCGTCGCGCAACGGACGTGAGTCCAACCCGCAGTACCTGGGCGTCAAGCGCTACGGCGGCCAGGTCGTCAAGGCCGGTGAGATCATCGTGCGCCAGCGGGGGACGCACTTCCATCCCGGCCCGGCGGTCGGTCGAGGCAAGGACGACACGCTGTTCGCCCTCAGCGCCGGCGCGGTCGAGTTCTCCATGCGGCGCAACCGCAAGATCGTCAGCATCGTCGTCGCGGGGAAGGGCTAGATGTCAGCTCGCTGCGCTCGATGCTCACTCGTCTAGACCCCACCGCGGTCAGACCATGGCGAGCTTCATCGACCGGGTAGTGCTCCACATTGCCGCCGGCGACGGCGGGCACGGCTGCTCCTCGGTGCACAGAGAGAAGTTCAAGCCCCTCGGGGGTCCAGACGGCGGAAATGGCGGCAACGGCGGAGACGTCGTACTCGTCGTTGATCCCAACGCTCATACGCTGCTGGACTTTCACCATCACCCGCATCAGCACGCTCCCAACGGCCGGCCGGGTCAGGGCGATCACCGCAACGGTGCCGCGGGCGCGACGCTGGAGCTCCGGGTTCCAGACGGGACGGTGGTGCAGACCCCCGACCGGGTGATCCTCGCCGACCTGGTCGGTGCTGGCACGCGGTATGTCGCCGCCGGTGGCGGCCGGGGTGGGCTTGGGAATGCCGCTCTGGCCTCGCGGCGGCGCAGGGTGCCGGGCTTCGCGCTGCTCGGCGAGCCCGGCCAGCGGTGCGATGTCGTCCTTGTGCTCAAGAGCGTGGCCGACGTGGGCCTGGTCGGTTTTCCCAGTGCCGGCAAGTCCTCGCTCGTCTCCGTCCTGTCCGCGGCCCGGCCAAAGATCGCCGACTACCCTTTCACGACGCTCGTGCCGAATCTCGGCGTGGTCCGCGCCGGCGAGACCGTTTTCACCATTGCCGACGTGCCCGGTCTGATCCCAGGCGCGGCGCAGGGCCGCGGCTTGGGCCTGGAGTTCCTGCGTCACATCGAACGTTGCGCCGTCCTGGTGCACGTCGTCGACACGGCCACCGAGGGGCCCGGTCGCGATCCCGTCTCCGACGTCGAGGCACTCGAACGTGAGCTGGAGCATTACGGCGGACTGTCCGACCGGCCCCGCCTGGTGGTGCTCAACAAGGTCGACGTACCAGACGGGCGCGAGCTTGCCGAGCTGGCTGCGCCAGAGCTGCGGGAGCGGGGCTGGCCCGTCTTCGAGGTCAGTGCCGCCACCGGTGCGGGGCTGCGTGAGCTGTCGTTCGCTCTCGCCTCGGCCGTCGCCGAGCACCGAGCGAGCCTGCCGGACGCGGCCGCGACCCGTATCGTCCTGCGCCCCCGAGCCGTGGACGAGACCGACTTCACCATCGAGCCCGACCCGGCCGACGCGGGCAGCTTCATCGTTCGCGGTGCCAAGCCGCAGCGGTGGGTGCGCCAGACCGACTTCAGTAACGACGAGGCGGTGGGCTACCTCGGCGACCGGCTGGCGCGGCTCGGCGTCGAGAAGGCGCTGGCCGAGGCCGGTGCCCGGCCCGGCGCACCGGTGACCATCGGCGAGGTGACCTTCGACTGGGAGCCGATGACGCCGGCCGGCGATGTCGAGTTGACGCCCAGCCTGCGAGGCACCGACGCCCGCTTGGAGTCCGACGATCGAGTGCGCGCCGACGAGCGCCGGGAGGCCAAGCGGGCCCGCCGGCGCTCTCCGGACTGATGACACCTTCACTGACCGCCTCATGACAGCGCGGCCGGATATCTCAGCAGCGCGCCGGGTCGTGGTCAAGGTGGGGTCGTCGTCGCTGGCCAGCGCTGCGGGTGGCCTGGACGCCGGGCGAGTCGACGCGCTGGTCGATGCCGTCGCCGAGCGGCACGCCGAGGGAACCGAGCTCGTCATCGTGTCCTCCGGTGCCATCGCTGCCGGGCTGGCCCCGCTGCGCCTGGACCGCCGGCCACGTGACCTGGCGACACTGCAGGCAGCGGCCAGCGTCGGGCAGAGCCGGCTGGTCGAGGTCTACGCGGCCAGCTTCGCCCGCTTCGGCGGCATCGTGGCCCAGGTCCTGCTCACCGTCGACGACGTGGTCCGCCGGGCGCACTACCGCAACGCCCGCCAGGCCCTCGAGCGCCTGCTGCAACTGCGGGTCCTCCCCATCGTCAACGAGAATGACACCGTCGCCACCGAGGAGATCCGCTTCGGCGAGAACGACAGGTTGGCGGCGCTGGTCGGCCACCTGGTCCATGCTGACGCACTGGTCCTGCTTTCCGACGTCGACGGCCTGTACGACCGCGATCCGGCGCTGCCCGGCGCCCTGCTGATCGAGCGCGTGCAGGGCGAGCGGGATCTCGCTGCGGTAGCCGCCGGCCCACCGGCTGCCTCAGCGCTCGGTACGGGCGGCATCGGGTCGAAGATCGACGCCGCGTTGGTGGCCACCAGTGCCGGGATGCCCGTGGTGCTGGCCGGCGCGGAAGCGGTACGTGATGCGTTGGCCGGCCGCAACGTCGGCACGTACTTCGCGCCGACCGGCCGCCGCACCGCCTCGCGCTTGCTGTGGCTCGCGCACGCCTCCGCGCCGGTTGGTCGACTGCGACTCGACGACGGTGCGGTGAGCGCGGTCGTCGGCGGCCGGGCATCGTTGCTCCCGGCCGGCGTCACCGCCGTCGAGGGTGACTTCGCCGCCGGTGACCCGGTCGAGCTGGTCGACCCAGACGGCCGAGCCGTCGCCCGCGGTCTGGTCGCCTACGACGCCGTCGAGCTACCGCCGATGCTGGGGCGGTCCACCCGCGAGCTCGGACCCGACCAGCAACGCGAGCTGGTCCATCGCGACGACCTGGTGCTGCTGAGGTGACCAAGTTGCCCGAGCAGGCGGCCGCGACCGAACTGGCCGAGGTCCTCGGTCGCGCTCCCGGCCCGCACATCGTCACCCCCCTGCTGCACAACGCGGGAAACCACGTCACCGCAGGGATTTGCCGCTATGCCGGCGACGGCTGGTCGGTCATCGGAAAGCACGTGACGCCGGGCGGCGTCGGAGTCGAGCACTGGGCGACATCGGAACGCCCCGACCACTGGAACTACTGGGCGCGCGAGCCGATGGCTTACCGGTCCGGTCTCGCCGCAGCGGCCTACGAGGGCAGCGGGATCACCGCTCCGGAGTTGCTCGGCGCCTTCGATCGATCGGACGGGATCGCCCTGTGGCTGGAGGACGTCGCGGGCACGGCGGGCGAGCAGTGGGACGTCGCAGCGGTGGCGGGATTTGCCCGGCAGCTGGGCCGCGGTCAAGGCGGCTATCTTGCCGGTCGCCCGCTGCCCGACGCCGGTTGGCTGTCCCGGCGGTGGTTGCGGCAGTACGTCGACTCGAAGCCGGTCGACGGATCGGTGCTGCGCGATGACGGGTCATGGCAGGTGCCGGTGATTGCCGCGGCGTATGAGGGGTTGCGGCCTGGGCTGACCCGGCTGTGGGATGAGCGCGAAGCGCTGCTGCGGGCGGTCGAGGCGCTGCCTCAGACGCTGTGCCACAACGACGTCTGGCCGATGAATCTTCTCGCCCGCGACGGACAGCACGTCCTGCTCGACTGGGCCTTCGTCGGAGTCGGCGCCGTCGGGGAGGACGCCGGAAACCTGGTGCCGGACAGCGTCTGGGACGGCTTCCTGCCGCTGTCGATGTTGCCGGCGCTGGCGGAGCAGGTGTGGACCGGCTATCTTTCCGGCCTGCGCGACGCTGGCTGGACAGGCGACGAACGCCTGGCCCGGTTGGGCTTCACTGCGGGCGGCGCAGCGAAGTACGCCTGGCTGGCGGAGTCCTCGATTCGCCGCCTGCAACGCGGGGAACTCTCCTCCTACGGAGGGTACAGCCGGTTGAAGCTTGACGACCTGTTCCGGACCTACGCCGGCGTCTTCCGTCTGCTGCTTGAGTGGGCCGAGGAGGCCCGTACCCTTCTCGCCTGAGTGACGTGGCGGATTGCTGGCTCGACCAGCTGAACGCTATGCCTGGGGTGCCAGCTCAATCCCCAGGGCTTGCCGGTCTGCGCGGCGATCGCCTTGAACCGCGGGATGACCTTGGTCTCGTAGTCGAGGTAGCCGGGTGGGTTGTCCTTGCGAGCCGGGTTGTAGCTATTCCAGGCGATCATGTCGACGGCGTCAGCCTCGTAGTAGTCGCGCCAATCGTGGACTGACTTGACGGCCGGCGCGCTCTCGGTGGGTTTCGGTGAGTTGGTCGATACGGGGCTGGGCGTTGCCGTGGGTTCTGGCGGGGCCCTCGCCCAACGCTGTCGCCAGGAGGAGGATCAACGTCGGGGTGCCGCCCGCGGGAGCGACCAGGATCGCTAGCTGCCGCGTTGGCCGCCTGCTGCCCTAGGAACAGCGACGGCAGCACCGGTGTCTTCGGCGACGAAGTACATCGGCCGTCGCTGCGTTTCCGCGTACAACCGGCCGATGTACTCGCCGAGCAGTCCAAGGCAAAGCAACTGAACGGCCCCGAGCAACAACAAGGCAACGGTCAGCGACGCCCAACCGGGCACCGTCTGCCCGAGGAGTGTGGAAAGGATGGCTCCCGTGCCCAGCGCCAGGCACACCGCGAATCCGCCGGCGCCCAACCATGCGGCGAGGCGCAGTGGCGCGGCGGTGAAGGATGTGATGCTGTCCGCCGCCAGTCGCACCATCTTCGCCACCGGATACTTGGTGTTGCCGGCCGCCCGCGGCGATCGAGTGTAGGTCATCGTCGCGCTCGGGAAACCGAGCCAGGGGACGAGCAGCCGGTAGACCCGGTGGCGTTCGGGCAGGCTTCGCAGGGCGTCGACAGCCGCCCGGCTCATCAGCCGGAAGTCCCCGGCGTGCGCTGGCACCTGGGGTCCGGCGAACCGACGCGCCAGCCAGTAGTAGAGCCCCGCGGTGCCCCGCTTGAAGGCGCTGTCGGCCCGCCGGTCACCACGCACGGCATAGACCACGTCTACCCGGTCGGCCACCGCTCGGTCGAGCATCTGCGTGATCAGCTCGGGGGGGTCCTGCAGATCGGCGTCGATGGTGACCACGTAGTCGCCCGAGGCGACATCGAGGCCAGCCGTCAGCGCGCTCTGGTGCCCCGCGTTCGCCCGCAGCCGGACGATCCGCAGCTGTGGCCAGCCCTCCCGTGCGGCATGCAGGAGGGCACCGGTGCCGTCGGCGCTGCCGTCATCGACGCAGACCAACTCGTACTCACCAAGCGGATCGAGTGCTGCCCGCAGCCGCGGTAGCGTCTGTGGTAGGACGGCCTCTTCATCGAACATCGGGACGACAACACTCAGCATTATCAGTCTCATCAGGGGAGTAGGGCAGACTCTGCATCCGTGGACGCAGCCGAGGTTAGCAAGTTAACCGCACTGGAGGACCGACACTGGTGGTATCGCGAGCGCCGCTGGCTGCTCGCCCGCGAGCTCGAGCGGCTCGGGCATCCCGGCGTTGCAGTCGACATCGGCGCCGCTGGCGGCGGCAACACCCAGGTCCTGCGTGCGCACGGCTGGGCTGAGCTCGTCGTCGAGTATGGCGAGGAGGGCGCGCTCACCGCTGCCCGCCGCGGCCTGCGCACGGTGCGAGCGGACGGTACGGCGCTGCCGGTGAAGGATGCCGCCGTTGACCTGGTGGTGGCCTTCGACGTTCTCGAGCACATCGACGACGACCACGCCGCGGCCGCCGAGATCGCCCGGATCGTGCGACCTGGAGGAACGCTCCTCGTCGCGGTGCCCTGCGATATGGCGCTCTGGTCGGCCCACGACGAGGCGGTTGGCCATGTCCGGCGTTACGATCGCGGCGGCCTGCGCAACCTCGTCGCCGGCGCTGGTCTGGAGGTTGAGGACCTACGCAGTTGGAACGTGCTCCTTCGCCCCGTCGTGCGGGTGCGTCGGCGCGGCTCGACCGAGAGCGACCTGTCAGAGCTCAATCCCATCGTCAACGCTGGGTTGTCGACTGCGATTCGGTTCGAACGGTATCTGCCGGTAGGCGGACGCAAGGGTGTCTCCCTCCTGCTGAGAGCCCGGCGACCGCCTTCATGAGCGCGTGTCGCGGCAAGCTGTCGGGTGACGCCGGTGAGTGACATGCATGAGCGACTGGCCCGAATGGGCGTGATGGGAGGCACCTTCGATCCGGTGCACCACGGGCACCTCGTCGCCGCCAGCGAGGTGGCGGCGCTCTTCGATCTCGCTCAGGTCGTGTTCGTGCCGACCGGGCGGCCCTGGCAGAAGAGTGCGGAGCAGGTCAGCCCGGCTGAGGACCGATATCTGATGACGGTGATCGCCACCGCATCGAACCCACGGTTTACGGTCAGCCGGGTCGATATCGACAGGTCAGGCCCGACGTACACCCTCGACACGCTGCGCGACCTGCGGGCCAGGTATGGGACGGAGGTGGAGTTGTTCTTCATCACCGGGGCGGACGCGCTGGCGCAGATCCTGTCCTGGCACGCGGCCGAGGAGCTGTTCGCGCTGGCTCACTTCGTCGCGGTTACCCGGCCGGGCTACCAGCTGGCCGACGCTCACCTTCCGGCCGGCGCAGTGACCCTACTGGAGATTCCGGCGATGGCCATCTCCTCCAG
>Ga0136617_10004408_pt1 | contig 12593 bp, 6 predicted proteins | sample AntDrymUQ3222106_2_FD_129672 | JGI IMG/M metagenome (GOLD analysis project Ga0136617, IMG submission 129672) | Polar desert sand microbial communities from Dry Valleys, Antarctica - metaG UQ322 (21.06) | ecosystem: Environmental > Terrestrial > Soil > Desert | place: Antarctica: Dry Valley...
CCATTCGGCGAGAAGTGACGCCGCGAGCAGCGCGAACAGCCACCATAATGATATCGTGCCGGTGACGGAAGACAGACTGGCGGGGGGTGGCGCGGATGCAGGACCGAGTGATTCTACGAGCCGGGCGACCGGGGCCGCGTCGAGTTCAGCGAGCCCCGATAACGATCGCCTCGGGGTGTAAGCAACGACTGACAGCGCCGTACTCCACCACGCCCGATGATCGCCCACCGAGGTTTCCCGGCCCCTCATCCGCCATCTCCAGGTGTCCTCGTAGCCGTGCTGCAACACCCGACCGACACCGAAACGCCGGGCAGCTACAGTTGCAACTTGTCCTCGCCGGCCGAGCACAACGGCGTCACTTCTCCATCCGGTGATGGGCGAAAGAGCGAGCCTTTCGAGAATGGTCGGTCCCTGGGCGCCGGCGAGTGATGTGACGGCGATGGACCTGCCGGATGCGCCGACTCGCAGCGGAGCGAGCGCAGGGGATAACGCAGCGGAGGGAGCGAGTATCAGCCCACCACCGCTCGATACGTAGGCGACAATGCGGCCGGCACTCGCCGCCGCGGTTTCGTCCAGTGCAACAACGGCGGAGTATCGCGCGGTGTCGATCTGTCCAGGGGAGCCCTGCGTCACCACTGCGGTGGGGGCCACAAGGATCTGCGCGTCGACGATCCAACCCGCTTCTTCCAGCGCCGCCGTGACAAATTTGGATTCCCATCCCGCACCGCCAATCACCAGGATGCGCCTTAGCTGCAGGCTGTCCCGCTGCTCTGCCCGCGCAGTGGTGCCGGCGACGGTTGCCGCAACCACCCCGCTCGCCGCTGGGACAGCAATGCGTGATCCTCCATTCCTTGCGTCGACGGTATCGACCGCTCCCACTTCGTCGCGCAGTATTGCCCGACTCCCCGATGGGGCAGCGACAAGAACACTCACCCCTCCACTCGGCGAAGCGATCGGGTGTAAGTCGATACCAACGACAGGAAGCTCGCCAGTCCACTTCACTTCAGTCCCCGCGGCGCTCAACGCCGCCAGCCAGTCCCGCTCGCGGGCAGAAGGAACATTCTCCAGCTGCACCGAGACGCGTCGCGGCGGAGATCCACTCAGTGTCCAGTCTTTAAGGGCAGCCATGAGATTCCCAGAACGGGCAGAGCCGGTCTGCTCGGCTACAGCGCGATCGAGCGACAGCCACAGCATCCATGCAAGAATGCCGAGGCTAAGCGCGCGCAGCGCAAGCTCCGCTTTACTCGCTATTTCTTTTTTCACTACGCCGTGTTTTTCATGAGCAGATCGGAATCGAGGCGGTAGGTCTTTCTCGCGGTTCCTGGTGCTGTTGCAGTTGCTCGGCTTCCACCACTAGCTGCGGCTTCCACCACTAGCTGCTGCTTCTGCCACTTGCTACTGCTTGTATCGCATGCCGCTGTTTTGTGCTGCGCGTCATTTGCTTCTGTGTCCTCTGCGCCTCTGGCGTTCTCCGCTTTTATTCTGCGCCTCGTTTACGCGTTGCCGCGCTAGCGCGTCAACGCGTAAACAATGATGTTCACCCCGAACCGCGTGTTATCGATCGTAGAGAACCGCTTGCTGTCAGGATGGTAGTTCCACTCGGAGCTGTAGTCCTTGTTGCTGTACAGAACGCCCACGCGGTCGCCGACCATCACCGCCAGCAGATTCTTGTGCACCAGATTGTCGCCCCAGCCATTGAGCTCGTGACTCGTCGCCGGGGGCCCGTCGTCGAACTTGAAGAACGCCCGGTATAGAGCGTGATCGTTGGGCAGCGGCCGCGGCGCGGAGAAGCTGCGCGTGATCTCCTCGACAGCCGTCTTGTGAAACACGCCGCCGATATCGTGGTTGTGATCGTCGATGAAGATCATCCCGCCGCGCTCCACCAGCCGCCGCGCATTCCGCCGCTCGGCTTCGGTGAACCGGAAGGGCAGGTGGCCTGTGAGGTAGACCAGCGGATACTCCAGAATGACATCGGACGAAAGCGGCACGATCACTCCCGACGGCGCGGTGTCGATCTGCGTATAGCGCGCTATCGAATCGATGAGATTGGCGGGCAGGGTCGGCGCACTGTCCCAGTCACCGGACTCGTACCGCCCCGTGCAGAAAACAAACTCGCTCCGCCTCACCACCCACCCGACCATGACGGTAATCCAGGCGTCGCCCGCGGCTCGCCAGCGAGTGCGCGCCGCGCGCGAAGCAGCGGAACCGTGGCGTCACGCCCCCGTCTGAAGGCGTCGATTGCTTCGTTGAGAGCGGCGGCAAAAGTCGGCGCTGAAGAAAGCGCATCGACGCGCAGGAGGGTGAATGCACGAACAGCTGCGTCAGGAGATCGCGGAATTGTTTCGAGCGCGGTGTTGAAGCGGCTTTCGAGACTCACTCTCACCGAGTCGGCGCCAGTGCGCGGAGTCCGGGTGCTCGCGGTTCCCTTCTCCTTTCCGGTAAGCCGCACCCGCGCAAGATCGACGATCACCTTCGGAGGAATTCCCCGCAGATAGAGGCGATTCGCCAGACGCGCCCTGTCCAGCGCCTTCAGCGCTACACGCATCGGCGGCAACGCCGGCGCGGGCTCGGCGATCTGCAGCGCGCGCACCGCTTCCCACAATGCGGTATGCGCCTCCTTCAGATCCGGATTTCGAACTGCCTCGACCTCGTCGGAATGCGCTTCAGTCTCTACGCCCACACTCGCTTCCGCCTCCCTTTCTCCCTCGCCTTCCTCTTCCTGCTTCTGATACAGAATCGATTCCACGCGCTTCCGTATCCTGTCCTCGAGGTCTCCTATCTCGGTAGACCGCCTCACGAGCTCGGCCCTGGTAAGCCGTTTCTCCTCGCGAACGAGCTGTTCGGTCATCTGAATCAGCATGCGCTGGCTCATCGCGGAGCTGTCCACCGGTGCGGGCGCCGCCGCATCGACAGACACCGAATCGTATTCATCAGCGCGGGCGACCCTGAATGTGCGGGTGTCCGATGTTCCAATTCCGGGGCCGCTCAGCGTATTCACATCGTGCGTTATCGCGCGGATGGACACGACATCACCCTGGCTCAGCTTGAGGGAGCCGAGGTCGAGTGATGATGCAATCGATCCTGATCGCACGCCGCCGAAGGGAACGATCGGCGTTGTTACGGTGCGCGCATTGAAGATCTCACCGGATCCCGTCGTTATCAGGTATTCGAAATACGCCCCCCTCAGGCCAACGTCGTCGGTGACGGCAGCCTCCAATCGCACCACGAGCTGAGCCACACGAAGGGTGCTGTCGCGGCGTGGAGAGGTCAGCACGATGCGCGGCGGATTGTCGGGCCTCGGCTCGAGAACGAGAATGCGCTCGTACCCGCGATCGCGGAGTGTAAGGGCAGCGGGCTTTGCCGGCATGGCGAGATTCAACACCCATGAACCGCCTGCGGTTGTCGCACGGAAAACGGCAGCGCCGAGCGAGCCCGCAATTCCGTTTGACGATCCCTCGCCTCTGACGACGATCCGGCTTCCGCCCAATCCCGGCACCGACGATGGATCGCTCAGCGAAACCTCGCGCTGGGCGGCGTAGGGTGGAGGGATGACTCTGACGGTCAGATCTTCCAGTCTGCTTCCGACAGGCACAGCGTCAACCGATCGAGCTGATCCGGCAGCGCTGAATATCCCCTGACCGCCGAGTGCGGACGATGGCGATACATATAGTAGTGCCGCGGCAATCACTGCCGCCGCGGCCGCCGGCAGGAGAGCTTTGCCGAGTGCACGGGAGACGACGCGGCCGATATCTTCTCTGGCGATAGTCGATTCGATACCGCGTGGATCTGGTAGCTGCCGTCCCTCGACGGCGGTTACCAGTGAGTAGTGGAGTGAGGGAATATTTTCCTCGATCCAGAGGGCCACGCGGTGGATGGACTTGAGTCGTCGAGCCCTCCATAGGAATGCCAACGTTACCGCGAGTCCGGCGCCGATCGCCGCGATCTCCAGCCACGCCGCCGATTCCAGTGCGGGCGCGGAGGCCTTTGCGATGAACGCACCGACAGCGAGCAGCAGCAGTGTGACGGCCACACCCCACGCCACCGCCTGCGCGGCTGCGGCGAGAGCCAGCGTGAGGCGCGCGCGGCTCACCTTCTGAGCCGCCGTCACGACTGACTCCCCGCCTGAAACGACGGATTTACCCTCGGCCGTGGGAAACGGGGAGGTGAGCTTGTTCCGCTTCGGCGCACGAACAGCTCGAGCACGCCCAGTGCGATAGCGATTCCCAGCAGCCAGGGCGCGAGCGGAGATTTTACATCATCCCGTGCGCTGAAAGCTTCGCGTGCTGCCAGGGCGCGCGGACCGGCAAGAGATGTTATCGCCGCAGCCGGAGCCGGCAGGAGTTCTTCGCGCCCGCCACAACGACCCAATAATGCGGTGGTCAGCTTCACGAAGTCAGCACGAATTACGAGATCCCCAACCGGTGTGACGGGGATCGCGACCGATCTCACGCAGCCATCGCCGAGCGGGCGTTCTATTGCCGCGGGTTCGCCGTCGATCCACCGTGCGACAACGCGTGTGCCATCAGTTTTTCGGTCGAGCTTCCATTTTCGCGCAAATGCTGCGATCGCGATCGCGTTGCCCGACACCACACCGCCAATGGTGTCAGGTGACTCTCGCGAAATTGCGCCCGCTGGTGGTGAATCGGGGGGCCATTCGACGAGGACTCTGTCCCCCATTTCAACCCACGCGGAATCTTCGCTGCCAATCGGCCCGCGCCGCACGCGGACATTGTCGGGGATTCCCGAAGAGACGAGACGAATTGTCGCTGACAGTGGATCCGCGGCCGCGATCTCCGAAATCGCGGGCGATCCCTGCCTCAACTGGGCAAGAGAACGCGTCGTATCGGCCGGCAAAGGCAGGCGGACAAGGCGCGCTCGACCCTGCCACAGGCCGCGAAGACTGTCAGTCGCCGCATCCCATGCGATGGCGGAAAACGAAGAGACGATTACCAGCTCAACGCTGTCCGCCCGCTCCCGGAGCTGGCTTGCCGCCCGCAACCCCGCGATAAAACCCGCCGACAGTCGTGGATTTGCGCGGCCAGCCTCGATGCGCGTGAGCGAATCGAGCCCACCGGAGGAAATTACACGGGCCGCCGAATCGAACACCACCAACACATCCCCATCAGAATACAATCCCCGCACGCTGTCCCTGGCAGCCGCGAAATTCCCCGTCGCACGGGACGCATCCAGAAGTATTACCCTTGCGACCGGCGCCCTCGACGGTCTGAACACCGGCCGGGCGAGTGCCGTCCCCATCGCCAGAACAAGCAGCGTCCGAAGCAGCAGCAACAGCATGTCCGACGGACGAGTCGCGCGCGCCGTCGCCGTGGCCGGAAGGTCCGGAACGAAACGCGCCGTTGGCAGCATCGCCGCGGGAGGCTGCCGGGTGACGATGAAGTGCAGGGCAACAACAGCGGCGGCAACCGCCAGCGCCGCATAGAAGAATCCGGGTGCCAGGAATGTCATGCGCTTACGGCGACCCCGCGCGGAGCGGTGATCCGCCGGATCGCGTGGTCCACCGTCTCTCTTCCCGCGATGACCATGCTGTACGCGACGCCCGCGTCGCTCCAGTCATGCGACAGCGCTTCACGCCACGTCCCAAACGCGGTGATGTATTCCGCCCGCGCTTCACTGGCGAGCGGCCGCCGCACCTCGCTTTCCTCGGGATCCGCCACCAGCACCGTCTCCGTCGGCGGATCCAGCTCCTCGGCCGCTACTATATGAATGGCGTGCATCTCCCGCGCTCCCACCACTGCCCGGGCTGCATTGGCCAGCATCTCCGGCGCATCGCCCAGAAAGTCGCTGATGACGACGATCCTGCCGCCCATCCGCATCCCGGCAGTGACCGAAGGCGCAATCGGCTCGCTGCCGCCGGGTTCGACGTTGGAGATCGACTCGATGATTTCGTGGATAACGCCTTGCCTCGTCCGTGGCGGCAGCACTACCTGCCCATCGCGGTGGGCAATCACGAGGCCGACCGGATCCGCCGAGCTTCTTGTGACTGCCGCCAGCCCGACGGTGAGCCCGGCGGCGAGATTCCACTTTCCCTTCGTGTCAGTTGGAAACGCCATCGAGGCGCTGGCGTCGAGCACGATCATCGTTGGCAGGATCGCGCGGTCGTTCGACAGCCGGATGTAGGCGCGATCACTGCGGGCAAAAAGCTTCCAGTCTATTCTGCCGAGGTCGTCGCCCTGCCGGTAAGGACGGTATTCGGTGAATTCGGCGGAGGTGCCGCGCATTCGCGAGGTGTGCGCACCCGGGATCCCGCCTCGCACCGCGGATCGCGCGGGCCACCGGATTCCCCGCACTGCGTCGAGTAGTGCCGCATAGTCCGGCATCCGCTTATAGCTTGATGTCGCTCTTCGGCGGCTTGATCTCTTCGAGAAGCCCGTCGATGATCTGCTCGGCGGTAATTCCTTTCGCTTCGGCGGCGAAGTTGGGAAGCACGCGGTGTCTCAAGACCGGGCGGGCAACGCGCACTATGTCCGCGGGAGAAACGGCGAATCGTCCAGCGAGGAGCGCTCGTGCCTTTGCGCCGAGTATGAGGGCCTGGCCGGCGCGCGGCCCTGCTCCCCAGCGCACGTATTTCTTCACGTGGTCGGAGGAGTCGCTTTCGCCGGGTCTCGTCGCCCTCGCCAGCTGAGCAGCGAACCTGAGGGCCGGCTCAGCGGCGGGGATGTCGCGCACCATGCGCTGAAGAGCGCGCGTTTCTTCTCCGTTGATGACAGGACTGAGCGGTTCGAAGTCGAGCCCGGTAGTGGAACGGAGAATCCCGACTTCGGTGTCCTCGTCGGGATACCCGACGCGCACGTCGAAGAGAAACCTGTCGAGCTGCGCCTCGGGCAGCGGGTAGGTGCCTTCCTGCTCGATGGGATTCTGCGTTGCGAGGACGAAGAATGGCTCGGGCAGCTGCATCGTCTCGCCGGCGGCGGTAACGCGGTGCTCCTGCATTGCTTCGAGCAGGGCGGCCTGTGTGCGGGGCGGCGCTCTATTGATCTCGTCGGCCAGTACGATGTTGGCGAAGACCGGCCCTTTCACGAATCGGAACGAGCGGCTTCCGGTGGCGGTGTCTTCCTCCATGATCTCGGTGCCGGTGATGTCGCTTGGGACCAGGTCGGGTGTGAACTGGATTCGGCGGAAGTCCAGCTCCATCGCCTCGCTGAGACTGCGAATCATCAGTGTTTTGGCGAGCCCCGGAACTCCGACCAGCAGCGCGTGCCCGCCGGCGAGGAGTGCGATCAGGAGCTCTTCGATTACCTCTTCCTGCCCGACGATTCGCTTGGCGACCTCCATTCGAAGGCGGGCAGCGGCGTCGAGAAGGTCATCGCGCGTTGATCCCTGGGGCTTGGTGGATACTGAGCTGAGAGCCATCTACATCCTGGTTAGCGGGCGGCGGATTCTTCGGAAAGCTACCGAAGCATACCGCGTAACGCAGGGATTCATGGCTGTAATTCTTTTGTAAGCAGCAACGCGGGTCGACCGCTCGTTTCCCGTTCTGCGTTGGTGAGTCAGGCGTAGTGAGTGGACCGTTTTAGAGTAGAGCGTTCGCGTCGTGACCTGTCTCATGGCAACAACCTGGTTGTCGTCGGTCCAGATCCTTCCCTGTTCTAGCCCACTTTCCATTTCCTCAGGAACGCATCAAAGCGGGGATCGCCGCGAAGTGAATCGAACATCGGGTCCATTTTTGGAAAGAGACCCTGAATACTTCGCATCCGGTCGAGCCAGAGAAAGGCGATATCCCTTTCGCCAAGGACTCCGTAAGCGGCCGCCAACTCTGCCGCATACTCGATGGCCGATGGTTTTTTTTCTTCTTCTCTCATGATGTCGATCGCCTTCTGTCGTTCGCCAGCCCTTGCGTAAACGAATGCGAGAGTGAGGCGTGGCCATGAATCGCCAGCGTCCTGCTGGGCCGCTTTTTCCGCTATTCCTCGCGCCTCGGCATGCTTGCCCTGGAACGAAAGGATCGAGGCAAGGCTTACCTGAGCCGTCACGTTGTTCTGATCGGCGTCGAGCGCTTTTTGCAATGCGGCTGTCGCGCCCTGATAATCACGAATGAACATCAGGTAGATCGCCAGATTCAAATTGGTTATGACAGACAGGGGATCGAGTTCCTGAGCCGCCTGCGTTTGCGCGAGCGCCTCCTGCACACGTCCCTGTCGACCGAGGAGCCAGGAGTGCACGGTCCTCGCATCGACAAAGTTGGGATTGGCCGCAACCACTTCGCGCGCCTGTAACTCAGCCGTGTGGAGGTCTCCTGACGCATCGGTGATGATCGCCCGCGCAACTTTGACCTGAACAAGGGTCGAATCCAGCTGATAGGCGCGTGCCGCGGCATGTTTAGCAGCTGGCAGAACGGCAGCAAGTGATGCATAACCGTAGGAAGGGAGGTTCACATATGCGCTCACGAGTGCTGCATATGCGAGTGCATACGTCGAGTCGCTCGCTACGGCACGCTCGAAATACTTGACCGCCTCGCCCAGACTCTTCTTCGTCTGGAGATTTAACGCGTACAGTCCCTTGAGATAGAGGTCGTGTGCCTCCGCATTCTCCGGCCGCGCATCATCGAGCTTTTCCGGCGCTGCCGAACCGAGATGAACCTGCAGCGCGGCACCGATGGCTTTGGTGATCTCGTCCTGAACCGCAAATACGTCGGTGACGTTGCGATCGAATGTCTGCGACCACATGTGATAGCCGGTCTTTGCGTCGATGAGCTGCGCGGTGATTCGCATCCTGTCGCCGCTCTTTCGGACACTCCCTTCGAGGACCGTCGACACTCCCAGCTTGCTTGCGACCTCGCGAATGTCGGCGTTCCTGCCCTTGAACTGAAATGAGGAGGTCCGCGCGGCAACGCGAAGCCCGGAGATTTGTGCGAGAACATTCAGCAGCTCTTCAGCAAGACCGTCGCTGAAATATTCGTTCGCGGGATCGCCGCTCATATTGGTGAACGGCAGCACCGCTATGGATCGAGATCGAGTTGGTGCCGCAGCCGGTTGCTCGGCGCTTCTATTCCGGAAACCATAGATGCCGACAGCAGCGGCAACGATTACAGCACCGGCCACCAGCGGCACCAGAAGCCTCGAGCGTGGCTTGGCAGCATGCATTCTCGCAGCCGTCGGAGTTATTCCGCCGCTTGGTGTGGTGAGTGCATCCAGCTGATGCATGAGGTCGTGCGCCGACTGCGGGCGATCTGCTGGTCTCTTCTCGATGCACCGCATGATTATGGATGCGAGTCCCGGCGGAATATTGCTCCGCCTGCGTGACACATTCTCTGGGGTTTCCGTCACGTGAGCAGCGAGCGTGGCTTGCGGAGATCTTCCGGGAAACGGCGTTGCCCCCGTGACCATCTCGTACGCCATGATCCCCAGCGCGTAGATGTCGGCGCGATAGTCGACATGCGGGTCCGCGGTAGCCTGTTCCGGGGCCATATACGCAGGAGTGCCCAGCGCGACACCCATTGAGGTCAAACTCAAAGAAGTTTCGTCAGCTGACTCCGTCAGCGCTTTTGCCACTCCGAAATCGGTGACTACGGCGGAGCCGCCGGAGATGAGAACGTTGTCCGGCTTGATGTCGCGGTGAACCACATGGTTCTCGTGCGCGTAGGCGAGCGCCGAGGCGATTTCGCGTAGCGTGCGCACCGCTTCTGAAAGCGGAAGCTCCCCGACTGTCGCGAGGTGCTGGCGCAGCGACTCTCCGCGCACATATGGCATCGTGAAATATGGGAGCCCATTTATCTCCCCGGCCGAGTGAAGTGGAACGATGTGCGGATGCTGCAGTGTGGCCGCGAGCTGTATCTCGCGTCTGAATCGGTCGATGCTCACCGCGGCAGCCATCTCCGGCGGCAGAACCTTGATTACGACCTTTCTCTTGAGGTTGGAGTCTTCAGCGAGGAACACGCGTGACATACCTCCGCCACCGAGTTCCCGCTCGATGCGGTAGGAATCGCCGAGCGTCTGCTGGACCTGGTCGCTCAGGTCACTCATTGGCTTTGGTGCTCAGCGATTCCACTGTGCTTTCGCGTGCCCGTTCAGCACGACGAGCACATCGACCTTTCGATCCACCGACGCCGACGCATCGAGATCGTCGCTCGGCGAAAGTGCGGAATCACTACAGGCGGCAAGGACAATCAGGGACAATACAGCTGCAGCGAGTTTTCGGATGGTCAGATCAGTTCGTTCGAGTGAAAGTGTTTGTCCCACCCTGTCGTGAGCACGTCGTGTAAATCGGGGCGGACGGCGAGCCTTCGTGAAACACGTTAACAAACCCTACTGTGCCGGTTATCCTGCCAGTCGATTTATCGAGAGTCAGCGCGCGCGTGGCCGTCAGATCCACGAAGAAGATCAGGTTTCCAGCGCGCGGCGCCTCCTGAAACGTGAAGCGATCGATGATGCTGATCTCGCCCGCAGCGTTGATCGTTCCGAAAAAAGGTTCATCAGGGAACCTGACCTCAGTGAGCCTTATCACTCCACCGGTTTGTTCGATACGAACCGCGTAGGATTGAGTGAACGCCTCCAGGATCACGGTCCCGCCCGAAGGAGGCTGGGTGGGTGTACAGGTTACTGCCGGGACCGACTCGGAAAGCGTGTAATTGCCTGCAATGTTCGGAATGGCAGTCGGACCCGGGCTCGGATCCGAACCTTCTCCACACCCGGCACCTCCAGTCACAAAAAGGAGAAGGACGGCCGTTTGCGGGGAGAATGGATTCGAGGTCTTGCTCATTGGTCTCATCTGGTCAACTGTTTGCGAATTGCGCTTCCGTATGTCCACTTTAGGGAGACCAGGCTAACCCGAACCCATCAAAGCCTCATCAAATGTTCATCAAACGGGCGACAAGCTAGAGAAATGTTTCGGCTCGAAACCTTTGGAACACTCACGCTCGAGGGGAAGGCAGCGCCCGTACCCAACTCCGCCACGCAGCGGCGTCAGCTCGCGCTTCTGGCGATCGTCGCCAATGCGGGCCCCGCGGGAATCCCGAGAGACAAGGCAGCAGTGCTCCTCTGGCCGGAGACCGATAACGCCAGGCACTCCCTCTCCCAGCTTCTCTACTCCATCCGCCAGGCACTTGGTACGGATCCGGTAATCAGTCGCGCCGGCAACCTCCGGCTGGACCCGGAGGTAATGAGCAGCGACGTAACAGAGTTCGACGCCGCTCTCGAGTCCGGGGATATTCCGAAAGCCTCGGAGCTCTACAAGGGACCGTTCCTCGACGGATTCAATCCTCCCTCATCCGCAGAGTTCGAGCGGTGGACAGACAGCGAACGCGCCAGACGTGCCGAGCGGCTCACGGCAGCAATAGAGAAGCTGGCGAAACGGTTCCGGGACGAAGAGGACTTCGCCGCCTCCGCCGAGTGGTGGAAACGACTTGCATTACTCGACCCGTTCAACTCGAGGGTGGCCGTCTCACTGATGCGTGCGCTCGACCTGGCTGGCAATCGACCAGGTGCACTTCAGCATGCCCGCGCCCATGCGGAACTCGTTCGGAGCGAGATCGGAGTTGAGCCTGATCCGGTGGTGACAGGTTTTGCGAACGAGCTCCAGACAAATGCGGGCAGAGTTTACACCCCCTCCTTTACGCCACGGTACGAGGTCGAAGACTCAGTTTCCCCGACAGCTCCCCATGTAGGCAATGATGTGCAGAGCACCGTTTCGGAGAAAGGGAAGCGCCGCTACCTCCTGTTCGGCGGAGCCGCAATCGCGACGGCGGCCGCTCTCTTCATTGCAATCGGTGTCAACCGCGCCGAGCAGCCCTCACGACCTGCGGGCACTACAGTCGCAGTGCTTCCCTTCGCCGTGCACAGCGATTCGGCAATCTCTTACCTCAGCGAGGGTCTGGTCGACTTGCTGAGCACGGACCTCGATGGCGCGGATGATCTTCGCGCAGTCAATCCGCATGCAATGCTCAGTTACATCGGGACAGGTTCTCCCGGGGCGGTCGACGCGAAAAAGGGGCATGACATCGCGAGCCATTTTCAGGCCGCATATTTCGTTCTTGGCGATGTCACTGAGATCGGCAGCAGAATTCGCATCTCCGCAAATCTGTTCGCGACCGGCGCTAACGCACCCCCCGTAGCTGGCGGCACGGTGGAAGGGGAAAGATCCCAGCTGTTCGAGCTTGTCGATCAACTCGCTCTGAAACTTGTTGCAGGGAGATATCAAGGGCCGCGCGATCACCTCATGTTGACCGCCGCCACGACTACGAAATCGCTTCCGGCGCTCAAGCTCTACTTCGCGGGAGAGCGCGAATTCCGGTCGGGTAATTATCCTCGAGCAGTGCAGGCTTTCGGGAAAGCCGTCGCGCTCGATACGACCTTCGCGCTCGCATACTATAGAATGAGCATCGCGGCAGAGTGGGAAGGCAGAACCGACCTTCAATCATCCAGCGCCACTAATGCATTGCGATTCAGTAACCGGCTCTCTGATCACGACAGGCAGCTCGTCAAAGCGCTCGTCGCGCGGCGTGCCAGAGATCCCGATCTGGCAGAATCGATCTATCGGCAGATAGTCCGCGAGTTCCCCGACGACGTCGAGGCATGGTACCACCTCGGCGAAGTTCTTTTTCACGACAATGCGATGCGAGGCCGATCGTTTCTCGAATC
>Ga0136617_10004409_pt1 | contig 12591 bp, 13 predicted proteins | sample AntDrymUQ3222106_2_FD_129672 | JGI IMG/M metagenome (GOLD analysis project Ga0136617, IMG submission 129672) | Polar desert sand microbial communities from Dry Valleys, Antarctica - metaG UQ322 (21.06) | ecosystem: Environmental > Terrestrial > Soil > Desert | place: Antarctica: Dry Valley...
CGTGAAGCCGACGGCGGACCAGTGGGAGGACTACCTGGGCAAGATCCAGGGCACCGACAAGCACGGGATCCACCTGCTCGGCTGGACCGGCGACTACAACGACCCGGACAACTTCGTCGGCGTGTTCTTCGGTCGGGAGAGCTCCGAGTGGGGCTTCGACAACCCCAAGCTGTTCGACGCGCTCGCCGAGGGTCGCACACTGACCTCGCTCGAGGAACAGGACGCGTACTACCAGGGCGTGAACGAGCAGATCATGGAGTTCCTGCCGGGCATCCCGCTGGCCAGCCCGGTGCCGAGTCTGGCCTTCTCGGAGGAGGTCACCGGCTATGTCAGCAGCCCGGTGCAGGACGAGGTCTGGAGCACGGTGAGCGTCAGCTGATCGCAGCAGGACGCCCGGGATCGAGCCACCGCGATGCTGCGATTCGTCCTGCGCCGCCTGCTCTTGATGGTTCCGGTGCTCTTCGGGCTGTCCGTCCTGCTGTTCGCGTGGGTGCGCGCGCTACCCGGGGACCCGGCGCGGGCCCTGCTGGGGGAGCGCGCCACTCCGGAGGGCATCGAGTACATCACTCGGCTGTACGGGTTCGACAAGCCGCTGCTGGAGCAGTACTGGATCTACCTCCAGCAGCTGGTGACCTTCGACTTCGGCAGCTCGGTGCGGGACGGCCGGCCGGTGACCGAGACGTTCCTGGAGCAGTTCCCGGCAACAATGGAGCTGGCGGTGGCGGCGCTGCTGTTCGCCATCGTCCTCGGCATCCCGCTGGGCTACATCTCCGCGCGGCGCCGCGGCGGTGTCGTCGACGGTGCCGTCATCGGGGGTTCGCTGCTCGGTGTGGTGATCCCGGTGTTCTTCCTGGCCCTGCTGCTCAAGCTGGTCTTCGCGATCGAGCTCGGGTGGTTCCCGACCACCGGTAGACAAGATGCCCGCGTGGACGCGACGCACATCACCAACTTCTACGTCCTCGACGGAATCCTCACCCGGGAGTGGGACTCCTCCTGGGACGCGATCGTGCACCTGGTGCTGCCCGGGATCGCCCTCGGCACCATCCCGCTGGCCATCATCGTCCGGATCACCCGGGCATCGGTGGCCGAGGTCATCCACGAGGACTACGTACGCACCGCGGACGCCAAGGGCCTTGCCCCGCAGACGATCCGCGACCGGCACGTGCTACGCAACGCGATGCTCCCGGTGCTCACCACCATCGGACTGCAGGTGGGCTTGCTGCTGTCCGGGGCGGTGCTCACCGAGACCGTGTTCGCCTTCAGCGGCATCGGCAGCTACCTGTTCGACGCGATCAGCCAACGCGACTACCCCGTGCTCCAGGGCTACATCTTGTTCATCGCGCTGATCTACTCCCTGATCAACCTGCTCGTCGACATCGGCTACGGGGTCATCGACCCGCGGGTGCGGGTCTCATGAGCGCCACCCTGCCCCTCGGCTCGGTGACGCCCTCACCGATCGGTCCCGGGCCGGGAGCCGGCGGCAGCCAGCCCGGCGAGAGCCTGCTGCGGGGAGCGTTCCGGCGATTGCGGCGCAGCCCGTTGGCAGTGGCGGGCGCGGTGATCGTGCTGGTCTTCGTGGCCGTCGCGATATTCGCCCCACTGCTCGCTCCGTTCGAACCCGCGGGCACCGAGTCGGCCGGCGACGTCACGCCGTCATCGGTGCCGGGTCCGTCCGACGACCACCCGCTCGGGCTCGACTCGTACGGCTCCGACATGCTCACCCAGCTGCTCTTCGGTGCCCGCCAGTCGCTGATCGTCGGGGTGGTGTCGACCTTGCTCGGGCTGTCGGTGGGCGCGGTCATCGGCGGGCTCGCCGGGGGACTGGGTGGCAAGGTCGACACCTTCCTGATGCGGGTGGTCGACGTGCTGCTGTCGATCCCCAGCCTGCTGCTCGCGGTCAGCATCGCCGCTGTGCTAGGACAGAGCCAGACGTCGGTGATGATCGCGATCGGCGTGGCGCAGGTGCCGATCTTCGCCCGGCTGCTGCGCGGCTCGATGCTGGCCCAGGGCCGCTCTGACTACGTCCTCGCCGCGTCGGCGCTGGGCCTGCGCCGGCGGCGGATCATCATGGGTCACGTGTTGCCCAACTCGCTGGGCCCGACGATCGTGCAGGCCACGTTGAGCCTTGCCACCGCCATCATCGAGGTGGCGGCGCTGTCGTTCCTGGGCCTCGGCGACAGCGACCCCGCCGTCGCCGAGTGGGGCCGGATGCTGGTGGCTGCCCAGGAGCGCTTCGCCACCGACCCGCGACTGGCGCTCCTGCCCGGCTCCGCGATCGCCGTCACCGCCCTCGGCTTCACGCTGTTCGGCGAGGCGCTGCGCGAGGCGCTGGACCCGAGGCAGCGACGGTGAGCCCGGCAGCGGACCCGGCGGCGAGCGCGCTGCTCGAGGTCGACGACCTGGCCGTCACCTTTCAGGGCTCCGGCGGCGAGGAGGTCGAGGCCGTCACCGAGGTCAGCTTCACCGTGCGCCCGGGCCAGCACGTCGCGCTGGTTGGTGAGTCCGGCAGCGGCAAGAGCGTCACCTCGCTGGCGGTGATGGGGCTGCTGCCGCGCCGCAGCACAACGATCCGCGGCTCGATCAGGTACGACGGCACCGAGCTGCTCACCCTGTCGGATGCCGGCCGCCGCGACCTGCGTGGCGCCGAGATGGCGATGATCTTCCAGGACCCGATGACGTCGCTGAACCCGGTGGTGCCGGTCGGGGTGCAGATCGGGGAGGTGCTGCAACGGCACAAGCAGCTGTCGAAGAAGGACGCGCGGGAGGTATCCGGCGACCTGCTGGGCCGGGTCGGCATCTCCGACGGCAGCCGGCGTCTGGGGGAGTACCCGCATCAGCTGTCCGGCGGCATGCGGCAACGGGTGCTCATCGCCATCGCCCTGGCCTGCGAGCCGCGGTTGCTGATCGCCGACGAGCCGACCACGGCACTCGACGTCACCATCCAGGCGCAGATCCTCGAGCTGCTGGGGGAGCTGGTCGTCGGCACCGGCACCGCTCTGGTGCTGATCACCCACGACCTGGGTGTCGTCGCCGGTCTGTGCGACGAGGTGCACGTCATGTACTCCGGCAGGGTGGTGGAGTCTGCGCCGCGCCGCCCGCTGTTCGCCAGCCCGCGGCACCCCTACACCGGCGGGCTGCTGGCGTCCATCCCGCGGCTGGACTCGCCCCGCGGGCAGCCGCTGCAACCGATCCCCGGCTCGCCCAACGATGCGCTGCCGTGGCACGACGCCTGTGCGTTCGCGCCCCGCTGCGGCAACCGCCTCGACGCGTGTACGAGTCGTACACCGGCGCTGGAGGTCAGCGCCCGCGGGCATGCGGAGTCGCTGCGCTGCTTCCACCCCCTCGACGCCGACCAGCCTGGCGAAGCGCCAGCCGAGGTGACACCGTGACCGCGGATGACGTGCTGCTGCGGGTGCGCGGCCTGAAGGTGCATTTTCCGATCAAGCAGGGCATCGTGCTGCAGCGCACGGTCGGCCAGGTCAAAGCCGTCGACGGCGTCGACCTCGACGTGCCACGCGGGCGGACCGTCGGGCTGGTCGGTGAGTCCGGGTCGGGCAAGTCCACGCTGGGTCGGGGCATCCTGCACCTGGTCACCCCCACCGCCGGCACCGTCGAGTTCGACGGCGACGACGTGGCCGCGCTGAAGGGCGAGCATCTGCGGCAACGGCGCTCGGGCATGCAGATGGTTTTCCAGGACCCGATGGCGAGCCTCAACCCGCGGCAGAACGTGCAGACCCTGCTCACCGAGCCGATGCGGGCACACCGCAAGAAGGTCGACGAGCAGACCGTGCCCCGGCTGTTGGACCTGGTCGGTCTGCCCGAGAACGCGGCCCGGCGCTACCCGCACGAGTTCTCCGGCGGACAGCGCCAGCGGATCGGGATCGCCCGCGCCGTCGGGCTCGAACCGGCGCTGGTGATCGCCGACGAACCGGTGTCGGCCCTCGACGTGTCGGTGCAGGCGCAGGTGCTCAACCTGCTCGAGGACCTGCAGGACCGCCTCGGGCTCACCTACCTGGTCATCGCCCACGACCTGGCCGTGGTCCGGCACGTGTCCGACGAGGTGGCGGTGATGTACCTCGGCACGATCGTGGAGCAGGCAGGCTCCGACGAGCTGTACGAGGCCCCGCTGCACCCTTACACGCGGGCGCTGATGTCGGCAGTGCCGGTGCCCGACCCCGTGGTCGAGGACCATCGGGAGCGGATCCTGCTCCGCGGGGACATCCCGTCGGCGGCCGACCCGCCGACCGGTTGCCGGTTTCACACCCGCTGCCCCTACCGGCAGCAGTCGCGGTGCGACGACGAGCGTCCCGAGCTGCGCGAGCTCCGCCCCGGCCACCGGGTGGCTTGCCACTTCGCCGAGCAGATCCAGGCCGGGGAGATCCGCCCGGCCGCCGCTGCCGCGATGGTCGGGACGGCCACACCGCCGCGCTGAGGAAGTCGGCCGGAGAAGACATCCCCTGAATGACCGAGGGCACCTGCGTATGACTGAGAGAGTGATGTAGTCCTTACTATGGGTAATATCGTGGACGACATCGAGACGCAGCTTCAACACCGCCTGCGGCTCGCGATCGGCGCGATCGGCTCGCTGATGAGCACCCGCGCACCCGGCCAGCGATGCGAAAAGGCGTTCCGCGGTGCGCTGCGGGAGGCGGTCCAGCGCCGGGACTCCGCGCAGCACGATCTCGACTGGTACCGGTCAACCCGCCGCCGGACCCTCGTCCCCGTCGCGGCTGTGTACTGAGCCGACGGCGTTATTGAGCAAGCGGTGTACCTGAGCAAGCGGTGTACCTGAGCAAGCGGTGTACCTGAGCACGCGGTCTACCTGAGACGGCTCCGTCACCCCTCCGCGCGCCGCGCCGCGGACTATGCGGCGGACCGGCCCGGCCCGGGCGGATAGCGTGAGGCCCCGTGAGCCAAGACCGCGGACCCGGTGTGATCCGGGTCGGCACCATCGCCGGGATCGACGTCCAGATCCGGTCGTCCTGGTTCCTCATCGCGGGGATCATCGCGGTGCTGATGGCCCCACGCATCGAGATCGCCTCGCCGGGGCTCGGCAACCTGGCCTACGTCGCGGGCGCGGCCTTCGCGGTGCTGCTGTACCTGTCGGTCCTGCTGCACGAGGTGTCGCACGCCCTCGCCGCCCGGGCATACGGCATGACAGTCAGGTCGATCGAGCTGCACTTCCTCGGCGGGGTCACCGAGATCGCCGAGGAGGCGACCACCGCTCGTCGCGAGGGGGTCATCGCCATCGTCGGGCCGCTGACCTCCCTGGCCGTCGGTGGGGTGGCACTAGCCCTGACCCCGCTCGCACCGGACGGCCTGCTCGGCCTGAGCCTGCGCGCCCTGGCCGGCGCGAACCTGATCATCGGCGTCCTCAACCTGATGCCGGGCCTCCCACTCGACGGTGGCCGGGTGCTGCGTGCGCTGGTGTGGGGGGCGACCGGCCGCCCGCTGACCGCCAGCCTCGTCGCCGGCTGGGTCGGCCGCGGCCTGGCGGTGCTGGCGCTGACGTACCCGCTGGTGGTGGCCGCGGCCACCGGCACCGGCGTGCAGCTCATCGACGTGGCGTTCGCATGCATCCTGGCCGGCTTCATGTGGGTGGGCGCTTCCCAGGCGATCGCCGTCGCCCGGCTGCGGTCCCGGCTGCCGCGGCTGTACGCGCGGCGGCTGGCCCGGCGGGCGATCAGCGTGTCCCACGACTTGCCCCTCGGTGAGGCCGTACGCCAGGCGGCCCAACAGCAGGCGGGCGGGCTGGTGGTGGTCGCCACCGACGGCCGCCCCACCGGTGTGGTCAACGAGAAGGCGGTGCAGGCCACGCCGGTCGAGCGCCGGCCGTGGGTGACGGCGGGATCGCTGGCTCGCTCGCTCGAGCCCGGCCTGCTGCTTGCGGCAGACCTGTTCGGCGAGGAGCTGATCGGGGCGATGCGCCGCACCCCGGCGTCGGAGTACGTGCTGGTCGAGCCGGACGGTTCGGTGTACGGCCTGCTCGCCACCAGTGACGTCGACCGCGCGGCCAGCGACCGCTGACACCCTGACCAGATGAAATCTGATGCAAAGGACTGCCTCGGCGCCGCGCCAATCTCACCCGATGTTGCGACCGTTCGGTCGCCATGGCAGCCCGCAGGTCGCAACGTCCCGCGGCAGCCCGAAAGGCCCTGGGTTGCTGACTAGACGACACCTGGCCCGGTCCCATGACTGACGACTGGACCGGGGTGCGACGTGGGCCGCTGCTCGCGGGCGAATGGGTCCGGCTCACCGACGCCAAGGGGCGCCGGCACAACGTCCGCCTCGCGGCCGGTGAACGGCTCTTCACCAACAAGGGCGCGATCGACCACGACACGCTGCTCGGCTGCAGCGAGGGGGTCGTGGTCACCTCGTCGGGCGGTGCCGACTACCTCGCGTTCAGGCCGCTGCTGAGCGAGTACGCGGTCTCCATGCCCCGCGGCGCGGCGGTCGTCTACCCCAAGGACGCCGGCCAGATCGTTGCCTCGGCCGACATCTTCCCCGGCGCACACGTCGTGGAGGCCGGGGCGGGGTCGGGAGCGCTGACCGCCCACCTGCTGCGCGCCGTGGGCCCCGGCGGCCGGGTGTCGTCGTACGAGCGGCGGCAGGACTTCGCCGACATCGCCGCCCGCAACCTCGACCAGCTGTTCGGCGGCAAGCACCCGGCCTGGCGGCTGACGGTGGCCGACGTGGTGTCGGCGCTGCCGGGCTCCGACGACCGCGATGTCGACCGCCTCGTGCTCGACCTGCTCGCCCCTTGGGACTGCGTCGACGTGGCCGCCGACGCGCTGACCCCGGGTGGCATCGTCTGCTGCTATGTGGCCACCACCACCCAGCTCAGCCGGGTGGTGGAGACGCTGCGTGCGCACGGGGGTTTCACCGAGCCGTACGCGTGGGAGAGCCTGGTCCGGGGCTGGCACCTGGAAGGGCTCGCGGTGCGCCCAGAGCACTCGATGGTGGGGCACACCGCCTTCCTGGTCTCCGCCCGCCGGATGACGCCCGGCCACCGGCCACCGACACGCAGACGGCGCCCCGCGCCCGGGGCGTACGGGGTGGACTACACCGGCCCCCGACCCCCGGACCGGCCTAGCCCGGACGGCGACCCAGACGGTCGACCAGACGATGGCTCGCGGTGACGGTCCGATCACAGAGCCAGTCGTTCTCGGTCGCGCCGACATCTGGCGGGAACACCTGCGGGGTAGTGTCGCCAAGGTCCGCAGGCAGTACCTGACGGAGGGGTCGCAGTGGAGTCAACTGACGAGTCACGCTCGCCCGGCGAGCTGATGGGCGAGATCACCTACCTGCGCGCGGAGGTCGAGCACCTACGCCGCCGGCTCTCGGGCGCCCCGGGAGCGACCCGGGCGGTCGAGCTGCGGCTGTCGGAGACCCAGGCCCGGCTGTCGGCGGTGACGGCTCAGAACGACCGGCTGGTCAGCACGCTGCGCGAGGCCCGCGACCAGATCAGCACGTTGAAGGAAGAGGTCGACCGGCTGGCCCAGCCACCGGCCGGCTACGGAACCTTCATGGAGGTGTACGACGACGGCACCGTCGACGTCTTCACCGGCGGGCGGAAGATGCGGGTCGCGGTCAGCCCCACCGTCGAGATCGACGACCTGCACCGCGGCCAGGAGGTCATGCTCAACGAGGCGCTCAACGTCGTTGCCGTGCACACGTTCGAGAACGTCGGCGAGGTCGTGATGCTCAAGGAGGTGCTGGCCGACAAGGACCGCGTGCTGATCATCGGCAACGCCGACGAGGAGCGGGTGGCCCGCATCGCCGAGCCGCTGCGCGACATCCGGCTGCGCGCCGGTGACTCGCTGCTGCTGGATGCCCGGGCCGGCTACGTGTACGAGAAGGTGCCGAAGTCGGAGGTCGAGGAGCTGGTCCTCGAGGAGGTCCCCGACATCGACTACACCAAGATCGGTGGGCTCGCCGGCCAGATCGAGCAGATCCGTGACGCCATAGAGCTGCCGTACCTGCACCCGGACCTGTTCACCGAACACCAGCTCAAGCCGCCCAAGGGGATCCTGCTGTACGGGCCGCCGGGATGCGGCAAGACGCTGATCGCCAAGGCGGTGGCCAGCTCGCTGGCCAAGAAGGTGGCGGCCCGGACCGGTCAGGAGGGCAAGAGCTTCTTCCTCAACATCAAGGGTCCGGAGCTGCTGAACAAGTACGTCGGCGAGACCGAGCGGCACATCCGGCTGGTGTTCCAGCGCGCCCGGGAGAAGGCCAGCGAGGGCACCCCGGTGATCGTGTTCTTCGACGAGATGGACTCGCTGTTCCGTACCCGTGGCTCGGGGGTGAGCTCCGACGTCGAGAACACCATCGTCCCGCAGCTGTTGAGCGAGATCGACGGTGTCGAGGGTCTGGAGAACGTCATCGTCATCGGCGCCTCGAACCGCGAGGACATGATCGACCCCGCGATTCTCCGCCCCGGCCGCCTGGACGTGAAGATCAAGATCGAGCGTCCGGACGCCGAGTCGGCGCGCGACATCTTCACCAAGTACCTGATCGCGGACCTGCCGCTGCACGCCGACGACCTCGACGAGTTCGGCGGCGACCGTACGGGCTGCGTGGGCGGCATGATCCAGCGCACCGTCGAGCGGATGTACACCGAGTCGGAGGAGAATCGCTTCCTCGAGGTCACCTACGCCAACGGCGACAAGGAGGTCTTGTACTTCAAGGACTTCAACTCCGGCGCGATGATCCAGAACATCGTCGACCGGGCCAAGAAGATGGCGATCAAGCAGCTCATCGAGACCCAGCAGAAGGGTCTGCGGGTGCAGCACCTACTCCAAGCCTGCGTTGACGAGTTCAAGGAAAACGAGGACCTGCCCAACACCACCAACCCGGACGACTGGGCCCGCATCTCGGGCAAGAAGGGTGAGCGGATTGTCTTCATCCGCACGCTCATCTCCGGCAAGCAGGGCAGCGAGCCTGGGCGCTCCATCGACACCGTCGCCAACACCGGTCAGTACCTGTAGGGCGATGGACGGGCCCGGAGAGGTCTCGCGCTCCGAGCTGCAGGCCACGGTCGAAGCCCGGCGCGAGCTGGGTGTCGACTACGAGCCCGCGCTGATCGACGGCTTCCTGGAGCGGGTCGAGGCAGCGGTGCAAACCCGGGTCGACGCGCGGCTCGAGGATGCGCAGGACGACCGCCGGGCGCGCGACAGTCGCGGTGGCAGGCAGCTGACGCTCGGGATCGTCTCGCTGGGCACCGGGATCCCGATCACCGCCGTCGCCGGTGGCACCGCCGACCTGCCGGGGGTCATCGTGGCCTGGGTCGGCATCGCGGCGGTCAACGTCGCGCACGCCTGGCAAGCGCGCTCGGGCCGCGAACGGCGGTGAGCGAGGGGCTGCAGGTCCTACAGGTGCCCTACGAAGGCCCGGACGTCGGCCTGCTTGTGACCCGGCTGCAGTCGGAGTACGTGACCCGCTACGGCGGACCGGACGACACCCCGCTGACCGCCGCCGAGCTCCGCCCGCCGGAGGGCGTCTTCCTGGTGCTGCGGCGCGCCGGCGCGCCGGTGGCCATGGGGGGCTGGCGGCGCCACGTCGAGGAGCGGTCGGGGCGGGTGCCGGGCCGGTGGGCGGCCGAGATCAAGCGGATGTACGTGCTGCCCGAGGCGCGCCGCCTGGGCCTCGGGCGGCGGGTGCTCGCCGAGCTCGAGCGGCTGGCCGCAGCGGACGGCTGCGACCAGATGGTGCTGGAGACCGGGCTCGCCCAACCGGAGGCGATCGCGCTGTACCGCTCCGCCGGGTACGACGACATCGCCTCGTTCGGGCACTACGTGGCGAGCCCACTATCGGTGCACCTCGGCAAGCTGCTCACACCCGCCGACTGAGCCCCGTCCAGTTTCGACGAGGGCGTCCGCCCTGGCCGCCGCAAGTCACCGGCCGCCGGAAGCTACTGGCCGCCGTAGGCTGCCCCCATGAGCGTCCGGCGGGTCATGGGCACTGAGGTGGAGTACGGCATCTCGGTGCAGGGCCAGCCGACCGCAAACCCGATGCTGGCCTCCACCCAGGTGGTGAACTCCTGGGCGAACGCGGACCTGCGGGCGCGGCGGGCCCGCTGGGACTTCGAGGAGGAGAGCCCGCTGCGTGACGCCCGCGGCTTCGAGATGAGCCGCGACGTGGCCGATGCGAGCCAGCTGACCGACGAGGACCTCGGGCTGGCCAACGTGATCTTGACCAACGGCGCCCGGCTGTACGTCGATCACGCGCACCCGGAGTACTCCACCCCCGAGTGCACCGGACCGCGCGACGTCGTCTTGTGGGACAAGGCGGGCGAGCACGTCATGCGCCGCGCCGCCTGGCTGGCCTCACAGATGCCACGCAGCCCGCAGATCCTGCTGTACAAGAACAACGTCGACAACAAGGGCGCCTCCTACGGCGCGCACGAGAACTACCTCATGGCCCGGGCCACCCCGTTCGGTGAGATCGTGCAGCACCTGGTGCCGTTCTTCGTCACCCGGCAGGTGGTGTGCGGCGCCGGGCGGGTCGGTCGCCGACAAGACGGCAGCGAGTCCGGCTTCCAGGTCAGCCAGCGCGCGGACTACTTCGAGGTGGAGGTGGGGCTCGAGACGACGCTGAAGCGACCGTTGGTCAACACCCGCGATGAGCCGCACGCCGACCCGGACAAGTACCGGCGCCTGCACGTCATCATCGGCGACGCGAACTTGGCCGAGATCTCGACGTTTCTCAAGCTCGGCACCACGTCCCTGGTGCTGCAGATGATCGAGGACCGTGGGCTGCAGCTCGACCTGGCACTCGAGCGACCGGTCCGGGAGCTGCGCGACGTGTCGTACGACCCCACATTGCGCCACCTGCTCACGTTGCGCGACGGACGCAAGATGACCGCTGTGCAGGTGCAGTGGGAGTACCTCGACCAGGCCCGCAAGCACGTCGACAAGACGATGGGCTCCGATGTCGATACCGAGACCGCCGAGGTGCTCGAACGGTGGGCGTCGGTGCTGGACCGGCTCGAGGCGGACCCGATGCTGTGCTCGGCCGAGCTGGACTGGGTGGCCAAGTTGTCGTTGCTCGAGTCGTACCGCGAGCGCGACGGGCTCGACTGGGACCACCCGAAGCTGCAGCTGGTCGACCTGCAGTACGCCGACGTGCGCTCGGACAAGGGGCTTTACCACCGCCTGGTGCGGCTGGGGAAGATGCAGCGGCTGGTCGACGACGCCGACGTGGCGGCCGCGGTGTCCGACCCGCCGGTCGACACCCGTGCCTACTTCCGCGGCCGGTGTCTGGCCCAGTACCCCGGCCAGGTGGCCGCGGCGTCCTGGGACTCGGTGATCTTCGACCTGCCGGGGCACGAGTCGCTGCAACGCATCCCGACCATGGAGCCACTGCGGGGCACCCGCGAGCATGTCGGTGACCTGCTGGACCGCTGCCCGCGGGCCGAGCAGCTGTTCGCGGCTCTGACCAGCCGCTGACCAGCGACGGCTAGGGTCGACAGGGACGGGCGAGAGGAGACGACGATGGCGCGCGAGGGCGGGAAGCAGCACCGCGGCACCAAGCGGGGTGGCGAGACCGAAGCGGCCCCGGAGACCGACCGCACAGACGACGTTGCCGAGCGCAAGGAGCGTCTCGACGAAGACGTCGACGCGATCCTCGACGAGATCGACGAGGTGCTCGAGGAGAACGCCGAGGACTTCGTCCGCTCCTTCGTCCAGAAGGGCGGCCAGTGACCGACCTGCCAGCCGGCCGGGCGGCGCAGCTGCCGGGCGCCTACTTCGCCCCAGGCTCGCCGTCTTTCGCCGACCTCGTCGCGGGTCAGGCCCCGGCACTGCTGCCGGGCGGGCGCGTCGCCGCGACCGCCGCCTCCACCGGGCTCGACGTTCCGCACGGCACCACGATCGTGGCGGCGACGTTCGACGGCGGCGTGATGATGGCGGGCGACCGCCGAGCGACGATGGGCAACATCATCGCCCAGCGCGACATCCAGAAGGTCTTCCCCGCCGACGAGTACTCCTGCGTCGGGATCGCCGGCAGCGCCGGGCTCGCGGTCGAGCTGGTCCGCCTGTTCCAGACCGAGCTGGAGCACTACGAGAAGATCGAGGGCACGCCGCTGTCCCTCGACGGCAAGGCGAACCGGCTGGCCGGGCTGATCCGCGCCAACCTCGGCATGGCCATGCAGGGTCTCGCGGTGGTGCCGCTGTTCGGGGGCTACGACCTGCACGCGGGCAGCGGCCGGATCTTCTCCTACGACGTCACCGGCGGCAGGTACGAGGAGACAGCCTTCCACGCAGTCGGCTCCGGTGCCTTGTTCGCCCGCGGCTCGCTGAAGAAGCTGTACCGCGACGGGTTGGCCGAGCGGGACTGCGTGACCGCCATCGTGCAGGCCCTGTACGACGCGGCCGACGACGACTCCGCGACCGGCGGCCCCGACCTGACCCGACGGATCTTCCCGGTGGTGGCGATCGTCACCGGCGACGGCTACCGGCGGATGCCCGGTGACGATGTTGCCGTCCTCGCCGACGAGGTGGTCGCCGCACGGATGTCGCGTCCAGACGGCCCCGCCGCGCCGCTGACCTGAGCGAGAGGACCGACCGCACCGTGACGACGCCGTTCTACGTC
>Ga0136617_10004411_pt1 | contig 12589 bp, 13 predicted proteins | sample AntDrymUQ3222106_2_FD_129672 | JGI IMG/M metagenome (GOLD analysis project Ga0136617, IMG submission 129672) | Polar desert sand microbial communities from Dry Valleys, Antarctica - metaG UQ322 (21.06) | ecosystem: Environmental > Terrestrial > Soil > Desert | place: Antarctica: Dry Valley...
CGCGAACGTGAAGGCGCTCATCGCCGCGGCCCGAGAGTTCTTTGACCGTTACAACCGATGTCCGTGGAGGCTCCTCTCCATCATCGGTTCGGACCCCGCAAAAATTACATGAATGTACTTAGTATGGGCTTGAGCGAGTTCGAGAAACCCGACCGGTGAACCGTGGGCGAGCCGTGAAGGTGCTTGACGCCCATGATCCAGCGGGTGCGCAGACCCGCGGCGAGGAGCCCCCCGTACGCCTCGTCGAAGTGGTAGGAGCCCATGTAGGCGACGAGGAACCCTTCCGGTTTGAGGACGCGCGCCGCGAACGCCCCCAGCTCCTTCCAGAGGTGGAGGAACTCCCCCTTGTAGGGCGGGTCGGTCAGGAGCAGCTCGACGCTCTCGCGTTCCACCCCCAGGGCGTTGAAGTCGACGCGCTCGAACCGGGGGAAGTGCCGCCCCCGCACGATCCCGTTAGCCTGGGCGGCCCGCTCCAGGAGGCGCTGGCGGGCGAGCTCGTCGCGGTCCTTGCGGCTTATCCTGCCGCCCATCAGCCGCTCGGGGTCGAGCGGACGAACCTTCTGCTCCCCGTGCTCGCCCGCCAGCCGGTCCCTGGCGGCGTTCCAGTCCGGCAGCGGGTCGCGCCCCAGCGCCCGGTCCACCCCCGCCTCGATCTGCCGGGTGGTCGGCGTCACGCCACCCGCCCCTTCGATGAGTTCCCGTAGCAGCCCGCGAGCCCGCTCTGCGCTCTCGAGCGCCAGGGGACGGACGGCGCGCAGGTGGCGCTCGCGCATTTTGTCCCCCATGGGGGATACGAGCCGGGCCGTGTCGGCGGCATCGATCATACGGTGGGCGTGCGAGGTGCTCATCTTGTGCCGGACGCGCAGGTACTTTTCCCACGTCGCGTACCCGACGCGGTAGAGCTTGCCGTCACTTATCTTCTTGAGGGTGTCGCCGATGCGGCAGTCCGCCCGCAACCCATCGTCCACGATCCCGGCCAACTTCTCGAAGAGCGCCGCGTCACCGTTCTCTGGCGGGCCTTCCTCCTTCGGCACACCGCTCGGCACGCCGTCTTCTTGTGGCGCGGCGGAACCGCTTCCGTCGCCGTTGTGGCCCGTACCGCCGGGCCTCGCGTCCTCGGTCATCGTCACCGACTCCTTTGTTATTGGTCGTCCTTACGCAGGAGGATAGTTTCAGAGTCAGGAAAATACTGAGATTGTTGTGCACTTTTTTCGGCAGACTCCGGCGCGTCTTCTCGCGCCGCCTCCGACCGACCTGAACCGGCTGCCGTATCACTGCCGAAATCAGCAAGAAACCCGGAACACCGCCGCAGGTGGCTCAAGAGTACGTTTGGCTTGGCCAGCGCGTTATCGGCGGTGCCTAGACCCCCACGCGCAAAGCCGGAGGAACCGAACGCCCTGTCAGCCACGAATCCACGGGCGGTACGGCTCGACGATGACGTCCGCCTCCTATGATGCGCGTTTCGAAAGGTTCCAATGGTTTTCAAGCCCGTTTATGTGCATCCGCGCCGAAAAGAGCCAAAGGGCTGGTTCGATCGCAGTCAAGGAGAGCATAAGGTCGACCTGGTCAAGACAGACTCAGATCCCTCCTCCTGCCCGCTGCCTAAGGCATGCGGGGTATGAACAGATCTCTCTACGGGAAGTTCGTCTAGCCTCGTTCGGGAGCGGGGCGAGCCGTCGGCGTGCCGACTTCAGCTTGCGGTATTGCGGGCCTCTCTGCACGACGCACGCGATTTGGGGTGGCGTGGGGCCACCAGGGCGGATCTCCGCTTCGATCAAGCCTCCATAGCGCGCATAAACCGCTCGCCGGTGTAGACCGCCTGGTTCGCGTCGAACAGCGGCATCTCGGTCAGCCCCGATGCTGATCTCGCCCTCCTGTCTCTCACGAGCGCGGCGCACCCTCTCAGCTTCTTAGGAAGGTTCAACGGGGCCAGCCAGAGGTGGAGGTTTCTCTCTCCGAACTTGTACGTGTTCAGGCCGCCGGTCGCGGCCTTCATGTGCAGGAGGCGCTCCATCTCCCGCTCTGCGCAGAACACCAGCTTAGTGACCCTTTGCCCGACGATCCAGCAGTGCACTATGACCGGGCGGCAGTACGGAGGCAGAATGGGAGCGTCGGGTCCGCCGATCAGCCACTGCGGCCTCTCCACAAGTATGTCGTCGTCACCGATGAACGCGTCCTTCAGTCGCGGGTCACCGTCGGCGGGCATGGGGTGGGTAACAAACCGGGAGGGCGCGGCCGCGTACGCGTCGGCGAGCAGCATGGCCCTATAGTGAGTGTCCAGGAGCCACTGCAGCTTGTAAAACTGCTCCAGGATGTCCTCGTCTTTGCTGAGGATTATGACCTCGCGCCCCGTCTCGATGCCGGTCTTCATGGCCAGGTAGACGAGGGTCTCGTCCGTGAGGAGGTTATCGGGGTTCTTCACCTCCGCCCCCTTCTTGGCCAGCAGGTAGCCCCTGGGTCCGAGGTCTCGGTGCAGCCGCTCCATAATTTCGCGCCGCTCCCCGTCTTCCGGGACACGCCCGTGCTCTTCCTCGAACTCCCAGACTTTGAGGGTCACCAACTTCTTGCGGAGCCCGAGCAGTTCGATGTAGTACTCGGCGGTCGCTTTGCCTCGTCGATCTTCGGGGTCTATGCTCGAGAACGCGACGGTTGGCTCACCGTCCAAGATGGCCCTAGCCGCGGGGTGCTGCTCGTTGGAGGCGAGCCAGGGGTCGAGCTCCCGGCGCACGGGCGGGACGATGACCACTTTGCCATCGCTATTGAGGAGAGCCTTCCAGAGCCTCACGTCGGTGTTGCGATCAAAGAGGCTCGTGTCGCAGAAGAAGAGAACGTCGTCGGGCGTTCCCGCTACACCTTCACAGAATTCTCCAATGTCGTATGGCAGCTTTGGGGTTCCGATCATCGTCAGCCGGGGGACGAACTCTCTGCCGGGGGGCGAGGGCATCGTCGGGAACGTGGTGGAACCGTCGAAGCCTCGGCGCGGGGAGCTTGCCTTCAAATAATGGCCGGTGCGGGTGTCCTTGTACCGCCCATCGTGTTCCATCTCCCGATTGTACTGTCTCAAAGTCGTGCGCAGTGCTCTAGATCTCACACCGCCTCGTTGCCCCACGCCGACCAGCCTTCACGGTAGACCCTGCCCCGGCAGAAGAGTTCGAGCTTCGGCAGCCTGGGGTACATGCGGTCTATTACCTCGTATATCTCCGCGGGCTTTTTCGAGTGCTCGGCTCTCGGCGCGCTGATGACCGAATCAGGGCGGTTCGCCTTCTCCGGCGCGCCAGGCTTTCCCCTGGTGCCGATCAGGACGAGCTCGTGGCGCTGGCGGACGTAGACGCCCATCCCGATCCTGTCCTTCGTCCAGACCATGCACGTCCGGTAAACGAAGTCCCACGCCTCCATCACTTCCAGGGCCTCCAGCACCTTCGGAGAGGTCGCCCACATGAAGAGCACGGCGTTGGCCGCGGCGGGCAGGTTCTCTCCCATGTCCTTGATCTCGGCGAGGTCCATCGTCGGGTACTGGTTTTCGACCTTCCGGGAGTCGGAGATGGTGAGTTCGTAGCGCCACGGCGGGTCGGCCAGAAGAACGGGGAAGCGCTCAAGAGACCCAAGTGCTGCGGCCTCGCGCATACCCGCCGAAGCCTACAGCGCGATCCTCCTCGTCCCAGAGGAGCTTCACCGCCCTCGGTCTTCCGAGCACTTCGTACGCCGCCCTGTTTATTCCAAGGGTTCCCCTCGTGCGTATGCTGACGATCGGCCGCTTGGAGTGCGGAGAAGGTCCTTGTCGGTCGAACTCTTCGAATTTTGGCACCTTGCACCTCCTTTCTGCTCTCGGTGTTTACTCTAACTCTCGACGTCTCGCCCCCGAGGGGGGCGCACGCTCCCTCGGGAGGGATCCTTCTGGGATCGCTTGAAATCCGGGGCCAGGCAAGATAAGCAGCTGCCATTCCTGGCCCCATCCGTACCGATGACCGGCAATCCTCTGCCCCGTATCAACGCCCCTCGCCACCAACGCCTCCGCCAGCCGACGGCGGGAGCTGCGCGCCGCGAGTGGCTCGACACCGTCACTTACAGAAAAGGTATTACCGATCCTGGGTATGATCTTTCGCGCGGCCAAGCGCCCTTTTCTCGGCAGCCGTACCCCCGAGGGTGAAGATTGCGTCGCCGACGCCGAGAAGGTTGCCGTGCTAGGCAACCGACACCTCTTCGAGCACCGGTGCGCCCCCGTTTTTGGGGATGCGGGCGCGGAATCTTAGGAGCGGGGGTTTTGCGGTTTCAGACGCAGGCGTTCGTCGGCGTCCGGTGCCAGAGCCGCGCAGGCACACCTGTCCCGCAGGGTGAGCCAAGCGCATCGTCGCCTTCACGTGTCCGATCCGATACTTGTCTACAAGAAATGGTCAGTAATCCACAATATGTCGGGTGTAGAAGACGCCAGACACCCTACGAGTTGTAGTTGTGGTGAAGGTGGAGAGGGCGTCGCGGGCCCTCACCTTCAAGCGAAGGGCCGAGTGGGTGTGCCCCATCGAGCGGACGGCTCCGGGAACGGGCTGGCCGCTGGACGTGGCTGCGGGATGCTGCACCCTACGCGCCGCCCAGCCTCCCCATCACCCGTTCGTAGGTTCTCTCGCGCATCTCGTCGAGGGCGGCGTCCGGGTCCGTGCCGAGCGCCGCGTGCCACGCCGCGAACACCCGCAGGTCGTCGCGCCGTCGCTCGGCCGTGTCGCCCCTCAGGAGCTCGCGGTCTTCGTCGGTGAAGACACCGGGGAGGGCGTCCTCGTCGCCGAGTATCTCCAGTTTCAGGCGGGCCACGATGCGCCTGGTCGCGGCGAGCGCCTCGGCTTGATCTGCGGGTCGCGTGGGATCCACGCGCGTTCTACGCCGCCCGGTGGTAACCATGCGGGCACGGGCCGGACGATCCGCTCTCGCACGCCGAGCAGGCCCGGCCAGTGGAGCGTGGCACGGAAACCGTCACACTGGTCGCTTCACCTGCCCTACCCCAGTTCGGTGAAATCGAAGGCGGGGTCAAGCGGGTTGGCGAACGACACGCCGTCGAGCACGGCCCCCGGGTTGAAGTCCTCGCTGAGAACCGCGCCCACCTGCCCCAGGCGGGCGACCGCCCAGATCTGGGCATCGTAGTAGGAGAGCAGATGCTCCCGGACGCCCCGCAGGGCCTCCAGCACCACGGGCCCCGTGAGGGGCAGCACCGGAAAGGCCAAGAGGAGGCGCTCGACCTCCCGCCGCACCGTCGCGGGCTCCGGCCGGGGCTCGATCGGTGGGGGCAAGACGTCCGACACCAGCACTCGGTAGATCTCCCGGGCCACGTAGCGTTTTAGGCAGCGGATGATCTCGCGCTTGCTCTTGCCCTCGGCCGTGCGCCGGGCGACGTAGCGCCTGGTACGCTCGTCGTACCTCATGCGCACCACGCAGATCAGGTGCAGGGCGCGGTTGGCGTCCCGGTTGCCGCCCCTGTTCAGGCGATGGCGCACGACCTTGCCGGAGGACGCTTCTATGGGCGCCGCGCCGCAGAGGCTCGCGAAGGAGGCCTCGCTCCCCAGCCTCTCGGGGTTGTCTCCCGCCGCGACCAGGAGCGCCGCCGCGTGGTCCGTGCCCACGCCCAGCAGGGCGAGCATGCCGGGGGCGGCCTCCGCCACCAGCCGCTCGAGCTGCGCGTCGAGCCCGGCTATCTCCTCGCAGAGGGTGCGGTAACGCCGGGCCACCGAGCGCATGGCGAACCGGGCGGCCGTTCCCACGTCTTCGGGATCGCCGTCGAGACGGAAGCGGGCCGCCACGGCGACGAGGCGCTTCGTGGAGAGGTCGCGCAAACGGCCCCTGAGCCTGTCGGGAGCCGTCACCCGCAGGCTGCGCAGCTGGTTGGCGGCCTGGCTCCTGGCCTTCACCGCCGAGCGTCGAACCGCCCTGAGGGCGCGGATCATCTCCACCCGCCCGTCGCCGCTCTTGGGCACGCCCGCCGCCTCGCCGGCCAGGACCGCCCTGGCCGCGGCCTCGGCGTCTATGGGGTCGGACTTGCCGTTGCGCCCGGAGCTTCGCTGGCGCCTCTTCGGCCTCTCGACTTCCAGCACCTTTATGCCGGCCCCGCGGAGGTAACGCGCGAGACCGGCCCCGTAGCTGCTGGTCCCCTCGACCCCGACGCACACCACCGCTCCGAGCTCCTCGGCCCACCCCACCAACTCCCCGTAACCTCGCGCATCTGCCGGCACGCTCACGGCGTCGAGGCGTCGCCCCAGCCGGTCCAGCGCGACCGCCACGTGGACGTCCAGGTGCGTGTCCACTCCCAGGACGACATCCGCCTCGGTCGGCGTTCTTTGCTCCGTTGCCAGCACCACTTTCCCCTCCTTTTGCCGGGAACGTTTCCTGCACTGCGCGTCGGAGGCGAGAAGGCGGGCGGTACTGTGACGAGCTCCCGTCGTGGGAAGCGTGCTCCTATTAGGCCACGCCTCTACCCCATCCGACGGCCGTGAGCGGCGCCCCCACGAGAAAGGCCGACGGGTCAAGGTGAAGGCACGTTGGCCTCGGCTATGTGGGTCAGACCGATCCGGAGGGCGCTGCCCGCGGCCATTCTCTCATGGTATTCACAGCGGCATATGACACGGACCCGAGCCCTGGGCCCTACTCTCGATACGCTCCGCCAGAGACGAGATCTCCGCGGCGTGGCGCCCCAGCGCCTCCCGCAGCTCGGCCGGACGCCGCACGACGAACGGGCAGAACAGCCCCGAAAGCACACGCGCCATCCCGTCCAGGCTCTCCGTGGTGCAGCGCATGAGGGTCCCTCCCCTATCCTCCTCGAGCGAGGCCACCATCGGCGATACCTGCTCCCTCGCGCGCTCGAGGTCCTGCTCGAGCAGGACCTCGACCTCCCACGACCCGTGTGCGCTCACCACTGCCTCGATAACCGCCTCCGGTCCGTCCAGTTCGGCGGGACGCTCGAACGCCTCTTCCAGGACCTCCGCGTCCAGCACCCTGTCGAGCCTGAACAGACGCACACCCCCGCGCAGGTGGCAGTGGCCGAAGAGGTGCCAGCGCCCCTCCCTCTGCAAGACGGCGTAGGGGTCCACCGTCCTACGGGTCTCCTCGCGCCGAACGGATCGGTAGCGCAACCGGACCCTCCGCCCCTCCCCTACCGCGCCGGCAAGCTCCGAGACAATCTCGCTGCCGGGCGGAGTCGCGGGTACCACGGCACCTGTTCACCGTATCGCCGGACGAACTCTCGGAGGTCGAGAAGGACTACCTCGAAAAAGGCTACCAGTGGTCGACGACAGAGGGAGCGTACGCGATGCTCCAGTTCACCAAACCGCAGACGCCTGCATACGCGCTCAACGATTCTCCGGCCGGGCTTGCGGCCTGGATCGTCGAGAAGTTCCGTGCCTGGAGCGACTGCGACGGGGACGTGGAGCAGCGTTACACAAAGGATGAACTCCTGACGAACATAACGATCTACTGGGTAACCGAGACTATAGGCTCTTCGTTCAGGATGTACTACGAACCTTCGGATGACTGGAACGGTGACGCGGGGCGTGGCGTACCGACCGGGGTGGCGATCTTCCCGAAAGACATCGTCCCCGCACCGCGCGAATTCGGCGAGCGGTTTCTCGACGTCCAGCGCTGGACGGAGATGCCGCGCGGCGGGCACTTCGCCACGATGGAGGAGCCGGAGCTGCTGGCCGAGGATATACGGGAGTTCTTCCGTCGGTACCGGGTGTCTACGGAATAGCCGCGCCGTAGTACCTACGATCGATCGGACGTAGGTACTACGGCAATGCTACCGGTGCGGGTTGCTGACCGGGATGTCAGCAACCCGCACCATCACTCCCTCCCTGTAGGTCCTCCAGTGGTGAACGCGGTTGTGGTGCTGAGTCGTTCCCAGGCGTCGAGTTCACGACGCTGTTCTTCGAGCTTCGCGCGGATCATCCGTAACGCCTCCTCGCCGAGCGGCAGGCGCAGCGGCGGCTCTGGGGCCTCCACTGCCTGGATGATCGCCCGAGCGCCGCGGGCGGGGTCGTTGGGCTGGGCGCCATCCATCGCCAGGAAGCGCTCGTGGGCTTGCCCAACGCTCTCTGCGTAATCCTTGATCGGCTCAGCCCGCCGCATGGAGCGGCCGGCGAAGTCGGTGCGGAATGGACCGGGCTCGACGATGGTTACCCGGATGCCCAGGTGCGCGACCTCCTTCGCAAGAGCTTCGGAGATGCCCTCCACCGCGAATTTCGTGCCGGCGTAGACGCCGCCGCCGACGGTCGAGACGACGCCGCCGACCGAGGACATCTGCACTACGTGGCCGGAGCGTTGCCGGCGGAGGTGGGGAAGCGCGGCACGGGTGACGCCCAGGACGCCGAAGACGTTGGTCTCGAACTGGCGTCGCAACTCCTCCTCCGAGAACTCTTCGAGGGCGCCGCGCAGCCCGTAGCCCGCGTTGTTCACGACGACGTCGAGACGACCGAACGACGACACCGCCTCTTCAAGGACGACACTCACTCGGTCGCGGTCGGTCACGTCCAGCTCGAGGACGCGCGCTCGTTCGGGATAAGTACGCGCGAGGTCGGAAATTGTCGAGGTGTCGCGGGCGGTAGCGATGAGGCGGTCGCCGTGTTCGAGCACGGCCTCTGCCAGGGCGCGGCCGAAGCCCGAGGACGTCCCGGTGACGAACCAGACGCGGCCGCCATCAGGCGCTTCGAGGTCGTTGTTCATGCTTTCCACATCTCTCATCCGAATCCTCCTCTTTGAAATTGGATTACAGAAAAGATGGCGAGGCTCTTCAGGTTCAGTGTTCGGTTGTCCATGATCCCCCAGGCTACCTATCTGTTGGTCTTCTTGGCGTCATGCTCGGTGTGCGGGCGGAGTGGATCGTGGAACAGATCTCCTCTGGTCACGGATATAACCACCGGGCGAACAACCGACTCAGTGCAGGCATCACCACCCAGGTCATCAGGGCGCCGAGCACGGGAACGATGATGGCGAACCTCGCGGGCTGCGGGAGATGCGTCAGCAGCGGCCCGGCCACGACCGTGATGAGCGTGATGATCGGGTAGATCGCGCACAGCGTCAGCAGCCACATCTTCCATCTCGCCGGCGGATGTACCACCCGGTCCCCGGGCACGGCAAACCAGGTCTCCATGCCGGACGTTTCTCGCTCTTCGGGAGGTGCCTCGGCGAGATCGGCGGACTCGGCGATCATCGACTGCCGCGCCGGCGATCTCCGCCAGGCCTGGAGGTGATCCATGCTGTCGAACCGATACACCACGACGTACTCGCGACTTGACGCCGGCGGCCGGACGCTGGTGAAACCCTGGTGCCCCGGAAAGGACGCGATCAACTTCCCCAAACGGTCGAGAAAAGCCTCGAACTCCCGCTCCCGGCCGGCTTCGACCCGTCGTGTCGCGAGGACGGTGACCGGTCGCACGACACCTTTGCCGGATGCGCGATCAGGATCGTCGGAGGAGATCGGTGGCTTCGGCTTCATCGGTGCGTGTGCCCTGATGCGGCTGGTACCGGATGTCCACCAGGCTTCTCGCGACCGGGTGCTCGGCTCCGGTGTGGCGGGTGAGTTCGCGTCACCGGAGTGTCGACTCCGGCGAGAGCTCGGTGGCGAGCAGGTCGCGGACGCGTTGCCACGCATCGTCCGCGGAAGCCTGGTGGAACGTGTCACGCTCGTCGCAGAAGAAGCCGTGCCCTGCATCGGGGTAGACGACCATCTCGTGGCGCACCGCGTCGGCGCGCAGCCGCTCGGCGATCTGCCCGAACTGGTCGGCAGTGAACAGATGATCCTGCTCGCCGACGAGGAGCAGCAGGCGACCGTCGTGCTCGGCGATGCCGGGCGTGAGGGTCAGGGTCGGCTCGGGGCGGCTGAGGGGAATGTCGCGGGTTGGAAGCCATCCCGGGTAGAAGACGGCCGTCGCCGCGAGGTCCAGTTGCGTGGCGGCGAAGTAGGCGATGTGGCCACCGAGACTGAAACCGAGCATGCCGATCCTGGGTGTGCCGTTCTCGTGGTTGCGGAGGTGGGTCATCGCGGCCTGCACGTCGCGGAGCACGTCGGGACGCGCGAGTTGCTGCAACAACTCATACCCCCTGCCGCGGCCGTCCGGGTCGGCGGCCAACTCGATGCCGGGCGCCGCGCGGTGGTAGAAGTCCGGGGCGAGCGCAACGTAGCCGAGTTTCGCGACGCGCTCGGTGATGCCTCGAATGTACTCGGTTACCCCAAACATCTCGAAGCCGATAACGACACTGGGATAACGGCCCGGCGCCGCCGGTCGAGCGAGATACGCGCCCATGACCGGCGACTCCTCATCGTCGACCACGACGTCGATCCTTTCGCTGACAATCTCGTGCTCCACAGTATGCTCCTCCATTGCTGTATCAGCGGCACCGTAGACGCCGCCGCGGCCATCCTCGATGCGCCTTCTCGGCCGCTGGCATCAGGTTCTGGCCGATCACCAACCATCCGCGGCGGTTAGCCGGTACATGAGAACGATGCCCTCGAATTCACGAACCCGAGTGTAGGAGGGTCAGTCGCCGTCGTAATGTACGTTCTTGCTGTTTTGCCCGTAGGCGCCCGGAGGAACGCCGACGCGGCGCTTGAAGTGACGGGCGAAGTGACTCTGGTCGAAGAACCCCGTCTCCTGGGCGACTTTAGAGATCGGCCATCCCCGGAGGAGCAAGCCCCTGGCGCGCCTCATGCGAGCCTGGATCTGGTAGGCGTGGGGCGGCATACCGACCTCCTCGCCGAAAACCCGCGCCAGGTGATACGGGCTCAGGTTCGCCAGTCGGGCCAGGTCTTCCAGCGAGACGTTCTCCCGAAAGTTGTCCTCGAGGTACTCCCTCGCCAGCTTTACGGCCCGACGCTCCTTGCCCACTGGTCCCGGCGAGAAGCGCCCATCAGCGTGACGCCGCACGAAGGAGGCGAGCACGGAGAGGAGGAGCGAATCCTTTTCGAGGCCGGAGACAAGTCCTTCCAGCGCCAGGCACGACTCCAGAAAACGCCGGGCAAGGTCTCTGTCGAGCACGACGGGGGCCGGGAAAAACGGCTCACCGCTCTCGCGTCCGGCAATCTCGGCCGCCGTGTCCCGCAAGAGCGCCGGACTCACGTACATCATCCGGTAGGTCGCCGATGCGCGGAACTCCACGAACTCGCGGCTCCTGTGAGCCGCTCCCGGGTGTATGATGCTCAAGGCTCCGATAGGTACACAGTGGGAAGCGCCCCGGTAGGTGTACCCGCTGGTGGAGTCGAGGCTCAGGCCGATCTGGTACTCCTCATGCGCGTGTTTCACGGGACCCTCTACGGGTCCCGGAGGGCGACGATACTGCTCGAGGAGTACGTCGTCCCACGACCACGCCTCTACCGTGGCGTTCTGTTCCGTCTCTTAACCCTCCACGTATAGATACCTGCGGTTTTCCGCGGAAAGGCTCGTCGGGCGCACCGTTCGATTATCCATGATTCCGGGCTCACTTCGATCCGCGTGTGGCTCGTTCGGATTCCTTTAATCGAAGAGTTGATCGCCATCCTCAGCCTGCCTATTCTGGCACGAGTCGAGACTGGTATCCAGGTCCTGTTGTTACTGGATCTGGATGTTCACCTACCCCGACGCCCGAAAAGTCTACGTCGAGTGGGAGAAGGAGGCGGCTGCGCTGCTCGCCCGGTTCCGCTCCGCCGCTGCCAGAAGGCCCGACGACCCCGAATTCATCGAGCTCATCGACAGGCTGCGCCGGGCCAGTCCGCCGTCGAAGGCGGCTTCCAGGGCGAGCCCTGCGGAGGTGCCGAACCGCCTTCGGGGCGTGGCGGCGTCGCTGATCGAAGCCGACTTCCGCTATTCTTGGTCGCCGGTCGGGACTACTCCGGCACCTTCTATCATGAGTATCACGGTCCGCTCCGGCGCCCGTGTCCGATGCACCACGCCCCTCGGGACCATGAATCCTTGCTCAGGCTTGAGCTCGACCGTCCGGTCTTGCTCTTGCAGGTCGATCAGGAAACGGCCTTCCACGACGTAGAAGAACTCGTCCTCTTCATCGTGGTGGTGCCAGTGGAACTCTCCTTGCATGACGCCGAGCCTGACGACGCAGTCGTTCACCCCTACCAGAGTACATCTGGTACGTTGCGGTCTACTCGCGGGCGCCGGCGCCCGGCACTCGCGCCAAGATCTCCACCCCCCGGGCGAGCTCTTCGGGGCCGGCGCCCACGTAGCTGAGCCGCAGGAAGGGCCCGGTCGGCTCGGCCGGGAACCAGTGCCTCCCCGGGCTCACCACCGCCCCCGCCCTCCCGGCCTCGGCCGCCACGAGGGCGTCGTCGGTCCCCTCCGGCAGCCCGACCCACAGGTGCAGCCCGCCCTTCGGCGTCGCCGCGAACCGCACCCCCGGCAGGCGCTCCCGAACGGCGGCGATCAGGGCGTCGCGCCGGACCCGGAGCTCCTTGCGCACGCGCCGGCGGTGGCGCTCCCAGGCGGGCGAAGATAGGAGGTCGAGGGCAGCCTCCTGCAAGGGGCCAGCCACGAAGAGGTCGTTGACCAGACGGGCCGCCCTCAACCTGGCGCCCGCGGGCCCCCGCGCGCAGAGCGCGGCGACTCTCATCCCGGGCGCGAGTATCTTGGCCAGC
>Ga0136617_10004412_pt1 | contig 12588 bp, 11 predicted proteins | sample AntDrymUQ3222106_2_FD_129672 | JGI IMG/M metagenome (GOLD analysis project Ga0136617, IMG submission 129672) | Polar desert sand microbial communities from Dry Valleys, Antarctica - metaG UQ322 (21.06) | ecosystem: Environmental > Terrestrial > Soil > Desert | place: Antarctica: Dry Valley...
CGAGCGCGGGATCTAGGTCAGCGGGGGCCTCACTCGGTGGCTCTGCGTGCGCCTGGGTGGCGCCCGCCTCGTTCACCAGTTTATGATCCTCGAACCTTGGCGAGCGTGACGTTCGAGGACGTCAACAAAATCTATCCCGACGGGATCAAAGCGGTCGCGGGCTTCGACCTGGAGATCACCGACGGCGAGTTCATGGTTCTCGTCGGGCCCTCCGGCTGCGGGAAGACGACGGCCCTCCGCATGGTCGCCGGCCTCGAGGAGATCTCCCAGGGCGTGCTCCGGATCGGCGACCGCGTGGTCAACCACGTCCCCTCGCGCGACCGCGACATCGCGATGGTCTTCCAGAGCTACGCGCTCTACCCGCACCTCACGGTCTTCGAGAACATGGCGTTCGGGCTGAAGCTGCGGAAGACGCCGAAGGCGGAGGTCCGGAGCCGGGTGGAGAAGGCCGCTGACCTCCTCGGCCTCAAGGATCACCTCGACCGCAAGCCGCGCGCCCTCTCAGGAGGGCAGCGCCAGCGGGTCGCGATGGGACGCGCGATCGTGCGCGAGCCCGCCGCGTTCCTGATGGACGAGCCCCTCTCGAACCTCGACGCGAAGCTCCGGGTGCAGGTGCGCGCGGAGATCAGCCAGCTCCAGACCTCGCTCGGGGTCACGACCGTCTACGTCACCCACGATCAGGTCGAGGCGATGACGATGGGCGACCGGGTCGCCGTGATGCGGAAGGGCGAACTGCAGCAGGTCGCAGCCCCGCAGGAGTTGTACGACCGTCCGCTCAACCTGTTCGTGGGCGGCTTCATCGGCAGCCCGGCGATGAACCTGCTCGAGGCGACCCTCGAGCGCAAGAACGGCGGTCTCGTCGCGGTCGCGGGCACCCAGCGGATTGAGCTTGGCGAGGAAACGCTCTCCGTCCGTCCCGGGCTCCGAAACTATGAAGGCCGCCCGGTCGTGCTCGGGATCCGGCCAGAGGATCTCGAGGACGCGTCGCTCGAGGACGGCGAGGCAGCCGGACGAACGCTCCACGGCAAGGTCAGCTTGCGCGAGGCACTTGGCTCGGAGGTGATGGTGCACTTCACGATCGATGCGCCGCCCGCCGTCACCGAGGAAGTGCGTGAACTCGCGAAGGACGCCGGCAGCGACGCTCCCAAGAGCGATCGCGAGGCGACGCTCGTCGGGCGCTTCGGCGCCCGCACAAAGGTGAGCGACGGAGGTTCGGTGGAGGTGGCCGTAGACACGCGGGCGCTCCATTTCTTCGAGCCCGAAACCGGGCTCGGAATCTACGAGGGAGACGAAAGGAAGGGAACCGCGTGATGAGGAAGCACCGCTTGCTCTTGCTTCTGGCGTTGCTCGTCGGAGCACTCTCGCTGCTCGCAGCAGGCTGCGGCGGCGACGACGAGTCAGACGAGGGCGCCGCAGGGACCACCGAGGCAGCTACGACCGAGGCGGAGGAGAACATCTCCGGCTCGATCAGGATCGCCGGCCTCTGGACGGGAGGCGAGGGCGACTCGTTCAAGGCCGTGCTCGACGGCTACCGAGCGAAGTACCCCGACGTGACCGTCACCTATCAGCCTGCCGGCGAGGATCTTCCGACGATCCTGGCGACCGGGGTCGAAGGCGGCAACCCACCCGACCTCGCATCGCTCTCGTCTCCGGGCGTGATCAAGGACTTCGCCGAGCGTGGAGCCCTCCAGCCGATCGACTTCGCCACCGAAGGGATCCTGGAGAACTACTCGCAGAGCTTCGTCGACCTGACCACGTTCGACGGCAAGACGTACGGCGTCGTTTTCAAGGGTGCCAACAAGTCGACCATCTGGTACAACACGAAGGCGTTCGAGGACGCCGGGGTCGAGCCGCCCACGACGTGGGACGAGTTCCTCGCAGCAGGCGAGACGCTGAAGGCTTCCGGCGTGACGCCCTACTCGATCGGGGCGGCGGACGGCTGGACGCTGACCGACCTGTTCGAGAACGTCTACCTCCGCACCGCCGGGCCGGAGAAGTACGACCAGCTCGCCACCCACGAGATCCCCTGGACCGACGAGTCGGTCAAGGAAGCTCTCGGGGAGATGGCGAAGGTCTTCGGGTCCGACAGCATTGCGGGCGGGACGAGCAGCGCGCTCCAGACCGACTTCCCGACCTCGGTCACGCAGGTCTTCACCGACCCGCCCAAGGCCGCGATCGTGATGGAGGGCGACTTCGTCGGGACGTTCATCAACACCGAGACGAAGGCGAAGGTCGGTGAGGGCGCGAACGTGTTCACGTTCCCGTCGATCAACGACTCCCCGCCGGTCGTCGTCGGTGCCGGCGACAGCATCGTCATGTTCAAGGACAGCCCCGCCGCACGGGCCATGATCGAGTACCTGGCCACCCCGGAGGCTGCAGAGCTCTGGGCCAAGCGGGGCGGCTTCTCCTCGCCCAACAAGAGCCTGGACGACAGCGTCTATCCGGACGACACGACGAGGAAGCTGGCCTCGGAGCTCGCGCAGGCGGAAACGTTCCGCTTCGACCTCTCCGACCTCCAGCCGGCGGCTCTGAACGACGCGCTCTTCACGGAGCTCGCCAACTTCGTCAAGAACCCCGCCGACATCGACGGGGTGTCGAGCAAGCTCGAAGCAGCTGCAGTCAAGGCGTACAAGTAGTCACTCGTGTCGAGCACGGGTAGCTCGACGGTCGCGGCGGTGCCTCCGGTGACGGAGGTGCCGCCGCCGCCGCCGCCGTCACGGTGGCGAGGCAAGGCGATCGCACTCGCGTTCCTGACGCCAGCGATCTTCTTCCTCACCGTTTGGGTGGTCTACCCCGCCTTCCGAACGCTGATCAGGAGCTTCTACAGCGATCAGGGCGGCAACTTCGTCTGGTTCGAGAACTACGAAGCGCTCTTCACCGACGAACAGGTCCAGACCGCGATCAAGAACAACGTGATCTGGATCCTCGTCGTGCCGGCCGGGGTCACCGCGCTCGGGCTCCTCTTCGCGGTGCTGACCGAGCGGGTGCCGTGGGCCTCCGCTTTCAAGGTCGCCGTCTTCGTCCCGCTCGCCGTCTCGCTGTTCGCGGTCGGAGTGATCTGGCGGATCATGTACCAGCAGGATCCGGATCGCGGCGCGATCAACGCTGGCATCGTCGCCATCCAGGGAATCTTCACCGAGCAGGGTGCTCTGACAACGGCGAAACCGTCGACCGACGAGCTGACCGGGTCTCCGCAAGGTGGGCTCAGGCTCGAGCGGACGCTTGCGCCGGGCGGGGTCGCGCTCCTCGGCCTGACCGCGATCAAGGCCGGCGAACTCCCGGCCGAGCCAGAGCAGGCGGTAACGCCGCAAGCGATCCCGGATGGGATCACCGGGGTCGTCTGGCGCGACTTCAAGCCCGGAGGCGGCACGCCCGGCGAGGTCGAGACCGACGAGGTCGGCCTTGGCGGAGTCACCGTCAAGCTCCGCTCGGCCGAGACCGGCGACACGGTGGGGTCGACGACGACCGAAAAGGACGGCAGCTTCGCCTTCGAGGGCGTCGAGTCGGGCAGCTACCGCGTCGCGATCGGCAGGGAGACGTTTGCCAAGCCGTTCCAGGGCTTCAACTGGCTCGGCGACTCCCTGATCACGCCGTCGCTCCTGATCGCGTTCCTCTGGGTGCAGGCCGGATTCGCGATGGTGATCACCGCCGCCGGGCTCGCTGCGATTCCGCGTGACCTCCAGGAGGCGGCGCGGACCGACGGGGGCACTGAATGGCAGGTCTTCAAGCGCATCACGGTGCCGCTGCTCGCGCCCGTTCTGACCGTCGTGCTCGTCACCCAGATCATCGGGGTGCTCAAGGTCTTCGACATCGTCATCTCGATCGTGCCGTCCTCGGGCCGCGATAGTGCGACGGTGATCGCGGTCGAGATGTACGAGAAATCGTTCAGCGGCCAGAACCGGTTCGGCTTCGGCGCAGCGATCTCGGTCTTCATGTTCCTGCTCTTCGTTCCGTTCCTGATCGCGAACATCCGCCGCTTCCGGAGGGAGAACTGATGGCGACCGTCGCAGAACCCGGCCGCGAGCCGGTCGTGATCGACGAGGGGGTCGCGACGCGGATCCTGCGCGTGCTCCGGCGGGCTCCTGTCCACGTCGCCCTGGCGGTGATCGGCGTGCTCTGGCTGATGCCCACGATCGGACTGCTCTTCACGTCGCTCCTGACGCCCTCCGACGCGCAGGCGGCCGGCTGGTGGCAGGTGTTCTCGGAGCCCAGCATCGTCACGTTCGAGAACTACGCGAACATCTTCAACGACGAAGGCATCGTCGGCGCCCTCTGGGTCACGGCCCAGGTGACGCTCGGAGCGACGATCCTCCCGATCCTCGTCGCGTCGCTCGCGGGCTACGCCTTCGCGTGGCTCGAGTTTCCCGGCCGCGACTGGATCTTCCTGGGCGTCGTCGCGCTGCTCGTCGTGCCGCTACAGCTCTCGCTGATCCCGATCTTCGAGCTCTACAACGCGACCGGCCTCTACGACACGATCCTCGGGCTCGTCTTCTTCCATAGCGCGTTCGCGCTCCCCTTCGGGATCTTCCTGCTCCGGAACTTCTTCGCCGGAATCCCACGCGACCTCCTCGAAGCGGCCAGGATCGACGGCGCGTCCGAGCTGCGAATCTTCGCGCGGGTGGTGCTCCCGCTCGGGATCCCGGCGATCGCGTCGCTCGGGATCTTCCAGGTCCTCTTCGTCTGGAACGACCTGCTCGTCGGGCTCGTGCTCGCGCAGGACAACAAGCCGATCGCGCCCGAGATCTTCTCGCAGCTGCGGCAGTTCGGGGCCAACCTGGAGATCATCGCGCCGGCCGCCTTCTTCTCGGCGCTCGTCCCCCTGGCGATCTTCGCGATGTTCCCGCGTTACTTCGTCGAGGGTCTTCTCGCCGGCTCCGTCAAGTAGCCTCGAGCCATGAGGTGCGCCATCGTCGGCGCGGGACTGGGCGGCTTCGTCGCCTACGCGACCCTGCGCCACGGCGGGCTCGAGCCGGGCGAGATCGCCGTCTTCGGCCACGATCCCGATCCGGCGAGCGCCTGGCGCCCGCGGGCGGAGGCGATCCGGCAGCGGCTGATGCGCTCGGAGAGCGACGGGCACTGCTACCCGACCTCGTTCCCGGGTCTCGCGGCGCGCGAGGCAGCGCGAACCGGTTCATTGACGCCGCTGCTCCGCAGCGTCGCCGACCGGTACCGGCCGAGCGTCGGCGAGTTCCTCCGCCACGTCGACCTGCTTCGCGCGCGGAGCGGCTGGGACGAGAGCTTCCTGCCCGCGAACGTCGAGAGCGTGCGTTCGGTCGACGGTGGGTTCGAGCTCGACGACCACGGCAGCTTCCGCCACGTCCTCCTCGCGCCCGGCCACCCCGGGCTGGCGCTGCCGCCCGAGCTCGCCGGCGATTCTCGCGCCGTCCACGCGTACGAGCCGCACGAGTACGCGGACCGCGTGGCGATCGTTGGGGCGGGCATGGCGGCGGCGACCGAGTGGCTGAACGCGCTCGCGGCCGGCGCCGAGGTCGTCTCCGTCCGGCGCCGAGAGCCGGCGCGCCGCCCGCTCAACGTGGCGAGGCCGCTCTTCTCGAAGCGGGGGCTGGCGGGCTTCCACGCCACCAAGCCGGTCGAGCGCGCGCAACTCCTCAAGAGCTTCGCCGCGCCGTCCTATCCGCCGGGCCGGAGCTGGGACGCGCCGCTCGCTGCTGCGGCCAGCGAAGGGCGCTTCCGCGTCACCGCCGAGCTGAACGGCAGCGAGCAGGTGATCTGCGCGACGGGCTTCCACCGCGGCTTCCAGCACGACGCGCTGCTCCGACGTCTCGTCGAGGAACACGGCCTCGAGACACACGAACGCTGGCTCGTGCTCGACCCGGACTCGACGGTGCCGGCGCTGACCGACGCGACGCGGACGCTGTCCCTCGCGGGCGTCTCGGCCCAGTGGGCCTACCCCGCTGGCGACACTCTCGTGGGGATGAAGTTCGCGGCCCGCCGGTTCCTCGGAAAGGTCGGGGCATGTCCTACACGCTGAGGGGCCGGCTCGAGTCGCGGCTCGCCGTCTCGCTGCTTCCCTTCGCGGTCGCCTGTGTGCTCGCCGCCGGCCTGCGTGAGTGGTGGCCGCTCCAGCTCGCCGGAACGATGATCGCGATCGGGCTCTTTCTCGACGCCGCGCTCTACCACCGCCTCTTCCCCTACCAGCCAGGCTGGGTCGCGCTTCCGCTCGGGCTCCTGGAGCTCGGTGCGACGATGGCGCTCGTCCTGCGGCTCGACGTGGAGGCACCGCTCCGCCCCGCGCTCGCGTTCTTCGCGGGCTCGTGGCTCCTCGCCCAGGTCCTCGGCCAGGCGGGCTTTCCGCTACTCCGCCTCGGCTACGGCGACGATGGAGGCGAGCTCGGCCGCAGCGGCAGCGCCCTCTCACTTGCCGCGCCGGTCGCGACGCTCGCCGTCCTCGGCGTCGCCTGGATCGCGCAGCCGCCGACGATCAACATCCGGGGGACGATCCAGGGGCCGCTCGTGCTCGATCGCGCCCAGACGCTCGTCGGCGCGCCGGGGACGGTCGTGCGAGGCGGCATCGTCATCCTCGCGGACGACGTCACGGTGCGCGACGTGACGGTCTTCGGCGGCGAGATCGGAATCGAGGTGCGGAAGAGCGAGGACGTCGTCCTCGACCGGGTTCACGTCGCCGCCGCGACGATGGACGGGATCAGCGCCCGCCAGAGCTCGCTCGAGATCCACGACTGCCGCATCGATACCCCACCGGTCGCCGGGGCGCAGGGAATCGACATCTCCTTCGCGAGCGACCAGCCGCCGAGCCTTGTCGAAGGATGCGAGGTGAGGGGCGGCAGCGAGGGGATCGTCTCGCACATGGCGATGGTGATGGTGAGCGAGAACCGCGTCTCCGGCACGGCGCTGCGCGGGATCGCGGTCACGGAGATGTCGATGGGCTCCGTCGAGCACAACACCGTCGAGGATGCAACCGGCGTCGGGATCTACTGCGGTGACTACTCGCACTGCGAGATCAGCGAAAACAGTGTCACCGGGACGCGGGTCGACGAGTCCGGGAACCCCACGAGAGCGGGCTTCGGGATCGTCTCGCACTTCGGTGCGGTGGCGACGCTCGAGGACAACCAGCTCGACCGCGGTGCCGCCGCCTTCATCGACGGCCGGCTCGAGCACCGCTGACGAGCGCGGAGCCTGATGCCGGCTCGCCTCCAGCTCGTGGCCCGAACGGGCCACCCGGACTTCCTCGATCTGCCGTGGGAGGCGCCGCTCGAGGAGTGGACGCACGAGCGGCTCGTCAACGTCGTGGCCGGGATCCACCGCCATGTCGTTCGCTTCGTCAACTATGACGACCGGCTCTACGCGCTCAAGGAGCTACCGGTGCAGCTCGCGCGAAAGGAGTACCGCCTTCTTCGCCAGCTCGCAGCGGACGAGATGCCGGTCGTCGAGGTCGTCGGGGTCGTCAGCGACCGGACGGACGACCTCGACGCCGTCCTGATCACGCGCCACCTCGATTACTCGCTCCCGTTCCGTACCCTCTTTGCCGGCCGCGACATCGCCGAGCTCCGCGACTCGCTCCTCGACGCGGGCGCGGAGCTCCTCGTGCGGATCCATCTCGCCGGCTTCTTCTGGGGCGACTGCTCACTCTCGAACATCCTCTTCCGCCGTGACGCGGGCGCGCTGGCCGCTTACCTCGTCGACACCGAGACCGGCGAGCTCCACCCGACCCTCACGGACGGGCAGCGCGACTACGACCTCCAGATCGCCGAGGAGAACGTGACCGGCGAGCTGCTCGACATCGCCGAGGAGCTCGGCCGCCCAGAGCTCGCCGCGGAGGAGACCGCGGCCGAGCTCGTGTCCCGCTACGCGTCGCTCTGGACGGAGCTGACGAGCGACGAGAGCTTCGGGGCCGAGGAGCGGTACAAGATCGACGAGCGGCTCCGCCGGCTGAACGAGCTCGGCTTCGACGTCGAGGAGCTCGAGCTCGTCGCCGACGAGGAGGGCTACCGCCTCCACCTGAACCCGCGAGTCGTCGAGCCCGGCCACCACCGGCGCCGCCTGCTCGTCCTCACCGGCCTGCACGCGCAGGAGAACCAGGCCAGGCGGCTGCTCAACGACCTCGTACGCTTTCGGGTCGCGCTCGAGAAGAAGGAAGGAAAGCCGGTGCCCGAGACGATCGTCGCCTACCGCTGGCTGGCCGAGGTCTTCGAGCCCTCGATCGCAACCGTGAAGCCGGAGCTCTGGGGCAAGCGCGAGGCGGCGGAGGTCTTCCACGAGATCCTCGAGCACCGCTGGTACCTCTCCCAGAGCGCAGGCCGAGACGTCGGGATCATGCGGGCCGCGCGGGACTACGTGAAGAACGTCCTGCCACAGGCCCGGGACGAGCGGACCGTGCTCGCCCCGGACCCGGAAGCCGAGCTCTAGCCCTCCGTCACCTCGACGCGGTCGATCGTGATGTCGGTGCGCGGCTTGTCGCGCGCGTCCCGGTCGGCGCTCACGATCTTGTCGACGACGTCCTGCCCGCTGCGCACCTGGCCGAAGGCGGTGTGCTTGCCGTCGAGCCAGGGGGTCGCGTCGGCGGTCACGATGAAGAACTGGCTCCCGTTCGTGTTCGGGCCAGAGTTCGCCATCGCGAGCGTGCCCTTGACGATCCGGTGCTCGTTGAACTCGTCCTCGAACTGATAGCCGGGGCCGCCGGTGCCGGTGCCTTGCGGGCAGCCGCCCTGGATCATGAAGTCCGGGATCACGCGGTGGAACTTGAGCCCGTCGTAGAAACCGTCCTTCGCGAGCTTGACGAAGTTCTCGACGGTCTTCGGCGCCTCGTTCGGGAAGAGCTCGATCTCGACGGCGCCTTCGCTTGTGTGGAGCGTCGCTGTGGTCATGCTCGGCACCGTAGCGAACTCGGCTCGCGTGCATTCTCAGCCGCTTAACCTGGTGCTAACAGTCACCTCCGGAAACGGGACTACACTCCGCCAATGGCAGTCGCGGAGCCGCTCACGCGTTTCCCCACGGACCCGTCTTCCGGAAACGAGCTCGCGCTGCAGTGGCGCCGACTGACCCGCGCCGCCACCTTCGTCGCCGTCCTCACGAGCCCCGCCCTCTTCATCTGGCTGCACGAGTACAACGGCTGGAGCCTGCTCTGGTCGCTCCTCGGAACGGCCGGGATCATCATCGCGTTCCGCGGCTTCGTCGACCTCGTCTTCAGGCGGCTGATCCCGTGGCCGAGCCTCTTCGGCGCAGACAGCCAGCACCTGCGCGAGGAGGACATCATGAGCCGGCGCCGTGCCTGGTACTGGCGCAAGAAGGCGCGGCTCGCGACGATCTTGGGCACGATCATCACGGTCGTCTGGCTGATCCGCGGCGGCTCGTGGCTCGGAACGGGCCTCGACATCCTCAGCGGGCTCGGCTCGGCGTTCTCGAACCCAGCCGTGCTGACGCAGATCGTCTTCGTCACCTTCCTCTTCATCGCCAACTTCGCGATCCTGATGGGCCCGATGCTCCTGATGGGGATCTCGCAGATTCGCGGCTTCGAGCCCGGAGACGCGCAGTGGGGAGTCAAGCTCGACCACGTGCGCGGCCAGGCGGAGGCGAAGGAGGAGGTCCGCCGCGTCGTCACGCTCTGGCAGTCGGGCGAGGCCTTCGAGCGCGCCGGGGGCAAGCGCGAGCGGGGGCTGCTCTTCCTAGGCGCGCCCGGCACGGGGAAGACGATGCTCGCGAAGGCGATCGCAACGGGCTTCAACTCGCCGTTCGTCTCGATCCCCGGCTCGGGCTTCGCGCAGACCTTTATCGGCGTCGACGCGATCATCGTCCGCTATCTCGCGTTCAAGGCGAAGCGGCTCGCCCGCAAGTGGGGCGGCCAGTGCATTGTCTTCATCGACGAGATCGACGCTGTCGGGATGCGCCGCCAGGCGCTCGGCGGCGGCAACCCGGTCGGCGGGATGACGCCGCCCAGCGTCCACGACCACCTCTTCTTCGGCCCGAACGGCGCGCTCACGTCGAGCGGCGACCTGATCCTCGAGTCGCGCGCCTGGCGCGAGCGGATGTTCGCCGAGCGCGCGCCCGACCGGCAAGGGCCGTCGGGGCTGCAGACGCGCATCGGCTCGTTGCTCGAGTTCACGTTCCCGGGCATGGGTGGCGGGGGCGGGCTCGCGCTGAACCAGCTCCTCGTCGTCATGGACGGAATCGACAACCCCCCGTTCTCGAAGCGCGTGCTGACGAGCCGGTTCAACACCTTCCTCGACGCGACCTACGTCGTCCCGCGCCGCTTCGGCAAGATCTCGCTCCGCCTGCCGCCGCCAGGCCCGCGCGGCGACCAGATCTATTTCATCGGCGCGACCAACGTCCCACTCGACCGGCTCGACCCCGCACTGGTGCGCCCGGGGCGGATGGGCCGCCACGTCTGGTTCCGCACCCCCACGAAGCAGGATCGCCTCGACGTCTTCGATCTCTACATCACCAAGGTCGCGCACGAGGCCGACCTCGACACGCCCCGGCGGCGAGACGAGATCGCGCGGATCACGAACGGCTACTCGCCCGCGATGATCGAGCAGGTCTGTTCGATGGCGCTCACGCACGCCCATCACGACGACCGCGACTGCTTCGGCTGGGACGATCTCGTCGAGGCGATGACGACGATCGAGTCGGGCACCGCGATCGGGATCGAGTACATCGCCTCGGAGACGCGCGCCGTCGCAATCCACGAGGCCGGCCACGCGGCCGCGGGCCACGTCTTCATGAAGGGCGCCGAGTCGACCCGGCTCTCGATCCGGATGCGCGGCGGCTCCCTCGGCCACCACCAGGCCCTCGAGAAGGAAGAGCGGTTCAGCCGCTTCCGGAGCGAGGAAGTGGCGCGGCTCGTCTGGACGCTCGGGGCGATGGCCGCCGAGCGCGTCTTCTACGGCGAGAACTCGAACGGGGTCGGCGGCGACGTCCAGTCCGCCACCGCTCAGGCCGCCTACATGGTCGGTGCCTCCGCGATGGGGCCGGAGCCCTTCCTCGTCACGCCTGCGAACGACGAGACGGAGGAGGAGGCGCGCGAGCGGATCCTCAAGCGCTTCGAGCGGATCGGCGTCGGGATCATGAACCGCACGAGCGGAGGTGGGCCCTTCACCGACAATCCGATCGCCGGCGTCCTCCAGGATCGCGACAAGCGCAATCTCGCCGCGCAGATCCTCGGCCAGGCCTACGTGAGCGCCTACAACCTGATCCTCAACAACAAGGCCGCCGTGGAGAAGATCGCGGACGAGCTGGTCGAGCGGCGCGAGGTGTTCGGCGACGAGCTCGTCGAGATCCTCGACAGGGTCAACCTCCAGATGCCGACGCTCGATCTGAGCAAGGAGGAGACGTGGCCGACGATGTGACGCCCGCGGAGGAGCCGCTCGTCCCCGTCGTTCGAGCCGACCGCCGCGAGCGAGCCCGCCTCACCTCCTACCGGTTCCGCTTCGGGCTTGTCTATTTTCTCCTCGCCGCACTGATGGGTGGCGCTGTCGGCTCCTTCATCGTGCTCGCCGGCCGCCCCGCCCCGGCGGAGAACGAGGCCTGGTCGAGCTGGAAGCCGGAAGGCCGGGAAAACGCGTACCCGACCGCGATCGCAGACCACGTCGCGCCCCGCTACCGGCTTCCGAGCGGAAAGCAGCTCGTCGGTGTGCTCGCGGGCCCGGCCGAGGTGCAGGACCTCCCCATCCGTGCCGTGCTGATCCAGCACGAGTCATCGACCCCGACCCTCCGGGACGATGTCGAGGTGATCGAGACCGGGTCGAGCGTCCTCTACAACCTCTGTGGCACAGGCACGAGGTGCTCGATCCTCGAAGGCGACCCGACTCCGGCACGCGCTCAGCTCCTCCGCCGCGAAGCGCTCGAGCTCGCGCTCTACACGTTCAAGTACTCGGACGGCGTGGACTCCGTGATCGCCCTGCTCCCGGTCAACCTCGGCGACCCCAAGGATGAGCAGGACGACACGACGACGGCCCTCTTCCTCCAGGCGAAGGACTTCAGGGACGAGCTCCAGGTGCCGCTGCGAAGGACGCTCGCGGCGCCGCCGCCGATCGCGGGCGCCGAGCTCGACCCCACTGACGGCCTGGTCGTCGATCAGCTGACGCAACGCCGGCTCTACCTCTACGACATCCAGCCGACGCAGGACCTGAGCGCGATCATGCGGCTCGCGCCCGTCACGGGTTGACGCTCGCGCACCGGCCGGCACTGGAGCGGGCGAGGGCGCGGCTCGACCGGCTCGACCTCTATCCAACGCCGGTGCGCCTCGAAGGCGTTCGCGTCCTCGTCGCGCCCTGGTTCTTCCTGCTCCCCGGTCTTCGCCGCTTTCACGGCTACGCGCTCGTGCGGACGATCCTGCTCCGCCGTGCGACTGCCTCGGACGACCTCGTCACGCACGAGCTCTGCCACATCTGGCAGATGCAGCACCGGCCGGTTAGCGTGGTCGCGACCTATCTCACGACGCGGTACGCGCGCAACCCGTACGAGGTCGAGGCTCGGCGCGCGGTCGAGCTGACCCGTTAGGGCAGCGCCGGTGGCTGCGGGAGCGGAACGGGCGGCACCACGACCGGGAGCGGCGAAATCTCGACCTGGAGCGGCGGCACCTGGACGGGAGGGAGCGCGGGGAGCGTGGGCGGC
>Ga0136617_10004413_pt1 | contig 12586 bp, 9 predicted proteins | sample AntDrymUQ3222106_2_FD_129672 | JGI IMG/M metagenome (GOLD analysis project Ga0136617, IMG submission 129672) | Polar desert sand microbial communities from Dry Valleys, Antarctica - metaG UQ322 (21.06) | ecosystem: Environmental > Terrestrial > Soil > Desert | place: Antarctica: Dry Valley...
GCTAGAACCTAATCGCCCAGAAAAGTGACGACAGTGAAAACGAAACTAGTCCCAAACAACGGTTTTTCAGCAGCCTGCTAGGTTAGGGTCGATTAGTTTTGAAGCGCTGAAGGCGCGCAATTAGGCAGTGTCGACCGAATACAGCAGTGATTGCGCCTCCAACATCATCTCGCGCCTTCAGCGCTCAGAAGCGCCCTCGATCCCACCTGGGGCCGGTGGCCCAGGCTTTCACAGTTCGCGCCTTTGGCACTTAGAAATTGGCGAACCCTTTCAGCGTTTTGTCTTGTTCCCTGAAGAGCATTAACTCAAATCGAGCGCTGTAATTGTACGTCGGTCGCGTACATAGAGCTTAGTACCAACCAGCGTGGGCACTGTCCAGGCAAGGTTCTTCATTAGACTCGCCTTGGAAATGACTCTCAACCCCGCAGGCGAGACCGTTGCCAACGCCAGGTTGCCGTCCTCATCGAGAATGATCAGCTTTCCATCGGCATACAGGAAGTTGGTTTTCGGAAAACTGCGATCCTGGAAGGCCACGTCTCCGGTCTTGATATTAACCGCAGAGAAAAACGCCGGGCCAAAGTCCCCGCTGGAGGCGTAGATGTGGTCAGCGATGCGAATGGCGGTGGTGTGATGAACGCGTAGCCGACGATGAAACCAAAGCTCGCTGACGCTGGTCTTTCCGTCTTTTTGCGTTAACTTTAAGACGCGACTGCCGCCGTTGTAGGCTGATGAGAGAAATAAAAGACTATCGCTGCCCCAGACGGGAGTGCTGATGTTAAGTCCCCAATCAGTCTCATGCGGATGACCCCAAAGCAATCCGCCATTGTTTGGATCAAGGCCGGCAATCTCCTTGCCCATGAAAGCGATTAGTTGGTCCTGGCCATCAACATTTATGATCATGGGCGAGGCCGGAGACATGTCGAGGTTCTGGTTCTTCCAGACAACCTTGCCGTCTTTCTGATTAAACGCAACGAAGGTTTGTCCCTGCCCGCCCAGCGTTAGGATGATTGTGTTCTTGTAAGCTATTGGGCTGCATGAATACCCTCGCCCCATCTTTTTGCCACCGAGATCTTTATAGAGGTCGTGAGCCCAGGCGACCTTGCCGGTTTTCTTGTCCAGCGCATGCAGTTTACCGATTGACCCAACCGTGTAGAGCAGATCACCGACCAGTAGGGGCGTCGCATGCGGCCCCAATCCGTATTCATAGTTAATGCCGGCAGTTGGCGCGTCATATTTGTGCTCCCATATTGTTTTGCCGGTATTTGCGGCGAGCGCAATGACTGCTTCATGCCCGCCCTGGCTATACATCGTGTAGAGCGTGTTGCCGTCAACGACTATTGCCGAGTGACCTTCGCCGAGGGGGCGCGTCCAGAGTTGTTTCGGGCCAGTCTGCGGCCACGATGCGGCGAGGCCTTTAGAGTTCGAGATGAAGTTGCGTCCAGGACCACCCCACTGTGGCCATTCAGACTGTGCCTGAGCCTGAACAAAGAGAAGCAGCATTAGCGATAGGGAAAACAGAAATCCGATGATTTTGAGTGTGTAAAAGTGGCTAGGCATCCCGAACCTCCTCTCAAAGTACTCGCCGTTTCGCCCCCGTCAGAAACATGTTTGTTGGATTCTATTACAGCTTAGCAAGAATCTCTCAAGCGGCGGCCCGGCTTCGCCGCCCGATGTGAGGCGGTTGGCTGTGCCCCGCCGACTAGCTGTCGATCCCACTTGGGCTGTGCCCCTGGTTCGGGCTTTGCCCTTTAGGAAGCTGTAACTTTGCCACTTCCAATAGAACCATTTACAGATCCCTGGATTAATCGAACTAAGCAAACTTCCCGGAAATTACAGGCAGACCTTTAAACAAGGGGCGAAGCCCGAACCAGGGGCATAGCCCAAGTGGTTCTAACAGCAAACCGGCGGGGCACAGCCAACCGCCTCACATCGGGCGGCAAAGCCGTGACCCGGATGCGAGTTCCATTCAAAAGAAAATGCTTTACTCGTATACTCTCGCCGTTCTTGGCGAGTTAATTCGCTAGGCGCGGCGTCGTGAGAATCTCTACTCCTTAATCTGCTTTTCCAGATGATTAGCCAACTTCTCGACGAATACTTTGACCTCATCGAGATCTATTATTGCCTCGAATCCGCTCTTGTCGGTAAACATAAACCCCTTCACCCGCCTGTTTATCCCCCGTGGGCTTCACCCTGATATGAGCAATCCAATTTCTCAAGTTGTAGACTATGCCTCTTAGCGTCTCAGGATGTTGGTTTTTATCATTTTTCTTTCCAACTCTCTTGATCGAACCAGGAGAAATTCCCCAGTCCTTAAGCTTGGATATCGGATCGGTTGGTATCTGCTCCCGAGAGATCTCTTTCGGAACAATCAACAGACCAAGCAAGCAGTTAAGCAGAAGAGTGGCGTCATAAGGGCCCTGATACTCTTGCACTAACTTCAGAGTCCTTCGCATGAAGTCACGTTCAAACTGTTTCTCAAATTGCAGGTTTCTAATCTCTCCATACAGTCGAGCGCCTAACATCTGCTACTCCGCTCGCAGCGCCGGCAGCAAGGGGGAACGCAGGGCAGCCCAGGTAGCTATTAGAGACGCGCTCAGCCCAGATACCAATACCCCAGCCAGCAACAAGCCCAGCGAAATATTCGGCAATCGACCGCCCCGTTCAAAAAATACCGGAGCGATGGCCAACAGCGCACAGACCGTGCCCGTAATCAGGCCACAGAAGAGCAACAGGGCATTCTCCGCGATTACCATTAGCGTGAGGTGCGAAGAGTTATATCCGACTGCGCGCAGCAAGGCCAGCTCACGCCGTCTCTCCAGCACGTTGCGCAGCAATACCGCTGCCATCCCCAACGTGCCCAGAAGAAGACCCAGACCACCTAGCATTTGGAACGTGGATAGATAGGTGTTCTCGACGCGATGGAAAGTTGCGAGGCGGTCCGCTGTCGGAACGACGTCGAATCCAAAGTCGGAAAGGCGATCTTCCAGCGTTGTAGCAATCGCAGACGACTGGTCGGGAGTCGGTGTGTCAATCAAAAAGAAGCGGTAACCTTCCTGCTCGGGAAAAAGGCGCAGGAAAGTTTTCTCCGCCATCACAAGCTCGCTCTGAAGAATGCTATCGGCGAGGGAACCAACCACACGCAACCGCACGGGACCACTCTGACGATGCAGAACGAACTCGTCGCCGACGTTGAGGTGCAGCACATAGGTGAGTGAATTCGCGTCGGCAATGACCGGGATCGTGCCGTCTGGAGATTTGCGATTCAAAAGCAGCCACGGGTTGTTCTTCTCTTCCTTACTCTCCGCCAGCGAGTCCTGGAACTCAAACCGACTGCTCTGAATGAAGTCATCGGTCGGCGCGATGATTCTTGGGTTGCGCGGCTGGTAGAGATTCAAACAACTGGCATCATCGCCGGGCCGCACGCGGAAGCGTGTAAAGGTCACACTCGAAAGCGAAGACACAGAATCGCCGGCCGCAAGATTCAAAGCCTCTCGTCCTTCCCGCGTGTTCGGGTCATGCACCAAAGGTAGTAGCGACTCGGCCAGCAAGGGAAAGCCACCGCTACCTGATTTCCGGTCATGAGTAGGTGCGCCCTCGCGGCGTCTGAATGCATCCACAGAAACGATGATGAACGCAGCCGAAGCAATTAATGCGATACACAGAACACTTCGTCCCGGATGGTAGGTAGCATTTCTGAAACCGAGCTGGGAAACGGGCCACCAGCCAGTCCCGTGAATTTCTTTCCCGCGGTTGCGCCGTAGCCACGCGGATTGATAACAAAGAACGGCTGCCAGCAACAGCAGGCCACCACCGAAAAACCCAGCGGTCTGCCCGATGACCTGGAATGAAGCTAGGAGAAGAAGAACAAGTCCAAGGAGCGTGAGTACGAGGGCGATTAGAAGACGGGGAGAAAGGGAGAAGGGGCGACGGGGCGACGGGGCGATAGGGAGACGGGGAGAAAGGGCGCTGGGGTGGCCGGGCGATGTGGTGCTGCCCTCGCCTTGCAGCAGCGTTGCCGTGTCTCCGCTTCGCCCCGTCGCCTCGTCTCCCAGAGTTCCCATCAAGAGGCTGCGTGAGGACGCTCTCCCCAGTCGTCTTAGGGTCCAGACGATGCAAACTAGTGCCGCGACGACTCCGCCAACCGCGCCGAGTAAGAGCGACAGTGGAGCAACATGCAGCTTGAGCATCGTGGTTCCCACGGCTTCCACCCACCAGGTGCTAAGACCCGTCATCATCAACTGGCCATACGCCAGGGCACCCGCCAGTCCAATCACACTGCCGACAATTGAAATGACCATGCCCTCGAGAAGAAACAGCTTCTGTACCCGTGAAGCTGGATAACCAATCGCTTGCAGAAGGCCAATCTCGCGCAGACGCTGTTCGACGCCCAGCTTGAAGAACAGGGCAGTCAAAAGCAGCGCCGAGATAACGAGAAAGAAACTGAAATAAAGAAAGTACTCGCCAAAGTTTGTAGCTCCGCGCGAAGCCTCCAGACCCTGTTGCCGAGCGGGGATAACGCTCAACCCCATGTGCGCGGGATCGATGGTTGACTTCAATTGTTGCTGATAATTGTCGAGCGCCTGTGGCAGGGGCACTCCTGATGACATTAAGCGCAGCGAGGTCAAATTGCCGAAGCGTGACCGCCACAGCTCCTGACCCGTACTCAAAGGGATGAAGGCTTTCGGCGTGGTGCGGTACTGGTCCCAGTAATCTTCGTCCTGCTTGCGTATGCGATCGAGGTCGACAGGGAAAGGGGGGTCCCAGTCTGAGAGATCTTCCGAGCCGGTGATTCCCGGATATTCTGGAACTAGATTCCGATCACTAGCGGCTCCCACAATCGCCACAATGCCGGCGAGTTGAAACTGTGCGGCCTTTGTCTCTAGTCGCCCGCCTTCGTGCCAGACATAATATTCGAGCGTAATCGGATCGCCTTCGCGAACACTGAGATCACGGGCGGCCCATTCGTTGAGGATGATCGGGGGACGGGGAGACGGGGAGACGGGGAGACGGGGGGACGGGGAGACACGGGGACGGGGAGAAGCGGAGACGGGACGATCGGAGGGCGTGACGTCGTCGTCTTCCAGTCTCCCTTTCTCCCCCCCGCCCCGTCTCCCCATCGCCCCCTCACCCCGTCGCCCTGTCTCCCCGTCTCCCCCTCTCATCGCCGCGAAGCTCTCCTCATCCAGCGCGGTCACTAGCGAGTACGGAATCGAACGCTCACCGGAAGCTATGCTGTTTGCAAGGTAAGAAAGCACCGGAGTGACTCGCATCGATAACCGGCCCGCGGTCTGGCGTGCGGTTTCTGCCAGCGAGTCGTTAACGAGTTTGCTGTCGTGCTCAAGCGATATACTTCCCCCCTCATCCAACGTACGCAACGTGAGGCCATAATCCTTAAGAGAAGTTTTGTCCCTGAGAATCCTCTGGAGCAACGCGCTCTTGTCTGAGGTAGTTGGTGTGCGTGACGCTTCGCCAATCAGGATCAGATTCGAGCTGCCCTCCTGTTCCAAATCCTTCTGCAGCAATTTCAGCGAAACAAAGACCGCCCGCGTCGCGCTTTGCTGAGGCTGCACGGAAAACTCTCCCAGCGCTGCGGACGAAAGCGACTCCCGCATCGTTAAGCGCAACGTACGGCCGAGGTCTTCTTTCTTGCTGTGCAGGGATTCGGCCGGAATCTCCGAAGGCTTCTGCACGCGGAGTAACAAAGAATCGCCCGCGCTGCTGCCCAACTCCCGAGCCAAACCGTCGCTGACCAAAATCTCGCGATTCAGCGGCGCCCGATTCTGCTGCCCATGGAATGCCCAGAACCTCTCATCGACTCCATACACGCGAATGCCGGTGCCGAGCCTCCCACTCGCCTCATCAGTAATTGATCCTTCAAGAGCAATGAGCGGAGCAGTAGCAGCGAATCCCCCACGGGCAAACTCCTCGTGATTCTGAATGTCCGCGGCAAGTTGTTCACGGAAGAAACCAGCCGAGGTGACTACATGGTCCGTGTTTCCCAGTCGCTGTAGGAACAGATCACGCAAACTGCCGCGCACGGAATCGCCCACGAGCAACGCTCCCGCGAGCACCGCCACTGCAATCGCTACACCAGCGATTACGGCCAGATTAGTACGCCAAAAATAGGTAAGGTTCCGCTGTAGGAGCTGCGCGGTTGTCATCAGAGTTTCCGGAGTTGTTGACCGGTTAACTCGTAGCGGAGGGGAAATCTGGCTGCCAGCTCGGCGTTGTGAGTCACTACAACCAGAATTGTTTCCTGTTGCTGATGTAGCGCAAGGAGTAGGGAAGCGACCACTTCCGCCGCCTGGTGATCGAGGTTGCCGGTTGGTTCGTCACACAAAAGGAGTTGCGGTTTCATAACCAGCGCGCGAGCCAGCGCCACACGCTGCTTCTCGCCTCCCGAAAGTTCTGCCGGGCGGTGCTCGAGGCGGTCTTTCAATCCTACCTCAGTCAACAACAGCCGGGCCCGTTCGCTATCGTGACCGTCTTTCGATACAAGCGTCGGAGTCAGAACATTTTCGATCACAGAACACTGGGGCAAGAGGCAGTGGTCCTGAAAGACGAAGCCAATCTCACGATTGCGGAATGCAGCCAGTTCCTTCTCCTTCAGTTGAAAGGGATTCTGACCGTTGAAAGTGACTGTGCCGCTCGTGGGTGGCTCCAGCGCGCCAATCATATAAAGCAGCGTACTCTTGCCGCTGCCGGAGGGGCCCATGATCGACAATGCGTCGCCACGCGATAGCGAGAGTGAGATCGCGGAAACTATCTTGAGGGGCCCCCGAGGAGTTGGATACTCTTTGGAGACATTCTCAACCTTCAGCACGAAACCTCCGAGAGAAACTAGCCGCGGATTAACGCGGATACACGCGGATCAGAAACAGACAAGCAGAACGTCGAAAGGCGCAGGTAGTTTAGAGTTCAGAGTTCAAGCTTTAGCTTGTCTCGCGCCGTTAGCCGCAACCTAAAGGTTGAACTCTGAACTTCTTGAATCAAAGTGGAACCAGTGCCGGTTGACACAAGAAGCCAATGGCATGGGTCAATGTTTCGGCTAGATGGCGACGGTCTTTTGTGCTCGCTGTTCGTCCTGATCCGCGTTCATCCGCGCAAATCCGCGGCCAGTTAAATCCTTATAAACTTCAACCGCGCGGTCGGCCATGCGCGCCACGCTGAAATGGCGGCGCACGTTCTCAAATCCGCTCACACCAAGCTTCTCGCCAAGCGCTGGTTCTTGATAAATCTCTAGGATTCCCTTGGCTAAACTCTCTGGACTGTCGGGCTTGACCAGCAAACCGCCGCCCGTCTTCTCAACGATCTCAGTAAACGCCCCTCGTCTCGGCTGCACCACCGGCACACCGCAAGCCATTGCCTCAAGCAGAAAGATTCCTTTTGGTTCGTTGTACGTTGCCGGCACGGAGAGCACGTCGAGTTTTCGTAGGAACGAAATCTTCTCCTCGCGATCCAGCACACCGTGGTATTTAAATTCCGCGCCCAGCCCCGTGTCTTTCATGGCTTGTTCAATCTCGCTCAGGTAACTCTTATGTTCCGGTGCCATGTATCCCGCCACTTCCAGCCGTCCTTCAGGAATGCGCCCGTCCGCGCGCAAGTGTCGGTAAGCCTCGGCGAGAACATGCAAGCCTTTTTCCGGCGCGACCCGTGCGAAAAATCCCACCGTGAACGGCTGCGATGACTCCCGTTTCCTTTTTTCATACCCCTCCAGGTTGATGCCAAGCGGCACAATCCGGATCTTTTCCGGGGGGATATTCAGATATTCCGGAATAAACTCGGCGTAATATTCGCTCACGGAAATAAAAGCATCGACGTGCTTGATATTCGCCCTGATGAGGCTAAGAGATTCGCTTTTGTACTTCTCCTCAAGTCCTTCAAGAAAAAGATCTTCGCCCTGCAGCGTACAGCAGATGGGCCGGTTTAACGCATCTTTGATCGGTTTTGCCAACCCGAGCAGTAGCGAGTAGGGCAGGCTGACAAGATCTGGCGCCGGCTCGTGCTTGATCCAGTCCGTGAGTTTTGCGATCTCCTTATGTTGAAATCCGTCTTCGCCCCTCAGCATCGAGACGGTCAGCTCACCCAGCATCTTCGGACTCGTTGAAATAGAACGCCGCGATGCCAGATGCAGGATGGCCTTCGAATCCCAGAGTCGGTCGAGCCACCGAGGCGACTTGCGAAACAGTGGCAAGTATTGTTGGAGATAGACGCTGATACCACCGAAGAAAACTTTTTCCTGGCTCACATTCGGTTCATCCGTAAGCGTGGGAGTGTAGACTGGAATTAGGGTGACATCGTGGCCGCGAGAAAGCAGCTCCGCTGCAAGGGCGTTGTCGCGCAGACAACTCCCGCAATACATCTGACCTGCTCCACCTGTTAAATAAAGAATCTTCACTGCAAGTTTTCAGAAAGAGACCGCGCGCTGGAAAGCCCGTCGCGCGTACAGATGTTCGAAGAGATTGCCCTCGTGCGGCTGATCCCAGCTCACCTGGTTTGTAGGTACCGGACCAACGTTCAGGCGATCGACATTTGGTGAGGAGACTAGTCGCCGAACGAGTTCCGGGTCTCGAGTAATTGCCGTGACCACCAGGCTGGCTCCTAGTGTTTCCGTAAGCCGATTTTGTGGGACGTTCACGACGCTGGAAAACGGGAACAGGAATTCCTTGTTGGCCAGCGGATGAGCCGGGTCCTCACAGTAAACTATGGTCGGGAGCAGATACGAGCAAGCGTTCCAGCTCACCAATCGCTCGTCCTTGCGGTGAGCGGAGGTGATGTCGCGAGCACCTGGCTCTGCCAATCCTTGATCGATGATTTGTGAGATACGTGAAGCGACATGGGGATCTGCGAAAGGGGCTAGTTGTGCCGCTTCGTCCTCAGCAGCTCGCGGAAAGATTTTCGCCAGCCGTTCTGCCAGCGCCTCGCTGATCTCTTCGGCGTGCGCGGGAGTCCAAACGGCTGATGCATTAACGCAGGAACGCCCGCCATTTTCAACAATCGACGCGACCATCACATCCAGATGCTTCTCCCATTCATCGACGCAATCTTCGCCCAGAATAACTTTGCTGTAACCCGGGCCGTGAATCTCCACGCGGGAGTCACCCTCCCACACATCGATCGCAGACGCATCTCCAAACATCATTCCCCGTCCACAACTGCGCAGGATCTCTCCAGCGGCCGCGTGATCCGCAGGATAGAAACTGAACGCTTCTTTAGGTGCACCCGCTTTAATTAGCGCTTGCACAATTCTGTAGGGAGTCCACGGCTCGGCGCTACCGGGCTTCAGAACCAGGGGAATTTTTAGCGGGAAAGCCGGAATCCAAAGCGAGTGTACGCCAGGGGAATTATTTGGCAGTACGACTCCCAGGGATTCTGCGCAAGGAAAAAAACTGACGGGGTGGCCCTCAACTACTCCGAAGCCACGGTCCAAAATTTCCCAATCAATGTTGCGGGTCAATCCGTTCAGCACGTTTTCCATTTCGGCGAGCATGCTGCGGATCTTCTGCATGTTTTTCCTGACCATCACGTGTGGCAAACCGGTCGTCGCCGAAACTTGCTTCACATAGTCTTCCGGTGTCTGCGGTTCCGTGCCCAGCAACAGCGTGTCGTTCAGGAAGTGATCAGCCGCGCGCCGGCACATCGCCACTAATTCGGCAGTTGAAGAGCGCACTAGTTTGGCGCGGGCCATTGCTAAATCGCGAAGATCACGCCGAATCAGACCCGCATTAGCCTGGCTGACTTCGACAAACATTTCGCGGGTTTGGTGGTGCGGAATGAGCGCAACATCAAGACTGGTGTATGGCTCGCCGCGGCGAAGTACTGGGATTTTAATCATTTCCAATTACCAATTTCCAATTATGATTTTGGTTCAGCGATGAGACCCCGAGTCAAGTGCCATTTTCCGAAGCCAATCGGCAATTGGCAATCGGCAATTGGCAATGTTAGTAAACCCCTTCGACGACGGAGCCCTGCAATCCGGCGAAGGGTCTCACATTGCGTACACCGTCCCACGGATAAAGCTCGCATGGTGGTTCGCGTTCTGCTGCGTCCCTCTCAAGGAAGCGCGGCATAAAAAACTCTTTCGTTAACGTTGTCAAACGAACACGACCGGTCTCACCATAATTAACAACCCTATCTGGATTATCCGGATCCACTACCTCAATCATCGCACGTGGGAGGGGCGGGTAGTAGATGATAGCGTAGTTGTCTTCTGGGGTCCGCGGTTTGTGTACGGCCAAACCCATCAAGGTATTGCCGTAGGTCGCGGCAAAGTATGCCCCGTCGAGCAGCTCTTCGACTGCGAAACGATGAAACTGTGGCGTCATCTCCGTGCCGCCACAAAAGACGCCCGTGATGCCGAGCTTCTTGAGCGAGACCTTCTCGCACAATGCTTCCAGCAGTTTGGGAGTCGTGAACAGGCACCGAATGTTGTCATGGGCACGCAGCAGAGTGAGACCTTGCTCAATCACGTGCTGCTTGTACTGCTCGGCCATCTTCGGCTGGCCCATCTTTAAGAGCTTGATGACCCAGCGCGGATCGAGATCGACCATGAAACAGATGCCGCCGCGATACTGCGTCAGGTGTTCGACCGCTAGTCGCAGCCGGCGTGGGCCGGTGGGACCGAGCGACAACCAGTCAGCCCCCTTGGGAAAATACTCATCCGGTAGCGTGGCGCTGAAGGCTTCGTAGTCGAGACGAAAATCCTCGATATTGATCCGAGATTTTGGAACACCTGTGCTGCCGCCCGTTTCGAACGTGTAGACCGGGCGACCAGCATAGCCTTTCGGCACCCAGCGGCGCACCGGACCTCCGCGCAACCATTCATCCTGAAAAGGGCCTAATTTCGAGAGATCATCGTAGGTTTGGATGGCCTCTCGTGGATCAAAGGAAATCGTCTGGGCGTAATCCAACCAGAAAGTGCAGCCCGTCTCCGGGTTGAAATGCCATTGGACGACCTCGCCTACCCAGGCATCGAGGGTTGCGCGTGATTGTTTGATGTTTGTTTCAAGCGTCGCTTCAGCGGTAGACATTTTGCTCCCAGTTTTGGCAGGGCGCTAAGTAACTTTCTCTAACGATAAAATACCAGAGGAGGTTTTGAAAACATAACCCTCACAGCGGTAACTTTCGGGACACCATTTCCAACTAGTTCATTTCTTAGGAGCTGAGGCTTTCGAGTTCTTCGGCGGTTCGAGGCCAGTCGGCGCGGAGGAGGCGCGAAAGGGCTCGGTCCGCGAGAAGCTTTCCCGCAGTTTGGCAGACCGGACAATAGTTGGTCTCGTTGGAGGCGTAGCGGATACGCTGGATCTTCGCATTGCAGTGAGGGCATAACTGCCCGTACCGGCCGTGAACGGCCATCTCTGGACGAAACGCGGTCACCTTTTCGGGAAAGCCTCGTGCACCCAGACCACTCGGACGGACGCCCACCTTTGCAGATCCGTCGGCTCCCGCGAAGCGTTTGTCTAGTTTCTTCTCACTATCTTTCTCTAATGCAGCCCGCAAGAGTATTACCCAGTGGTTGAGAGTCGCGCGCGTTGAGTTGAACAGGCGTTGGATTTCCTCTGAGGTGAGTTTTTGCGTGAGCGCGATCGGGGACAGCTGAGCATGCCAAAGAATTTCGTCTGAATAAGCGTTGCCGATGCCGCTAAATAACCGGGGATCGGTGAGTGCGCGCTTCAAAGTGTGATTGGCCGACTGGAGAACCTTGGCGAAGCTTTCCAGGTCAGTCTCAAAAATCTCGACGCCGCCTGGATTCAGTCGCTGAAGGTCGGCTTCGCCCTCGATTAGGTGGAGGGAAGCCCGCCGCTGAGTCCCTGCTTCTGTGAGTGAAAGAGTTCCGCTCGTGAAACCGAAAATCGCCAGGCGCATCCTGGAAGCTTTTACTGCACGCTCGTGCCAGTGAAGGCGTCCGGCAATCATCAAATGGAGCACCAGCCAGAGATCATCTTCGAGACCGATACAGATGCGTTTACCTAAGCGACGCAACTTAACCACTTTGCAGCCCTCCACGCGGGTAATTGGCGGTTGTGTCGTACGCAGGAGAAAAGGCGACCCCAGCTGTACGCGTTGGAGTGTTTGACCCAGAATACGCTGCTCCAGCGCTTCGATATAGACGATGATGTCCGGGTATTCAGGCATGGATGTTAAGCCCAGTCAAAATCCATTCGCCGGTTACGCAGATTACTCTGATTTGAAAACAAGATGTTGGCAAGCCTTTTGGGATAAGGGAAATTTGCCGAAGTTAGTGTATTAGGAATCCAGTACACCAGCTACCGAAAGCGGCCGCGACCAAGCCAGTACACGCAGGTGGAATTTAGAACATTTCAATTACTCTCACACCCCACATCGTTCGCTTATCGGACGACGGCAGGCCTACGTTGTCAAGAGGCTTCTGTCAAGAGGCATAATTTATGGGCGGGAACTCGAGCCAATGTGGCAAGTCTCCGGCGGCACCGTTCTTGCTAATTCGACGCAAAGCGCACAGCAAGAGCTAACAGCCTCTAGCAAACAGGTGCGAGTTTGTTCGCACCACTCTTCTGATACTGCAAACACAGCGATTGGAATAGAACCGTGAAGGGGACGACACACA
>Ga0136617_10004415_pt1 | contig 12585 bp, 13 predicted proteins | sample AntDrymUQ3222106_2_FD_129672 | JGI IMG/M metagenome (GOLD analysis project Ga0136617, IMG submission 129672) | Polar desert sand microbial communities from Dry Valleys, Antarctica - metaG UQ322 (21.06) | ecosystem: Environmental > Terrestrial > Soil > Desert | place: Antarctica: Dry Valley...
AAGGCGGCGTTGACGATGCGAAAGTAGGGCACGCCAAAAATCAGCTCATGCGGGCCGATTCCGGGCAGCCGACCGTGCTCGGCGAGCTGGCGGTCGTTGGTGGCGTCGTCGAGTTCGAAGATGTTGCGCAGGTGCTCATCATCGTTCGCGATACGCACGAGAACACTGTCACCGCCCCCGCTGTACTTCGATAGAATCAGGCGATGGGTGTCGTTCTGACGGATTAGCGCGGTCGCGGGGAGGACCGTGCTCATTCGCTTAAGGTTTGGTGGCTATAGGCCGCCGCGCCGCGCATCGAGCAAGCGCCTCACCGTCTGCATGGCTGGAACACCGCCGGCCATCAGGTAGGCGAGCGGAGTCTGCCCGCCGAATATCCGGTTACTGTTGGCCAAGCGCACCCACTCATCAGCGAGCGTCTCGCCATAGAGAATGTTCAACGCTTTGAAGATCCCGATGAGATAAGAGATACGCATCAACATGTCAGTGTCGAGCGTGCGGTTCGGGTCGCGCCGCCACTTGTAGTAAGGCCCATTCGACAGGCCGCCGAGCAAGACGCGCGCGTCCTCATCGCGGATTCCCCAGCGCTCGACGATATTGAAGAACGCCTTGAGCGCCGCAGGGCTTAAACGCTCGCGCTCGGTCTTCGAGGTCAGGTCTACGGACGGCGCGGGCGCGTAGCGCGTGGCCGGATAGGCAAGCTGGGCAAGCACCATTGAAAATCTCCTTATCGATACAGTATAGTCTCTTGATAAGGATAGTTCAATCGTGCAAGTGCTGGCGGATTCGCGATGTCACTGTTGTTCACGGCTGCGGGGCTTCAGGCCGCGATGTCTGGTTCGACCGCGAGGCCAGCGGCGACGGACCAAGGGTTTGCTGATCGTGTCGCACGTTAATGCGCGGAGAGTTGCAACTGCTGAGAGCGAATGGCGATTAACGGTCGAGCTTTATCGAACGAATCGCCGCGCTTTCACGCAGCAAGTAACCTCTCGATATCTGGAATCGTGTGGGAGGTCAGCTCCTTGGGGAGCTCAGCGATAACTCGATCGACGACTTCCTTATGGAATGCTTTGCGCAAAGTGCCCAGCACTTTAGGCGGCGCAACGACGACGAGCGCTTCAAACTTGTTGGCGTGAGCGAGCCGATAGAGGGTGGCTGCGATCTCGACGGCGAACCGCTCTTCGCCTAAGCGGTGCCAATCGGTCTCCTCCATCGCGCTGCGTGCGGTCCCCGCGCTCGCAGTGGTGCGACCTGGCTTATCGGTGCCTTGCTCATGTGTCGCTGGATTATCGTGACCGAAGATATTCTCGACCTCGAGGTCGAGCTCCTGTGCGCTGCCCTTGTTGCGCAGGAAAAGCGCCTTTTCGCCATCGCCTACAACCACGAGGGCCTGATGAGGAATGTTCAATTTGATGTCTCGTGGGATCGTTGTCTTCGTCGATCGAGTTTTTAGTATTGGGGATCGCGCCGCACGGGTCAACCATCAGCGGTGCTCTTTTCGTCGCATGCTAAGATCAATTTCCGCTTTCGGTTGCCGGTTATGCGCGTCGGATTGTTTGTCCCTTGCCTCGTCGACCTGATGCGACCGTCGATTGGCTCTGCGGCGATCAGGTTAATCGAAGCCGGCGGCGCCGACGTGTCCGTTCCACTGACCCAGACCTGCTGCGGACAGCCGGCGTACAACGCGGGTAACGTAACGCGCCCCGAGGGCATGATTCGCACCTTGCCCTTCGGCAGCGGCTGGGCAAAAGCCGGCGTTCCCGGCCCCGCAGGCCGCACCTTGCGCGGGCTCTATCGAGCGCGGCAGGCGGCGCGGCTGAAACCACGATGAGCGCTTCACACAACAGCGGGGTCTCGGTGCCCAAACTGTCGCGTCGCGCCGATTCGCTCGGCACGGAAAACGCCTTCGTTGTGCTCGCGGAGGTCAATGCGCTCATTCGCCAAGGCAAGAAGATCGTTTCCTTCTGCATCGGCCAGCCCGATTTTCCAACTCCGCGGTATGTGCAGGAAGCGGCAATCGCGGCGATCAAGGCGGGTCGCCATGGGTACACGCCGTCGGCAGGTATCGACCCGCTGCGTTCCGCGGTAGCCCGTGACATAGGCGCACGCCGAGGTCTCTCGATCAAGCCGGACGATGTCGTCGTTGCTGCGGGAGCCAAGCCGTTCATCGCTTATACGATTGCTTCCGTTACTGACTACGGTGCGGGCGACGAAGTGATCTATCCGGTTCCCGGGTTTCCAATCTACGAATCGCAGATCGTAGCCAATGGTGCCGTGCCGGTTCCGATCTACCTGCGTGAGTCGCGCGGCTTCGCGTTCGATCCGGCCGACCTCGAAGCCAAAATCACCCCGCAGACGCGCTTGCTGATTCTCAATACCCCGCAGAATCCGACCGGTGGTGTTCTCGGTCGGGAAGTGCTGGATAGCGTTGCGGACATCTTGTCGCGGCACCCGCAGGTGTGGGTCTTCGCCGACGAGATCTATTCGCGCCTGGTCTACGATGGGATGTTCGATTCGCTTGCAGCCCGGCCCGGCATGCTTGAGCGCACGATCATTAGTGATGGTGCTTCGAAGACCTGGGCAATGACCGGCTGGCGCATAGGTTACGCGGCGAACCGCGCGCTGGCACCCGTGTTCACCCGCTGGATCACCAATACCGAATCCTGCGCGGCGCAAGTGTCGCAATGGGCGGCGCTAGCAGCGATCACCGGACCGCAGACTGCCGCCGACGCGATGCGCGCACGTTTTCTCGAGCGCCGTGACCTGATCGTACGCCTGTTGAATGAAGTGCCCGGTATTACGTGCGCCACGCCAGGCGGCGCGTTCTATGTTTGGCCCAATGTCACCGAAGCATGCAAGATGACGGGCTGTGCCGATTCGGAGGCATTTCGCTTGAGGTTATTGCAGGAAGCCGATGTTGCCGTACTGGCCGATATCCACTTTGGCCGGCGCGTGCCTGGCGAGGGCCAGCACATCCGGTTTTCTTACGCGGCCTCGACAGAGACAATCGAACGCGGCATCGCACGACTCGCCGATTTCGTGCGCACGCGAGCCAAGTAGGCTGCTCGTCGCTCGACGACAATCACTGATCGCGCAAGGCAATTTGTCTCGAGTGCTAAACGCGCTGCGAAAGGCGGCAGCGGGCAATCAAACGAAATGGGTGCGAGACGCGAGACAAGCCTCCGGCAAGGCATAGCGACCAGCGGCAAGGTCAGTCGGCGAATTCTTCCATGACCGATTCGATCTTGGCGCGGTCGCCGAGGAACGCGTCGACGCAAGTCGGATCGAAGTGTTTGCCGCGCTGGCCTCTCAAGAAATCCGCACTCTCGTCAAGTGACCAGGCGCGCTTGTAGGGCCGCTCGCTGATCAACGCGTCGAATACATCCGCGACCGAGACGACCCGCGCCACAAGCGGAATGTCATCGCCGTGCAGGCCGTTGGGATAGCCCGATCCATCGTACTTCTCATGGTGTCCAAGCGCGATGATCGCACCCATCGACAGGTATTTCGATGGACTACCCTTCAAGATATCGTAGCCGATGCGCGGGTGCGTACGCATGCGTTCCAAGTCAGCGCCAGCCAACGGGCCATCCTTTAACAGCACCGAGTCCGGGATACCGATCTTGCCGATATCGTGCATCGGCGCAGCTACTTCGAGCACATGCACCGTCTCGGCGCCCAGCCCCAGATGACCACCGATCAGCGCCGAGTATTTGGCCATACGCATCAAGTGGTTGCCCGTCGTCTTGTCGCGGAACTCGCCGGCCTTGGCGAGCTTGGATAGCGTTTCGAGCTCGCGTTCATGGATTTCCGAGACCGACTTATCGACCTGGTATTGCAATACGCGCGCCTGATCCGAAAGGACGATCTTGTGCCGGCGCAAGTCGAGGAGGTTCGCGCAGCGCGCGCGCGTCTCGTGCTCGTCCAACGGCTTGATGAGGAAATCCGTCGCACCCGCCTCCAGCGCGTCATAGCGGACCTTCCGATCGTCGACTACGGTGATGACAACGATCGGCACATCCACGCAGTGCGGCAGTGCGCGCAGCTGTTTCACGAGCTCGATACCGTCGAATTCCGGTAGCTTGTAGTCGGTAAGGACGATGTCGACTCGATTATTGCGGGCGAACTCGAGCGCCCGTGATGGCGTGTCGAACAGTTCGAGATTCAGCTTCCCGTCGATCTGTCGGACAATTTCGGCCAGCAGCAAGCGGCTCGAAAAAAGGTCATCGATGATCAGCACCGTGTTGCGTTGCGCCCGCGCGAACGCGAGTTCCGATACCACTCCGGAACCCTGGACTGTTGGGCGAAGCAACGCACTCATAGGCAACCTTTCAGTAGACGACACGCTGCAGCGTTACTGGATCCAGGATCGCAGATGCAAGATCGATGCCCGTTCTGAGGCGCGCTGACGGCCGGGCATACTGCCGGAGCAAGCCCAGCAAGCGCGGTAAGAAGGAGGAGTCTGGGCGAGTCTTCTGCTCGCTTCGCGAACTTGTGCTGTACACCCGTAGCATACGCGTCCACGAATCAAAAAGGTCAAGTAACCGACAAGAGGAGGGCGACGCCGATGCTTTTAATGTTGCATCTACGCCGCAATACCCGAGCGGGTATTCGATAGTTGGTCGGGGCGAGAAGATTCGAACTTCCGACCCCCTGCACCCCATGCAGGTGCGCTACCAGGCTGCGCTACGCCCCGACCGGGAAGACGAATCCGCACAGTATACGCGCCGGTCAGCTCGACACCGGGCCAAGTAGCCGCCGGATTTCCAGGAGCTCGCGCCGCAACACGCTAGCCGCCAACGCGGCGCCCGGCGGTGCAGCCACTGCCGTCGCCGTGCTGACCGCTGCTCGCGCTGCGGCGCGCGGCTCGACGGCGTCGGACTCGAGCCGGTGGCGGGCGCCATTGATCGTGAAGCCCTGCTCGTACAAAAGGTCACGAATGCGCCGGATCAGCAGAACCTCGTGGTGCTGATAGTACCGGCGGTTCCCGCGTCGCTTGACCGGTTTCAGCTGCGTGAATTCTTGCTCCCAATAGCGGAGCACGTGCGGCTTGACCGCGCACAGATCGCTCACCTCGCCAATCGTAAAATAACGCTTGGCGGGAATCGTCGGAAGTGCGGCGCTAGGCAGGCTCTGATCCGACATGGCTTGCGGCTTCGACCATCGCTTTCAACTTCTGGCTCGCGTGAAAAGTGACGACACGGCGCGCGGTAATCGGAATTTCCTCACCGGTCTTGGGATTGCGCCCTGGACGTTGCGGCTTTTCGCGCAATTGAAAATTGCCAAAGCCGGACAGCTTGACTGCTTCCCCCGTTTCGAGTGCGATTCGCACTTCCTCGAAAAAGCGCTCGACCATATCTTTGGCTTCGCGTTTGTTAAGGCCGAGTTGCTCGAACAGGAGATCGGCGAGTTCGGCTTTAGTTAATGTCATTGCGGTGCCTGACTGCGGAGCGACCCGCCGAACTGCTCGGCTACGACGCGGATCAGCGCGGCTACGGAATCGTCGATCTCAGCGTCCGTCAAAGTACGGGAAGTATCCCGCATAAGCACAAGAATCGCAAGGCTTTTCCGACCTTCTGTCAGCCCGGGACCGCGGTAAACGTCGAATAGGCGGACCGTTTCGACGTGCGGTATTCCTGCGCCCTGCAACGCCATGAGGACATCACCGGCGGGGACTTCTTCTGCAACAACGATAGCGACATCGCGACGGACGCTTGGGAGAGCCGACAACGGTTTCGCTCGTGGCGAACTTGCGTTCATCAGAGCCGCGGCGTCGAGCTCGAACAGCAGGGGGGCTTCCCGAAGGCCAAAGTAGCGAACCAAACGTGGGTGCAGTTCGCCCATCCATCCGCTCTCGACATCGTTCAATCGCACCTGCGCAGCGCGACCGGGATGCAACGCCGGGTGCACGGTGCTTACGGCGCAAAAGCTCTGGGGCGCACTCAAGATCTCGAGGTCGCCTTTGACGTCGAAAAAGTCGATGGTGCGCGGCGGAGCTCCCCATTGCTCGGGCATCACGGGGCCGAAGGCGAGCCCGCCTAAGCGAAGCGGTTGCGCGTACGCGTTGCCATCGCGAGAAAAGGTCCGGCCGAGCTCGAATATCCGAACGCGCGAGTGTTGGCGATTCAGGTTCGTCTGCAAGGTCGCGAGAAGGCCAGGCATGAGCGAGCTGCGCATGACATCCATCTGGCTTGCGATTGGATTCAACACACGTACCGGCTGCATATCGGGGTCGAGCGCCGCCTCCGTGGCGCTTGACACAAAGCTGAACGTCACGATTTCCTGCCAGTCCAGCGCAACCAGGCGCTGCTTCACCGCGTCCAACGATCGTCCCGACTCCGGGTCGGGAAGCATGCTCGCGATGCGCGCGGCCGAGGTTGCCGGAATTGCCTCGTACCCGAATATCCGCGCGATCTCTTCGACCAAGTCCTCTTCAATCGCAAGATCGAATCGGAACGAAGGCGGGGTCACGACGAAATCGCTGCCGTCGCGAGTGAAGGCGAGGTTGAGGCGCGCGAAGATGTCGGCGATGGCGTCGGGCTCGATCGTCACTCCCAAGAGCCTCGTCACACGCGCCGTGCGCACGCGAACAGGATCCCGGCGAGGCAAATCGGATGCCGAGATCTCGTCGGTCAGGGGACCGGCCGTGCCACCGCAGATTTCGAGGATCAGCTCCGTCGCTCGCTCGACGGCGCGCGCGCAGCCCAAGAAATCGACGCCACGCTCGAATCGATACCCGGCGTCGGTGACGAAGCCCAGACGCCGCATCTTGCCCTGGATGATCGCGGGATTCCAGAAGGCGCCCTCCAGATACACGCGCGTCGTATCGTCCGCGATGCCTGAATCTTTTCCGCCCATGATTCCCGCGAGGCCCAGTGGCTTTTCTTCGTCGGCGACGAGCAGGTCATCCGCCTCGAGCACAATGACCTCGCCATTCAAGAGTGCCAGCTTCTCTCCGGCGTGCGCGAAGCGCACCACGATTGCGCCGCTCAAGCTTCGCTCGTCATAGGCGTGCAATGGTTGACCGCATTCAAGCATCACGTAGTTCGTAATATCGACGACTGGAGAAATCGAGCGAATCCCAGAGCGTTGCAGGCGGCGCTGCATCCATTCGGGGGTAGGATTGCCGGCAGTGATGCCGTCGATTGAGCGCCCCGCGAAACGCGGGCATGCGGCCGCGGCTTCAACGCGCAATGGGCGCGTTCCTGCAAACGCAACGGGCGTGATCGCGATGGACGAAACGTTCTGCTCGGCGCCTGTTAACGCCGAGACTTCGCGGGCGATCCCCAATAGCGATAGGCAATCGGGACGATTGGGAGTGGTCTTTAAGTCGATCACCGTGTCGCCCGTCTCCTCGCGCAACGTCGTTCGGGCGGCACGCCGATTCGCTGGGTCGCGGATGTTATGCGAATCGACGGGTAATGCGGATTCGACTTCGAATCCTCCCATCGTGAGCTTGTCGCATAACTCCCTGGTTGTCAGCGGCGGATTGCACAGCTGGCGCAGCCATTGTTCGGAAAACTTCATCGCTTGCTACGCGCTCACTTAAGCGAATTGCCCGAGAAAGCGTAAGTCGTTCTCATAGAAGAGCCGCAGGTCGTCAACGCCATAGCGAAGCATCGCCAGCCGATCGGGCCCGACGCCAAACGCGAACCCTTGCCAGCGCTCGGGATCGATTCCCACCGCGCGCAGCACGCTCGGGTGGACTTGGCCCGATCCCGCGATTTCGAGCCAACCGTTCCCGAAGCTCATGTCGATTTCAGCGGAAGGCTCTGTGAACGGAAAAAACGACGGACGAAAACGCACATTTAACTCGTCGCGCTCGAAGAATCTGCGCAGAAATTCGGATAACACGCCCTTCAAGTCGGCGAACGAAACGTCCTCGGCAATCCAAAGGCCCTCGACTTGATGAAACATCGGTGAGTGTGTGGCATCGCTGTCGACCCGATAGACGCGTCCCGGGGCGATGATCTTGATCGGCGGCGCGTGCGTTTCCATGTAGCGGATCTGCACCGGTGACGTATGGGTGCGCAAGATGTGCCCGCCCTCGACGTAGAACGTGTCATGCATGGATCGCGTCGGATGGTTCTCCGGCATATTGAGCGCGGTGAAATTATGGAAATCATCTTCGATCTCCGGACCATCGGCGACGGTGAAGCCGAGCGACCTGAAGAGCGTTGCCACTCGCGCGAGCGTCCGCGTTAGCGGATGCAATGCGCCCACTCCACAGCCGCGGCCGGGTAGCGTGACATCAAGCGCATCCGCCGCGAGTTGCCTGGCGAGCTTTGACCGGTTGAGCTCTTCGCGTCGGGCCGTCAGTAACGCCTCCACTTGTTGCTTCGCGGCGTTAATCGCGGCGCCGGCGGCGGGACGCTCCAGCGCACTGAGCTTGCCGAGGCCTTTGAGCAACTCGCTCAATGCTCCCGATTTCCCAAGGTACTTCGCCTTGGTATTTTCAACCGAGGCTGCATCCGTGCAGCGAGCGAAATCGATCCGCGCGACCTCGACGATGCGGGTGACTTCATCCATGCGGGCCTACGGTGAGTTTCTTTTGAACTTGACAAGGAAAAGGGAGGCTTAAGCAGCGCCTCCCTCTCGTTGCGTTTCGCTTTCAGGCGTTTCGCGTACCTGTGGTTCGCCCTGATTTCGTCCTAGACCAGCGAGGCCTTGGCCTGCTCCGCGATCTTGCCGAACGCGGCCCTGTCGTAGACCGCAAGGTCTGCCAACACTTTTCGATCGATGTCGATCGACGCTTTCTTGAGTCCGTTCATGAACACGCTGTACGTCATCCCCACTTCGCGGACGGCTGCGTTGATCCGCGCGATCCACAGCGCCCGAAACTCGCGCTTCTTGGTGCGGCGGTCCCGGTATTGGTATTGACCGGCTTTCATGACAGCTTCCTTGGCGATGCGGAACACATTGTTCCGGCGGCCACGGAAACCCTTTGCCTGCGCAATGACCTTCTTGTGCCGCGCGCGGGCGGTAACGCCACGTTTAACTCTTGGCATAGCGCGCTCCTTACGCGTACGGCATCATGGCTTTCACCGAATCCACGTTCGAGCTGTGAACTTCGGTGGTGCCACGCAATTGCCGTTTGCTCTTGGTGGATTTTTTGGTGAGGATATGGCGCTTAAATGCCTGCGAGCGCTTGATCGTCCCGTTGCCACGAACTCGGAAGCGCTTTTTGGCGCCCGACTTGGTTTTCATCTTGGGCATGACAGATCCATCATTTGCTGCCTTCGGCGGTGCTCTCCGCCGGCTGGGGCGGTGCGACTTTTGCGGGCTTGCCCGCACCGATTTCAGGCTTGGTTGAATTCGGCTTGGTGACGACTACCTTTTTTGGAGCCAGCAGCATCACCATTTGCCTGCCCTCGAGTCGTGGAAACGATTCCACGACGCTGTGCGGTTCAAGGTCAGCTCGAATGCGCTCCAATAGACGGATACCAAACTCCTGATGCGCCATTTCTCTGCCGCGAAACCGTAGGGTAATCTTGGCCTTATCACCTTCTCCTAGAAAACGGATTAGGTTGCGCAATTTGATCTGATAGTCGAATTCATCGGTGCCAGGTCGAAACTTCACTTCCTTGACCTGGATCTGTTTCAGCTTCTGCCGCGCTTCATGCTGCTTCTTTGCCTCCCGGTACTTAAACTTGCCGAAATCCATGATTCGGCAAACGGGGGGCTTGGCTGTCGGTGCGATTTCCACCAAATCGAGCTCCGCCGTCTCGGCGCGTGTCCGGGCGTCAGCAATTGCCACGATTCCGAGTTGCTCACCGTCTTCACCGACTAAGCGGATTTCGGGAGCGGTGATTTCACCGTTGATCCGCTGTTGCTTTTCGAGCGCTATTGTGTGGACTCCTTTGCAGACAAAAAACGGCCATGCCTCGAGGATCGCATCAATTGGTTAGCACATCGAGTTTGTCATTTGAGGTAGCGCTAAGCGACGATGCACCGACACTTAGATTCGATCCCTCATTTGCCACCCGAAGCGAACACCTATTGACGCGCAGCAATCTCCGTCTGGAGACGCTCAAGCAAGGTAGATAGGGGCATCGCCCCTAAGTCCTCGCCGCCGCGAGTACGCACGGCCACCGTTTCTGCTTGCTGCTCCTTATCGCCGACAATGAGCTGGTAAGGCAGCTTTTGCAAGCTATGTTCTCGAATTTTATAGGTAATTTTCTCATTGCGCAAATCGGCTGTCACACGAAAGCCCACCGCATCAAGATGGGCAGCCACGCGTTGGGCGTAGGGAGCGCTGCGATCGGTGATGGTCAGCACCACGGCTTGCACGGGCGATAGCCACAGGGGCAACGCGCCGGCGTAGTTCTCGATCAGGATGCCGATGAAGCGCTCCAGCGACCCGACGATTGCCCGATGCAGCATGACCGGGACACGGCGCGAATTGTCTTCTGCAACATACTCCGCCCCAAGGCGCCCCGGCATCTGGAAATCGACTTGCATAGTCCCGCATTGCCATGACCGGCCAATCGAGTCCTTCAAGTGATACTCGATCTTGGGTCCATAGAACGCGCCTTCGCCAGGGAGCTCAGTCCACTGAACATGACACGTCCGCAGCGCATTGCGCAAAGCGTCTTCGGCGCGATCCCAAGTTGCGTCCTCTCCCAATCGCTGCTGCGGCCGCAGCGCTAATTTGATCGCGATATCGGTGAAGCCGAAGTCGCGATAGACATCCAGCGCCTGCCGATTGAACTCGGTGCACTCAGCCTGAATTTGCTCCTCGCTGCAGAAAATGTGGCCGTCGTCTTGGGTAAACCCGCGCACCCGCATGATGCCGTGCAGCGCGCCCGAAGGCTCGTTGCGATGGCATGCACCGAACTCGCCGTAGCGCAGCGGCAGGTCACGATAACTGCGCAGGTCGGAATTGAAGATCTGCACGTGGCCGGGGCAGTTCATCGGCTTCACCGCGAAGTCGCGCTTCTCCGATTCGGTCGTGAACATGTTGTCCTTGAAGTTCGCCCAGTGGCCGGACTTCTCCCACAGCACACGATCGAGAATTTGCGGGCAACGAACTTCCTGATAGCCGTGGCGTTGGTAGGCGCGGCGCAGGTACTGCTCCACCTGTTGCCACAGTGACCAGCCTTTGGGATGCCAAAAAACCATGCCGGGCGCTTCGTCCTGCAGGTGGAACAAATCGAGCGCGCGGCCGAGCCGGCGGTGGTCGCGTTTTTCCGCCTCCGCCATGCGCGTGACATAGGCATCGAGATCTTCTTTTGTTATCCACGCCGTGCCATAGATTCGCTGCAGCATTTCATTACGCGAATCGCCGCGCCAGTAGGCGCCGGCCACTTTCAAGAGCTTGAAAACGCGCAGCTTGCCGCTGGAAGGGACGTGTGGGCCGCGGCATAGGTCAGTGAACTTACCCTCCGCGTAAAGCGAGATCGGCTCATCCGAAGGGATCGACGCAATGATCTCTGCCTTGTAGTTCTCGCCCATGCTCTTGAAAAGAGCCACCGCGTCATCGCGCGCCATTAGCCGCCGAACGATCGCTTCATCGGCGCGGGCGAGCTCGGTCATCTTGTGTTCGATCGCCGCCAGATCCTCGGGCGTGAACGGACGCTTGTATGAGAAATCGTAATAAAAGCCGTCTTCGATGACCGGGCCAATTGTTACCTGCGCCTCGGGAAAAAGTTCCTTGACGGCGTACGCCAGCAAATGCGCTGTCGAGTGGCGAATAACGTCCAACGCCTCTGGATCCTTGTCCGTGACGATGGAGACTGTGCTGTCGCACTCGAGCAAAAACGACGTATCGACAAGCTTCCCGTCGACCTTGCCCGCCAGCGCTGCCTTCGCCAATCCCGGGCCGATCGCCGCGGCCACTTGGGCCACGGTGACCGGCGCGTCGAACTGGCGCACCGAACCATCGGGCAGGCGGATTGCTGGCATTCGTGGAACTCCAAAAAAGCGCGGTACAACCGCGCTTCCGGGTCAGAACAATGGCTCTTTCGGTCGTGCGAACGCGCGCTCCCTCTTGACGTTTGGGGATACGGGCACGCTTGACGTCACGTTGGCTGAAAAAAGCGGTCGCTGGTCACAACGGACGGTGGCAATGCCTCGTGGACGCTATCAATCAACGTACACGACAACATAATACCAGTGCCAAGCAGACGTAGCTTTCACTCTCTCGGATGCGACGTTTGTAAGATTCTTTTGGCTATTTTTTGATTTACGGGGGTGGCTTTGACAAAAGGTTATGTCGGCAATTTTTACAAGGCCGCCGTTCGTCGCTCCATCTAGGCTTAAGAAAGGTCTGTAACGTCATAAAAAATAATAACTGTCCGATGCTGGGTGCAGAACTTGCTAATTATGGCCGGCGAATAAACGCGAGCCCAAACACTTATTCTTTTCTACGATGGAGTAAGGCGGTTGGATGAGTTGCGCGGAAGCTGTCGTAGTGAACAGAGAGGCCGAAGATTTTTCTGAGCGCTCGAAGGACGACGCTGCGTCCCGCGAAGCTCCTAGGTCAGCGGCATGCTGGCGGGCAAAGCGAGAGATCGCTGTAAGTTGAACGGCTGATTGGAGCGATCAAGCGCTGGAACTAGGCGCGGGGGATTATGCGGTACGCAAGAG
>Ga0136617_10004416_pt1 | contig 12582 bp, 10 predicted proteins | sample AntDrymUQ3222106_2_FD_129672 | JGI IMG/M metagenome (GOLD analysis project Ga0136617, IMG submission 129672) | Polar desert sand microbial communities from Dry Valleys, Antarctica - metaG UQ322 (21.06) | ecosystem: Environmental > Terrestrial > Soil > Desert | place: Antarctica: Dry Valley...
GATGGAGTTGGTGGCCTTCTCATCCAGAGCTTTGATCTCTTCGGGCGTGAAAATCACGTACTGGCCCTTGGAGAACTCGTACCCTTTTGCAATGTCGTCCTTCTCCACCACCTCCCCTTCCTTGGGGCAGATGTACTGCTGCTTCAGGCGGGTGCCGCAGGCCTTGTGCAGCATGTTGAAGCCGACATTCGCTGAAGACTCGCTGGCGGAGTAGAGACTGACTGGGACGGAGACCAGCCCGAACGAGATGCTGGCGGAGGCAATTGGACGAGGAGGCATAGCATGCGATATAACCCCGCGAAACGGCCGCCCGCAAGGCGAATCCGGCGACGCTAAATTTCTGTGATGCCCCACCCCAAACCCGACCCCCTCGCACCCTACCGGGCTAAGCGCTCGCTGGAGCGCACTCCGGAACCGGCGGGGGCTTCTTTGGGCCCCGCCCGGATAGAGGGCGGGGGGCTGTTCGTGGTTCACAAACATGCTGCCCGGCGTCTTCATTTCGACCTGCGGCTGCAGATGGACGGCGTGCTCCGCTCCTGGGCGGTACCGAAAGGTCCCTCCTATGACGTTGCCGACAAGCGCCTGGCGGTTATGGTCGAAGACCATCCGCTGGAATACGGCGACTTTGAGGGTTTGATCCCCGACGGCAACTACGGCGCCGGTGCGGTGATCGTTTGGGACCGAGGCCGCTGGGTGCCGATGGAGGATCCTGCTTTGGGGCTGGCCCAGGGCAAGCTGCTATTCGAGCTCCAAGGCCACAAGCTTCACGGCCTTTGGACCCTGGTAAAACTCAAGAAAGGTGAAAAGGAGTGGCTCTTCATCAAGGAGCGCGATTCATACGCCTCGTCGTCCGGACCGCTCCCACCGGAGGAGTCGGTCTTGTCGGGGCTTACCGTCGAGGAGCTCAAGGCTGGTCTAAACCCGGCCGACGGCCTTCGGGCCGACCTCATCCGCTTAGGTGCCCCGACTGGCGAGGTGCGCGCCGACACCGCTCCACTCATGCTGGCGGAGACCAGGGACCGTCCCTTTACTGATCCTGCCTGGCTGTTCGAGCTGAAGCTGGATGGTTACCGGGTGTTGGCCGCCCGAGGCGGTGGCACGGCTCGCCTCTTCTCCCGGAATGCAAACGACTTGTCAGCGTCCTTTCCGGAGGTGAGTCGCGCCGTGGCTGCCCTTCCGGTGAGCGGCCTGGTGCTCGATGGCGAAGTTGTGGCCCTGGACGACAGTGGTCGACCCAGCTTTCAGCGGCTGCAGCTGCGGGCGAAGCTCACCCGCGAAATTGACATCCGGCAGGCGATGGTCGAGAACCCGGTCACCTTCTTTGCTTTCGATCTGCTGGCGGCTGAAGGCGTGGATGTGCGGCCATTGCCGATCTCGGTTCGGAAAGAGTTGCTCCAAAAGGTTCTGCCACCCGCCGGCGCTGTCCGTTTTCTGGACCATTTCAAGGGAGACGGTGAGGTCCTCTACCAGCAAGTACAGAAGCTGGGGTTGGAAGGTATCATCGCTAAGCGGGCGGACTCGCCCTACCGGGCGGGTCGCTCAGCCGCATGGCTAAAGATCCGTAGTCGTCTGTCGGATGACTTCGTCGTCGTGGGTTTCACGGCGTCCAAAGGTTCGCGAACCGGCTTCGGAGCACTGCTTCTAGCCCAGTGCGTGGACGGCACGCTGATTTTTTGCGGACGGGCTGGAAGTGGCTTCAACGACAAGCAGCTGATCGAAGTGCGGGTGGACCTGGATAGCAGTCGGCGCAATGCCCCCCCGTGCGGCGGCCCGATCCCACGGGAGAAGGGGATCACGTGGACGGAGCCCCGCCTGGTCTGTGAGGTGGAATACACCGAGAGGACCGAGGAGGGGCTTCTTCGGCAGCCCGTATTCCTGCGGTTCAGGGACGATAAACGGCCGGAGGAGTGTGTGCGGGAGGCGGGGCAGCGGGGCAGTGGGGCAGAGTCGGAAGGTTCAGCCGAACGCTACAGCGACGAAAGGATGCGTCCCGATGGCATGCAGGAGGCGGGGTCACCGGCGAACCGCCCCGCTGCCCCGCCGCCCCGCTTCAACTTCGCTAATCTCGACAAGGTATTCTGGCCTGACGAAGGTTACACCAAGGGAGATTTGATCGAGTACTACCGCTCCATCGGCGACTGGATTCTGCCCTACCTCATCGATCGGCCCGTGGTGCTGACCCGCTACCCCGACGGTATAGCTGGAAAGTCGTTCTTTCAGAAGGATGCGCCCGAATTTGTACCGGCCTGGATTCGCACCGAGCGCATGTGGAGCGAGCAAGCTGAGCGTGAGATCGACTATTTCATCTGTAGCGATGAAGCGTCACTGCTCTATCTCATCAACCTAGGGACCATACCGTTGCACGTGTGGGCCAGCCGCGCCCAAGAGATCGAGCGGCCCGACTGGTGCATCCTCGATCTCGACCCCAAGGGCGCGCCCCTGAGCCACGTCGTTGAGGTTGCTCAGGCTACCCACGCTCTCTGCGAGGATATCAGGCTGCCTCACTTGGTGAAGACCAGCGGGTCTTCGGGGCTCCACGTGCTCATCCCTCTGGGCGGCCAATGCAGCTACGATGAGACCCGTAGTCTGGCGGAGCTCCTTGCCCGCCTGATCGTCTCGGAGCTGTCGGAAATCTCGACCGTCGCACGACAGGTTTCGCGCCGGGGTGGCAAGGTCTACATCGATTATCTCCAAAACGGGTCCGGCCGGCTGCTAGTCGCACCGTTCAGCGTGCGCCCGCTTTCCGGCGCCCCAGTCTCGATGCCGCTGCGCTGGGACGAGGTCAACGAGAAGCTGGATATCGAGAGCTTCACGATTAAAAATGCCCTGGCCCGGATGAAGCAGCTGAAGCAGGACCCGCTTCGTGAGGTCTTGACCGCCACCCCAGACCTGCCAGGAGCGCTTCAGAGGTTGGAGGAGCGCGGACGCTGACGCGAGCGCTGGGATGCCAGAAAGTTTTCTGAAATGACCGACGGAATAAGCCTAAAAATAGACCTCGGCGCTTATGGCCGCGTCTCGGCCCTACTCGACCGGCCGCCCGAGGCCTGTCTGCTCTACGTCCTTGCCCACGGCGCCGGTGCCGGGATGCGGCATCGGTTCCTGGAATCCATCGCAGAAGCTCTCGCTGCCCGCGGCGTGGCTACCCTGCGGTACCAGTTCCCCTATATGGAAGCAGAACGCCGTCGGCCTGATCCTCCGGCCGTAGCCGAAGCCACGGTACGAGCCGCGGTCCAACAAGCAACCCGGCTGGCGCCTGAGCTGCCGATAATCGCCGGTGGAAAGTCCTTTGGCGGGCGGATGACCTCGGCTGCCGCATCGGATTCGCTGCCAGACGTTCGGGGGCTGGTGTTCCTGGGCTTTCCGCTCCACCCCCCGGGCAGGCCCGGGACTAGCCGAGCCGATCACCTCGACCGCGTCGAAGTGCCGATGCTGTTTCTGCAGGGAACCCGAGACCAGTTTGCCCAGCTGGACCTGATTACCGGCGTATGTGCCCGTCTGGCGGCACGAGCCAGGCTGCATCTGGTAGATGGGGCCGACCATTCCTTTGGCGTTCCCAAGGCTTCCGGCCGCAGTCCATCGATGGTGCTGGATGAGCTGGCGGACGCAATGGTGGAGTGGGCCGGCACCTGCGGCATAGTAAAGGCACTCTGATGATGTTCGAGCCCACCAATCAGCAGAGGAGAGCTATCGAGGCTCCACTCGGTCCAGTTCTGGTCATCGCCGGCCCCGGCGCAGGGAAGACCTACTCGCTGATCTACCGCATCCAGCACCTGATTCAGACACTGGATATTCCGCCGCGGCGAATCCTCGCGGTAACCTTCACCAACAAGGCCGCCGAGGAGATTGCCACCCGGCTGCACGAAACCCGGGGACCAGCCGCAGCCGATGTCACCCGGGGCACGCTGCACTCTATCTGTCACATGATCCTCCGGGACTTCGCTGAGCACTGCGGGCTGCGCCACGGCTTCGGGATTGCGGACCGGGAGTACCAGGAGCAGGTGCTGCGCCGGCTTAGAATACCCGCCAAGAGGTGCGGGCACGCACTATCGCTCTTTAGTCTCTATCGCTTGCAGGGAAAGCCGCTGAGCGAGCGGGGGCTGGCATTCTACCGGCAGTACCGCGAGGCCCTGCAGGCGCGCAACCTGGCGGACTTTGACGACCTCATCACCCTTACGGAGCAACTTCTCCGCACCGACGAGCGCGCGGCGGCCGAGCTGCGTTCCCGGTGGGACTACGTGCTGGTGGATGAGTTCCAGGACTTGAATCCCACCCAGTATGGCATCGTTCGCCGGCTGGCGGACACCCACCGCTGCCTCTTCGGTGTAGGGGACGATGAGCAATCCATTTTCTCGTGGACTGGAGCCGATCCCGGCATCATTCGCCGCTTCCGTGAGGACTTCGGTGTGGGCGACCCCATAATCCTCGACGAAAACCGTAGATGCTCGATCAACATTCTCGAGTCGGCCCGGCGCCTCATCGCCCACAACCCTGTACTGTTCGAAAAGCAGATCGATACCACTCTGGTATCGCCGTTTGAAGTCGTGGCGCAGGGCTTCGAAAACGAAGAGGACGAGGCCAGCTGGCTCATCGGCGACATCCTGACCGACCGCGCAACGGCGCAAACCGGATGGGGTGACTACGCTGTGCTGTACCGATATCGCTGGATGGGCCGGGACATGGAGAAACGGCTTATCTGCGCGGGGATTCCCTGCCGGATGTCGCGAGGCCAGGCCCTTGCCGACGACAAGGTGGTTGGCTGGGTGATCGCTTCTTTGCGGGTAATCCGCTCACCCGACGATCCGGTACCAATCGGTGCCCTGGCCGATCTCGCCCTGACTCCGGCCCTGCGGCAGGAAGTTCGGAAGATTGCATCTAAGCAACGGGATCTCCTGACTAGTCTCCGTGGGTTTGCAGTTCAACGGCCCCGGGGGGATGCCGATCGCCGACGCGCCTGGCGCCTGATCTATCACATTGAGAATCTCAGAGGAATGGGCCGGTCTCACGGGACGCTGTCCGGCCTGGTGGACGAGCTCCTCACTCGACCAATCGGGGCGGGCCGCAATCCGTTGGAGGACTATCATCACGATCTGACCGAGCCATCTCTTTATCCTGGAGCCGCGGCGCTGGGCCGGCGCCTGGAGCAATGCGTGGCTTCAGGGGGGAGGGTCTGGGTCCGCCCGGGTGGCGGGCTCGAGCTCCCTCTGCTTGCCATGCTGCGTGGCGCGGGCGTGAACAACGTTCATCGACTCGCGTCGGACGCGAGGCCTGCAACCCACGATGTCGTGCTCGATAATGCCGATGATCTGTCGCCCGTTCGAGTTTTCAAGGCACTTCAACTGGTCCACACCGGAAATCTGAAGGCTGACTTCGATCATTTCGTTGCCTTTGACGTAGAGACCAGCGACTTCGACTTCGAGAATTGCCAGATCGTGGAGATCGCTGCGGTACGGGTCCGCGATAAGATAGTGGTGGATCGGTTTCACACCCTGGTGGCATGCGCCCGCCCCATCTCGGCGGAGGCAACCGAGGTGCATGGATATCGGGATCAGGATCTGGTTGGCGCGCCCCCGATGACCGAGGTCTGGCAGCGCTTTCGCGAGTTTGTCGGGGCCGACCTCGTCGTGGCGCACAACGGACAGGAGTTCGATGTGCCGGTGTTGCGGCGCGCCTGCGGCAGCTTCGACGGATTCGATGACCTCGTTTTTTACGATACCCTGCCGCTGGCTCGCTCCGTGGTCGACGGCAGCGTGAAGCTGGGCTATCTCGCCCAGAGATTTAACGTGGAGGCCGGCAGGGCGCACCACGCGTTGGACGACGCGCTGATGCTCGCGGGGGTAGTGCCCGCGCTCAGCGAGCTGCGGTTACGCCGGGCTCGAACGATAGCGTTGGTTCACCTGCTGGATCAGCTCGGTTTGGCCCTGGCGCTGGACCGGCATTCGACCAGCTCCAAGGAAGAGGTGCTGTTCCGGGAGATCACCCGGCCATACACCCTGGGACGCTATAGTGATTGCCTGGACATATACGCCGCCGCACTGGCAGCTGGAACCGAGGGTGCGCCCGACCTGGATGAGGTGATCGCAAGGTTGGGGGGTCATGCTCTTATGGAACGCCTGCGTGCCGAAAGGCCGGTGGACGAGCGCTACCCCGGTTCCGTCGAGCGTCTGCGGATGCTGGTTGAGGCAAGCGCAGGCGAAACTGTAGCGAGCCATATCGATGACATGTTGTGCCGGGTGGCGCTCTCAACCAGTGCAGAGGTCGAGACCGATCCAAACCGGGTAAATTTGCTGACACTCCATTCAACCAAGGGCCTGGAATTTTCTCGGGTGTACATCGTTGGTGTCGAGAACCAGCTGCTACCGGGCTGGAAGGCAATCCAGGAGGAGCGCACCGACGAAGTCCAGGAGGGGCGCCGTCTCCTTTACGTGGGGATGACCCGGGCCAAGCACCGGCTGGTGCTCACGCATTCCGAGCGGCGAGGCGGCTACCCGGCGCAGGGAAACCTTTTCCTCACCGAGGCCGGTCTGGTCCTTCAGGATCCTGGCATACCTCCTGCATTGGGGGCGCCCGCCATCCATGAGTGAGGTCAAGATGAGGCTCTTCGCTTATACCCTGCCGCTTCTGGCGGGGCTCCCGAGCGTAACGTCCGCCCAGGTCAGTCTCTCCCTCCCGAAAATTCAGCGGCCTGCGGTGCGCGCCACGCTGGGGCCCATCGCTCTTATTGCCACCGTAAGTGGACACGGCGTCACCCTACGCGCGGGTACGAGATCAGCGCGGCGCACCTCCCCTGCACGACTGCCGGGCAGCACTGCTGTGGGAAGCGCGGGCGCCGCCCGGATCCTGGCCACCGCGGAGAGGTATCTGGGCAAGCGATACCTTTACGGGGGCGAGACCCCGGGGACCGGATTCGATTGTTCCGGGTTCGTGCAGTACGTGTTCGGGAAGCACAGCCTCGATCTGCCGCGCACATCCCGGCAGCAGGCCCGCGCCGGGAAGGGCCTGCCGAGAACTGCCAGCGCGCTGCGGCCCGGCGATCTGATGCTGTTCTCGAGCAAGGGTGCCGGGGTAGACCACGTGGCCATCTACGCCGGGGACAACCGAATTATTCATTCCAGCGCGGGAGCGGGGGGAGTGATCTACGACGATCTCTCGAGCTCGCGGGGGAAGTGGTATCTTGCTCGCCACGTAGCCTCCCGGCGCGTCCTCTGACACTCAAGGCTTTCCCGATCTAGATTGCCGGATCGGCCCTTGCTCGGAGCCTTCCAGCATGCCCCGTATCGATCCCCTCGACAGCGAGAAAGCGCCGCCCGACGCCCGGGCGGCAGCGGAGGCCCACGTCCGCGGCCATGCCCGTATGACAAACATGAAGCGCACGCTGCTTCACTCGCTGCCGGCCTTTAACGCACTGATGGAGTGGTATCCTCTCCGTGACACGGTACAGCCGTTTTTGGGCGAGCGGCTCACCACACTCTTCGCGCATGCGATATCAGCGGAGACCGACTGTCTAATCTGCTCCACGTTCTTTCGGCGCATCCTCATCCAGACCGGTGAAAACCCCGAACGCCTGAAGCTGGACGACAGGGAAACAGCCGTGGTGGAGTTTGGACGGGCGCTGGCGGTTTCACCCTTCACGGTCCGGGATGAGGTGTTCCAGCGACTGGCTGCTCATTTTCCCCGGGTTCAGATCGTGGCCCTGACGGCGTTCGGTGCCCTCATGGTGGCTACTAACGTGTTCAACAATGCCCTGGAGGTCGATCTGGACGAGTATCTCCAACCCTACAGGAAGGGAGTCCGAGAGGCGGCGGCGAGCAGACCAGCATGAGGGGCGAATTCGAGGGAAGAGTCGCGTTCATCACCGGAGCCGCGCACGGGCAGGGCAGGGTAACGGCACTTGCACTCGCTGGTGAGGGCGCGAGGATTGCCGCATTCGATATCGCCCGGTCTCTGAGCTACCCCGGCTATGACATGGGCTCGACGGCCGACCTAGAATCCCTGGCTGCAGCCTGTCGTGAGCTCGGAAGCGAGTGTATCACTTTTCCCGGCGATGTCCGGGATGACGCAGCTGTAACCGGCGCCGTTGACGTGACAACCGAGCGTTTCGGCCGCATCGACATCCTCTTCAACAATGCGGGTATCTGCGCCTACGGCCTGGCCCACGAACTGACTGAAGACGCGTGGGACGCAATGCTGGACATCAATCTCAAGGGTGCCTGGCTGGTGGCCCGGCGGGTGATCCCGGTCATGATCCGGCAACGTTCCGGGGTCATCATCAACAACTCGTCGGTTGCCGGTCTTCGTGGTATGGGCCGGCTCAGTCACTACGCCGCGTCGAAGTGGGGGCTGACCGGCCTCACCAAGTCATGGGCCATCGAACTGGCGCCATACGGCATCCGGGTCAATTCGATTCACCCGACCGGGGTGAACACCCCCATGAACGATGGTCTGGCTGCCCTAGAAGGGCTCACGGCCAAGGAGATCGCCGAGCGATCCGCGGGAAATTTGCTGCCCGTCCCATGGATCGAAGCCGAGGATGTGGCGAACGCCGTGCTCTATCTGGCTTCCGATCGGGCTCGGTACGTGACCGGGGCTCCGCTGGTGATCGATGCCGGGCTTCTCAGCCGGTGATGGGCGGGTGGACAGACGGACGGGCGGACTGATGGACGGCCGGTACAGACGGGTACTAAACCGAACCCGCGAAACAGGAGTGGCGGTTACAGCTGATGAGTGAGGGAAAGCTTCTGCCTTCCGCCCGACCGCCCGTCCGCCTGTCCACCCGACCGCCTGTCCGCCGGGTTATGTTGAGTTAGGGTTTGTGCAATCGTCCTTGAATGGCAGGGTCTCAGAGGAACCGATGTTTGTCACCATCCGCAGGTACAGCCCCAAGAACGGGGCAGTAAACAAGGCCTCGGTGGAGCTTCTCCGCCGCCAGCTTCATGATGAGTTTCTTCCCTTGTTGCGGAAACTCCCCGGACACGTCGGATATTACGTGCTGAACGTCAGCAACCGCGAGCTGGTGACGCTGAGCTTCTGCGACACCAAGGACGCCTCGGACGAGTCCAGCCGCTGCTCGGCAGAATACACCCTCAGGAATCCCCTGGTCTTCGAGCTGGGACGTCCGGAGGTCATTGAAGGCGAGGTGCTGACTACCGATAAAGCCTCGGCGGAATCCGTATCCAGGCCAGCCGCGGACGATGGGGCTGCCGGGGCCGCGCTCGCCTTGTGGTTCGAGGAATCCCGGGCTATGCTTCTCACTGCATCGGAGCGGTAATCGTTCGTATCGACCGATCCAAGGGGGGCTGGCACTGGCGCCGGCCCCCTGTTTCATCTTCTACAAGGATCCCGGAATGACCGAAGTCAGGCTGAGCGACGAAGACAGCTTAGAGCGGGCGCTCAAGCTCTTCAAGCGTAAGCTGCAGAAGTCCGGACTCTTCGGAGAGCTTCGGCGCCGCAGACACTACGTCAAGCCCAGCGAAGCGCGGGCCATCAAAACTGCCGCGGCTCTGCGCCGCAAGCGCAAGAAGAAGGTGACGGGCGACTCCTGGTAGTCCGGAGGGGTCAACCCACATGATGCTCCTCACCATGGCCCTGGTCGCCTCGCTCGATAGCGGGGTCGTTCGCCATATCGAAGTGGCTCCAGGCGAGATCCTCCATACAACCGTCATTGGCTCGGGTGAGCCAGTGGTCCTCATTCCCGGGATATTTGGCGGGGCCTACGGATACCGGAAAGTTACCGGCCCTCTGGTTCAGCGTGGCTACCGCTGCATCATCATCGAACCACTGGGCTACGGCCGCTCCTCCCATCCTGCTGGCGCTGATTACTCCTTTACCGCCCAAACCAGGCGGGTGAGCCAGGCGCTCGCGGACCTCGGCGTCACCGAAGCCCTATTCATCGCCAACTCCACCAGCGCGTCCATCGCCTTGCGCCTGGCTATCGCCAAACCCGAACTAGTACGGGGGATCCTCTCGATCAGCGGGGGTCCGGTGGAAAGTGCCGCTACCCCGGGCATGAAGAAGGCGTTCCGGATGGGCGGATTCCTCACCAAGCTCGCGGTGAACGAGGGTAAGCTCCGTCACGACGTGCGCAAGGAGATCGTCAAGAACTCCGGTGACACCACCTGGGTCACCCAGAAGGTGATCCGGGAGTACACTGCCGGGCAGGCCGGCGATATGGATGGCGCCATTGACGCATTCCGGGGCATGTCCAAGTCCAAGGAGACCGGGTCGTTGCACGATCAGTTGGACGACATCCAGGTTCCGGTCCGGCTCCTTGTGGGAGGCATTCAGCATCCGAGCGGGGTTAAGCGGGACGAGCGAGAGATGCTGGAGGAGAGGATCCCCGACTTCGCACTTGATAGCGTGCCGGGATCCGGTCAGTACGTCCATGAAGAGCAGCCTGGGGTGGTGATCGAAGCGCTGGCCGATTTGGACCAGGCGGCCCACTAGGGCGTCAGCTGAGGTCCAGGAGCGCAATCCGGAGCCGATTCGGCTCCGGATTTTTCTAGGCGCTACCGCTTCTCGACGTCGGCCCTCAGGCGGAGCATGGCATCTTCCACGGCTACGAGCTCACCTCTGGCTTCGTTCAGCTGCTGCTGTTGGGTCTGCACAAAACGGCGGTATGGAGCGATCGCCTCGTTTATGCGGGCCGTCGATTGCCCCAGCTCCAGATGCACCTGACGAGTGAGAACGTCCTTCAGGTGGGTCCTCAGCTGTCCGATCCTGCGCTCGAAGTCCAGCTTGGCCTGGCGCCGCTTCCGGGGAATGACGTAGAAGCCGCCCACCGCGAGGGCTGTCGCCAGCAGAATCCCGGTTACGTCAGCGGCCGCACTGCTCACTAGTGTAACGACCAGTGTTCCCAGGCCGATTGCTCCCGCCTGAGCCAGGGCAGTGGTGGCGAACGTACCCTGAATTTCGTTGGCGATGGCGCGCGATTCCACCTCCCGGTTGTAACCTCCAACCACCTCCCGAGACACCCGGCCGACCGAGTCCAGCAGGGCCTGGCGGTTGTAGTTGAAGCTGGAGCCTACGTCTCCGATCAGGCCTTCGCGGTGCCGGGTGAGCTGGCGCCGTTCGATGTAGCCACTGATATCCTGCCACAGCTTCAGATTCCGTTCGACGATCCAGTCGATGACCCGGCCGACCTCGTCCTCGATTTCCCGAGGTGTTTCTCCGATCACCTCCCGCTCAAACGTGCGCTTCACCCCTTCGCTATCCATGAGGCTCTTGATCCGGCCGATCCGAATGGTCTCTTCGAAAAAGCGCATTCCCCGGCGTTCCATGTCGCCCAGCAGGACATCCAGGCGCGACAGCCGCGGCTCGAAGTCGCGCAGCATCTCCTGGTGAAAGAGGGCAAGCTGCTGGTCGATGTTCTGAATCGCTTCGACGTCCTGAGTAAGCAGCTTGAGCCGCTCGAACGTCGCATCCTTGTACTTCGACGCCAGCCGCAGTCCGACGTTCAGAGGATTGAGCAACTTGAGCCTGACCCGCTCCTGCTGGTCCAAAGTATTGAGCAGGTAGTCTTCCACCGCCCCGAACCCACTCTGTTTCCACAGCTCGTCAGACGATTGGTCAGCTCCTCCACCGGTTCGTCCGTCCGCCTGTCCGAGCGTCCGTCCGTCCACCCCACGCGCCTCCAGCGCCTGCCTGGCCGACACGGCAAACAGCTGAGGTGTTTCGCCGACCAGGCTGGCGGCGTTTTCCCGGACATAACGAAGAACCTCGTCGCGCTCCTCGGGCCGGGTCAGGATGTCGATCTTGTTCACGATAAAGACGATCTTCTTGCCCCACTCCCGGATCTGCTCCAGAAATGCCCGCTCGCTCTCCGTGAAGGGACGATCCGCTGAGGTGACGAACAACACGAGGTCCGATCGGGGAACGAAGTCGCGGGTCAGTTCCTCATGGCGCCGAATGATCGCGTTGGTGCCGGGGGTGTCGACAATGTTGATCTCCCGCAGGACATCTGCCGGATGGGTGCGTTCCAGCAGGTATGCTTCCAGGAGATGCTCCGATACCTCGGGGCCGTGGCGGAGGATGTTGATCCGGTCAGTGGTTGGGGTAACTCCTTCGGGAAGCACGCGCGCTCCCAGCAGTGCGTTGATGAAACTCGATTTGCCCGAGTTGAACTCGCCGGCTATGACCAGAAGAAACAGACCTTCGAGCTGCTCGCGCGCTTCCTGAAAACGTTTCAGATCATCCGCGGCAACGTCGGAGCCAAACCGCTCAAGAGCCGTGGCCAGCCGTTGGAGCAACTCCTGCTCGCGTACCCGAATCTCCTGCTGGCGCTGGGACAGGATTCCCCGCCGGGCCAACAGCTTGCCGATCACTCTACACCTCCGACGTAAAGTTTCGAGACGGCAAGGGGTTGCCGTTCCGCCGCTATCAAGCTACCTTGTTGCCAGCACCGGGGCCTACCCGGGCTGCCGATACTCGACTGTTATCAGAAGGGCCGGCGCCATGCTGGTCCTTTTTTCATTGCTGCCGCTTTACTACTGACGTGCCATGGCAGCGGTACCCTGCGTGAAGGGTGAATTCACGCGCAACCCGTAGTCGGCCGGTGTGGCATGTCCGGACTCCGATTACTCATTTTCA
>Ga0136617_10004417_pt1 | contig 12579 bp, 11 predicted proteins | sample AntDrymUQ3222106_2_FD_129672 | JGI IMG/M metagenome (GOLD analysis project Ga0136617, IMG submission 129672) | Polar desert sand microbial communities from Dry Valleys, Antarctica - metaG UQ322 (21.06) | ecosystem: Environmental > Terrestrial > Soil > Desert | place: Antarctica: Dry Valley...
CAGTTGCATGGTGATGGTGGAGAACCCCTCGGCCACCCGGAACTCCAGGATGTTGTTCTTGACCGCGCCGAGCACCCGGTACCAGTCTATTCCGTGGTGGTCGTAGAACCGCTTGTCCTCGGTGGTAATGAAGGCGGCCTTGAGGTAGGGCGACATCTCCCCCAGCGGCACGACGGTCCGGCGCTCGAGCCCGAGGTCGGTGATCAGCCGGCCATCGGCGGCGTACACCTTGGAGGCCTGATTGGGGTCGTAGCCTTCCAGCTCGGCGATCGAGGGACAACTGTTGCCGGCGCACGCCCTGGTCCACGCTGCCATGAGAACGGCGAAGGCCAGCGCCATCGCCGCGAGCACTCCGACGAGGATATTACGCCGGGCGCGGGGCGAGAGCCGAACGCGCCTGATGTTGGTGGCTAGCCGGTGGGCCATGCAGGCAAGCTAGCCGGTTGCGGGGCCCGATTCCAGCGGGTACGATTGGCGCCATGAGCGACCTCTACGAGGTACTGACCACGCGCGGGTTCGTCCAGGATGCCACGCCCAGCCTGGTCGAGCGGCTGCGGGCCGGGCCGCTGGCGGCGTACGTCGGGTTCGACCCGACAGCCGACTCGTTGCATGTGGGCAGCCTGGTACCGGTCATGGGTCTCGCATGGCTTCAGCGGTTCGGGCACACTCCAGTGGTGCTGGTGGGCGGCGGCACCGCCATGGTGGGCGACCCCAGCGGCAAGCGTAGCGAGCGCCCGGTGCTGGCGCTGGAGCAGATAGACCGCAACGCCCAGGGCATCGGCCGCCAGCTGGCCCGGTACCTGTCGTTCGAAGGCGCCAACGCCGCCCGGCTCCGCAACAACGCCGACTGGCTCCGCGGCATCCACCTGATGGATTTTCTCCGCGACACCGGCAAGCACTTCACCCTCAGCTACATGCTGCAGAAGGAATCGGTGCGGAGCCGGCTGGACAGCGGCATTTCCTACACCGAGTTCAGCTACATGCTGGTGCAGGCCTACGACTACTGGCATCTGCATCGCACCGAGGGCTGCGAGCTCCAGGCCGGCGGCAGCGACCAGTGGGGAAACATCACGGCGGGAATCGAGTTGGTAGGAAAGCGGGCTGGAAAGCAGGTACACGGACTGGTCTTCCCGCTCATCACCACGGCGAGCGGAGCAAAGTTCGGAAAGAGCGAGGCCGGCAACGTCTGGCTGGATCCGGGCCGCACCAGCGCCTACCAGTTCTACCAGTTCTGGGTCAACACCGATGACCGGGACGTGGAGCGCTACCTCAAGCTTTTCACCTTCCTGCGGCTCGACCGAATCGCCGCGGCAATGGCCCAGCACGCCGCGGATCCCGGCAAGCGGTTGGCCCAGCGGCTGCTGGCGCACGAGGTCACCGCCACGGTGCACGGCGACCAGGCGGCGGAGCAGGCGGTGCAGACCAGCGCGGCGTTATTCGGCGGCACCCTGTCCGCCGAGCATTCGCATGCGATGCCCGAGCGGCGAGTGTCGCGGGCGCAGCTCCCCGGGAGCCTGCCGATCATCGAGCTGCTGGTAGCGAGCGGCCTGGCGACGTCCAAGTCGGATGCCCGGCGAGGTATTCAGGGTAGCGGGTTCTACCTGAACGGGCAGCAGATCGGGAGTGTGGAGCTGGAGCTGGGGGAGAACGAGTTGCAGGGTCCGCCTGAGGCGCGGTTTGTGATTCTGCGGAAGGGGAAGAAGAACTACGTGCGGCTGGTGCTCGAGCCGTGAGGGATTGCGTGTTTTGATGCCTGTTGTTTTGGTGCGGGGCGCTGGGGTCGGGCTGCAGCGACCGGAGGGAATGCCGTCGCCCGCGCCGCCGCCCGACGCAGCGATGCCCAACCTCACCACCGCCGCGATCGCCGTGAGCTCGCCCGCGGCGGCTTGGCTCCCAGCAACCCAAAGATCCCCCGCACCACCTCCCTGCCAACGGTCCGCCCGATTGCAGAAGTCAGCGCCCCCAGTACCGCGCCCCCCGCAACCTTGGCTACCGTGCCAGCCATTCCGCCCTTCTTGGGCGACGACTTCGCTGCCTCCGGCGTCGGCGAAACCGGTGCCTGGGTCTGCGCCATGCGTGCCGCGAGGATCTCCCGCGCGCTCTCACGATCCACCGCCTGGCCATACTCTGCCAGGAGAGCGGACTGCCGGATATCCACCTGCAGCTCTGCCGGCGTGAGCGGCGCCATGCGCGATGACGGGGGGATCAGGCGCGCGGCTACGACTGGGGTCGGCGCGCCCCGGGCATCCAGCACCGTCACCACGGCCTCACCGATGCCGAGCGCGGTGAGGGTCTCCTCGAGGTCGTAGAACTTGGTTTTGGGAAAGGTCCGGACCGTCGCCTTGAGTGCCTTGTCGTCGTCGGGCGTGTGGGCGCGCAGGGCGTGCTGGATGCGGTTGCCGAGCTGGGCGAGCACGTTTGCGGGAACGTCCTTGGGAGTTTGCGTCACCATGTAGACGCCGACGCCCTTGGACCGAATCAGCCTGACCACCTGCTGGATCTGATCGAGAAATGCCTCGGGCGCGTCGTCGAAGAGCAGGTGAGCCTCATCGAAGAAGAAGACGAGCTTCGGCTTGGGGAGGTCGCCGGCCTCGGGCAGATTGTGGTAGAGCTCGGCCAGCAGCCACATCATGAAGGTGGAAAAGAGCATCGGCTTGTCCTGCACGTCGGACAGCTCCAGGCAGGTGACGATGCCGCGTCCGTCGGACGTCACCTGCAGCATCTCCTTCACGTCGAACTCCGGCTCGCCAAAGAATCGGCCCGCTCCCTGCGACTCCAGCTCGATCATCTTCCGCAGCAAAACCCCCACCGAGGCCGATGACATTCCCCCGTACTCGGCCAGCGCCGGCTTTCCTTTGTCCGAGCTGAGCCACTGGAGCACCGCACGCAAATCCGCCAGGTCGAGCAGCGGAAGCTGGTGGTCGTCGCAGTACTTGAAGACCATCGTGAGCACGCTGGTCTGAGTTTGGTTGAGCGACAACGCTTTGCCGAGCAGCAGCGGCCCGAACGAGCTCACCGTGGCCCGGAGCTGCACCCCCAGAGCGCCACTGAGGCTCACGAACTCGACCGGCACCCCCGCGGGCTGCCACGGCCACCCTACGTCCGCGGCGCGAGCGCTTACCCGGCCGCTCGCTTCCCCCGGCACGGCCAGTCCGCTCAAGTCACCTTTGATGTCGGCCACGAAGACGGGAATGCCCTGGGCGGAGAGTTGCTCAGTGATGAGCTGCAGGGTCCTGGTCTTACCGGTACCGGTGGCCCCGGCGATGAGGCCGTGGCGGTTGAGCATGGCGAGCGGGACCTTGACCTTGGGGTCCCGGTGCACGGTCGTGCCTTCGAGCGCGGCGCCGAGTACAATGGCCGGCTCGGTGGCAGCGTGGCCCGCGGCGAGCATGTTGGTGAACGATGGAGGCATAGGCTATTGCTCGGCCAGGTGATGGTCAGAATGCTTGGGTTCGAGTGCGGCTAGTGCAGCCGGGCCGGGGTGCAGTGCGCCGGGGTCGGGCTGCCTCCCTCCACGCCGCCGCCGAAGCCGCGATGCCCGCAACGACACCCGCAGCGATCCCCCATCACCCCGCTCCCTCGAGCACCCGGACCACCTGTTCCATTTCCTCAACCGTATTGTACGCATGCGGACTCAACCGGATCGCTCCTTCACGCAAGCTGCAGATGATGCGCGCGGCCTTGAGTCGCCCGTACGCATCCTCTACGCCCTCCGGCGCGATGCAGAGAATCCCCGATCCGTGCGCGTCCCTCGGTGATACGACCCTGGTACCGGTCCGCTCCGCCCAGGCGAGCACCGGCTCGTGCAGCGACAGCACATGCTCACGGATTCGCTTCACCCCGAGTGAGAGCAGCATTCCGAGCGACACGTTCAGTCCGGCGAAATCCTGATACGGAAGGGTCATCAACTCATAGCGCCTTCCGTCGTCGTGCAGGGTGTCATCGTAGCGGGTCAGGCGCGTCAGATCGTCAGTTCCCTGGAACGCCATCCAGCCCGTCATTGCCGGGCTGAGCGAGCGGATCAGCTCCCGCCGCACGTAGACGAACCCCGAACCCCAGGGTGACAGCAGCCACTTCTGCGCCCCGCAGGCCAGCACGTCCACCTGGGTGCGGGCCAGGTCCACTGGTATATGGCCCAACCCCTGAATGGCGTCCACCACCAGGTAGGTGTCGCTCTCCCGCGTGGCGGCGGAGAGGCGGTCGAGGTCTACCAGGTACCCGTTGCTGAACTGAACCAGCGACACCGCCAGCACCCGCACCCGCGGATCCCGCACCCGCTCCAGCAGCCGAGACTCGTCGGGCCACCCCTCGGCGGTGGTGGGCACCAGCTCGAGAGCGACCCCCGCCTCCTTGAGTCGCATCCAGGGATACACATTGGCAGGAAATTCTCGGTCGCTGACGAGGACGATGTCACCCGACACCAGTGGGAGCGCCCGCGCGGCGAGGCTCAACCCGTAACCGGTGTTGATGGTGAGCCCGATCTCCTCCGCCGTGGCGCCGAGGAGCTGGGCGATCAGCCGACGAGAAGCAGCCAGCGTAGCAAAGAGCTCCCGGTCGGGCAGCAGGTAGGGAGCGGCCCGGCGCCGGTTGAACTCGTCCAACGCCAGCCGAGTGCGCTCCGGCAGAGGCCCGATGCTGGCGTTGTTGAGATAGACCGTCTCCGCGGTCCAGGGAAACTCCCGCTGTCGCAAGGCGGCCACGTCGAAGGTGGTGCCACTCGGAGTTCCCACCATGTCTCGAGCCATGTAGGTACCGTGAGATAAGTTGCACCGGCTTATCGGGCCACGCACGCCCTTGCACTGCGCCCCGACCCGCTTGGCGCACGATTCTTGCGAAAATGGTTCCGGGAAGAGGTTACGCTGGCATCCTTCGTCCCGGCAACCACGTGACACCCAACCGGCCCTTCACATTAGTACTCAGCGGCGGCGGCCTGAAGGGGCTGGCCCACATCGGGGTGTTGCGCGCGCTCGACGAGCGCGGATTGATGCCGAGCCTCGTGGTCGGGTCGAGCATCGGGAGCCTGATCGGAGCTGCCTGGGCGGCGGGGGCCAACACCCGACAGATGGCCGCGCGAGCCCTCAAAGTGCGCCGGCGGGATGTCTTTCAGGTGGCGGGCACCGACGTGGCCTTCCGGCGACTCCTGGCGCCGGCCTTGTACCGTCGCGAGCCCCTCGAGACCCTGATTTCCAGCCTGGTCGGCAACATCACCTTCCGAGACCTTTCCCGTCGTCTCCTCGTCAACACCGCCGACCTTCACTCCGGCATGCAGGTCATGTGGGGCCTCCCCGGTCTGTCCGATGCGCGCGTCGCAGATGCGGTAGCCGCTTCTTGTGCACTGCCGGGAATCTTTCCCCCGAAGGTCATCGGCGGCCGCGCCTATGTGGACGGCGCGGTGGTAGAGAACCTCCCGGTACGGCTGGCGGCTTCGCTCGGCGAGGGCCCCATACTCGCCATCAACCTCGCGGCTACCAGCGTGCTGCGCCGGGCCGACGAAACCGAGGGTTTTGCCGCCACCTACAGCCGTGGGCTCGAGATCGTGATGCAAACTCAGATCGAGGGTCAGCTGCGGGACTGGAAAGGACCGCCGCTGGTGCTGGTGCAGCCACGGGTAGATCACATCTCGATGTTCGCTTTCGACAAGACCGAAGAGCTGATGGAAGAAGGGTACCGGGCAACGGCACGCGTCCTCGATGACCTCGGCGACCGGCTCGACGCCGTCAGCGGCGGGATGCATCCTACCCGCCGGCTCCGGGTGCTGGTGGACGAAGAGCGCTGCGTCGGCTGCGGCGCCTGCGTGGTTCAGGCGCCCAAGGTGTTCCGGCTAGCCGCCCGCGGAAAGGCCGAGGTCCTCACGCCGATCCAGAACTGGTCGCCGATGGACGGGGCGTCGGTGCTCAACTGTCCCACCTACGCGATCAGCGTGCGTCCGGAAGACTCGGTACCACCGGAGAGCTTGGTGTTACCGGAGAACACGGCGGCCTAGACTTCCTGCGGCGCATTCCTCGCCGATCCGGACCACATCGGCGGTGACCCGGTCCCAATTGTAAAATTGCTCCACCGCCTTGCGCCCCGCTCTGCCCAGCCGCCGCGCCAGCTCGCGATCGCGGAGCAGCAGCCGGACCGCGTCCACCACTGCTTCGGCTCTCCCGGCATCCACCAGCAGTCCAGTCTCTCCATCCCGCACGGCGTCGGGAATGCCACCGCTCAGTCCGCCGACGACCGGCAAGCCGCAAGCGGATGCCTCGCTGAGCGAGATCCCGAATCCCTCGATCATGAGCTCGGCCGGCCGGGAAACCCCGAGATAGAGCTCGGCGTGATTGTAGAGTCCCGGCAGATCCTCGTCCGGCACGCCGGTGAGAAAGCGCACTCGCCCGGCGACGCCCAACTTCCCTGCGAGCGCCTCCAGCTCGTGCTGCTTGATACCCGAGCCGACCACGGCGTAGCGCAGATCGGGGTACTCGTCGCGGAGCATCGCCAGCACCAGCAGCCCGGTATCAATTCCCTTGTGCGCCGCCAGCCGCGCCACCGTGAGAAGCCAGCGTCCGCCTTCCAACCGGTAGCGGGAGCGAACGACTGCGGGGTCCACGCCCGGCCGGAAGTGCTCGGGGTCGGTGCCCAGAGGAACCACCCGGACATCCATTCCGCGGCGGTCGAAGCCCAACTCACTGAGCACCTGGCGGCAGAGATCCTCGGTGGCCCGGCTGATGGTCAGCAGCACACTCGCGGATCCGAGGAGCGCGCGCGCCGTGCGGCGCTTGAGAGCGGAGCGTCCGATGCGCTGCCGGAGCAGCAGGAGCTCGGTCCCATACAGCATGACACCGTAGGGTGTGCCGGCCCTCCGGTGAATCCAGTTGGCCGGGTACCCGGCCGGCTTCAGGTTGCCGCACCAGATAAAGCGAGGGCCGAGAGAGTGGGCCAGAGTTCCCGCACGGCGGGTCCACGCCAACAGGCCTTGCACGGTTCGCAACCGCCCACTGGGAGTCGGCACGCGGTCTATCCGATTGGGGAATGCGCGGTCAACCTCCCAGGAGCGCGGGTGACTGCCGGTAGACACCGTGAGCGCCCCGGCGGGATAGCGCTTGGCCAGCTCTCCCATCATCCGGGCTATGCCGCCGCCGATGGGCGGGAAATCATAGGTCAGAAGCAGGTGGTTCATTCCCCGGCCCGCCGGTTCAGCGTCCAGAGGTGAGCGTATTTGAGGAACACACCGTAGGCGCCGAGTCCGGCGCTCACCAGACCGAGGCGTCCGTCCCGGAAATGACCGTCGAGGAGATAGGCCCGGACAAATCGTCCCAGAGGCCGAAGGCTCAGATCCCAGGCGCTCGCGCGGTGGCCCCCGTCGTGGAGGTCTTCGGCGCCCCAGGCGGCATAGCGGCCGATCTTCTCCAGCTGGTGCGCCAGGTCGCGATACGGCTCATGCCGAAGGCAGCCGCGGAGACGTCCGGCATCCGCCACCGGGCCGATCCCCTCATGCACCCGGCGCTCGATGTAGCGCCGCTCGCGGGTGAAGAGACGGACGACCCAGTCCCGCCCCCAACGGCCCCGGTTGAGCTCGCGTCCGAGATAGATGTTCTGCCGCCGCACGTGATAGACCGGGTGGGCAGGTGCACGCAGCACCTCGGCGAGCTCGTCCCTGAGCGGGTCCGTGATCCGTTCGTCCGCGTCGAGCGCGAAGACCCACTGGTTGCGCGCCATCGAGATAGCGGCATTGCGTTGCGCCGCGATCGTGGGCCCAGTGCGCTCCAAAACAGTGGCTCCCGCGCGCTGAGCCAGCTCCACCGTGCCGTCGGTGGACCCGGCGTCAGCCAGAATCACCTCGTCTGCCCAGCCGAGATGCCCGACGCACTCGGTGATCTGCCTCGCCTCATCGAGCGATGGGATCACTACAGTGAGCGGGAGCGTCGCTGATCTCAGGAGGGCTTCCCAGCTACCACCATGAGCGTGCGCCCGAACAGGAGCGCCGGGGACAACATGTGCCGGGCGATCTCCTCGTTGGCGCGCCGCTGCACCGCGTCAGGCTCACGCCGCAGCGCCCGCCTCGTGGCCAGCCACACCAGAGGATACGCCCAGCCGTGCAGCAGGCCGTATTTGCGGATCCGGTCGGTGGTCACCTGCTCGATGGTAAACCCGGTGGTCCGCAGGATGTAGCGGAGCTCGTAGTAGGTGATGAGATGGATGTGATCGTGCACCGGCGCCCGCTGGTGTTCGTTCATCGGGCGGGTGGCCAGCGGAAAGAAACCGGTCCAGAAATACCGCCAGCGCGAGGCCAGGCCGAGGATGTTGGGCGTGGAGAAGAGCAGCCGGCCTCCCGGACGGAGAATGCGCCAGCATTCGCGCACGAAAGCAAACTGGTCTTCCAGGTGCTCGACTCCCTCCAGGCAGGAGAGTATGTCGAAGCTGGCATCGGCGTAGGGAAGTCTCTCGGAGAGGTCGGCGTACTTGACCGGGATGCCCGGGGCGCGAAACTGCTCGGGATACAGGTCACACGCTTCGACCGAAAAGCCCAACTCGGCCAGCCGCTGGGCAAACGCCCCGCTTCCCGCGGCCAGCTCGAGCACCCGCCCTTCGCGGGGCCAGCCCCCGAAAAGCTGGGCCGCCCTGGCGTGGGTCTTGGCGCAGGCGTAGACCGGAAGCCGCTCCGCCGGTGGAGAGGCGGTGGTCACACCAGGGTGTAGTTGCGGAACTCGAACACCCGGGCGCCGGTCAGGCGCTCGATGGCATCGGAGACGTAGAGCCGGACGTGCTCCGGCCGGAAGGCCGCCGGCTCGATGTGCCGCTCGGGGTCGTTCCGCCGCGCCTCCACCCATTCGCGCACCGCTGCGGGATGGGTGCCCTGGAACGACTTGATCCCGGGAAACCAGGGCAGCAGCGGGCGGTGTCTCTCCCGTTCGCGGGACCAGGGGTAGAGCACCTGGCTCACCTCGCGCTTGGCCCGGAGCGCGCGGGCGGGCCGCGCCCAACCGTAGTGGTACATCTCGGCGTCGGTAAGGCGGGCCCGGATCTTTCTGAATTTTGGCCCTACCCTGAAGCCCTGCGCTCCCTGGTACGGCCGGATATCGAGCGCGGGGCCGAGGCGCACCGCCCGCACCTCACGCCGATACCACCGGCGGTTGACCGCCACGGTGTCGGTGCCCCCATAGAAATGCAGGTACTTGACCAGAAGGCCTTCCACCCGAGGATCGGCGTCGTGCTCGCGGATCGCGAGCCGAAGCGACTCGGCGCCGCGCTCGTGCAGCACCTCGTCCGCCTGGATGTAGATGCCCCATGGGTAGCGGCAGGCCCGCATGGCGCGCAGCGTCTCATCGCCCAGCACCTTGTTCTTGATCGTCATGTCCCAATCGGTCTCGACGATGCGGATTTTCGGGTCGCCGATCGAGCGCACCACCTCCAGCGTGTCATCTTCCGACCGCGCGACGTTGACTACGACTTCGTCACACACCGGGAGGATCGAGCGAATGCTGGCCTCGAGCGGAAAATCGAGCTTGACGGCATTGCGAACTATGGTGAATCCCGATACCTGGAGCACGGCGCTGTCCCTGGGAGAGGCGGAAGCTGCGGACGGCGAAATCTGATCGAGGCTCAAGCGCCCGGCAACCCGAGCACGTCGTGATACAGCGCCCGTGTCTGCGCTACTGTCTGCTCCAACGGGAAGCCCTCCCGGGACCGCCGCCGGCCCGCCCCGGCCAACCTCCGGGCCAGCGCAGGTTGGGCGAGAAGCACCTCGATGGCGCCGGCCCATGCCGCCGGATCGCGGGCCGGCACCATGAGGCCGTCAACTCCGTCGGTGATGAGGTCGGGATTCCCGCCGGCCCGTGAGGCGATGACCGGTTTCCCCAGAGCCATCGCCTCCAGAAGCGTCTGGGATAGCCCTTCGATGCGCGAGGGCAGCAGCACCAGCTCCAGCAGCTCGTAAAGCGGGCGAATCTGGGGCGTAAACGGCAGACAGACCACAGCGTGGCGAGAAGGAGTGCGCGCCGCCCGAGCGGCCAGCTCGCTTCCCGGATCTACACCGGCGAGCACCAGGCGCACCGGTACTTCGACCCGCTCCAGAGCCTGGAGCACCACCTGCTGATCCTTGAGCCGGGCGACGATGCCGATGGTGCGCCGCCCCGGCTCCCAGCCTATGAGGCTGCGCCAGCGCTCCAACTCGTCGGGTGCCACAGGCCGGTCCACTCGGTCGGGCACCAGACCGTTGTGGATGACCACGAGCTTGCTCCGGGGGGTTCCCCGGTGCCGGAGCGCATCGCCCACCGGACGACTCACGGCGATGACCCGGGCCGCCATCCGGCTCATGACGGCATTCTCCAGCGGGAAAGTGAGCGGCATCTGCCTTCGCGTAGCCACGAACGGCACCGGCAGCGCTCGGATGAGGGCGAGCCAGGTGAGCGCTTCGCGGTCGCGGCTGCTCTGTGAGTTGACCAGGTCCACCGGGTGGCGGGCAAGGAAGGCGCCGAGGGCGGCCGCATTGCTCCGCCGGGCACCTTGCGCCAGGCGGAGTGGGTGCACCTCCAGCCCGCCGGCACGGGCCGCCGCTTCCACTTCGGAGTCGGGCGGACACACGAATTTGACGTGCACGCCGGCGCGCGCCAGACCCAGGCTCAGATGCAGCGTCGAGGTCACCGATCCCGCGCCCCCACCCTGGTGCAGCACCTGCATCACCCTGAGGCTCATTCGCTCGGCTGTAAGCCGTGAAGCGTACGGCTCAGTCCCCGCGCTCGGTTCTCCTGGTACAGCGCCCGGTTGGCGGCCAGTTGGTCGGTCCGCACGTAGGGGCGCGCGTGATCCAGATGGAAGACCGGAGCGGTGTAGCGCACCGAGCGCCCGTGTATTCCCGACGCCTGCAGCCGGTGACCCAGGTCGGCGTCCTCGAAGCCATAGGTGAAGCGCTCGTCGAAGCCGCCGACCCGGTGCAGGTGTTCCGCGAAGGCCGAGGAGTTTCCTCCCCGCCAACTCGGCTCCCGCGGCACCCGGCGATTCATCCAGTCGCGCAGGACCGGAATGCGGCTTACCAGGAGCCGCCTTCGCTTGCCCACCTGGGGCGACCAGGGTGTCAGACGATCGAGTCTTCCGCGCCCGACCTCTTCGGCAGTGAGCCGATCGCCCAGCTCCCGGGTGAGCGGGACCGCGCCGCCGGCGAGATAGCTGTCCCTCCGCGCCGCCGCCAAGTGAACCGCGAGACAGTGTCGCGACGGCACGCAATCCCCATCGAAGAACACCAGGTAGTCGCCGGCGGCGGCGAGGATTGCCCGATTACTGATGGCGCACTTGCGGAATCCTTCGTCGGGATGCCACAGGTGCCGCACCGGCACCGCCACACGGGCCGCATGCTGGGAGATGAGAGACGAGGTCACAGGACCGCTGCCGTCGTCGGCGACGATCAGCTCATAGTCGCCCACCGATTGCCGGGCCAGGCCGGCGAGTACCAGGTCGAGGGCGTGGGGATTGTTGTAGGTGGTGACGATCACCGAAAGGCGAAGGCCCAGCGGGCCCACCGGCCGCAGCATCAGCGCAACTGCCGTGGCGCCGGCACCGGACTACGCCAGACTGGCTTGCGCGCTCGCCAGCAGGGCGGCGATCCGATGCATGTAGGTGTGCTCGGTGAGCGCTCGCTGCCGGCCGCCGGCCGCGAGCTGCTCCGCCCAGGCGCGGTCGTTCAAGGCCTCGGAGGTGAGGGCCTTGAGATCGGCGGCGGAGCGGGAGACCAGGACCTCGGATCCCTCGCGGAAGTGCAGGTGGAGGTCGGGGCGATCTTCCACCACCTGGGGAACTCCGATGGCCGCCAGCTCGAAGAGCCGGCGATTGCAGCCGGGATCGGCGCTCGCGCCGGCATCATCGGAGCACTGCAGGTTGACCGCCACCGAGCTCCCGGCATAGGCCCGCACGTAGTCGGCGTGGTCGAGCAGCTCGCCCCGGCAGTAGTCGCGCAGCTTGGTCTTGCGCCATCCCGGCCCCCAGAGCGCCAGCCCGAATTCGACCAGCTCCGAGAGCAGCCGCTCGCGGTGCGGCGTAGCAGTACCGGCGAAGACGACGTTGGCGCGAAACTGGTCCCGCGCTCGCATGGGACGGTGCACCGACGGATCGCAGCCGGCGGCGAGATAGCGCACCGGCGGGAGGCCCGGGACCTCGAGCCCTTCGGCGAGGGCGCTGCCGGCCACGAACACCTCGTCGTAGGCCGGCGCCAGCGGCTTGATGCTGTCGAGCGCCCGGCGGCCGTCGCAGAACCAGTTGACCCAGACGGCGTTGCTGCCGCGCTTGAGCGCCGCCACCATCTGGGCGCCGGCCTGACCGCCGTCGAGCACCAGCACGATGGCGGGTGCCGTCTGGGAGATGGCGCGCGCCAGCCGGTCCTGCAGCCCGATCCGGCGGATGCGGTTCAGCCACCCGCCGGCGCCCATGAGGTTGAACGAGAACACCCGGTATCCCAGCCGCTCGAGCGCGCGCCGGCGCAGGGCGGTATGCGCGTGCATTCCTTCATCGAACGCTCCTACCAGCAGCACCCGTACGCTGGCGCGGAGCTCCGATACAACGTCTGGCGCGGTATTTACGGTGACTGTCACGCAATTCGCTCATTCACATGGG
>Ga0136617_10004418_pt1 | contig 12578 bp, 17 predicted proteins | sample AntDrymUQ3222106_2_FD_129672 | JGI IMG/M metagenome (GOLD analysis project Ga0136617, IMG submission 129672) | Polar desert sand microbial communities from Dry Valleys, Antarctica - metaG UQ322 (21.06) | ecosystem: Environmental > Terrestrial > Soil > Desert | place: Antarctica: Dry Valley...
TCGGGCGTTCCTGTACCGCTGCCTCAGTCATCTCACTCCCAAAGTTCTCTACGGACGTTGCTCGGGGATAAACGGCGTCCCCGTGAAGATTTTACTAAGGTCGGCGTAGATTGCGAACACCATAAGCATGAGTACGAGCGCGACGCCAAACGCGGCGACCTTGGTGAGTGTCTCAGTGCTGACCGGCCTCCCCATCACCTTCTCCGCCGCTATAAAGAACAGATGTCCCCCGTCAAGCGGAAGTATGGGAAGCAGGTTCATAACAGCGAGGTTAATGCTGATTAAGGCCAGAAGCGTCGCAAAGCTCTGCGTCCCTTGCGAAACCGCATCGCTGCCCACCGACGTGATGCCCACCGGACCCGAAACGTTCTCCAGAAAGTTCATCTGTCCGGTCACGAGCTGCCCGATAAACCACCCGAAGAGCCCGATGATCTCGACCGTTTTCTGAGCCCCGAGCCACAGAGCATCCAGCGGCCCGTAACTGGTGTACTCGATAACCGGACGAACGCCTACTATCGCCCTCTCCGGGTTCTCAGGGTCTGCGGCAAGCTCCCCGGAAAACTCACTTTGCTCCCCGCCGCGATCCACGGCGAGCTCTATGGTATCCCCCGGCTGTTGTCTCTCCAGCGCCCCCTGAAACTGGGTCCAGGACTCTATGTTCTCACCGTTGACCGAGACTATCTGATCCCCACTCCGAACGCCAACCTCCGCGGCCAGAGAGTCGGGGACCACCTCCTCGACCTGCGTGGTCGCGTCCGTCGGCACACCCGACACGTAGATAAAAGCCAGGATCAAAACCGCCGCCACCAGGTTGGCGAAAGGCCCCGCGAAGATGATCAGCGCGCGCTGCCAGGCGGCTTTCTCAGGGTAGGAGTCAGGCCCCGTTGCGTCGTCATTCATCCCGGCTATCTTCACGAAGCCGCCAAGCTGTATCAGGCGCAGAGAGTACACGGTCTTCCCGAGCTTCTTCTTCAGAAGCGTCGGCCCGAATCCGATGCCGAACTCCGGAACCCTGACGCCGAGGGCCTTCGCGGTGAGCATATGCCCCAGTTCATGTATTACGACCAGCGCTATCAACCCGAGTAGAGCTATGAGTATCGTCATCGTGCCCTCCGGACTGCTCTCTCCGCTTCGTCCCGGCCCCAGCTATCCACGGCCACTATTGCTTCCATGCTCTGCATCGCCCCGAACTCCGGTACAGCTTCAAGGACCTCCTCTATGACTTCGGGTATACGTAGAAATTGTATCCGATGGTCAAGGAAGGCCCCCACCGCTACCTCGTTGGCCGAGTTGAGCGCCACCGGATACGCCCCACCGCCCCGGCCGGCTTCGACGGCCAGCGGCAGACAGCGGAACACGTCGTTGCGGGGCTCCTCGAAGGTCCAGGAGGCTTTTGCGAAGGGAACCGGCTGCGCGCCGACGTCTACCCTTTCGGGGTACAAGATGGCGTAGGAGATCGGGAGCCGCATGTCCGGGAGGGCGGCGTGCAAGATCGCCGAACCGTCCTCGAAGATGGCGCCTCCGTGTACGACCGACTGCCGATGCACGGCGACCCGGATGTTGTCGAAAGAGACGCCGAAGAGGTGGTGCGCCTCGATCACCTCCAGTCCTTTGTTCATCATCGTGGCGGAATCTATCGTGATCTTCGGTCCCATCCGCCAGGTCGGATGCTTGAGCGCGCTCTCCGGTCCCACCTCAAGAAGCTCCGCCTTGCCATACTCGAAGAACGGCCCGCCGGAAGCGGTTAGCAGGACCTCGCGCACCTCTTTATCATCCTTCCCCTCAAGGCACTGGAAAATTGCCGAATGCTCCGAATCTACGGGGATAATACGATTGTCCGCGTCACTGGCGAGCCGCATGACCCACTCGCCGCCCGCCACCAGGGACTCTTTATTGGCAAGGGCAACGGTGTTGCCGGCCTCCAAAGCTCCTACCGTGGCGGCTAATCCAGCGAAGCCTACGATGGCGTTGAGCACGACGTCCGAGGGGGCTTCGGCGAGCGATGCGGCGGCGCCTGGGCCGATGATCTTACGGGCCGCGAGGTCGTCGAGGAGACTCGCATCGTCTCCACTTTCGAGAGCTACGTTTTCAGGACGGAACTCTTCGGCTTGCTGTCTAAGCGTCTCCGCGTCCTTGAAGGCGGAGAGGCCGACAACCTCGAAGCGTTCTCTGTAGGAGCGGACGACGTCGAGCGTCTGGCGGCCTACACTCCCGGTGCAACCGAGAATTGTGAGGCGACGCTTCATGCGGACGGGTGCGTCTTGGAGGTATTCATATTACGGCTAGAGTATAGAGGTAGTAGACCGCCGGGGCTGTAAACAGAAGGCTATCTATACGGTCCAGGATGCCGCCGTGGCCGGGCAGGGCGCGGCCGAGATCCTTGAGGTCCAGGATGCGCTTGAGTATAGATTCGAAGAGGTCACCGGCCTGGCTGAGGATGGAAATCGACAATCCCCAGATAGCCGCGGTGATGGGGATGAAGTCCAGGAAGGCGTACGTAAAGTATCCGACGGCAGCCGTAGTCAGCAGGAGACCTCCGATGCCGCCCTCGATGGTCTTTTTGGGGCTGAGGTTAGGGAAGATCGGGTGGCGGCCGAAGAGGCGTCCGGCGAAGTACGCGCCGGAGTCGGAGATCCAAGGTCCGGCCACCGCTACGAGGATGAGGTACCTGCCGTCCGCCAGCTCCCCGATGAGGCCGAGGTGAGCCAGAGGCGCGCCGACCCAGAGCGCCATCAGCAGGAGGGCGAGGATCGCTCTTAAGGTACGAACTTCCGGTTGGCCGGTGAGCCAGATCAGGGACCATGGCAAGCTGAGAAACACACCCGCCAGGGCACCGTTCGCACCGTAGGGGATCGAGAGCAGGATAGGGAACGCCCCAGAGCCGAACGCGGCCGGGAACGGCAACTTATCCAGTGCGCGGGCGAGCTCCTGGGCGGCGCGGGCGACGACGAGCAGGACCACGGCAAGGACCGCCCAACGCTCGTACAAGATGGCGCCGAGGACTATCGGTACGAGGATAAGGGCGGTGACAAAGCGCCAGCGGAGCACGGTCTCTCGCCAGGGCCTTCAGACTCCGCCGCGGCGCCGGGAGCGCGCCGCGAAGGAGGAGATCGCCCGGCGGAACTCCTCCGGGGAGAAGTCCGGCCAGAGTGTGTCGGTCACGTAAAACTCAGCGTAGGCGACCTGCCAGAGGAGGAAGTTCGAGATCCTCAACTCCCCGCTCGTGCGGATCACCAGGTCCACCTCCGGGACCTCGGGGGCGTAGAGGTAGGAGGCAAAGGTGGCCTCGTCCACCTGCTCCGGCGTGAGTCCGTCCTCGATCATGCGCCGGGCAGCGTCCACTAGCTCGGCCCGCCCCCCGTAGTTGAGCGCGATATAGACGTTCAGCCGGTCGTTGTCCCTGGTCAACTCCTCGGCCTCCCCAACGGCCGCCCGCACCGCCTCCGGCAGATGCCCCCGGCGGCCAACGAAACGCAAACGAGCCCCACGCTCGTTGAGCTCCGGCACCTTGCCCTTCGCGGTCTCCAGAAACAGCGTCATGAGCGAGTCGACCTCGGTCTCGGGACGCCCCCAGTTCTCCGTCGAGAAGGCATAGAGGGTGAGCGCCCCCACGCCTGCCTCGCCCGCTGCCTCGATCAGCGGCGTGAGGACCGCGACCCCCGCACGATGTCCGGCGGCGCGCGGGAGCCAGCGCTCCTTTGCCCAGCGGCCATTGCCGTCCATGATTATGGCAACGTGACCAGGCAGCCTCTCCCGGTCCAGAGGGGTTAACAGACGCTCCTTGCCGTCCCGAAGCGCGGGACCGAAAGACCTTTTTCGGGCGGGGTTCAGCAGGGCTCAGACCTCAAGAAGCTCTGCTTCCTTGTCAGCAAGCGCCTCGTCGATGCGCTTGACGTAGGAGTCTGTCATCTGTTGCAGTTCGTCCTCCGCCCGGCGTTCGTCGTCCTCGGAGATCTCACCCATCTTCTTCAGCTCCTGCAGGTCGCGCATCTCGTCACGCCTGATGTTGCGAACAGAGACACGGCCCTCCTCGGCCATTCCGCGGGCCCGCTTAATGAACTGCTTCCTGCGGTCCTCGGTCAGCTCGGGGATGGGGAGGCGGATGATTTTGCCGTCGTTCTGCGGGGTTAGCCCGACGTCGGAGATATCTATAGCCCGCTCGATGGCTTTCAAAGTCCCGGGGTCAAACGGCGTCACCGTAAGCAGCCGCGCCTCCGGGACGCTAATGTTCGCGACGCTCTTGAGCGGCATCCTCGATCCATAAGCCTCGACCTCGACGCGGTCCAGTATCGCGGGGCTCGCTCTCCCGGTGCGGATGCTAGAAAACTCGTGCCGCACGGAGTCTACCGCCCCTTGCATCCGGCGTTCGGCCGCTGTCAGGTCAACGATTTCGGACATACCTAACCTCCTCCACCTGCGGCCCCATCGGTGAGTCCGCCTCTCTTACCGTCCCCGGAGTTCCAGACCAGAGAACCGACCTTCTCGCCACGTAGAACGCCGCGAAAGTTCCCTTGTTTCAGTATATCGAAAACAACTATCGGGAGATGCGCGCCGAGACAAAGCGTGGCCGCCGTGTGATCCATCACCGCGAGGTTTCTGGAGAGGACATCCATGTACGTCAACCGCTCTATACGAACCGCATCGAGGTGCTTGCGCGGGTCCCTATCGTAGACCCCATCTACCCGGTTCTTGGCCATAAGCAGGGCATCCGCCCCGATCTCCAGGGCACGCAGCGCGGCCCCGGTGTCCGTCGTGAAGAACGGGTTGCCAGTACCGGAGGCGAAGATCACCACTCGTCCCTTCTCCAGGTGACGCATGGCACGCCGCCGTATATAAGGCTCCGCAACCTCCTGCATCTGTATCGCGGTCTGAACCCGCGTCGGGATACCACGACGCTCCAAAGCAGCCTGCAACGCCAGAGCATTTATAACCGTCCCGAGCATTGCCATGTAGTCGGCCGTCGCACTCTCGATGCCTAAGGTGTCCGCGACCTGCGAGCCGCGAAAGATGTTCCCCCCACCGACCACGACCGCGAGTTCCGCCCCGGCCTCGACCGCCTCCACAACCTGGCTGGCCGTGGCGTCGAGGCTCCCGGGGGCGATCCCATAGCCCCCCTCACCCGCGAGGCTCTCCCCCGAGAGCTTGAGTACGACTCGCTTTACAGGTCCAAGCTCGGACTCTATTACTGGTTCCTTTTCTCCCCCTGCCGGGGCGGGCTCCATACCTTGGTCCCGGGAGCCCTAGAGCTCGTAGCGGACGAACCGGCGCACGACGATATTCTCGCCGAGCCTCTGGATCGTCTCCTGTAACAGGTCTTCTACAGTCTTGTCCGGCTCCTTCACGTAGTCCTGGGTGAGAAGAGCCTTCTCGCTGACGAACTTCTTCATTCGTCCCTCCACTATCTTGGCCACGATGTTCTCGGGCTTGCCCTCCTGCGCGGCCTGCTTCTCGACAATGCCGCGCTCCTCGTCCATCGCCTCCTGAGGAATATCCTCCGGAGATACCGTCAGCGGGTTCATGGATGCCACGTGCAGAGCGACGTTACGAGCGAAAGTCTTGAACTCCGGCGTCCGAGCGACGAAGTCCGTCTCGCAGTTGACCTCCAATAGGACCCCGACCCGGCCGTTGAAGTGTATGTAAGCCTCGATCAGGCCCTCGTGCGTCTCCCGCGCGCTTTTCTTAGCCGCAATGGCCTGCCCGCGCGCTCTCAAGACGCGCCGGGCACCCTCGAGGTCGCCACCGGATGCTTCCAGGGCACGCTTCACGTCCATCATGCCAGCGGCGGTCTCCTCCCGGAGCTGCTTGATCTTCTCGATGGTGCTCGCCAAAACTCTTAGTTCTCCCCTACTCGTTCATTGTCTTCCGCTTCATCACCGGCCGCGTCTGTTGGCGTGGCGCCGCTACCCTCGGGAGCTTCACCAACCGGAACATCTTCATCGGTCCCTTCCCGCAACGCGGTCTCCTCGCCAGGCCTGAGTTCGCCGCCGCCCGGAACACCCTCGGCGTCCCCGCTAGAGGCGCGCCCGGCCTCGGGCTCGTCCGGTTCGTCCGCGGTCGCTAGATCGGCGACGGGAGCGTCGACAGCTTGCTCGAGCGCCCTTTCTTGCCTGTCTTCGGCGCCCCGGTAACTCGTGGTCGGGTCTTCCTCCGGAGGGATCTCACCGGCGGACTCCACCGAGTCGGCGAGGCCATGAGTATTGTTCTCGGAGACACCGCCGTCCCTGGCCGCCTCGGAGAGAGGCTCCGTCGCTACCTCCGCGGCGACCAAAGCCTCCTCGACCGTGGGCGGCATCGGGCGATCCGCTGCGGGAGTGGGCTCTTCGCCCAGACCCTCGAAGATCGCATCGGCCATTAACTGCGATATCAAGTTGATCGCCCGTATCGCGTCGTCGTTACCCGGGATGACGTAGTCCACCACGTCCGGGTCACAGTTCGTGTCGGTCAGGGCGACGACCGGTATCTTGAGGCGATTCGCCTCTTTGACGAGAAGCTCCTCGCGCTTCGGGTCGATCACGAAGACCGCGCCCGGCAGCCGTTCCATCTCGGTGAGCCCGGCGAAATTGCGCCGGAGCTTCTGGTACTCGCGATAAAGCGCGAACCACTCCCTACCGGTCTTCTCCTCCTCGGGCGTCTCCTCGACCGTCTGGACGAGCGTCTTGAAATACTGGATGCGAGGATGAATAGTCTGGAAGTTGGTGAGCATCCCGCCTATATATCGCTCGACCACGTACGGCTGCCCCGAGCGCACGGCCTGCTCGGCAACCGTGTACTGCGCCTGCTTCTTGGTCCCCACAAAGAGAACCTCACGCCCCGCCTCGGCTACCCCCCGGATAAACTTCCGGGACTTATCAAGGAGAGTCAGTGTCTGGTCGAGGTCTATAATATGCACCCCGGCACGCTGGGCGAAGATATACTTCTTCATCTTCGGGTTCCACCGCTTGGCCTGGTGCCCGAAGTGAACCCCAGCCTCCAGCAACTCTCTAACGCCTATATCCTGCCCTACTGTACTCTGCAAAGTTACCGCTTCTCCTTTTTTCAGGTGGTTAGACCTCCGCCCGCGCCTTGCAACCCACGGAAGTTCCTTGATTCGATGTAGCTTCCGTGGACCACCACCTGGGTTGCATTCAGCGGACCCTCTGGCGAGCGTGCGTAATAAGACCTGCTAGATACTAGCATAGAGGCGCATGGGCTTCTAGCCTGACCCGCGCACTTTAGTCAGTGGACTTTAGCCGAAGTTCTGTTGCCAGTCTCCGCGCGCCAGCGGCGAGCCTTTCAGATGCTGCCGCAGTTTGGCCAGGGCGAGACGCAGGATCTGGCTGACGCGGCCCTCGGTGAGGTCCAGGGCTTTGCCGATCTCTTTGAGGGTGAGCCCCTCGTAGAAATAAAAGGTCGCGACGAGACGTTCGCGCTCTCCGAGCTCGCCTATGGCCGCGATGAGCTGCGCGCGCACGTCCCCAATGTTGGCTTGAGATTGCGGGTCCGCAGCCGACAGGTCTCTGACGAGCGCCCCGTACTCGACGCCGCTCCGGCCCTCGACCTCCAGGCGCGCCTCCAGCGAGACGACCTGGGCGCGGGAGTACTGGTCGAGAAAGATATGGTACTCCTCGACCTCTATGCCTACTTCTCCGGCGATCTCGTCCCCCGTCGGAGCGCGCCTGAGCCCCTGGGTCAGCCAGGCGGTAGCGGCCTCAACTTCTTGAGCGCGCACACGCACGCGGCGCGGGACCCAGTCCTGAGCACGCAGATGGTCGAGGATAGACCACCGGACCTTGGAGATCGCATACGACTCGAACTTTGCCTTCTTGCCGGTGCGATCCGGATCAAAGGTCTCCACGGCATTTAGCAGACCCAGGATGCCCCAAGAAATCATATCTTCCTGCTCGACCACCCCGGGCACCCGCGCCCCAACCCTGCTAGCCACGTACTTGACGAGCGGCGAGTAGTTGATGACGATCCGGTCCCTGAGCCGCCCGGCCTCACGCTCCATCTCCAACCATTCCTCGCTCTTTTCACCCTCGACCGCGCTTTGAAGTAGCTCGCCACGAGCTTTTAAATACCTCACCCACAAACGCCCGAGAGTCCTGTCCGTCACCACGCAGCCCTCCCGGAACCTGAGTGATCCCCAACCGGGCTCCGCACGAAGACGCCACTTGCATCTCGCGTCACGTAACCTTTGAGATCCAGTAGCGCCAGCGCGGATAGGAGATCGCGCATCTCCACCCGGCTGCGCCCGGCGACCACATCAACGCCCGTGGGCTCGAAACCGACACCCGCTAGCACCGAGGCCTCTCTCTCCGGTAGCCCGGCTGGTAATGGTGTGGCCTCCGGCTCCCCGGCCGCGTCCCCACCAGGGTCAGGCTCCGCGGGGCCGTCTCGGGGACAACGGCCTCCACGAAGCGCTCGACGTCCCACAGCACTCCCGCGCCGTCCGCGAGGAGCGCGTTCGAGCCACGGCATTGAGCCACGGCATTCGGCGAAGCCGGAAGGTCCCGGCACAGCCCACACATCTCGCCCGGCGTCCAGGGCGTGCCGCGCCGTGATCAAAGCGCCGCTCTTCTCGGCTGCTTCAACGACGACCACCACATCGCTCAAGCCCGCGATGATCCTGTTGCGGGCCGGGAAGCGCCACGCGAGCGGCGCCTCCCCCAGATAATACTCGGAGGCGACGGCCCCACCGGCCGCGACCCGCCCGAAGAGACCCCGATTGCTCTTCGGATACACCACGTCTATTCCGCACCCGAGCACCCCGACGGTCGGCCCACCGGCTTCCAGAGCCCCCTCGTGCGCCGCGGTGTCTATGCCGAGCGCGAGCCCGCTCACTACGCACACCCCGCGCTCGCCGAGCGCGCGCCCTAGAGTCCGCGCCGCCAAAACGCCCGTCGCCGAAGCTTTGCGCGAACCAACCATCGCAACCACCGGACCACCGGGGACCTCGCCGTTTACGAAGAGCGTGGGCTTGGTCAGGAACTTGTAACCGCTGTTGGAGATCGCCACCCGCACCCGTTCCCGCGCTTCCTGTACAGCCGTATCCGGCAAACCCACGATAGAGAACCCCGGCAATCTAGCGCCGACGTCCACCCCGACCTCCACCGGCAGAGCGTCTAATACCAAACAAAGAAAGGCTGCGCACCCGGCAGACAGACATTACTTTGTACACCCGTTTCTTACGGTGGCCCTGCTTACGCGCCCTAAAGCCACTCCCCGCATCAGGAGCGCTTGACTATTACAAAGTAACATGCTTTCTTAAATAGTGAAAGGTATTATGGCACTCTAGTGTCTCGATACAAAGCATGAGCACTTCAAAAGGCGTCCTCCAAGTGCCGGACCTACGGCTTATCGGCCCCCGGCAAGAGTAGGATGCCGACGACATCGAAGCGCATCTCTCCGAAGCGCGAGGTGAAGTCCTCCCCCTTTTTGGCGAGGTACTGCTCGGCCATGAGCCGCACCTTCGTCTGCTTCTTCGGCGTTACAGCCTCCAGCGGATCGCCGAACCCCGTCCCGCGCCGCAGCTTGACCTCGATAAAGACCAGGGCGCCCGCCAGGGGCCCCTCTCCCCGCATGACCAGATCGATCTCGCCGTCACGAGTCCGGTAATTGCGCTCGATTAGCGTATGCCCATTATCCTTAAGGAACCGGCATACCAGAACCTCGCCTCGCTTCCCAGCCCACAGGCTGCTATTGCGCTTATCCAGGTCGAGCGACCCCAGCGTAGCTCAACCGATGCACCCGGCACGGACCCGTCGCTCGTAGAGACCCCCTGTGCTCCGGCGTCCCGTAACCTCGGTTGCGCTCGAAGCCGTACCCGGGATGCTCCGCGGAGAGCGCGTGCATCGCCCCGTCCCGCAAGACCTTGGCGACCACGCTCGCCGCCGCGACGGCCGCGCTCTTAGCATCCGCTCGCGGTAGACACTCCACTTCGGGACCCAGCTTCAAGTTCCCGTCCGCGAGGAAGCATCCGCAGTATGCACGCACGCCTTCGATGGCGCGCCGCAGGGCCTCCCTATTCGCCGCGCCTACACCATTACAGTCGATCCACCATGCCGGGAAAGAGACTACGCATATCGCCCGGGCCCCCTCCAACACCTCCGCGTATAGCTCCTCGCGCAGGCCGGCATGGAGCACCTTCGAGTCGTTGACGCCGTGGATCTCCTCCTCCCCCAGGACGACCGCCGCCGCGACCAGGGGACCGGCTAAAGCCCCGCGCCCGGCCTCATCTGCGCCGGCTAAAGGGCCATTCTCCGGCCCGCGTTCGGCGGTCCACACGGCATCGAACGCGTAGAGGGCGCCACTCTCGTAGCGACGCCCTCTGGAAGCGCGGGTCTTCACGATGCAATTCCGGGGCTAGGTAGCCTTCTTGACCCGGGCCTTCTTACCGACCTTCTCGCGGATGTAGTACAGCTTGGCTCGCCGAACCGCGCCCCTGGAAACGACTTCCAACCCCGCTATCTTAGGCGAGTGAAGCGGGAAGACGCGTTCCACGGGGACCCCGAAGGAGTTCTTCCGTACCGTAAACGTCTCGGCTATGCCTTTACCTTTGCGCTGGATACATAGACCCTCGAAGTTTTGCACACGCTCCCGGTTGCCTTCGATAACCCGGTAGCTGACCCTCACCGTGTCGCCCGCCCGGAACTGGGGCGTACTACTCTGCTTGATATCCTCGCTCGTGATCAAGTTTGTCTCCTCTCGTGGGTGTGTCCGGAACCTCGGACGCGGGGTGAGAATTCATCTCCTCCCGCATCTCCGCCCTGGCCGTGGTCCTGGTGAGGACCTCTCTCGCGCCAAGCGCGGATCTCCGCATGGTTGCCGGATAATAACACGGCCGGTACACCCTCTCCATCCCACACTGCAGGCCGCGTGTACTGTGGAGGACCCAGGATGTTTCCCCGCGAGAACGACTCCCCGATCAGGCTCTCCGAATTCCCGAGCACGCCATCTAGAAGCCGGATCACGGCGTCTGACAGGGCAGCCGCTACGATCTCCCCACCCGAGAGCACAAAGTCACCCAAAGAAACGGCCTCCGTCGCGAGCACCCCCCGCACCCGCCCATCCATCCCACCATACCGCCCACAAACGATACTCAGGCCTCGCCCGTCCGACAGGCCCTCCGCAAGCTCTTGCATGTACCGTTGCTCCACCTTACGGCCGCCGGGCTCTGTAACGAGCACGCGCCGCTCCTTCCGAACCTCGCGCGCGGGCATCCCATACGCTTCCTCGAAAGCCCGTGCAACAACGTCAACCCGCACTACCATCCCCGCCCCTCCACCAAAAGGCACGTCATCTATCCGGCCCTTCGGAGCATACTCCCGGAGGTCAAAGGTACGAAGGGCCACGGAACCACGCTCGATGGCCCGCCCAACCACCCCCACGCGCAGGGTACTCTCAACCGCCTCCGGGAACACGCAGAAAACGTCTATACCGCTCACTCGACGTCCAGCTCTGGCAGGCTCACAACGACATAACCTTCCTCAGGGGCCACCACGGTTACGTGCTGAAAAGTAAAAGGTACATAATGCTCCGCCGAGTCCTCATCATCCCGCACTATCAGGACTTCATGCGCGGGCGTCCCCAGAACTTCGACGACGCTCCCGATGCGCGTGCCCGCCTCGTCGTGGACCTCTAAACCGATGAGATCCCCGATGTAGAATTCTTCTTCGTCCGGGGCGTCGAGTTCAGTACGGTCCAGGAGCAACTCCGATCCGCGCAGAGAGGCGGCGAGGGCACGATCGTCGATGCCCTCGAGGTCGATCAGAAAGCCTTTGGGCGTCTCGCGTGATGCAAGTATCCGGCGGCGTTCGCCGTTCAACACAGGTTCGGCGCCTTTTCGAAGGTGGCGGCCCGAGCCTGGGGCCTTGACTTTGATCGTCCCACGCACACCGTGCGCGGCGGAGATCACGCCGATTACTACAGGGTCGTCGAGGAGGTCCGGGGGGCGCTTCTCCACGGTTTCCGGCCTCCTAGTCCGCGACCTCCACGTTGACGCGCTTGTTCGCCTTGACGGAGGCCGCCTTCATAACCGTGCGGATAGCCTTGACGATCCGGCCCTGGCGCCCGATCACCTTTCCGATATCGCCGGGCGCAACGCGCAGAGTAAGCTCCACCCGCGACTCCGTCTCCCTACTCTCCACCTCGACCTTCTCCGGCTCGTCCACCAGCGAGCGGGCGAGGAACAGGAGCAGGTTCTCCAGCTGGCGCACCGTGTATCTCCCTAGAGCGCCCCGGAGATCTTCAGTAGCTTGCGCACCTGGTCCGTGGGCTGCGCGCCCTTGGAGAGCCACTCCTTCGCCTTGTCGTTGTCTACCTGGATATCCGACGGGTTCTTGCGCGGGTCGTACGTGCCGACCCGGGCTATGAACGCGCCGTCACGCGGGCTTCTAGCGTCGGCCACTACTATCCTGTAGAAAGGGGCCTTTTTCGACCCGTGCCTTGCTAGTCTGATCTTTACCGCCATACTGCCACCTCTCTCTTTATGGGATTCACTTTAAAGTAAACACTACCTTGTTTTGAACGGCATGCGCGGCATCCGCTTCGGGGCGCCGCCCTTGCCCGTACCCATCTGCCGCATCATCTTCTGCATCTCA
>Ga0136617_10004419_pt1 | contig 12577 bp, 12 predicted proteins | sample AntDrymUQ3222106_2_FD_129672 | JGI IMG/M metagenome (GOLD analysis project Ga0136617, IMG submission 129672) | Polar desert sand microbial communities from Dry Valleys, Antarctica - metaG UQ322 (21.06) | ecosystem: Environmental > Terrestrial > Soil > Desert | place: Antarctica: Dry Valley...
CAACCTCCTCCCACGTGGTTCCCGCCACAAAGTCGGTCCTTTGTGGAAAGGAATAAGCTAGCCAAGCGATGGCCTCTCGAGCGGCCGACCTCATTCTCACCGGCGGCGCCGTGTACACGATGGACGCGGCGCGCAGCTGGGCGGAGGCCGTGGCCGTTTCAGCCGGCCGCATTGTGGCCCGCGGCAGCGCCGATGCCGTCTCAGAGCTGAGGGGACCCGACACGGTCGTGCTGGATTGCCGCAACCGCTTGGTGCTGCCCGCTTTTCAGGACGCGCACGTGCATGCTCTCCTCGGTGGCCTGTCTCGCCGCTCGTGCGACCTCCACGACATGAAGACCTCAGAGGCCTACCTCACCGCAGTGAGGGAGTATGCGAACGACCATCCCGAGCGGGAATGGATACACGGCGGCGGCTGGAGCATGGAGGCGTTCGAGGCGGGCACTCCGCATCGCAGGGCGCTGGACGAGGCGGTCTCGGATCGGCCGGTGTTCCTCACCAATCGTGATGTACACGGTGCCTGGGTCAACTCGAAGGCTCTCGAACGCGCGGGCATCACGGCGTCCACAACCGACCCCTCCGGAGGCCGGATCGAGCGTGACCCCAGCGGCGACCCCTCCGGAACATTGCATGAGCACGCCATGGATCTCGTGCAGCGTCTCTTGCCTGAACCCTCTCTCGAGCAGCGCTGCGCGGCTCTCGAGGACGCCCAGGCTTATCTCCATTCCCTGGGCATATCCGCGTGGCAGGATCCGTGGATCACCGAACCCGAGCTCATCGCCTACAGGAGGCTACTGGAGCAGGGCGGGCTCAGCGCCCGGGTGAGCCTCGATCTGCTGTGGGAGCACGACCAAGACGAGTCGCAGCTCGAGCGTCTCCTCGACATGAGAGAGGAGGCCACTACCGGCCGGCTGCGCGCGTCGGGGATCAAGTTCTTCGTCGACGGAGTCGTCGAGAACTTCACCGCCGCCATGATCGAGCCCTATCTCGGCGCAGACGGCGTTGCCGGCCACAACCGCGGGATGAGCATGATCGAGCCCGCGGCCCTGGCGCGCTACGTCACACTGCTCGACCGGCACCTGTTTCAGGTCCATTTCCACGCCATCGGCGACCGGGCCACCAGAGAGGCTTTGGATGCTGTGGAAGCGGCGCGTGAAGTCAACGGCCGGCGCGACTCTCGCCACCACATCTGCCACCTGCAGGTGGTCCAGCCTCAGGACATCCCCCGCTTCCGAACGCTCGGAGTCGTTGCCAACTGTCAGCCGCTGTGGGCCTGCGACGAGCCGCAGATGCGCGACCTCACCATCCCCTTCTTGGGGCCAGAGCGGACGGCGCTGCAGTACCCGTTCGCCTCCCTGCACCGTTCGGGGGCGGTGCTTGCGTTCGGAAGTGATTGGACGGTCAGCACCCCCGATCCGATGGAACAGATCGAGGTGGCGGTGTGCCGCGTCGCTCCGCAGACGCGCCGGCTGGCTCCCTTTCTTCCGGAGGAGCGCCTCACCCTCCCTGAGAGCCTCGCCGCGTTCACGATCGGCTCTGCGTTCGTCAACCGGCTCGAGCATGTGACCGGCTCCATCGAGGAGAAAAAGGCCGCCGACATCGTGGTGCTGGACAGAGACCCGTTTGATCCTGAGAGCGGCCCCATGGGGGACGCGAACGCCGCCCTTACGATTGTCGAAGGTGCCGTCGTGCATCAGAACGAGAGTCTCGACTGGTGAGCCCCTGGGAGCGTCTGCGCGTCCGCTACGAGAGTGAGCTCTTCGGGCTCGCGTTCGCGCTGAGTGGTGACGAGCGCCGGGCCGCGGCGGTCGTGCAGGATGCCCTGCGCGCCGCGGTGGCGCGCTATGAGGACAAGAGGGGTGCCGATTCTCTGGAGCTGTTCCTCTTCGGCCGGATCGTCCATCACGTCCCCCGGTCCGCGACTCGCCGGAACGATCCCTCATGGAATGCATGGATCGAGATCTCCCCCAAGTGTCGGGCGGTCCTGGTGCTCCTGATGCGCGGCGACCTCCACGAGGCGGGGGTCGCAGACGCCTTGGGGTGGTCTACAAGCGCGGTGCGAAGAGCGGCGGACAGGGGCCTGACACAGTGGTGCCGGGGAACGGGGGGCGATCGCGATTCGTTGCATGCACTGTTGGCCGTGGCGCCACCGATCCCCGCGAACAGCCGCCCCGGTGGGGCGCTCGTGCTGCGCCGGCTGCTCCCGCTCACGCTGATGGCGGTTCTCGTAGCGGCCCTGATCCTGGGGCCGCCGCTAAATGCGCCCGCTCCGGTGGCCGCCCCCAATCCGGAGATGGCTGAGGCATCGAGCGCCGACACGGCTCCACGCCCTCTGGCGCTTCAAGGCTCGCAGGAGGACTTCTGCCCCAATCTGGAGGGCGTGCTTCCGTTCGGGGGCGGGGCCGGCCAGAAGGCGGCGGGCGTGGCGCTCGCCTTCAACCGCGCCCTGGTAAAGGATGACCGCAAGGTCATCGCCACCTACATCGACCCGTGGCCGGGGGCGCTGAATCTGAAGCCGCGGCCGTGGGACCACACCTGGGTGGCGCATGGGCTCGAGGTCATTCAGAGCGCCTCCGCCGCGTCGGACGGACCGGCTCGGCGACTCTGCGGGACGATTACCGCAGCCCACTCGTGGAAGGTGGTCATGCATGATGCCACCGGGACGTCCAGCGCCAGCCACGCCTCTTTCTATCTCGTGCGCCGCGCCGTCGGCTGGAAGGTGTGGGGGTCGTACTAGACACCTTGACCCCGGGCACCCTGACCTTGGGCACCTGAGCCTGAAACTGCTTGTAGCGGAGTCGCCCTTCAGCCCGGGCGTTCTGGTGATAGCGGAAGTGGCTGGCGTCGACATAGAGGTACTCGAGCTCGATGTCTAAGGGGTCCCGGGTGCGCCAGGCGTCACACTCCTCCTTGATCGCCTGGCAGATGCGACTGACGGGCGAGCGGCTCAGGGGGGACTCCTCGTCGAGCGCGCCAGCAAAGGGTCGCCTCGACGTCGCGCGCTCGACACCCTCAAAGATAAGTCGCTACCCCGGCCAACCCCCACGTGAAGCAAGATTTACATAGATGTGCTTGGTCTCGGTGAAATCGAGAACTCCTGCTTTCCCGAGCTCCCGTCCAAAACCGGACTGCTTGAAACCACCAAAGGGCGCTTCGGTGGGAGACGCCTGCGTGTCGTTGATCCACACCATTCCCGCGCGAAGCGCCCTTGCCATGCTGATCGCCTTTGTGATGTCTTGCGACCATACGGCGGCCGCCAACCCATAGTCCGTATCATTGGACAGTCGAGTTGCCTCTTCCGGCCCCTCGAAGGGAATGACCGACATGACGGGCCCGAAGATCTCCTCCTGGGCTATTGTTGACTTGTTATCGACCTCAGCGAAGATCGTGGGTGGCACAAAGTATCCGCCGGCGAGATGAGGGTCAGTGGGCCGCTTTCCCATCACAGCTAAGCGAGCTTCTTCCATACCCACTTGAATGTAACGTTCGACTCTCGCTTGCTGGGCCAACGAGACCAATGGTCCCATCGTCGTCTCCTCGGATCGCCCGTCGCCAAGCGAGACTGCTTTGGCGCGCTCGACCATGGCATTGAGGGCATCGTCGTAGATTGCTCGCTCCACGAGCACACGCGAGCCAGCTGTGCAGATCTCGCCCTGATTCCAGAAGATTCCGTTGCATGACCCCTCGATCGCGGCATCGAAGTCTGCATCCGCGAAGACGATGTTGGGAGATTTCCCCCCGAGCTCGAGAGTCACGCGCTTCAACGTCTCGGCCCCGTTGCGCATGATGTCTTTTCCGATCTCGCGAGAGCCGGTGAAGGTGATCTTGTCGACCTGGGGATGCTCGACCAATGCCGCGCCGGCTTCCTCACCAATTCCCGTGACGACGTGGAAAACGCCGGATGGCAGCCCAGCCTCTTCCATTATCGTTGGTAGCTCGAGAGCCGTAAAGGGCGTTTGCTCTGCGGGCTTCAGCACCAACGTACAGCCTGCAGCCACGGCGGGGGCAAGCTTCTGGACCGCGATGGCGAAAGGATAGTTCCACGGCGTGATACCGGCGACTACGCCGACCGGTTCCTGAACCACGAGGCTCATGCCATCTGGTCCGACTGGGGGAATGTGGCCGTCGATCTTCGTGGCCCATCCGCCGTAGTACTCGAGCATGAAGGCGGCCTCCTCGATATCGGCGCGAGCCTCGACAATCGGCTTACCCGAGTCAAGGCGCTCGAGATCCGCGAGCCTGTCTGCCTCACGGCGAACGATATGTGCAGACCGCAGCAGGATCCGACCTCGCTCTCGGTCGGAGGTACGGGGCCACCAGTTGCCGTCGTCGAAGGTTTTTCGAGCGGCCGCGACGGCGCGGCCGACGTCCGCTTGCTTGGCTCGGGGGGCCGTCGCAATCACCTTGCCGGTGGCGGGAGCGAAGACGTCGAAGCACTCACCATCTGCCGCGTCGTCCCAGGAGCCATTGATGTACATCTGCAGCTTCTTCACATCCATCTCCACTCCCGGCGTTCGTACGAGCAAGGCCCTACTTATCGCCTGGCGCCAGACCAGGAACGACGCTTGACCGCAGTAAGGGCCTGTAGTATAGATGTCTATAGTACCCGGGTCGGGCTGGAAAGGTTGGGCGTCCTGGGAAGTTGGGCGTCCATGGCTTCAGAGGGACTGGACTCGAGAGGGGAGGGCGTAAAGTGAAGATCTCGCGACTGATACCCGTTCTTACCGTCCTAGGTCTGGTGCTTACGGCCTGTAGCGGGGTCCCGGGTGCCTCTAGTGAAGCTCCCGAAGATGCCGGGCCGGTCTCAAAAGACGTCGCGAACGCAGGCGATGTGACGCTGGAGGTCTGGGACTTTCACAACACCGGCGGCGAGAACAAGTGGGCCGAGCGGCTTAACCGCGAGTTCACCGATAAGTACCCGAACGTAACCATTGATCGACACTCGCAGAGCTTCACTGATCTGATGGCCACGTTGAACCTCAAGGTCTCGAGCGAGGATCCTCCCGACGTTGTGGCTGCAAATCAAGGTTGGCAGTCCATGGGGACGTTGTCGGAGGCCGGGCTATTGCTGCCACTGGACAAGTACGCGGAGGCTTATGGTTGGCAAGATCTCTACCCTGAGTCCCTTCTCAAGCAACACATGTTCACCCGTGACGGCAACGAGATGGGAAAGGGGACGCTCTTTGGCATGCCGAACGCGTTCACCTCGATAGTAGGTGCTTTCTATAACAGAACCAAGCTGCAAGACTTGGGCCTCAAACTCCCGGAGACCTTTGAGGAGTTCGAACGAGCTCTGCAGATTGCCAAGGACGAAGGGGAGATTCCCATTCAGCTCGGGGCCCTCGAGCAGTGGCCCATAACGACCCCGTTCTTCGCGACCCTCAATACGATGGCATCGCAAGACTACATTAACAATCTCGTTTATGGCCAAGGCGATGTCTCCTTCGATTCATCAGAGACCATAAGAGCCGCCTCCACGCTGCAGGAATGGGCGCAGAATGGTTACTTCGCACCGGGTTACAACGGAGTGTCCGTTACCGACGCCGATCAGCGATTCGCGGAGGGAGAGGGCCTGTTCATCATCAGCGGAACGGGAAGCAGCGCCACTTATGCAGACGGGCTGGGAAGTGACCTCGGCTTCTCTCTCCTGCCTGCCCAAGGCGGTCAGGCACCCATCGCAACCGGTAGCTCGCAGTCTGATTTCTCGATACCTTCGGGCTCGGACACTCCCGATGTCGCCGCCGCATACATCGACTTCTTTGCCAGCCAGCACGCGGCCGAGGTCGCCGCAGAGATTAGCCTCCTGCCCCTGCTAAAGGTCGAAGGTGCACAGGCTTCCTCGGACAGCGTCTACACAGATATGTTGGAGGCACAGCAGCTCTTGTTCGAGAATGATGCCTACGTCCCGTACCTCGATTGGGCCACGCCGACGTTCCTCGACACCTTGGGGAAGGCGGCGCAGAGTCTCGCCTCGGGCCGGCTCACGCCCGACCAGTTCGTTTCAACCGGCCAGTCTGACTACGCTAAGTTCCGCGCCAAGAAGGAATAAGATGGAGGCGTCGACGGCCGAGAGACCGCCTCCGGGGGAACCGCGAAGGATAGCGTATGTCTATATTCTGCCTGCGTTTTTCTTCTATGCGGCTTTCGTTCTCTTGCCCACAATACAGAGCGGCTGGCTCTCGCTTTTCGATTGGAACGGCCTAACTGCCCCAACCTGGATAGGTCTTGGAAACTACCTCACCATCATGACCGATCCGCAGCTCAGGATCGCGTTTGTACACGCACTGGTCCTCATCCTCTTCTACTCTCTGCTTCCGATAAGCCTCGGTCTTCTGGCCGCCGCGATGATGTCGCGCGCCAAGTTTCGAGGCTTGACCCTGTTCAGGACGGTGCTGTTCCTTCCCCAGGTAATCGCTACCACCGTCATAGCCGTTGTGTGGCGGCGGATCTATGCGCCCCAAGGGCCTCTGAATGGCGTCTTGAATGCAGTCGGTCTCGACGGGGTAACGGTGAACTGGCTCGGCGACTTCAATTGGGCACTACCCTCCCTCGGAGTCGTTGGAACCTGGACGCTCTTTGGACTCTGTTTGGTGCTCTTCATAGCGGGCATACAAAACATCTCGCCGGATCTCTATGATTCGGCAAAGGTAGATGGCGCCGGTGCCTACAGGGAGTTCTTGGCCATCACGCTGCCGGGCCTGCGAGGTCAGCTAGCGGTTGCGTTCACCCTTACGACCATCACAGCTCTGAGGACTTTCGATCTCATCTTTCTGACTACGAGAGGTGGGCCGGGCACATCGACTACGGTGCCGGCGTTGGAACTCTATCAACGGGCTTTTCTTACCAGTCAAGTGGGCTTGGCGGCTGCGATCGGCGTAGCCTTGACCGTGATCGTCTTTTCCGTCGCTTACTTGATAATACGGTTCGTGGAGGACAACGAGTGATCTCCCGAACGGAGCGAACCCTCAGCTATTTGATCTTAGCGGTGTTCTCGGTGGTGATTGTTCTCCCGCTGATGGGCCTTCTTCTAACCGCCTTGCAAGAGCCCACGGGCGTTTCGTCGGGTCTGGGTGTTCCAACGGAGCTCCACTTCGCCAACTTCTCACGGGCATGGACGCAGGGCAACTTCGCCTCCTATATACGATCGAGCGTGATCGTGACGACCGCCGTGGTTGCGGTCACTAGCTTCGTCTCCATTCTGTCTGGTTACGCGTTCGGTACAATGAGGTTCGCCGGCCAGAAGCCGCTCTTCTACCTATTCGTGGTTGGAATCATCGTACCGCTGGAGGCAATCATAGTTCCTTTGTATTACGATTTTCGCGCCCTGTCTTTGACCGACTCCTATTGGGCCCTGATCTTGCCTCACATCGGCCTGTCTGTGGGGTTCGGAACCTTTTGGATGCGGGCGTTTTTCCTATCGGCGCCGCGAGCTTTGATCGAAGCAGCGCGGATAGATGGAGCCTCAAGCTGGGATATAGCCTGGAAGGTGCTTGTTCCCTTAGGGCGACCTGCCATCCTCACGATGGTAGTGCTCGTCTTCATGTGGACCTGGAACGATTTCCTGCTTGCCCTTGTGATGGTGTCAGATGAAGCCGTCCGCACTGCGCCGCTTGGGCTCGGCTACTTCCAGGGTAGATACACTTCGGAGCTAAGCTTGCTGGGGGCCGCGTCCGTGATCGTGGCCACACCCGTCGTGGTGGTCTACATATTCTTGCAACGCCACTTCATTCGCGGCATGCTTGCCGGATCGTTGAAGGAATGAAGCACAGGAGTGGAGACAGCTCAAGAGGACGCACGTGGGGAGTTGATGGATTGAAAGTCAAGAAGGGTAATCCTATACCACTTTACTATCAACTCGCCGAGGAGATCAGGGATCAGATACGGTTGGGTAAGCTCAACGATGGTGACAAGCTGCCGTCGGAGGTGGCTTTGAGCGGGCAAGCGGGTGTCAGCCGGATGACCGCTCGCCAAGCTATATCGGTGCTGGTTCGCGAGAGATTGATCGTCGTGAAACCGGGTGTGGGTACGTTCGTGGCCGGCGCCAAGCTGACTTACGATGCATTGCACCTGCTTGGCTTCACCGAGACCGTCATGCAACAGGGCGGGACCGTCACCTCTGACGTGCTCGATCAGTCGGTCATCCCCGCGCCCGAGCAGGCGGCTAGGGAGCTGGGTATCCCCTTAGAGGAGCCCGTCGTGAGGGTCGGTCGCCTTCGGAGGGTTGACGGTGTGCCACTCCTTCTCGAGTCGAGCTTCGTTCCACGGACGCTGTGTGAGGGCCTTGAGCACGAGGATCTTTCCTCTCAATCCTTGTACGCTTTGCTGGAACGGAAGTACGGGCTTCGTCTCAAGGGAGCCCGTCAAACCGTGGAGGCCAGATCGGCCAACGACTACGAGCAGCAGCTATTCGATGTTGGAACCGCCATGACGATGATCTGTCTGGAGGGCGCCACCTACAACGATCAGGATCGCGCCGTAGAGTACTTTCGGGCGATGTATCGAGGTGACAGGTTCAAGTTGGCGGTGGAGAGTTATCGGAACGATCACGGCGGCCAAGCTTCGGGCGCGCCTCGGGTCAGCGTCTTGATGCTGGAAGACTCGGCCATACCCAGTAGCGGCCACCGCGATGGCTAAACCGATCGGCCTTGGGATCGTTGGATGTGGCCACGTGATGCAGAATGCTTACATGCCACTTGTAAGCTCATTGGCAAACGAGGGTCTCGTGGAAGTCGTCGCAGCCTGTGATGTAAAGGACGAGGCTGCTGAGATGGCCCGAAGGAGATTCGGTATCCCGAGGTTCCATGCAGATTATCGTGATATTGCTCGGTCGGATGACGTTGAGCTCGTGCTTGTTCTCACATCCATGCCTGAGCATGGTCCCATCACCCGCGCCGCCTTGGAAGCGGGCAAGAATGTCATGGTGGAGAAACCGATGGCCGTGACCCTGAAGGAAGCCGGCGACCTGGTAGCCTTGTCGAACGATTGTCCAGGCTACCTAGTCTGTGCCCCGCACGTCATACTGAGCCCGACTTATCAGGCAGTGTGGCGGCACCTCAGGAGGGGAGATGTCGGCAGGCTGAACTTGGCGCGCGCTCGGTACGGATGGGCAGGACCGACGTGGGGGCCGTGGTTCTACCGGTCGGGCGGCGGGCCACTATTTGACCTCGCGGTGTACAACATCACGAGCCTTACCGGCTGGTTGGGGCCTGCTCAACGCGTCATGGCGATGACGGGCACAGCTATCCCTGAGCGGCTGGTGGAAGGCGAGTGGCTGCGCGTTGACACGGAGGATAACTATCAAATCCTGATCGATTTCGGCGACGCAGTATTCGCGTCCGTTACCAGCGGGTTCTGCATGCAGAAGTACCGCTCTCCGGCCATCGAGCTATATGGATCCGAGGGCACAATTCAGATGATGGGGGATGACTGGGCTCCTGAGGGCTACGAGATCTGGCAAAACGATGTCGGAGCCTGGAAGGTTTTCGGGGAGACGGCCCCCCAGTGGCGCTGGACCGACGGGCTGCGGCATTTGATCGACTGTATCAATGAGGGCGTAGCTCCCATAATCAAGCCCGAGCACGCCTATCACGTCTTGGAGATCATGCTCGAAGCAATCGAATCGGGCAGGGATGGCCGTGACAGACAGATCGAGAGCACCTTCACTCCGCCCATCTTCGATCTCGAGGAAGAGGGGGAAGCGGCGCATCTGGTCCATGACAGGGCGCACTCAACGTGAGCTACTCTCCCTCGCCACGGCCCAACTTCTCCGGCCCAGCTCACATCCCTTACCGGGATGTGACCCGGCATCTATGGGGCGACGATGTTTCGGGACAGGTGGCTGATTGGATCTACGTCTCGACCGAAAGGATTCACCAGCTGGTCTTTGGCCTCGTCCCGGGCGGCTCCTTTCGCCATTCCGATTCCTTTCGGACGATTTTTGCCGCCGATGAGGTCATGTACGTGCTCAGCGGGGTCATGATCTTGGCGAATCCCGAAACCGGCGAAGTTCATCGCATTCGCCCCGGAGAGGCAGCTTTCTTCCGTCGCGATACGTGGCACCACGTCTACAACTACAGCACCGAACAGCTACGCGTTCTGGAGTACTTTGCTCCGCCGCCTTCTCAGGGCACATCGGGGAGTTACGCGCAGACGAAGCCGAATCTCACAACGCCGAGTTATACCCAGGACAAGTGGATGGTTGAGTGGCCCATGGCCCGGCCGCGAGCACGAGGTGAGTTCACGATTTGGCCGCTGCTGGAGTCGGATTTCTTGTGGCGCCTTGAGGGGGAACGCCATCGCACTCTGGTAGGGATCTTGGCGGCGACCGAACATCTTACGGTCGGTGAAATCCACCTCCTGCCCGGGCAGCATTGCGACGTGCAGATGCATGGAGGAGACGAGAGTCTCTATGTCCTAGAAGGCACGCTCAACGTGCTTGCCCCTGAGGCCGACGGACAGTCTTGGTTCGAAGTCGAGCCGGGAGATGGCTTTTTTGTGCCTCGGTGCGCGCCTCATGGCTATCACAACTTCACGGATAAGCCGGTCCACTTCCTTTTCGGTGTAGCACCCAGTTACTTCATCGATGAGAACCCAATAGATCTGTAGGTGTAGTTCTACCATGAAGCCCTGCACGGTGGGTCTGGACGTTGGTGGTACCAAAATCGCCGGTGGCATAGTAGACGAGCGTTCCGGAGCCGTGTTGTCGAGTGGGATAGTTGCGACCAGGCCAGAGCGCGGCGGGGAAGCGGTGCTCGCGACAGCATTGGCGATGGCCGAAGACTTGATTGTAAGAGCCGAGAGCCTGGACCGAAGGGTGAGAGGCATTGGTGTCGGCGTTGCCGAACTGGTCGACCTCGACGGCGATGTAACCAGCGCTCATACAATCGCTTGGCGTGGGATGCCCGTGCAGGATCGTTTCTCGCAACTGGCTCCCACGGTCGTAGATTCCGACGTGCGCGTGGCAGCGCTGGGGGAAGCGCTGTATGGCGCGGGCCGGCCGTTCAAGATCTTCTTGTATGTGACGGTGGGCACGGGGATTGGCTTCTGTTTGGTGCAGGAGGGCCGTCCGTACAAGGGAGCCCGCGGTAACGCCCAAATCCTTGGAGGTTTAGGAGAACTGGTGAGTGCTGGTTGCGCAGACCGAGAATCTGCATCGCCATCACTGCTCGAAGACTTCGCAGCCGGGCCGGCGTTGGCAGCTCGCTACAATCACGAGGCTCAGCAGGAGGTCGGGGGAGCGGAGGACGTCTTGGCGGCTGCAAACGCGGACGATCCCATAGCCGGGAGAATTGTCAGCACTTCGGGTGCGGCGTTGGGCATGGGCGTCGGATGGTTGGTCAATGCGTTAGATCCCGAGGCTGTTGTGATTGGAGGCGGGCTGGGGCTAGCAGGTGGACTCTACTGGTCTAGCGTCATGTCCTCTCTCAACGCACGGGTCTGGGCGGAAGAGAGTCGAGACCTACCCATACTGCCGGCGTCGCTCGGCGTCACCGCCGGATTCGTTGGTGCTGCCGCAGCGGTCCAGGCGGAGAGGCCGATGGATGATCGAGACACAGGACTAGGGTGAGTGAGCAGGAAGTCGAGTTGGGATGAAGTGCCATAGGAAAGCCCCAGGTCAGCGGCTTGGCCACCGGTCAATCTGGCTCGAGGGCACGTCACTCACCTAGACCCGAACTCTTCACGCTGAGCAGCGCTGGGCGCTGCTCAAGTTGAAAGAGTCGGACGGCGTCCAGCTTGCGTTCGGGACCGGGCCCGGGCGACAAGGGCCACACTGAGGTAGAGCCCGAAGATGGCGATTGCCAGCGGTACGTGCAGCTCCAGTCTGCGCTCGAAGCCGAAGACGATCTGGAAGGGAATCGCAAGGCCGCCGATCAGAGCGGCGAGGGCGGGCCAGCCCGGGCCCCGGCCCGGTCGCCAGACGAGCACAGCGAGCACGAAGCTCACCGCCGCAACGAGCGTGAGCACCTCGGTTCCGAGCCGCTCGTGGAGCCCGAGCGCGTCTCCGTCCCCGGTGAGGAAGCGCCCGGCCAGGACACCTTGCGCGAGGACCAGCGCAGCCTGCGCTGCCGCCACCACCGCAGGGCCACCAGAGCCCATCTCACCGGTCAGCCCCCGAGGGAGTCAAGTGCGCGCCGCGCGTGGCTGAGTACGGATTCCGTACTCGTACGCGCTCAGCGCGCGATCGAGTACATGCCCGAGAAGCCTCACGAAGAGCGAATGTTCAGGCTGCGCATCTCTTGCACCCCATTGTTCGCGGGCCCCCTCGACTTCCCCAGCCTATCTGCCCGGCGCAGCCCCGGCCTCCGAGGTCAATTGCGCGCAGCGCGCGCCTGAGCACGGATTTTGGACCCATACGCGCTTAGAGCGCGTATGAGTACCTGCTAGTGGGTGTCAATTCCCCGGGCGGGCCATTCCTCCTGGGTGATCGCGTAGATGTCGTGGTCCTGCCACGCTCCGCCGATGTAGAGGTAGCGCTCCGAGCGACCCTCCAGGCGGAACCCATTCTTTTCGAGCACTCGCCGGGAGGCGTGATTGTGAGGCATCACCCCGGCCTGGACCCGGTGGAGCCTCGCCTCCTCGA
>Ga0136617_10004420_pt1 | contig 12575 bp, 7 predicted proteins | sample AntDrymUQ3222106_2_FD_129672 | JGI IMG/M metagenome (GOLD analysis project Ga0136617, IMG submission 129672) | Polar desert sand microbial communities from Dry Valleys, Antarctica - metaG UQ322 (21.06) | ecosystem: Environmental > Terrestrial > Soil > Desert | place: Antarctica: Dry Valley...
CGCGTGTCGATGCCCGATTTCGACATCGATTTCTGCGAAACCCGGCGGGGCGAGGTGATCCGCTACGTCCAGGAGCGCTACGGCGCCGACCGGGTCGCGCAGATCATTACGTTCGGGAAGTTGAAGGCGCGCGCGGTGCTCAAGGACACCGGGCGGGTGCTGCAAATGCCCTACGGCCAGGTCGACCGGCTCGCCAAATTGATCCCCAACCATCCGACCGAGCCGTGGGATTTGAAGCGCGCGCTCAACGGCGTCTCCGAGCTGGCCGCCGACTATAAGGACGACGCCCAGGTCCGCCGCCTGTTCGATCTCGCGATGAAGCTCGAGGGCCTGCCGCGCCACAGCTCGACCCACGCCGCCGGCGTCGTCATCGCCGACCGCCGGCTCGACCAGCTCGTCCCGCTCTACCGCGACACGCGCTCGGACATGCCGGTCACCCAGTTCGACATGAAATATGTCGAGGAAGCCGGGCTCGTGAAGTTCGATTTCCTCGGGCTGAAGACGCTGTCGGTGCTCCAGAAGGCCACCCAGATGCTCGCCGCGCGGGGCGTGACGATCGATCTCGACCGGCTCGCCTGGGACGATCCCGAGGTCTATAAATTGCTCCAGAAAGGCGACACGGTCGGCGTCTTCCAGCTCGAATCCGAAGGCATGCGGCGCACGCTGGCGGCGGTGAAGCCGACCGGCTTCGGCGATATCATCGCGCTCGTCTCGCTCTACCGGCCGGGCCCGATGGACAATATCCCCGCCTTCGGCGACCGCAAGAACGGCCGCGCCCCGATCCAGTATCCGCACGCCTTGCTCGAAGAGGTCCTCAAGGAGACTTACGGCATCTTCGTCTATCAGGAGCAGGTGATGGAGGCGGCCAAGATGCTGGCCGGCTTCAGCCTCGGCGAGGCCGATCTGCTCCGCCGCGCGATGGGCAAGAAGATCCAGTCCGAGATGGACGCCCAGCGCGCCGGTTTCGTCGCCGGCTGCGAGCGGGTCAACGCCATCCCCTCCGCCAAGGCGAACGAGCTGTTCGACCTGATCGACAAGTTCGCGGGCTATGGCTTCAACAAGAGCCACGCGGCCGGCTATGCGCTGATCGCCTACCAGACCGCGTGGCTGAAGACGCATCACCCGGTCGTCTTCTACGCCGCGTCGATGTGCTACGATATGGCGCAGACCGACAAGCTCGCCATCTTCGCCGACGACATGCGCCGGATGGGCGTCCTCTGCCTCCCCCCTTGCGTCAATGCCAGCGAGGCCGAGTTCGTCGTCGAAGATGTGAGCCCCTCCCCTTCAGGGGAGGGGACGGGGGTGGGGGATGTCGCGATCTCCCAAACCAGCCCCACCCTCAGCGACCCGCTGGCGGGTCGCTCACCCCTGAAGGGGAGGGGCTTAGCGGTTCGCTACGCGCTTGGCGCGCTCAAGGGCGTCGGCGAGAAAGCGATGGACCAGTTGACCGACGAGCGCCGCGCCAATGGCAGGTTCAGCTCGCTCGACGATTTCGCCGACCGGGTCGATCCGCGGCTGCTCAACCGGCGCCAGATCGAGAGCCTTGCCGGCGCGGGCGCGTTCGACGGCCTCCACGTCAATCGCGCCGCGGTCTACGCGCTCGCCGAGACGATCCTTGCCCACGCCTCCAGCGCCGCCGACGCGCGCTCGAGCGGGCAGGGCGGGCTGTTCGGCGAGGGCGCGTCGAACGTCGTGCCGATCCGCATGCCGACCGCCGCGACCTGGTCGCTCGCCGAGCGCATGACCCAGGAGAAGGAATCGTTCGGCTTCTATTTCTCGGCGCACCCGGTCGACAATTACCGCCATCTCGCGGTCGCGCACGGCGCGCGCAGCTATGCGGAATTGAGCGCGATGCCGGCCTCGGCCGATGGCGGCCGCGCGGGCGCGATGATGGCCGGGCTGGTCGAGGAAGCGCGCTGGCGGACCTCGGCGCGGGGGCGGCGCTATCTGATCGCGACCTTGTCCGACGCCTCGGGCCAGTTCCCCGCCACCGTGTTCGACGATGCGATCGCCGCCCAGGTCGAGGACGCCGCCAAAGCGGGCGGCTGCGGGCTCTTGAACGTCGAGCTCGACCGCCGTCCCGGCGAGGAGGCCCCGCGGGTTACGATCCGTTCCATCCAGCCATTCGAGGCCTTGTCGAAGCGCACCCGCATCCAGCTCGAGGTCGAGGTGGAGGGCCCCGAAACGCTTCCCCGGCTCGCCGCGGCGGTCGCCGACTTGCATGGCGGCAGCGGCGTGCTGCGCCTTCGCACGCATTTGGCCGGGGGCGACGCGTCGGTGGTGCTCGGCCGCGACTTCCTGCTCGACGCCGAAATGGCGGCCCGAATCGAGCGGCTCGACGGCGTCAGCGCGGTTCGTCTTTCGGCCGCGGAATCGCCCCGGCTTGCGCTGGTGTCCTGAACCGATAAGCTGCGCTGAGAAAACGGAGACGCGCATGATCGGTGGGATGCAGGATTGGCCGCTACGGATCATGCGGCTGCTCGATCACGCCGCGCGCGAGCACGGGTCGCGCGAGATCGTCTCGCGCTGGGCGGCGGGCAACACCACCCGCACCGACTGGGCCGGGATCGCCCGCGATTCCCGCAGGCTCGCCAACGCGCTCGAACGGCTCGGCATCGCCAAAGGCGACCGCGTCGCCACCCTCGCGATGAACCACAGCCGCCACATGGTCGCCTGGTACGGGACGATCGGGATGGGCGGCGTCGTCCACACCATCAACCCGCGGCTGTTCGACGATCAGCTCGCCTACATCGCCAACCATGCCGAGGACCGAATGTTGTTCTACGATGCCGCGTTCGCCGCGATCGTCGAGCGCATGAAGCCGCAATGGACGAGCATCGAACATTATGTCTGCTTCGATCCGGAAAATGGCGGCGGTTTCGAGGATCTGATCGCGGCCGAGACCGACGCTTACGATTGGGTCGAAGGCGACGAGCGCGAGCCCGCGATGCTCTGCTACACCAGCGGCACCACCGGCAATCCCAAGGGCGTCCTCTACGAGCACCGCTCGACCGTGCTCCACGCCATGACCGAAGTGAGCGCCGACTGCCTCGATCTCTCCGCCCGCGCTGTCGCGCTGCCGATCGTGCCGATGTTTCACGCCGCCGCCTGGGGGCTCCCCTTCGCCTCGCCGATCGTCGGCAACAAACTGGTCTTCTCGGCCGATTATTCGCCGCAGGTGATGTGCGACCTGATGCGCAGCGAGGGCGTCACCCATAGCGCCGGCGTGCCGACCGTTTGGCTGGCGATGATGCAGCATCTGGATGCGACCGGCACCGATCTCGGCCCGTTGAAGGTGGTGACGATAGGCGGCTCCGCCGCCCCGCGCGCGATGATCCAATATTTCGTCGATCGCGGCATCCGCGTCGGCCATGCCTGGGGCATGACGGAAATGTCGCCGATCGGCACGGTCGGCGCGCCGCACGCGGCCTGGGACGCGATGGATCCGGAGCAGCAGCTCGATTATATGCTCAAGCAGGGGCGCGTGCCGTTCGGCGTCGAGCTCCGCACGGTCGGTGACGAGGGCCACGTCCTGCCGCGCGACGGCAAGACTTCAGGGCGCCTGCAGGCGCGCGGTCCCTGGGTGATCCGGCAATATTTCAAGGACGAGACCGGCCCCGCCGCCGATGCCGACGGCTGGTTCGACACCGGCGATGTCGCCATCCTCCACCCCGACGGGGTGATGCAGATCACCGACCGCTCGAAGGACGTGATCAAGTCGGGCGGCGAATGGATCAGCTCGATCGAGCTCGAAAATGCCGCGGTCGGCTGCCCCGGCGTGGCCGAGGCCGCGGCGGTCGGCGTGCCCCACCCCAAATGGGACGAGCGGCCCTTGCTGCTGGTAGTGCGCAAGCAGGGCTCGGACGTCACCCCGCAAGCGATCCTCGATCACCTTGCGGGCCATGTCGCCAAATGGTGGCTGCCGGACGAAATCCTGTTCGTCGACAGCCTCCCGCACACCGCGACCGGCAAGCTCCTCAAAATCGCGATCCGCGAGCAATATAAGGATCACAAATTGGCGAGCGCGGCCTGACGGAGGTGCTGAATGAAAACTCTGGTTTTTGTAGCGACGGCTCTCTCGTTCGCGGCGTCGGCATCGGCCCAAGGGTCGCACGGCGACCATCAGCTTGGAACCATCGACTTCAAGATATCGTGCAAAGCGACGGCGCAGGACCGTTTCAACCGCGCCGTCGCGTGGCTTCATTCGTTCGAATATGAGGAAGCCGAGAAGGAATTTCTCGCCTCCGCCACCGCCGACCCGAAGTGTGCGATGAACCATTGGGGCGTCGCGATGAGCAATTATCATCCGCTCTGGTCGCCCCCGACCACGCAGGAGCTGGAGAAGGGTCGGAGCGCGATCGAGGCAGCCAAGAACCTTGGCGGCATGGCCGGGCGCGAGGCCGACTTCATCGGCGCGCTGAATTCATTCTACCGCGACGCCGGCAGCCACGAGGCCCGCGTCCTCGCCTACACCGCGGCGATGGAGCAGCTTCATCTTCGCTATCCCGCCGATCAGGAGGCCGCGATCTTCTACGCGCTGGCGCTGATCGCCGCCGGCACGATGGACGACGATGCGACCTATGCCCGCGAAACCGAGGCCGCCAAGATTCTGAACCGCGCGCTGGCGCTTGCGCCGCACCATCCGGGGGTCTCCCATTATCTGATCCACGGCTACGATTATCCGGCGCTCGCCCATCTCGCGCTGCCGGCCGCGCGCACTTATGCCGGGATCGCGCCCGCCTCGGCGCATGCGCAGCACATGCCCTCCCACATCTTCACCCGCCTCGGCCTGTGGGAGGAGGGCATCCAGTCCAACCTCCAGGCGGAAGCCGCGGCGCGGGCTTATGCCGCGAGGCACAATATGGTCGGCTCTTGGGATGAGCGGCTGCACGCGATGGATTATCTCGCCTATAGCTATCTTCAACTCGGGCAGGACGAGAAGGCGCGCGAGCTGCTCGGGACGCTCAACGAAATCCGGCGGGTCGACCCGCCCAATTTCAAGGTGGCTTATGCGTTCAGCGTAATTCCCGCCCGCTTCGCGCTCGAGCGCCGGCAGTGGGACGAGGCGGCCGCGCTCGCTTTGTCGCCGAATGCGGCAAACGCGCTCACTTGGTCGCAATTCCCTTGGGCCGAAGCGCAAATCCATTTCGCGCGGGCAGTAGGGGCGGCCCGCAGCGGGAAGGTAGCGCACGCGCGGACGGAAACCGCAAAGCTAGCGATGATCCGCCGGTCGATGCCCGCGCGGGAAGGCGAATATGACTGGGGCATTCAAGTCGAAATCCAGCACCGGATCGCCGCCGCGTGGCTGGCCGCAGCGGAAAGGCGGAGCGAGGACGCGCTCACCCTGATGCTATCCGCGGCGGAACTGGACGACGCGACCGAAAAGCATCCGGTCACTCCGTCCGCGATCCTCCCAGCCCGCGAGCAATATGGCGAGCTGCTGCTCGAAGTGGGCCGCCCCGCCGAGGCTTTGGCGGCGTTCAACGCGATGCTCGCTCGCGCTCCGGGACGCCGCAATACGGTGCGGGGCGCTGCCATCGCCCTGGCGGCGTCAAAAAAGCCGTAGCTGCGGCCCCTGCGGAGGCTGGAACAGGTCGGTCCGAAGCGCCGCCCGCTCGTTGTTCAGTCCATGCTTTCGGCAGGCGATCCGGAAGCGGGTCCGCAGCAGCTCCGCCCACGGCCCGGAGCCGCGCATCCGCGTGAAGAAATTGGGGTCGTTGTCCCTGCCGCCGCGGATCGAGCGGATCAGGTTCATCACCTTGTCGGCGCGGTCGGGGAAATGCTCGTCGAGCCAGGCGCGAAACAGCGGCGCGACCTCGAACGGCAACCGCACCGGCAGGAAGAAGCAGCCGCGCGCGCCCGCCTCGGCGGCGGCTTCGATAATATGTTCCAGCTCATGGTCGGTGATCCCGGGCACCACCGGCGCGATCGAAACATAGGCCGGGATGCCGGCCTCGCTCAGCAGCTTGACCGCCGCCAGCCGCTTGCGCGCCGAGGGCGCGCGCGGCTCCAGCGTCCGGCTTATTTCGGGGGTCAGCGACGTCACCGAGATCGCCACCGCCGCAATCCCCATCGCCGCCATCGGGCCGAGCAGGTCGATGTCGCGCGTCACCCGGTCCGACTTTGTCGTGATCATCAGCGGGTGCCGGGTTTCGGCCAGCACCTCGACGATCGAACGCATGATCCGCCATTTGCCCTCGATCGGCTGATAGGGATCGGTGTTGGTCCCGATCGCCATATTGGCGACGCGGTAGCCGGGCTTGGCCAGCTCGGCGCGCAGCAACACCGCCGCATCGGGCTTGGCGAACAATTTCGATTCGAAATCGAGCCCCGGCGACAGATCGTGAAAGGCGTGGCTCGGCCGCGCGAAGCAATAGATGCAGCCATGCTCGCAGCCGCGATAGGGGTTGATCGAGCGGTCGAATCCTATGTCGGGCGAGGCGTTGCGGGTGATGATCGTGCGCGGCTTCTCGACTGTGACCGTGGTGCGGAGCGGCGGCAGCGTGCCGTCCTGCACTTCGCGCTCATCGAGCCAGTCGCCGTCGGCCTCGCGCACCGCCAGCCCGAACCGGGTCGGCGTCCGGTTTTCGGGCGCGCCGCGGCCGGAGCGAGCGTCGGGACGATCCATCCCGGCGGCATAGTCCCGATCCCGGAACAGAACAAGAACTTCTATTCGGTCTCGCGCGACGCGGTGCGAAGATTCGGCCGGCCCAGCCGGACCGCGCTCGCGCCGGGCAGTCCCGGGAAGCGCGGCCACAGCCCTTGCGCGAGCGCCTGGCGGCTCGCCGATTTCGTGCCGCCCTGCGCCTCGTAGATCCAGTAATTGCGCAGCACGATCGGCACGTAGCCGCGGGTTTCCCAATAAGGCAGCGATTCGATGTAGAGCAGCGGATCGCCGCCATCGATGCGGCGGCTGTTCCACGCGGTGATCGGCACCGGCCCGGCATTGTAGGCGGCGATCACCTTGGGCAGCAGACCGCCGGTGCCCGAATGGTCGCGCAGGCTTTCGATATAGGATTGGCCGAACTCGATATTGGCGGCCGGGTCGCGCAGCTGCGACGGGTCGAACGCCTGGCCGCGCGCGCGGGCGATGTCGCCGGCGGTGCCCGGCCGCACCTGCATCACCCCGGTCGCGCCGGCCGGGCTGACGACGGCGGTGCGGAAGTTCGATTCCTGGAGCGCGTGGGCGAGCAAGAGCGAGCGGTCGACCCGCCAGCCGCCCTTCGGCGTCCAGGCCGGCGCGGGGTAGCGCGCCGCGAAATTCACCCGCGTCCCGCGCGGCGCGTTGTGGGCGAGCCAAAATTGGGTGCCGGCCAGGTCGAGGTCGCAGGCGAGGTGGAGCAAGGCATTGTGGTCGCCCGGCGCGATTCGCGCCTGGTGGCGGATGTAGCTGTCGGCGAGCTCGCTCTTGCCCATCCCATTGAGCGCGAGCGCCACCTTCACATTGGGCTTGGCGGCGATGCTCCGCCATTCGGCATCGCGATAATCGTGGAGGCCCGTAAAGCCGGCGCTCTTGATGCCGAGCGCGCTCGCCGAAAGCAGGCCGTAAAAGGTTTCCTTGAGCTGCGCCGCGGTGCGGAGCCGGGTCTGCACCCGCTCGGGTTTCGCGCAGACCATGTCGGCGCGCGCGGCCCAATAATGGCCCGCCGCCGACAATTCGGGATCGGTCGAGCGCGCGGCGACCGTCGCGAAGGCGTCGGACGCCGCCTTGCAATCGTTCATCCGCCACGCCGCGAGCCCGGAGACCCACGCCGCCTGCAACGTCCACTCACCCACCCCGCTCCGCGCGGCATCGGCGAGGCGGCGCGCGTCGGCGTCGCGGCCGATCAGATAATAAGACCAGGCGATGCGCTGCCGATATTCGGTCAGCGCCTCGGCGGTCAGCGCCGGCTGCCGCTCGATCAGCAAGGTCTCCGCCGCAACCGGCTGGTCGGCGACGATCAACGGCTGGACCAAGGGCTCGAGTTGCGCGGCGGCGGCGTCGCCCTTGACGCTTCGCGCCCGCGCGCGCCGCGGCTGCTCGCCCGCCCAGGCGAGATTCTGCGTCGGCGCGAAATAGGGCAGATCGTAGGCGCCGCGTTTCTCGGCGAGCCGCGCGAGCTGCGCCGCCTGCGGCTGGTCGGGCGCCTGCGCGATCAAGGCGGTCAATTGCCCCGCGGTCACCATTGGCGATCCCTTGGCGAGGTATAGCTCGGCGCGCGCGGCGGCCTGCAACGGCCCGGGCTCCATCGCGTCGATCTTGGCGGCGGCGCTGGACCAGTCGCCGGCGTCGATCGCGGCGAACGCGTTCTTATAATATCTGGCCGGAGGCGGCGTCGCCGCGAGCTGCGCGCTGTCGAGCATGAGGGGATTATCGGCCGCGAGCGCCGGCGCAAGCGGGGCGAAAGCGGCGGCGGCCAGCAACAAAGCGCGGATATGGCTCATGCTTTGAGTCCTTCGACGAGCATTTGCAGGTCCGCCCAGGCATGCGCCTTGGCCGACGGCTGCTTCAGCAAATAATCGGGGGGCAAGGTTACGATCGCTTTAACCGGGCCGGAATGGGTGGCGATTTCGTGCCACCGCCCCCGCGCCTGCGCCACCGACAGCCCGGTCATCGCCTTCGCGCAGGCATCGCCGAACAGCAGCAGCGCCCGTGGCGCGGCCAGCCCGATATGATGGCGGGCATATGTCGCGCATTGCGTTGCCGCCTCGCTGGTGAAGCGCCCATCCGGCGAGCGCAGGCACGACAAGGAGGCGAGGTAGATGGACGCGCGGTCGCGCCCGATCGCGGCGAGCATCCGGTCGAACAACCGCCCCGCTTCGCCCGACAGCAAGGTGCCGGACGCGCAATCCTCGTGCGCGGGCATGTCGGCCATGATCATCAGGCCCGAGGCCGGGTCGCCCGACGGGCAGACGCGCGGTGCGGCGGGCGCGGCGAAGGGGAGGGCAATGCTGTCCTTGAGCCACGCCTGGAAGAGACCGAGCTGCGCGGGCAGCTCGTCTGCCTCACGCTCCGCCGTCTTTGCTATAACGGGTGCCGTCGCGACCTTCGGACGCAGCCAGTCGCGCGGGCCTTCGTCGATCATCGCATCGACGCCGGCCTCGGCCCACCAGCGCAATGCGCTGGCCGCTTCGTCATATCTCTGGTTCGCCCGCTCCACCCGCACTCTAGGCGATGGCTTCCGCATACTGGTCAACATCAATATTGCCGCTTATCTGCGAGGCGTGGGCTGCGTGCGACGAGGGACGGCGCCGCGGCGAGAAACGGAGACCCGAATGGCTGACCGCGAATCGATGGCCTATGACGTGGTGATCGTCGGCGCGGGCCCTGCCGGGCTCGCCGCCGGCATCCGATTGAAGCAGCTCGCCGGGGAACAGGGCCGCGAAGTGTCGGTCTGCATCCTGGAAAAGGGCTCCGAGGTCGGCGCGCACATCTTGTCCGGCGCGGTGCTCGATCCGCGCGCGCTCGACGAGCTGCTGCCCGATTGGAAGGATCTCGACAGCCCGCTCACCGTGCCCGTCACCGAAAACCATCATTGGGTGCTGACCGCGTCGAAAAAATATTCGATGCCGCATCTGCTGATGCCGCCCTTCATGAACAACAAGGGCACCTACACGCTCAGCCTCGGCACCTTCTGCCGCTGGCTCGCGGGCCAGGCCGAGGCGCTCGGCGTCGAGATATTCCCCGGCTTCGCGGCCGCCGAGATCCTGTTCCACGAAAGCGGCGCGGTCAAAGGCGTCGCCACCGGCGACATGGGCGTGGCGCGCGACGGGACCCACCGGCACGATTACCAGCCGGGCATGGAGCTGCACGGCAAATACACCTTCTTCGCGGAAGGCGCGCGCGGCCACCTTACCAAAGAGCTCAAGCGCATCTTCAAGCTCGATGCGGAGAGCGAGCCGCAAGTCTATGGACTCGGCTTGAAAGAATTGTGGGACATCGATCCCGCCAGGCACGAGCCGGGCCGCGTCATCCATACCCAGGGCTGGCCGCTCGCCGACGCGTGGGGGGGCGGCTTCCTCTATCACCAGGACAATCATCAGGTCGCCTTGGGCTTCGTCGTCGCGCTCGATTACAAGAACCCGCATTTGGCGCCGTTCGAGGAATTCCAGCGCTGGAAGCAGCATCCCGCGATCCGCTCGATCCTGGAGGGCGGCCGCCGGGTCAGCTACGGCGCGCGCGCGATCAACGAGGGCGGCTGGCAGTCGGTGCCGAAGCTCAGCTTCGAAGGCGGCGCGCTGATCGGCTGCTCGGCCGGCTTCGTCAACGTGCCCCGGATCAAGGGCAGCCACACCGCGATGAAATCCGGCATGCTCGCCGCCGAGGCCGCGTTCGAGGCGCTGGGCGCGGGCCGCGAAGCCGACGACCTCGCCTCCTACGAGGATTCGCTGCGCTCCTCGTGGATCGCCGACGAGCTGAAGACGGTCCGCAATGTCGAGCCGATGGTCGCCAAATTCGGCGGCGCCGCGGGCACTTTGCTGTCCGGCATCGACATGTGGATGCGTACGCTCAAGATCGGGCTGCCCTTCACGATGAAGCACCATCCCGACAATGAAGGGATGTGGCGCAAGGATCTGGCGCCCAGGATCGCGTATCCCAAGCCCGACGGCGTGTTCAGTTTCGATCGGCTATCCTCGGTGTTCCTGTCCAACACCAATCACGAGGAGGACCAGCCGGTCCATCTGACGCTCAAGGACGCGTCGGTGCCGATCGCGGTCAACCTCAAGGAATATGACGCGCCCGAGCAGCGTTATTGCCCGGCGGGCGTTTACGAGATCGTCGGCGAGGAAGAGGGCAATCCGCGCCTCCAGATCAACGCCCAGAATTGCGTCCACTGCAAGACGTGCGACATCAAGGACCCTACCCAGAACATCATCTGGGTGGTGCCGGAAGGCGGAGGAGGCCCCAATTACCCCAATATGTAAGCTCGGCCTGCTCGCCTCCGCCGCGCTCTTGCCGCTGAGCGCCGCCGCGGCCAGCCGTGACGATCTCGCCTTGATGCGGGCCTACGTCCAGGCGCGCGTCGCCGGCAGCGGCGGCGCGGCCGGCAAGGCCGCCGAGGGCTATGCCTCCTTGCTCGCGCTCTCGCCCGGCGACCGCGAGCTGGCGGCGCGCGCGCTCGCCCAGGCGATCCAGGCCGGCGACCGCCCGCTCGCGCTCAAGGCGGCGCGGATCGTCGCGCGCGGCGGCGACGCCGGCGTCCACGGTCGGTTGCTGTTCCTCGACGACGCGCTGCGCAATCGCGACTGGAAGAATGCCGCGCTCGAGATCGACCGGATCCAGGAGGATCGCATCTTCGCCTTCATGGCGCCGATCCTGCGCGCCTGGCTCGCGGTCGAGACCGGCAAGGGCGATCCGCTGGCCTTGCTCGCCGCAGCGCAAACCGATCCGATCGGCGGGCCCTATGCGGCCGAGCACGGCCCGCTGATCCTGCTCGCTTCGGGAAAAAGCGCGGACGGCGCGGCTGCGTTGCCGGTCATCGCCGAGGGCAGCGGCGCCCGCGCCAGCCGATTGCGCATCGCCGGCGCGGCCCTGCTCGCGCGCCGAGGCGACCGCAAGGCGGCGCTCGGCCTGCTGCAGGGCGACGAAGCCCCGGTCGCCGCCGCGCGCGCATTGCTGGAGGCCAGGCAACCGATCCCCGGCGAGATCGGCACCGCCGCCGCTGGCACGGGCGAGTTGCTGGTGCGGATCGCGGTCGATCTCAACCGCCAGAACGTCGCGCCGCTCGCGATCGACTTCGCCCGGCTCGCCACCTTCTTCGCGCCCGAGAATAGCGAAACCTGGCTGGTCGCCAGCGAATTGCTCGGCGCGAGCGGCCGCCCCGGCGAGGCGCTCGAGGCGCTGTCCTCGATCCGCCCCGGCGATCCGTTCGCGATCCAGGCCAAGGACAATCGCATCGGCTTGCTGGTCGCGCTCGGCGACAAGGACAAGGCGCTCGCCGAAGCGTCGGCGGCGGTGAAATCGCCCGCGCCGACCTTCTCCGACTGGGTCCGGCTCGGCGACCTCTACAGCGACCTCAAGCGGCACGATGAAGCGGCGCCGGCTTATGGCGCGGCGATCGATCTCGCCGCAAGCAAGGGGGAGGCGGCGCGCTGGTCGCTCCATCTCCTTCACGGCGGCGCGCTCGAGCAGGCCGGTTCGTGGCCCGAGGCGCGCGCGGCGCTGCAGCGCGCCTACGCGCTCGCGCCCGATCAGGCGGTCGTGCTCAATTATCTCGGCTACGCCCAGCTCGAGCGGCGCGAGAATGTCGAGCAGGCGATGACGTTGATCGCCGAGGCCGCGAAGCGTGCGCCCGATAGCGCGCAGATCACCGATTCGCTCGGCTGGGCGCACTATTTGCGGGGCAACGTCCCCAAGGCGATCGAATTGCTCGAGCGCGCCGCCGAGGCCGAGCCCGCCGACCCCGCGATCAACGAGCATCTCGGCGATGCTTATTACAGCGCGGGCCGCCGCTACGAGGCGCGCTACGCGTGGGAAGCCGCGTTGCTCGCCGCCGAAAGCGACGACGCGGCCCGGCTGCGCGCCAAGCTCGTCGCCGGGCTGACGCCGAAGCTCGCTTCGCCCTGATGCGGGAGCGGGCCTACGCCAAGATCAA
>Ga0136617_10004423_pt1 | contig 12569 bp, 11 predicted proteins | sample AntDrymUQ3222106_2_FD_129672 | JGI IMG/M metagenome (GOLD analysis project Ga0136617, IMG submission 129672) | Polar desert sand microbial communities from Dry Valleys, Antarctica - metaG UQ322 (21.06) | ecosystem: Environmental > Terrestrial > Soil > Desert | place: Antarctica: Dry Valley...
CGCCGGCACTCCCCGAAGGAGAAGGCCGGCGGTAAGAAGCTGGAGAAAACGATGCATCGGTATGGGGCGGAGGGTAGCGGGCCGGACCCAATGGGTCCGGCGCCGGTATTACGCTTGGGGTGTGCCCGTGAGCGCGCGGAAAGCTAACCGCTCGCCGTCAGGCGCCACATCGACCTCGATCTCGTCACCGCGTCCGAAGTCGCCCATCAGGATCTTCTCGCTTAGTGGATCCTCGATGTAACGCTGGATTGAGCGCTTCAGCGGCCGGGCTCCATAATTTTGATCGTAGCCATGGTCGACCAGGAATTCCACCGCTGCCGGCGTGAGCTTGACCTCGTCGCCCAGGCGGCGTTGGACCTCCTTGAGCAGGATCGTGACGATCTGCGAGATGTGGTCCTTGGCCAGCGGATGGAATACGATGACGTCGTCCAGCCGATTGAGGAACTCCGGGTTGAAGACCTTGTTCATCTCCTCCTTGACCGTGTCCTGCATCTTCTCGAACGTGCGCCGCTGATCGCCGCCGTGGAACCCGAGCGTCTTGCCCTGCATGATGTCGCGGGCGCCCACGTTGGACGTCATGATGACCACCGTGTTCTTGAAGTCGATCATGCGGCCGTAGTTGTCGGTCAGGTGCCCCTCATCCAGGACCTGGAGCAGGATGTTGAAGACATCCGGGTGCGCCTTCTCGATTTCGTCGAGCAACACCACCGAGTATGGCTTCCGGCGAACCGCCTTGGTCAGCGTGCCGGAATCTTCATAGCCCACGTAACCCGGAGGCGCACCGATCAGGCGCGACACCGAAAACTTCTCCATGTACTCCGACATGTCCACCCGGATCAGGGCCGACGAATCGGCGAACAGGAACTTGGCCAGAGACCGCGCCAATTCGGTCTTCCCGACGCCGGTGGGGCCGGAGAAGATGAACGAGCCGATGGGCCGATCGGGATCCTTGAGACCGGCACGAGAGCGGCGGATGGCTCGAGATACCGCCTTGATGGCCTCGTCCTGCCCAACCACGGACTCGTGGAGCTCGTCCTCCATCCGCATCAGGCGCGCGGTCTCCGCTTCCTGCAGGCGGGTGACCGGGATGCCGGTCCATCGGGAAACGATGAAGGCGATGGCCTCCTCGTCGATCACCGGACGGCGGGTCTGACGTTCCTTCTCCCATTCCTCCTGCTTGAGCCGGATCTGATTCTGGAGATCCCGCTCCTGGTCTCGCAGAGAGGCAGCGCGCTCGAAATTCTGGTCGCGAACTGCGTCTTCCTTTTGAACGTTCACCTTTTCCAAGGCTGTCTTGAGCTCCGCCACTTCGGCGGGCGGCACCTGTGATGCCAGCCGGGCGCGAGCACCGGCCTCATCGATCACGTCGATGGCCTTGTCTGGCAGAAAACGGTCGGTGATGTACCGCTCCGACAGCTCCGCCGCCGCAGCCAGGGTGGGATCGGGAATGCTGATCCGGTGGTGGTCTTCGTACTTCTTGCGCAGTCCCTTCAGGATCTCGACCGTTTCCGGAACTGAAGGCGGCTCGACCACCACGGTCTGGAATCGACGCTCCAACGCGCCGTCCTTCTCGATGTATTTGCGGTACTCGTTGAGGGTCGAGGCCCCAACACACTGAAGCTCACCCCGAGCCAGAGCCGGTTTCAGCATGTTGGAAGCATCGATGGCTCCCTCCGCGGCGCCCGCACCCACCAGAGTGTGCAGCTCGTCGATGAACAGAATGATCTGCTTGTTCTGGGCGATCGCGTTCGTGACTGCCTGGAGACGCTCTTCGAATTGACCCCGGTACTTGGTGCCGGCAATGACCGCCGCCATGTCCAGCGAGAGAACCCGATGATCACGCAAAACGTCGGGGCACAGCCCGTTGGCAATCAGCAGTGCCAGCCCCTCGACGATTGCCGTCTTGCCCACGCCCGGCTCGCCGATCAGTACGGGATTGTTTTTCTTCCGGCGAGCCAGGATTTCCATGACTCGCTCGATCTCCTTGGCGCGGCCGATGGTCGGGTCCAGCTGACCTTCCGCTGCAAGCTGTGTTAGATCGCGGCAGAAGTGGTCCAGGGCGGGGGTTTTGGACTTCTTCTCCGACTTGGGCGCCGAGCTGGGCTGAGAGCTGCTGCCGCCGGCCGAGGCCTGCGGCATGTCGCTACCGAGGAGACGCAGGGTCTCCGCGCGCGACTGCTCCAGGTTTACCCCGGCGTCGGTCAGCACCTGCGCCGCGATACCCTTCTCTTCTCTCAGCAGGCCGAGCAGGAGATGCTCGGTGCCGACGTACGAGTGATTGAGCTCCCGCGCCTCAGTCATGGCCAGCTCGAGCACTTTCTTGGCTCGCGAGGTGTAGGGAAGATCCGGGCCAGCCGCCGCGGCGGCTTTGCCCTTCTTTACCGTTTCCTCGATTTTTTGCTGAATGTCTTCCAGATCTACGTTCAGGTTGGTGAGGACTGCCGCCGCCACCCCTTCGCCCTCACGGATGAGGCCGAGGAGGATGTGCTCCGTCCCCACGTATTCGTGATGCAGGCGCGCCGCCTCTTCACGGGCCATCTGCAGGACTTTGCGGACACGATCAGTGAAGTTGTAACCGTTCATTGCGGTATCCTGTGTAGCTTCGAAGATATCCGTCGCGGCTTATCCACGGCGTCCCACTTCGGATTCCAACACTTTGCGCACGAACTGTGCCCGCCGAACTGGCAGGTCGGGGTCGGCTGGCGCAATCCCTTCCGACGCGGCCAGGTGAGCCGGTTGGGTATAGACCAGCAGCTTGTTCAGCGTATACATGCCGACATCAGGGATCAGATCAACCCCGACGCCGAGGCGCACACCACTCAATAGGTTCATGGCCTCTTCAAACGACAATGCGCGAGCGTATCGAAGCAAGCCGTACGCACGCCACACCTTGTCCTCGATGATAGCCGGTGCGTCGCGCAGCAACACTTGACGCGCCTGTTCTTCATAGTCCATGACCTGCCGGACCATTTTGCCGAGGTGATCGAGCAGCTCGAATTCGGAACTGCCTAGGGTCGTCTGGTTGGACAGCTGGAAGAAGTTGCCGACGACCTCACTTCCCTCGCCATAAAGGCCCCGGAAGGTCAGTCCCACCTGCGCCAGTCCCTGCAACACCTTGGAGATTTCCTTGGTGAGCACCAGGCCGGGAAGGTGGATGAGAACCGAGGCCCTGAGCCCAGTACCGACGTTGGTGGGACAGGAAGTAAGGTAACCAAATTCGGAATGAAATGCGAAAGCAAGTCGTTGTCCCAATTCGGCGTCCAGCCGGTCCACCTCGGCATATGCCGCATCGAGAGCGAAGCCGGAATGCAGCCCCTGAAGCCGGAGGTGATCCTCCTCGTTGAGCATCACCCCGAGCCGGTCCTGCACCAGCAGCGAGGCTCCGGAGCGAACTCTCCCGTCGGCGTCGAGACCAGCAAGCTCCTTGCTCACCAGGTGCCGCTCATGCAGGAGCTGCCGGTCATTCCGGTCCAGGCGGTCGAGGCGGAACTTGATGGCCCGGCGGAGCAGCACGGTATCGCAGGCGGCGGCCTCTACCGTCTGCAGAATGTCCTCCCGCTCGGACTCCGAGTTCCGCCCCTGATAGACCCGGCCGGCCAGGTTCCTGGCCAGTCGAATACGGGTCGAGAGAACCAGGTGGCTGGAGGGCCCGCTGGCGTCGAGCCAACCGACCCCTCCGTCGGTGAGCAGGCTGAGGTCGATCATTCCATAACCCGCAGACGATCGCGCAGCTCAGCGGCCAGCTCGAAGTTTTCGGTCTCCACCGCCAGGCGGAGCTGCTCCCGAAGGTCGGTGGCCCTGGGGCGGTCCGGAGGCGCGAAACTGCCGCTGCCCTCTGCGTACCGCTCGCCCAGGTGGTGGGTCGAGCCGTGCAGCCGCCGCAGCAGGTCGCGAAGCGGAACCTCGAATGACCGGTAACATTCGGAGCAGCCCAGGCGCCCGCTCTCCCGGAAATCCTGGAGAGATCCGCCGCACCGGGGGCAGTTGTCGCCGGTCCGGGGCACCGGCGTCTGCTCCGGCAACTCCTGACCCATCGCGGCGAGGAACGTTCCCAGCGGTGTTTTGGGAGAGGCTCCCGGGCTTTCCACACCCTTCTCCGCCGCGCATCGCTCGCAGAGATGCAGAGTGGTAACCTGCTCGTTGACGATTTGGGTCAGGTGGATGACAGCCTCTCGTTCGCGGCACTGCTCGCAAGACATCAGGGCATCGCCTCCACACCCGAGAGCGGCACGAGGCGTCCATCCTCGAGGGACAACACCCGGTCGGCTCGACCTGCCAGGGATCGGTTGTGGGTAACGACCACGAGTGCAGTCTCGAACTCACGCGATAAATGCGCAAACAGCTGATGGAGTCGCTCGCTATTGGCGCTATCGAGATTGCCGGAGGGTTCATCGGCCAGGACCACGAGCGGATCGGCAGCGAGCGCCCGAGCGACGGCTGCGCGCTGCTGCTCGCCGCCGGACAACTGGGAAGGCCGGTGCGACATCCGCCCTGCCAGGCCCACGTCGGCGAGCAGCTCCTCGGCTCGCGAACGGGCCCGGGCTTCGGCCTCACCCGCGATGAGGAGAGGCATCATCACGTTTTCCAGCGCAGTGAACTCGCGAAGCAGGTGATGGAACTGAAAGACGAACCCCAACTTTCGATTACGGATTGCGGCCAGGCTTTCGGGGCTTTCGTCGGCGTATGATTGGCCACCCAGCCGCACGGCACCGCTAGACGGGCTGTCGAGAGCCCCCAGCAGGTGCAGTAGCGTGCTTTTTCCCGAGCCGCTTGCGCCTACGATTGCCACGAACTCACCCCGGCTTACCCTGAGGTCGACACCCGACAACACCTCGATCGGGTTGCCATCGCCGCCGCGATACACCTTGCGGAGTCCCTGGGCCTCCAGGATGTCGGTCATTCGTGGCGGATAGCCTCGACCGGCGTCAGCGCGGCAGCCGATCTCGAGGGATATAGGGTTGCCGCAATTGCGATGGCCAGGCTAGTCAATACCACCACGGCTACATCCTGCCACTCGATGTGGACCGGCAGATGATCGATGAAGTATACCGCAGGATTGATCCTGACCCACCCGGAGTTGTCCACCACGTATGCCACCGTCAAGCCCAGGATCAGACCGAGCAGGGTACCCACAACGCCGATCACCGCCCCCTGCACCAGGAACACCCGCGCGACTGCCGCCGAGGTAAGTCCCATGGCCCGCAAAATTCCGATCTCACGGGTCTTGTCGGTAACCACCATGGTTAGGGTCCCGACGATATTGAAAGCGGCCACGACCATGATGAAAAAGATAACCAGACCCATGGCAAGCTTCTCCAGTTGCAGCGCGCTGAAGAGGCTGGAATTCTGGGTCTGCCAGTCGAGCGCCCGATAGGGATAGCCGAGCCGCTGTTCCAGCGCGTCGCCGATGGCCGGCGCCTTGTCGGGATCATCCACCCGTACGGCGATTCCGGAGACCGCATCTCCCAAACCGGTGAAGCGTTGAGCCATCTCGCGCGACATGACGACGAACTGGTTATCGTACTGAAACATTCCGGTGTCAAAAAGCCCGGTTACCTCGAACTTCCAGAACCGCGGTACCGCCACACCGAGCGCGGGGTTGATTTTCGCCTGGGTGACCGGTACCAGCGTTACGATATCTCCAGGATAGACGGAGAGCCGGGAAGCAAGCCGGGAGCCGAGGAGGGCGCCGCCATCCACGCCGGGCTTCGTGGCCTTGAACGACAGGTCGCCCTTGGTGACCGCCTGGGGCAGCGAAGTCACGGACATAGTGCCGGTGTCGGGATCGAAGCCGACCAGGTTGACGCCTTCGCCATAGTCCTGGCCCGCGGTGATCCCGGCCTGGCTGATCACTTCAGGGCTTGCGGCCACGACCCCGGGTTGCTTTCGGACCTCGGCGACAACGCTGCGCCAGTCGTCGAGACGGAGACCGGATCCGAAGGTTAGGATGCGGAGGTGCGGATTGGCCACCAGAATCCGCTCGCGCAGATCGTTCCTGAGCCCGTTCATGACGCCGAGCACCACTATCAATGCCGTCACTCCGACGGCGACGCCACCCGTTGAAATAATGGTGTTGAGCGATGCTGTCCGGGCCGTGCGACGGCTTCGGAGATACCGGCGTGCAATCCGCCACTCGAGCCGAGCGCCCGCTCGTATTCTGAGCCGCTCCTCGGGGGAAGGCCACCAATGCTTCGGATGTAACCTGGCGAGCCTGCCCGTGCCCCTGCGCTGCTGCCCCTTTGCGCGTCCCGGGTCGGGCCCCGCTGCGCCGCTGTCCGGCTCTGGCCCGGTCAAGATTCCTCCGGACGCATGGCGGGAAACAAGATCACGTCACGGATCGAAGCGCGATCCGCGATGAGCATCATCAACCGGTCAACGCCAAGGCCCAGCCCGCCGGCCGGCGGCATGCCGTACTCCAGTGCCCGGATGTAGTCGGCATCGTAGCTGTGCGCCTCCGCATTACCTCCCGCCCGCTGGCCGGCCTGGTCTTCGAAGCGGCGACGCTGGTCGTCCGGGTCATTGAGCTCACTGAAGGCGTTGATCAGCTCCCGGCCGGCCACGAAGAATTCGAAGCGCTCGGTCAGGGTCGGATCGAGCCGATGCTCTTTGGCCAGGGGCGATAGCGCCTTGGGGTAGTCGACTACAAAGGTCGGCTGTATCAGGTGGGGCTCCAGGAAGGTCTTGAAAACCTCATCCTGCAGCCGTCCCCCGGCCAGGCCGGCAACCGCATCAGGATCCGCGTTGGCCCGGAGGAGCGCGGCCCGCATGTCGGCTTCGCCCTGGGTACGGAGATCCAGCCCGGTGCGGTCTCGAATTCCTTCGATAAAGGGCACCCGAGTAAAGGGTGGGGTGAAGTCCAAGGTCTCGCCGTCGCGCTCCAGCACAACGGTGCCGAGGCAGTGCTCCACCACCCCGCTGATCAGGTCTTCGCTGAGACTCATCATGTCGTTGTAGTCGGCATACGCCTGGTAGAGCTCGAGCATGGTGAATTCCGGATTGTGGGTTCGGTCCATGCCCTCGTTGCGGAAATCGTGGCCGATCTCGTAAACCCGCTCGAGCCCCCCTACCAGCAGCCGCTTGAGGTACAGCTCATCGGCGATTCGGAGGTAGAGCCGCATGTCGAGGGCGTTGTGGTAGGTAACGAAAGGCTGAGCCGCGGCGCCGCCATAGAGTGGCTGGAGAACAGGTGTCTCAACCTCCAGGAACCCGCGGGCATCGAGAAAGCGCCGGATGAATGCGGTGGCCCTGGCGCGCAGCAGGAAGACATGACGTACATCGGGGTGCACCGCCAGGTCCGCATAGCGCTGGCGATACCGCAGCTCCGGATCGGTAAGGCCACTGAAAGTGACGGTTCCTTCCGGCCCGGTTTGCGTCTTTCCGCGCGGGAGGGGCCGAAGTGATTTGGCCAGCATCGTAAGAGCGTCGGCCTTAACCGTTACCTCCCCTTTCTTGGTACGAAAGAGGGTACCCTCCACGCCGATGTGGTCGTCCAGATCCAACAGTTCCACGAGGTCGTAGGTCTGACCTAGCGCATCCCGGCGAAAGTAAACTTGGACGCGGCCGGTGGTGTCTTCCAAGTGACCGAAAGTCGTCTTCCCGTGCGACGATAAGTGGTCCAACCGACCGGCGACCCGGACGCGAGGACCGTTGTCGCCCATTTCGTCCTGATAGCTCGCCAGCGCCTCGGATGCGGTGTGGCTGCGCTCGTATCGATAGGCGAAGGGTTGCACGCCAAGCGCCTCCAGCGCCGCCCGCTTCTCCCGGCGGGCGACCTCCACATACGACCGTTCTTCGACGGTGCTCACGGGAGGCTCACGCCGCCTTGCCTCCGAACCGCTTCAAGTACGCCTGGATAAACGTATCCAGATCTCCATCCATCACCCGCTGAACGTCACCGATCTTCACCTCGGTTCGATGATCGTTGACCATGGTGTAGGGTTGAAACACGTACGAGCGGATCTGGTTACCCCACGAGTTGTCGGTCTTGGTGGCCTCGACTACCGCCCGCGCCGCCTCCTGCTCTTCCAGCTTCTTCTGATAGATGGCCGCTCGCAGCATTTTCATCGCCGTTGCACGGTTCTTGGTCTGGCTGCGCTCCTGCTGGCAGGACACCACGGTGTTGGTGGGCACGTGGGTGAGCCGGACTGCCGAGGAGGTTTTGTTAACGTGCTGGCCGCCCGCGCCTGAAGCACGGAAAACGTCCATCCTTATGTCTTCCTCTCGTAGATCTACTTCTATGCTATCATCGATGTCCGGGTAGACGAACACGGATGCGAACGACGTGTGGCGGCGTGACTGCGAGTCGTAGGGGGAGATGCGCACCAGGCGGTGGACCCCTTTTTCGGCTTTGAGGTAGCCGTATGCGTATTCGCCCTTGATCTCGATGGAAACCGACTTGATGCCGGCTTCCTCGCCGGGCAACAGGTCGAGAACAGCCACCTCGAACCCGCGGCGTTCGGCCCAGCGCACGTACATCCGCATCAGCATCTCGGCCCAGTCCTGTGACTCGGTGCCGCCAGCACCCGGGTGGATGGTGAGCAACGCGTCGCGGGAATCGTCAGGACCCTGCAGCATGGCCTGAAGCTCGAACGCCTCGGCGGCACTTTCCAGCTCGCCTGCTTCCTTTGCAATATCGGCCAGCATGGATTGGTCCGGCTCCGCCACCAGCAGCTCGGCCATTTCGAGCGCACCGTTCAAGCGGCTATTCAGGGTGTCGTAGGGAATGAGCCAGTTCCTCAGGCTCTTGATCTGCTGGACCGATGTGCGCGCCGTGTCGGGATCGACCCAGAAGCCCGGTAACGCCTGCAGGTCTTCCAGAGCCTTCAGGCGCGCGGCCTTACCAGACAAGTCAAAGAAAATCTCGGAGTTCAACCACGCGGCGCTGCAGGTCCGTGAGACGGTCCACGAGATCCGACATGGGGACTACTCCATGCATAGGGATAGGGAAACCTAATGGCAGTGAGAGGTCAGAGGTAACAAGTGAGAAGTAAAAGGGCTACCCCTCTCACCTCTCACTCTTCACCTCTCATTTCAGCTCAGAAAATCTGGCGCCCCCCGGCAAGGATCTCATTCAATGCCTCGCGGAAATACGCCGTTGACTCGGCTACCTCTCGTCCCACCTGGTCGGCGTACTCCTCCCAGCTCTTCTTGATTTCATCCTCGAAGAGCTGTTTGAGATTGCCGTCGCGGAGGCCGTCCTGCCGCTTGCCCGGGTGGTAGACCACCATGTCCGAGATGAGCGCTCGGGCGAGTCGCCTTGCCTTAAGGGACGGATCCTGTGACAGGAACGGATTGGCGGGACGCCCTGCCGGTGCCGCAGCGGGCGGCGCTGCGGGCTTGGACGGAGCGGGGACGGATGGGGGTGAGGCCGTCGGCGCCACCGGCTTAGGGGGAGCAGCCGGAGTTGAGGGTGCGGAGACGGGAGCAGCCGGAGCAGCGGGTGCGGAGAACGGCGCAGCACCGCCCCCGGCTGGAGCACCGGCCGCAGGCCGGGAGAAGGGGTTGGCGGGCCGCTGGGGCGCGGCGGGACGTGACGGTGTACCGGCCGGGCTGACTGGAACCGGTGCCGGAGGGAGCGATGGCGGCGCGGGCGGGGGTTCTGCGGCTCGTGCGGGCTCGCTGGGCGCCGGCTCAGAGCGGGCAGGCTGGGCCATCTGCTCGGACGCAGGCAGCTCTCGCCTCGATGGCTCGGCTCGAGGGGGTGCCGCCGGAACCGGGTCTGGCCGCTCCGGTGGTGAGGGCGGCGCGGCCTGCTCCTCCCGGCGAACCGGGAACACTGCGTTGCAAACCGCGCAACGAGCTCGAACGCCAGCCTCCGGGACCTTGGCTGGATCGACTCGGTAGATAGTTGCGCAGTTGGGGCAGGTAACGTTCATCTGATGCTCCTCATTCGGACGGGCTCACCGCTCCCTGGAGGTTGGACCCGACCGCTCTTCTCCGGTAACTCCCTGCCGGCGGTCTACTACAAACACGGACCCCGGCAGCGTCTTCGCGTAGCTCTTCATTTCGGTGGCAAGCTCGCTCACTTGTGCGGGATGCGCAAATCGACGGTGGCGGTTAGTGACGATGCCGATCGACAACGTCATCAGAGGCACACGGTGAAGCTGTCCCCGCCGGTCTTTTCCGAAGAAGTAGCCGGCGCGGCGGTCCTGGTCGTTGTACTGCAGGGGAATTAGCGAATCGAATACCTCGAGAATCTCGCTGCAAACCGGGCTGATCTCGGTGGCCGGAATGATGAAGATGAAATCGTCGCCCCCGATGTGCCCTACGAACCCGCGCGAGCCCAGCAACCCTTTGACCACATCATGCAGGATTCGGGATAAAATGTAGATGACCCGGTCGCCATCGTAATAGCTGTAGCGGTCGTTGAACTCCTTGAAGTGATCGAGGTCGGCGTAGCAGACCGCGAACTCCTGGTTTGACTCAAGGCGACGCCGGATTTCCCGCTCGATTTCCGTGGTGCCCGGAAGCCGGGTGGAGGGGTGGACCGAAACGTCCCGTTCGGTCCGCACCAGCATGGCATCCATTCGCGATCGCTGTTCAGCAGGCGAGAAGAGCCCGGTCAAAACCTCGTCGGCCCCCGCGGTGAACCAAGCCTGGACCTGCTCGGGATGATGAGTTCCTGCCAGAGTGGTTATCGGCACGATCGCGGTGAAAGCATCGCTCTTGAGACGGCTTACCAGCCCCATGCCGACGGTTCCGGAGGTATCACCATCCACGAACAACAGGCAGGGATGACCCCGCAAAACGATGGACTCGACTTCGTCCTGCTGATTGAAAACCAGGAGGGGAAACGCATGTGCCGCGGCCCACTGGCGAACCAGTGCCGGCACCGGACAGCCATCCGGCGAAAAGAAGAGAATCGTCGGACGAGTCCGCACCTATTGCCTCATGTAAGAAGTTATGTGCCGCTAACTTAGGACCCTCACCCCCACAAGTCAAACCGATTGCGCCTGACCCGGGGCCGAGGTGCGGAGTCACGGCCCCGGGGGCAAACGACCGGCGTCTTCGAGGCCCATCCGGGGGATTGAAGGAGCAGCGCGCACTAGGGAAGCGGCGCCGCCTCGTCGATCAACATTATGGGAATCCCGTCCTCGACCGGATAGACGAGACGGCAGGCGTGGCAGACCAGGGACTCGGGGGAGAGTCGATATTCCAGGTCACCCTTGCACTTGGGACAAACCAGAATCTGGAGCAGTTCGGGGGCCAGGGTCATGCAGACTCCTTATCGCGAGGTAGGCTCGATGCGGTGCTCGACATGCGCTGCCGACACCGCCACTGGCGGGGGGAACCCGAAGCGAGTCAGGGCCCCCGAGCTCTTGCGCCAGTTGGGCAACGCCTTGACCCAGGAGTCGAGGTAGACCGGCGCGCCGATGAGGTCCTCGAGGCGGCGGCGGGCGTGAGCGCCAAGTGCCTTTATGGTCTGACCGGCGCGCCCGATGACGATTGCCTTCTGCGACTCTCGCTCGACAAAGAGCGTGACTCGAATGTAAATGGGGCGCTCGGCTTCGCGAAACTCCTCCACTTCCGCGGTGAAGGAATAGGGGAGCTCGTCTTCCAGCAGCTCAAACGCGGCCTCGCGAAGGTACTCGACGACGAAAAAACGGAGCGGCTGGGTGCCGATATCCTCGGGGTCGAATTCGAATTCGCGCTCAGGAAGGAGGGGTCGCAAGCGCTGAAGCAAGCGGTCAAGGCCCGTTTCGCCGACAGCCGCCACCACCGCTGCTTCGCGCTCCAGGGCAGCGCGATGGGAGGCGGTCAGGAGATCGCCTTTGGTATAGACCGTGAGCGTCGGCACACCCAGCGGGTCGGCGAGGCCAGCCAGCCGCTCGAACGGCGGTGCCGGCGCCTCGGTGGCGGGGTGCAGATGGAGCACCAGATCCATACGGGCTGCGGTTTCGAGGGCGAGATCCCTCATCCTGCTCTGGAGCAGGTAGCCGGGATCGAGCAGCCCAGGAAGGTCGTGAAAGATGTACTGGGTATCGCCGTCGGTTCGGATCCCGGTCACAGCCAGCCGAGTGGCCTGTGGCTTGGGGCTGACGATGGCGAGATGCTGGCCAACCAGCGCGTTTAGAAGGGTGGACTTTCCCACGTTGGGTGCGCCGGCGAGGGCGATGTGGCCTGTGCGCGTGGGCATGGGTGGAAGGTGGAGAGTCTAGGGTCTAGCGTCTAGGGTCTTTGACTCTGAATCGAGATCTTCATCAGCGTGGACTCTAGACTCTCGACTCTAGACAAAAGCCCCACCGAGATGAGCTCGGTGGGGCTTTTAGAGAGAAGCTGGCGACGGCCTACTCTCCCACAACCTCGCGATTGCAGTACCATCGGCGCTGCAGGGCTTAACTGCCGTGTTCGGAATGGGAACGGGTGTGGCCCCTGCGCGCTAGTCGCCAGCCGTTTTTTCAGGTCTAGGGTCTAGGGTTCGAGAGTCAAATAGACCCTAGACCCTGGACTCTAGACCAACAACTGAGCAATGGATGGTTGTAAATGTGAAGATGGAAGAGATCAAACTTCACGGGCGATTAGTACCGCTCGACTAAAGCGCTTGCGCGCCGTACATCTGCGGCCTATCA
>Ga0136617_10004424_pt1 | contig 12569 bp, 16 predicted proteins | sample AntDrymUQ3222106_2_FD_129672 | JGI IMG/M metagenome (GOLD analysis project Ga0136617, IMG submission 129672) | Polar desert sand microbial communities from Dry Valleys, Antarctica - metaG UQ322 (21.06) | ecosystem: Environmental > Terrestrial > Soil > Desert | place: Antarctica: Dry Valley...
GAAGCCGGCGACCTTCGCGCTACCCCGCTCCCCGATGCGAAAGTCGGCTTTTGCGGACGCCGCTTCTTCGATGGAGACTACCGGCACGACGCGGACGCCCTTCGAGATCAGGACCGCGATGGTGGTGCTGGCTCGGAAGGCGTCCACGACGACGATCGTGGATCCGGATCGGGCGACGCCCCGCGCCCCGGAAGCTCCGCCAGCGTAGGCTGCGGTAGTGGTACTTCTCGTCATCCGGCAGATTATATGGGGCGTCTTTGATGGTGGCTGCCGCGTCGCCCGCGAATGGTTCCAGGTGGCTGAACGAACTTTGCCGTGGGACGGAGATCCGCTGCGCGGCTATTTCCCATCCTGGCCCAGCCCGGCCTCGCGGGCGCGGACTATGGCCTGGGAGCGGTCGGCGACCTGGAGCTTGAGGAAGATGTTGGAGACGTGGTTTCGGACGGTCTTGGCGCTGAGGAAGAGCCGGCGAGCGATCTCCTGGTTGCTCATGCCGTGGGCGATCAGGTCCAGTATCTCCGCCTCCCTGGCAGTGAGGTCCGGGAACGCCTCGGAGGGATGCACGGCCCTGGGAGCGGAGAAGAAGCCCATGATCCTGTCGGCCACCTCCGGCCCGAAGTGGGCCTCCCCTCGGACGACCGCGCCCACCACCTCGAGCACCTCCTCGCCGTCGGCGCCCTTGAGGACATAGCCTCGCGCCCCGGCCCGCATCGCGGCGAACACCGAGTCGTCGTCTCCCAGCATGGTCACCACGACGACCGCCACACCGGGGCTGGCTCCGGCTATCCTGCGCGTGGCTTCTATCCCGTTCATGCCAGGCATCTGGAGGTCCATGAGCGCGACGTCGGGACGAAGTTCTTCTGCCATCCGCACGGCCTCTTCACCGCTGGCTGCTTCGCCGACGACTTCGTATCCGGGTGCGGAGATGAACATGGCACGCATTCCATACCGGAAGAGGGCGTGGTCGTCTACTATCAGTATGCGAACGTTTGAGAGCTCAGACATCAGCCTCCGTATCTGGCAGCGGCAGACGAGCCAACACGCTCGTGCCTCCGGTGGAGACCGGCCCGATGGTCAGCGTACCGCCCAGTTCCTCGGCACGTTCACGCATCGAAGAGAGGCCCACCCCGGCGCACCGGTCCTCGGTAATACCCACACCATCGTCCTCTACTTCCAGGCACAGGGCGTTGGCATGCTCGTCTGGTGAGAGCTGGACCACGCAGTTGCACGCTCCGGCATGTCGAGATACGTTGGTGATGGCTTCCTGGGCGATGCGGTAGCAGGCCACCTCCACGGCGGCGGGCAGCGGGGGCAGGCTATCACCCTTCGGCGCCTCCACTGAGAAGACCGTCCCGTTTGCGTAGTTCGCTCCCCCGGTTGGGCCGCAGTCGAGGGCGCCGTGTCTGGCGGCTTGATGTTGGATGGCGGCCACCAGCCCGAGGTCGTCAAGCGCCGGAGGACGCAGCCCGTGGACCAGGCGCCTTATGTCGGTCATGGCGTCCTGAGTCTGGGACTTGAGCTCCGAGAGCAGCGCGCCAGCGGTCTCCGGGTCCTGCGCCAGCGAGCTACGGGCGGCGTCGAGCCCGAGGGTCAGGCCGCCGAGCGTGGGGCCGAGTCCGTCGTGCAGATCGCGACGGAGCCTGCGGCGCTCCTCCTCACGCGCCGTCACCAGACGCTCGCGCGAACGCTGGAGGTCTGCTGTGAGGCGCGCGGCGTGGGCGGCGACGCCAGCCTGTCGCGCAAGGTCTTCCAGGAGTTTACGATCCGCGGGCGAGAACTCCTCCCCAGGGGAGCGGGGAGATACGATCAGACGTCCCACCTCCTCCGAGTGGTGCGAGAGCGGCAGGATTACCGGATCGCCATCCGCAGTCCCAAACTCGGCCGCTGTCACGAAGCGGCCGTCTCGTTTGAGGGCTATGGCGGAGTATGGCAACTTCAACGCCTGGGCCACCGTCTCCACGACGGTTTCCAGGGCCACCTCGGGGACGAGCGCGGTCTCCAGGCGCTCTCCGAGGCGCGAGAGGACAGCGTAAGGGTCGTCGCGCTCGCCGTACATCAGGCGGTTGACGGAGCGTTGCAGGCGATTGCGGACGGGCGTGAAGAGAACCGCGATCACCCCGGTAGTCAGAACCGGGACCAGCATGCCGCTTGTCCCCGCGCTCGTCTGGAGCAACGTACTCAAGACACCGACCACGAGCGCGTATGATCCGACGACCATCGCGGTCAGGGTCCCGTAGACCAGCGTCCGGTTGACGATCAAGTCCATGTCCCAGAGATGGTGGCGCAGGACGGCGATGCCGGCGGTCACCGGGAGCATCAGGAACCCGAAGACGCCCGCGAACCAGGCGATGCCGTTTATCGTGCCATCCTGGGTCCAGAACGCCACGAGGAACCCGGCCGGCGAAACAACCGCGGCGGTCGCGAACCATTGGATCTGTCGCCGCACCTCTCCGCGAGCCCGCTTCAGGCGCAGCATCAAGGAAACCACGGAGACTGCGCAAGACCCGATGCCAAGCCATCCCCCGGCGGCGGCGCACGTCTCCCACACCCGGTAAACCGGCACACCACCGATGCTCCAGACGCCGAGCGGGTTGTCTAGGCCGGGCTGCATGTACAGCGGTCCCGGCCTCAGCCCGTCGCCCATTGCCAGAAGCACGCCCCCGGCAATGGCGGCCCAGATCACCGACCGCCACCACCGGGACAACAGCCGTCCATCCGGGAACAGGAGGAACAGGAGAGCCCCGACCGGCATTATCACGGGGAAGGCTATCCACTGGGAGAGCCAGGCCATGGTCTCGACACCCTGCAACTCTCCGGGGTAGGTAAACAGCGCGTAGGTCGCGTACGAGTCGGCGAAGATCTGGCCAGACAACGACAGGCTCGCGAGGCAGAAGAGCCAGCCGATGGGGTTCTCGGGACGGCGCGCCGCCACGAAAGCGCCGACGGTCGGGAACGCCAGTTGCAGCGCGTTGTAGATGGCGCCGAGGTACAGAGACTCCTCTCGCCGGAAATAGGGATCGGTGAGGAAGGAAAGCAGGTAGCCCGAGAGGAGCAGTGCCACGCATAGCGCCCCCACCGACCACGCGAGCCGAGCGGCGCCGCGAGCGCCGAGCCCGAACAAGATTCGCGGCGCCGCGCGTTCCGTCCCCCGGCTCCCCGGTGGTTCTTGCGCGATGGGATGTGTCGTCATGGCCGGTCCCGGCTCCTCAGCGCATTCCTTGCAACATGAGTAATGATCTCACCTGGAGCGACCGGGCGCACCCCCGGTGACCGCTGGCGCGGTCGCCGGGCCGCGTCTCTCCCGCCGGACCAGAGGATGTAGCCCACCGCCATCCAGGCGACCGCGAACGGTATCCCGATCAGAACGCGGGCGTTCTCCTGGTTGAACCCGAACATCGCGATCGTGCTCGCGACGAGCAGCGCCGACACCCAACGCGGCAGGACCCCGGCCCGCAGAACGGATATTCCCACGAGCGAGAAACCGGCGAGCAGGGCAAGGGCACCCGAAATGACGAAGAAAGGCATGAGCGAGAAGTCATTGCCAAAGAAGACGGTTTGCGCCACGATGGCGATTATGAGCATCACAGCCCCGGAGGAGACCGAGATCACGCCCGCCCATCCCAGAGCGCCGAAGCGTCCGGTTCGCCTAGCGAGGAGCGCAAGCCCCATCATGCCAGTCAGGATGAGCGGCAGGGCGAGCAGGAAGAAGACCTCGAAGACGCCGGTCTCTCGCATCGGACGGATCGCGCACTCCGCGTCCCCGATGCAACCTCGGGGCATGGAGGCTGCGCCAACAGTATGCACCGTCAGCAGCACGCCGCCAAGCATAGCCGCTATACCGCTCGACCAGATAAAGTTCGGTGACGTTCGCACGACTTCTCCTTCCTCTTTTCGCCCTCTTTCCGAAGACTCATGGCGTGCCCTGTGTTGTCTCGTCGGCTTTCCCAGTGTCGGCTGCTGCGAGCTCCCCTCGGCAAGACCACAGCGCATACCCCAGTACAGCCCAGGCTAGAGCGAACGGCACCGGGTACATGAAGAAGGCCCAGTTTTGCAGGATCCACCACCACCCGATCAGCCCGAACAAGATGCTGACCAGGATGGCAAGCGGATAGGAAACGCCGAGCAGAAAGGCTCCTATGAAGGGTGGCATTCGCGCCCGCAGGGTGGCGACGCTGAGGAACGCCGAGCCGACTATGAGCACCAACAGACCCAGGAAGCCCGTCGTGTAGGATATTGCCCTGCCGGACCAAGGTATCGCGTAGGGTTGATCGGTGAACAGCCAGAACTCTCCCACGGCGCCAATGAACACGAGGGCGAACCCGGCGAAGGTCAAGCCGAAGCCCAACCTTCCCGGCCAACCGTAGCGTCTCCCCCGCGAAGCTTGGAGCCCCACCGATCCCGCCATCAGGAGGGGCAACGAGAGCGCGAGCAGCCTGTTGTAGAATTCGTAGTTCTCGTACGAGTAGGATCCAGGCTCTCCCCACTGAACAAACATCAGCTTTACCGAACACAGCGCCCACACCACGCTGCCGAGCATGGCAGCCATACCGCTCAGGCGGATCACGACTCCACTTCCTGGAGTACGAGGACTTCATCTTGCGCCGTCTCGCGCCTATCCGAGAAAAGCACGTAGCCCATCAGCAGCCAGCCGAGGGCGAACAGGGTCCTGAAGAGCATGAAACCGAAGGTCAAGCTGCCGTCGTCGCTTCCGGTGGCCGTGATCCAGGTGAGCCCGATCAGGGCCGTGATAAGCGGCAGGAACCTCCAGTAGCCTGGCAGGATCTCCCGCCGAAGCGTGGCGATGCCAAACAGGAAAGGTCCCACTATCTTAGCGAGTACGCCGAGGATGACTAGCAAGAACAGGTCCACCCCGGTCGCCCGCCACACGAATTCCGAGAACAGATGCCCGACCGCCACTAGCGCGACGCCCACAAAGGACAATCCGAGTCCGGTCTTCCCCAGCTTCCCGGAGACCGGCGCGTAGCGGACGTAGAGCGCCGCAAGGCCCACGAGCCACGCCGCGAAGCCCACTACCATGAAGTAGACGAGGAGCGAGTCATCGCGGTCCACATAGCCTCTCGCTTTGGTCAGAGAAAATATGAGCGCGCCCAGCATCAACGCCAGACCGCCAAGACGTGTCCATTTCGGCAACGACATGAGTAACCTCCTTCTTCGGACACTCGGGAGTGTGTTATGCGCGAGGGCCGCCCGGCTCTGGGGCTCAGGGAGCTGCGGTGCGCGGCCTTCGGATGAAGCCGCCCAGCAACATCGCGCTCCCAACCAGCGACGCCACCGCCGTGAGCAGGATGATCGCCTCCTCCCGGACGTAATCCGGTCCCAAGCTGCCGACAACAGCCTGCGCGACGGTCAGGAGCCCCACGACGACGCCCTGGAGGGGCATGAACGAGGCGACGAACAAAACCGGAGACAGCACTATGCCGGCGATGCGTGTTCCAAGTTCACCGTTCATCGTCACCCGACCGTCGGTCGCGACGACGGCAAGCTTCGAGAACCAGGCGACGCCCCGAGGATGAGGGCCGTTCCCGCAACGGCGATCCAGGTTCGGACCCACTTCGGAACCAGCATGAAAGACTCTCCTTTGCGCCGATGTTGCCGGGACGGTTTGTTCGCCGCCCCGGCAGAATCCTTACTTCGCCTGGATGACGCCGCAGGCTATGCGGGCGCCGCTGTTGCCTGTCGGATCGGTCACCTGATCGTCTTCGGCGGCATGGATGACGAGCGCCGAGCCGTCGTCGTCGAACAGTGAGTTCTTCGGGCCTTCAGGCAGGCTGATGCGATCGTTGCTCGCATGCAGGATGCCGATGCCGTTCTCGCGCACCTCCAGGTTCGGCAGGTCGCCGCCGTGCGCGCCCTCGGGGTTGTGGAGCCCATGCTGCTTCATCTCGGGGTTGAAGTGTCCTCCGGCGGTCGCGAAGGCCGCGAGATCGCACAGCCCGACGGCGTGGATGTGGATGCCGTGCCTGCCTGGCGTGAGGCCCTTCGTCCAGGCGAAGACCCTGACCTCATCCTTCCTCTGGGTCATCATCGCCACCCCAACAGCGTCTCCTTCGGCGTCCATGATCCGCGCGAAGGCGAACTTTGAACTCGATGGGTCCGCAATGGCCGACGGTGAGATCACTAGCAGCGCCACCATTCCCGCCGCCAGGACCATGATCACTATAGCGATCATCGCCAGTACCTTTCTCTTCGGGTTGTTCAGCAGTTCCATTCTCTCCTCCTTTTCTCGACGAAGTTAGCCTTATCACTGGACCCGCGCAGGTTGGACGGCGCAGCTTCCCGACACCCAGATGGCTATTCCGAGCAGGCTCCAACCTCCTCCCAACAACGCCCACACGACCACTCCAGCGACGTTCCAGGGAGGCAGGATGAGCGCCAGGATGCTCACGAAACCCAGAACGAGCGGAAGGGCGTTCGCGCGCCCCAGCGCCCCGGACTCGATGATCGAACCTCCGAGGATCAGCAGGCCGAGCGCCAGCGGCAGCAGCCCGAGCAAGATGCCCCACAGGACGTCTGAAACCATCCCGAGCGTCCACAAGCCGAAGGAGACGCTGATCGCCAGCAGGCCGAGGACGCCGAGGAAAAACCCGATCAACCCTCCCTGTCCCCTCTGCCCCGAACGTCTCCCACCGAGCGCGTAGAGCCCCGTCAGGCCGACCAGCAACAGCAGCGGCACGACGAAGAACATGTAGTCGGTGATGTCCCTGGCATAGACGGTCTCGTCGTTCATCTCGTAGAGTACTTTGGCGATCCACAGCGCCCCGCCCAAAATCGCCGCCAGCCCACTCCACCGGATGAGGCTCGATGTCCGCATGTCTGACTCCTTTCTGGTTCCCGTTTCCCGCCGATCCATTGATGGACACTCTACGGGGCACGGTGTCCCGGCGTCATGGGAGCAGAGTCCCGATCCAACCGGGAAGTTTGCGTCCCGGTTCGTCCCGGCCCCGCTCTGAGAGAAAGTCAACAGCGGCGGGCGATACAATGTAGTAATCATTCGTCATGGACTTTCGGCACGAGACATGGATCTGGGGTGGAAAATGAAATATCGCAATCTCGCTGGCACGGACATAAACGTCTCTGAGGTCGGCTTCGGGGTATGGACGATCTCGACAGGATGGTGGGGCGAAGTAGACGAAAAGAAGTCCGTGGAGCTTATGAGGAAGGCGTTCGACGCGGGCATCAACTACTTCGACACCGCCGACACGTACGGCTCAGGGCTCGGAGAGACACTCCTGGCCGATGCGTTCGGACACATGCGTGAGGAGGTCGTCATATCCACCAAGATCGGCTACGATTTCTACAATCATACCGCCCGCCGCGGCCAGCAAGAACGCCCGCAAGACTGGTCCGAAAAGTTCATCCGCTTCGCCCTCGAACAGAGCCTGAAGAGGCTCGGCACGGATTACGTGGACTTCCTCCAGCTCCACAACACCAAGATGGACGCTGTCGAGGACGGCGTGCTCTTTGATCTCATGGACGAGTTCAAAGCAGAAGGCAAGGTGCGGGCCTACGGCGTCGCTCTGGGACCGAAGATCGGGTGGCTGGATGAGGGAGTTCGGGCCATGCGCGAACGTAACATCGCGGGCGTGCAGATGATCTACAACCTCCTGGAGCAAGATCCGGGGCGCGGCCTCATAGAAGCCGCGAAGGAGACGGACACGAGCCTCATCGTCCGCGTCCCCCACTCTTCGGGGATGCTCGAAGGCAAGTACGACGAGAACACCACCTTCGGAGAGAACGACCATCGCCGCCACCGCCCGAAGGAGTGGCTCACGGGCGGTCTCAAGAAGGTCGAGCAACTCGGGTTCCTCACGGAGAGCGGCGAGCGCACCCTCGGCCAGGCCGCCCTGAAATTCTGTCTCGCATCTCCCGAGATCGTCTCCACCCTCCCGAACATCTACGGCGAGGAGCAGATCGAGGAGTTCTCCACGGCCCCTGATACCCCGGACCTGACGGACGGGGAACTCTCCCGCGTCGCGGAACTGCATGAGCGCAACTTCGGATTAGAGACATCAGGCTACAAGTCTCGGGCTTCAGCAAATACCTGATGCCCGTAGCCTGAAACCCGAAGCCTTTCGGAGGGCGTAGAATGGAGGGCCATGAGCCGTTCCACCAAGCTCATCCTGGATATCTTGCTGGGGGCGGTAGTCCCGATCCTGGTTCTCACGTACCTGACGGATACGCTCGGAGCCGTCCCCACGTACTTGCTCGCCGCCCTCATCCCGGTCGGCTGGGTCGCCGTAGACCTGTTCTTCGTTACCCGCCGCCTGAACTTCATCACTGGCTTCCTGGGGCTGAACGCTATGGTGCGCGGCCTCCTGGCGTTCTGGTTCGTGGACGGTCTGCTCTACGCCCTCAAGGACACGGTGGGCAGCGTGGTGGTGATCCTGGTTTTCGGAGGCTCGCTCCTCATCGGCCGTCCCGTCGTGCGCGCGTTCGCCGAACAGAGCCTGGACCCGCGCACGCCCGAGCAGGAGTCGGCGCTGGCAAAACTCTTCCGCGAACGGCCGGTCGCCCGCGCTTTATTCTGGGGAACCGCGCTCCTCGCCGCCGTCAACGCTGCCACCGGCGTCGCCAACTTCCTGCTCAACCTTCGCATAGTCACCGCCACATTTGGCACGGAAGCCTTCAATACCCAGGTGGCGCAGGTCAACGCCATAACCCGCATAGCCCTCGGAATCCCCGAGTTCGCCGCATGGGGCATAGCCCTGTTCCTGGTCTTCCGCGCCGTCTACGCCAGCCTGCCAGACGCCTCGGGCAAACACGACATCTGGGACCTCATCGAGCTACGCGAGGCCCGTTCCACGGCCAACCCGAAGCCCGAAACCTGAGACCCGAAACCTCTCGACCGAAGGGAGAGAAATGACCGAGACCCACACACGCGAGCAGCAGGCGCAGGAAGAGAACCTCCCGGCGCAATACGTCAACTACGTGTTCTTCAAGCTCGACCCGCTGTGGCGCCGTCTGCCGGAAGATGAACGGGAAGTCGGCAAAAAGGAGTTCCTCGAGGCGGCAGAGAAGTATTCTAGCGGAATGCTCCTGCGCTCGTTCTCCTTGATGGGCCTGCGTTAGGACGCGGATTTCATGCTCTGGAGGATCTGCCACGACCTCGACGCCTTCGAAGCCATGCAATCCGCCCTCATGAAGACAGGGCTTGGCAAGTACCTGAGCGTCACGTATTCGTACTTCGGCCTCGCCAGGCGTTCGATCTACGTTGGCGAACATACTCCCGACTTCGAGAACCGCCGATACATCGTCCCCGGCGAGGGCGACTACCTCTTCGTCTACCCGTTCGTGAAGACCCGCGCCTGGTACCGCCTCCCCATCGAAGAGCGTCAGCGCATGATGAACGAGCACATGCACATAGGTCGCAAGCACTACCCCGTGAAGAACAACACCGCCTACTGCTTCGGCATAGAGGACTACGAGTTCATCCTCTCATTCGAGGCCGAGTCCCCAGAGAAGTTCCAGGACCTGATGATGGAACTGCGCGAATCGGAGGCCAGCGCATACACAGAACTCGACACCCCCATCTTCACCTGCCGCCGCCGGGACCTGCCGGAGGTTCTCGAAACTTTAGGCTAATTAATGATTCCTTAACCCACAACCGTAGCGCGGGGACTCCGGGCTCCGGTATGATGCTCCTATCGCACCAGCCATGGCCGGAGGGCTTATCATTGGCCTTTCGGCTATTATGTTGCCTCGTGTTGTTGCGACGAGGCCGGATAGATGAGCAGGGTAAATGCCGAACAAGAAAAGCAAAAGACACTCGAAATACATCGGCCAGTTCGGCGAGGCTATGGTCTGCAACGTGCCGTCGCGTTCCGGCTTTGAGGTCATGCTCGTTGATCATGTAGGCATCGACGTTGTCGCTCGCCGCTCTGATATTGGACGCATTGGTATCTCAGTCAAGGCTCGCACACGGGATTCAAAAGCGAATGAACAAACTTCCGTCAACCTGTTCCGCTCAGAGGATGTCAGTTTGGTAGAAGTGTGCAAAGAGTTTGACTTGGATCCTTGGATCGCCGTCTACGTGGAAACCGAAAACGGTGCCGACCTTTACTTGACCAGCCTCGATAATTTCCATGAAAAATACGCTGGACGTGAAGGTTTGACCATTCTGGCTTGGAAGATGAAGGCGAAGCATCGTCAAGAGTACAGCTTAGATCCGCACGTAATGCACCTGAGAATCGAGTTTTCACAGAACAACTGGTTCACACAAGCCGACTAACGACAATCCCCGTCGCCTTCTGGACGCAGCCGCTCCACCCTGTATAATTAATCCCGACATGATTACTCGGATTAAAGAACGAGCTTCGGCGGGCACGCGCAACGTGGACCTCGTCGGGAACACGCCGCTCCTGGAGTTGCCGGCGATCTCGGCGGAGACGCCGGGTGTGCGCATCTTCGGGAAGGCGGAATGGCACAACCCTGGCGGTTCGGTCAAGGATCGTCCCGCCCTGTGGATGATCCGGGACGGCGAGGAGCGGGGATCGCTCACGCCGGAGAAGACCATCCTGGACGCGACGAGTGGGAATACCGGTATCGCCTACGCCTGGATCGGGGCTGCCCTCGACTACAAGGTCAGGCTGTGCATGCCCAAGAACGCCAGCGACGAGCGAAAGAAGATACTGCGCGCCTACGGCGTGGAGTTCGTGCTCACCGACCCCGGCGAAGGCTCTGACGGGGCCATCCGCGAGGCGAGAAAGCTATACGCCGAGGACCCGGAGCGGTACTTCTACCCTGACCAGTACAGCAACCCGGCCAACCCGCGCTCGCACTACGAGAGTACGGCGCCGGAGATCTGGGACGCGACCGGCGGCGAGGTCACGCACTTCGTGGCGGGCCTCGGAACCAGCGGGACTTTCGTCGGGACGGCGAGCCGTCTCAAGGAATACAACCCAGACATACGGGTGATCTCCTTCGAGCCCGATTCCCCTTTTCACGGCCTCGAAGGCATGAAGCACATGGAGAGCGCCATCGTGCCGCCGATCTACGATCCCTCGGTCGCCGACGAGAACCGGCGCACCCCCACGGAGGACGCTTACGAGATGGTCAAGCGCGTCGCGCGCGAGGAGGGAATACTCATCGGCATCTCAGCCGGAGCCGCGGTCGCCACGGCAGCGAAGGTGGCACGGGAGATCGAATACGGGACGGTCGTGACCATTTTGTGCGATGGGGCTGACAAGTATCTCTCCGAGAGTTTCTGGGAGGAGTAGGCTTGCCGCTCAAGATCGGGGCCGGCGACGCCAGCCACATCCACGACCATGCAAAAGAGGCGTATCCCGAGGAATGTTCCGGGGTAATAGTGGGCATGGATGTCGGGGAGATGAAGATCGTGGTTGACGTGTGGCGCGCGGAGAACACCTTTGAAGAAGGCGAACGCGGACACCGCTTCCTCATAGACCCGAAGGAGTACATAGCCTTCGAGAAGCGGGCGAGCGAGCGGGACATGGACATCCTGGGCGTCTACCATTCGCACCCGGATCATCCTGCGGAACCCTCGGACTATGATCGGGAGCACGCCTGGCCCGGCTGGTCCTACGTGATAGCCTCCGTCTCCAAGAACGGGATCGAGGACATGCGCTCGTGGGTCCTCAAAGACGACCGCTCGGGCTACGAAGAAGAGACCATTACAGGTTAGAGACACGGAAGGAGAATCATATGCCGAAAGTCAAGATCCCCACTCCCTTGAGACAGTACGTCAGCGGCAACTCCGAGGTCGAAGTAGGCGGCGACACAGCGGGGGCGGCCCTGGGCGATCTCACGGATCAGCACCCGGATCTGCGCCAGCATCTCTATACTGGCGACGGCAAGTTGCGCTCGTTCGTCAATGTGTACAAGGGCGACGAAGATATCCGCTACCTCGACGGCCCCGACACCGAAGTCTCGGACGGCGACGAACTCTCCATCATCCCCTCCATCGCTGGCGGCTCCGCCATAGGACGATGTAGGGGTTTCTAAGACACGCAGCTTCTTTAACAAGTTTTCAAGAATCGGAAGGATCTCACACCATGCAGACGCGCCAGCCATTAGTAGAGTCACCCAACGGAGCGGTCGAGCTTTCCAACGATGAGATCTCACGCTACAGCCGCCACCTCATCATGCCGGAGGTCGCGCTCGACGGGCAGAAGAAGTTGAAGGCCGCGAAGGTCTTGACGGTCGGCACGGGCGGACTCGGAAGCCCGCTCGCGCTGTATCTCGCGGCGGCGGGCATCGGTACTTTAGGAATCGTGGACTTCGACGTGGTGGATGAATCCAACCTTCAGCGTCAGATCCTGCACGGCACCTCCGACGTGGGACGCCCGAAGGTCGAGAGCGCAAGAGATCGCATAAAGGACATCAACCCCAACGTGAACGTCGTGGTCCACGAAGAGGCGCTAACGAGCGAGAACGCCCTCGAAATCTTCGCCGACTACGACGTGATCGTTGACGGCACGGACAACTTCCCGACACGCTACCTCGTCAACGACGCCTGCGTACTGCTCGGCAAGCCGAACGTGTACGGCTCCATCTTCCGCTTCGAGGGCCAGGCGAGCGTGTTCTACGCA
>Ga0136617_10004425_pt1 | contig 12567 bp, 7 predicted proteins | sample AntDrymUQ3222106_2_FD_129672 | JGI IMG/M metagenome (GOLD analysis project Ga0136617, IMG submission 129672) | Polar desert sand microbial communities from Dry Valleys, Antarctica - metaG UQ322 (21.06) | ecosystem: Environmental > Terrestrial > Soil > Desert | place: Antarctica: Dry Valley...
GGAACGCGCGCGATCTCCAGCCCCGATTTCGAGGTTACTCCCGCCATGCGCGACGAGATCTGGCGCCGCATGATGGCGCGCGGGGTAACTGTTCCTCGATCAGTGTTCGAGGAAGCGGAGGGGATCGTCTCCCGCTATATCGCGTTCGACATCGCCCGGTATGTATTCGACGGGGAGGCCGAGTTCCGGCGCCGGGCCGCGGTGGACAGGCCGCTTCAGCGGGCGCTGGAGCTGGCGGAGGGAGCCCGGACCGGGCAGGATCTGTTGCGGAAAGCCGCTGCGGCCGCGCCACGGCCCGACAGTCTGGGCATTCAGTGAGCGAGCGCGTCTTCATCATCGGCCCGGGACACGTGGGGCGCGGACTTTCCCGCGCCTTTCGCACATCAGGGGTTCGATTGATCGGCTTGCATGGCAAGCGCGCCTCCGGGGTCGCAACCTCTACCGGTGTGCTTCCCCCGGAGATCTCGAGCGCCAACGTGATCATCGTCGCGGTGCGTGACGTACAGCTCGATGCCGCAATCGCGGAGCTCATCGAGGCCGAAGCCGATCGCAAGCTGACTGCCGGAACGGTGATCCTTCACACATCGGCGATCGCCGAGCCATCGGGGCTGGATGCCTTGCGCGCGCGCGACTTCGCGGGCGGCACGTTTCATCCACTCGTACCGTTCGCCGATCCCGACGCATCCGCCGATCTGCTGCGTCACGGCTGGATCGGGGTCGATGGGGACAACGCCGCGGTGAACGCATCGCGGCGCCTGGCCGGACAGATCGGCGCGCGGACCATGGACATACCACCCGGAAAGAAGGCCGCGTACCACGCGGCGGCGGTGATCGCGTCCAATTTTCCGGTCGTCCTCGCCTCCGTCGCCTCGCGCCTGCTGCGCGACATCGGGATGCCTGAAGGCAGCTCGCTTCAGGCGGTGACCAGTCTCATCGGCGGCGCGCTCACGAACATGACGCAATCGCTTCCCGACGACGCGCTGACGGGTCCCGTCCTGCGGGGAGACACCGAGACCATTGCCAGGCACCTTCGCGCGCTCACCCCGCATGGAGACGCCCACGAGGTCTATCGCGCGCTGTCCATCGCGGCGGTGACAATTGCGCAGCGGCGCGGAACGGATCCGAAAAAGCTCGCGGCGCTCACCGGGATGTTGAAACCCGACAAGCGCCGCGACGACATCCAGGGCTGAGCCGCCTGTTCTAGAACGCCGCTCCGATGGTGTTCTGGTCTACGACTTTTGCGCCACGAGGAACATTGAAGCGGAACCGCGATCGGTCGATCTGCGGGTTGGCCGTGAACCTGGTGATCACGATACTCCGCTTCAATCCGTTGGCGCTCTCGACCTCGAGCTGGCGCAGGCTGTAGTCCCTGTCGTCGATCCACATCTTCGCCCGCGTCACGGCGTCGTTCCTGCGCCTGGGCACGAGGTTGAGGATTTTCGTGGCGCGTCCGCCGACAGTCGCTGAGCCCGCCGCCGTAACGGTGTACCGGCTGCGCGGCGCGTTGAGGAACTGATCGGCCGGATCCAGTGATCCGGCGTTACCGCCCGTGTACGGCACCCGGATCACCTGGCCTGGTACGCTGCTCGGAAGATAAACCCACAGCGTTGATCCATCGGCCGCAACGCGATCGCCGTTGCTGAAGGTGATGTTCATCAGGTTGGGCTTACGGCGGATCAGCTCGCCGCTCGTCGTCTGAGTCGTGCCTGTAATCGGGTTGGTGAGGGTCTGCCTGAATTCGGCCCGCATGCTGCTGAGGCGCGCGTATGCCGCGACGGCGCGATCGATTATGGTCTCGGCGGTTTGCGCGGAGGCGGAGGCCGGAATCGCCAGCGCAGCCGCTGCCACTGAAAGTAGTTTTCTCATCTCTGACAATACCCTGAGCGACTCACGCCGTTCCCGATTTTACGGGAGGAATGCTCCTTCCGATCGCGGCGGCGACGGCCCGCAGCTCGATCACCAGCTGGGTGAATTGATCGGGGTAGAGCGACTGCGCGCCGTCGGACAGCGCGCGGTCAGGCTCCGGGTGGACCTCGATGAGAACGCCATCGGCACCGGCAGCGACCGCGGCACGGGCCATGGGAATCACCTTGTCGCGCAATCCTGTTCCGTGACTGGGATCGGCGATGATCGGCAGGTGGGACAGACGATGGACGATCGGAATCGCCGTCAGGTCGAGCATGTTGCGCGCTGCCGGATCGAAGCTTCGCACTCCCCGCTCGCAGAGAATCACCTGTTCGTTTCCCTCGGACAGGACGTACTCGGCGCTGAGCAGAAGGTCGCTGATCGTCGCCGCCATTCCGCGCTTGATCATCACCGGCTTGTTCAGTTTTCCGACTGTCTTGAGCAGTGAGTAGTTCTGCATGTTGCGAGCGCCGATCTGGATGCAGTCCGCAACATCCGCCACTTCGCGCGCGCCCTCGGGGTCCATCGCTTCGGTGACGATTGCCAGTCCCGTCTCCTCACGCGCGCGGGCGAGGAGCTCGAGTCCCCGGCTTCCCATTCCCTGAAAGGAATAGGGTGAGCTTCGCGGCTTGAATGCGCCGCCGCGAAGGGCTGTTCCCCCCGCCGCTTTCACTACGCGCGCGGCGGACAGGATCTGCTCTTCCGACTCCACCGAGCACGGTCCTCCAATGACGACCACCTCATCGCCCCCGACCGTCACTCCAGGCGCGATCGTAACGACCGTATTTTCCGCGCGCCATTCCCGCGAAACCTGCTTGTACGGCTGGCTGATGTGGATTACCTGCGCCACACCGGGAAGCGCCTCCAGCCGCGAGGAATCGACCCGTCCGTCGTTGCCGACGAGGCCGACCGCGGTGCGCTGGGCACCCGGCATCGCGCGCCCCTCGTAACCCATCTCCGCGATTACGGCGACGACGCGGTCGACGTCTTCCGCCGACGCCCCGCGCTGCATGACCACTAACATTTATGCGATGACTTCGGCCGTTTCGTCGGCGGTGGGGAGAGGTGCGGGGACGGGGTGCACGTGCCGCTGAGGCGCGTGCGTGGGTGACGGCGGGCCGATCGTCTCGTCCACGGTCTTCCCGCGCATCCGGACGCTGACGAGCGACGACACTCCGGGCTCCTGCATGGTGACACCGTACACCGCGTCCGCGGCCTCGGTCGTTGTGCGCGGGTTGTGGGTGATGACGATGAACTGAGTATTGCCCTTGAAACGGTTCAGCATCCTCACGAAGTGACCGATGTTCTGGTCGTCGAGGGGAGCATCGACCTCGTCGAGGAGGCAGAACGGGCTGGGCTTGGTGAGGAAGATTCCGAACAGCAGCGAGAGCGCGACCAGCGCCTTCTCGCCGCTCGACAACAGGTGGATGCGCTGGGTCCGCTTTCCGCGCGGTGAAGCGTGGATCTCGATGTCTCCTTCGAGCGGCGTCGCTGAATTCTCCAGGCGGAGATCGCATTCTCCGCCGCCGAACAGGGTCATGAAGATATTCCGGAAATTCTCGCGCACCTGGACGAAAGTCTGGAGGAACAGCTCGCGCGCCTTCGTGTCGATCTCCCTGATCGCCTGATGGAGCGATGCTTTCGCCGAATTCAGGTCGTCCCGCTGGGCAGTGAGAAACCCGAGGCGTTTCGTTTCCTCGTCGTACTCCTCGATCGCGAGCGGATTCACCGGACCGAGAGCCTCCAGCTGCTCCCGCACCAGCGCCGCTTCCGCCACCACCTCGTCGTCGGCCATGTCTACAGGCTCGGCGGCGGCAAGCAGCTCGTCGACGGGCTTGCGCCACTCCGCCTCGAGACGCTCGCGAATCGCCGCCTTCCTTCCCGACAGCTCGGTGAACCGCAGCTCGGATGCATGCAGCTCCTCGCTCAGGGACGCGGCATGCCGGCGCATCTCGCTGAGCCGCTGGTCGCCGGCCGTGAGCTGCTCGTCGACCTGTCTCACGCTCTGCTCGGCTGCGGCAAGCTTCGTCTCGGCATCCTCGAGCGTCGCCAGACGGGCTTGGAGATCGGCCTGCCAGTGGTTCAACTGGTCCGTCAGCCGGGCGTCGGCGCTGGATAGCGTCGACAGCTCGAGCTGAAGGGATTGGAGCCTCCCCCGCGCCGACTGGAACTCTTCGCTCAGGTGCCGGTGGCGATCGGAAGCCACCTCGAGCTGCGCGAACGCCTGAGCGCGGTGAATCTGGCTGGCGGTGCGATGCTCCCGCGCCTCGTCCTGCCGCCGCTCGGCGGCACTTAACGTTTCCCGGGCCGCGGTCCCCAACGCCTCGTGCTCGGCGATGCGCGCCTCGATCTCCGCTGTGCTCGCGGCCAGCGCGTCGATGCGCGCGGCGGCCGCCGACTCGCGCTCGATCAGGCGATCGATCAATGCGCGAGCGTCGGCGGATTCGCGCTCCGCCCGCTGGTGCTGCCTGGCGATGGCAGCGGAGCGCTCGAGAACCTCGGTGTTGGCGCGCGCGGCCCCGGTCGCCGCCTCGTGCGCGATGATCGAGGCACGCTCCGCGGAGGCGAGGGCAGCTCTTTGTGTTTCGGCCGCGGCCAGGGCCGCCTGCCGCGCGGCAGCGCTGTTTGTCACCAGGTGATGCAGATCCGCGATCTCCGCGCGCCGCCGCAGCGGTCCGCCGCCTGATTCAGCGGCTGGAAGCCACACCGCTCCGCGCGCGTCGATGAACGCAGTACCGCTTTCCATCGAGGTCACGCGTCCGAGAAGGGAGCGGACCCACCTGCTCGCCGGGGATGAAGTCTCGACCAGTCCCGCCAGATCGCGGGTGGCTGGCGCGGGCTCCGTCTCGCCGGGCTCAAAGGAATCGAGCGGCAGCAGCAACAGAGGGCCCGGCGAGGTCGAGACGTGCCACACGCGCACCGCTTCCGCTACTGCGCGGTCGCGAACGAGAACCGCATTCACGGTTGCGCCAAGGAATCGCTCGACGAGGCCGGCGGACGCGGCATCGGCCGTGATGAAATCGCTGAGCGGCCCGACGATCGCGCCATCGCCGAACACTCCACGCTCCCTCAGCAGGCGGGCGGCAGCCGGAGCGAGGCCGACGCGCTCGCGCTCGAGACCTTCGAGCGCGCTCAGCTTGGCGACCAGAGAAGCGTGGAGCTCCTCCGCACGAAGCAGCTCGGATCGCGCAGCGGCTTCACGCTCTCGCGCTTCCCGCACAACATCGCGCGAGATCTCGGCTGTCTGCGCGGTAACGCTCACGCGCTCAGCGGCGACAGCCGCCGCGTCTTCTGCCGCCGCCAGCTCCCGGCGCGCCAGCTCGGCTGCGTCGAAGAGCTGGAGCTGCTCGCCTTCGAGCAAGGCCCGCCTCGCCGCGAGGTCCTGGCGCTCCCGCTCGCTTCCCTGACGGTCCAATTGCGCGCGGTGCAGCTCCTCCCTCAGCTCGCGCAAAGCGCGGTCGCTCTGCTCGAGCTGTGCGCGCGAAGCGACCAGCTCCGATCTTGCGTCTTCTTCCTGTTTCGCGTGCTGCGCGAGCGCGGCCTCCGCGTCCCGCAGGGCGGCCTGAAAACCCGACAGCTCGCTGACCGCGCGCTCGAGGTCGATATTCACCCGGCCAGCGATCGCATCGCCTTCGCGGCGCTCTTCCTCCGCGCGCTCACGTCGTGATGTCGCATTGCGCAGACGCTCTTCAGCAACCGCGATCTCCCCGCGCAGCGCGTGGGTGCCCTCGCGCTGATCAGAGACGAGGCGCGCCAGCTCCGTGCGTCTCGCCTCGGCGGTGGTGCGGGCGCTCAGCGTCGCGTCTCTCGACGTCTCAGCCGCACGAACGGCCTCTCCTTCGGCGGGAAGCTGTGCGCGCAATCCGCTGAGACGCTCTTCCAGCCGTGATAGCTCGCCGCGCCATGCGTCCATCTCGCGTGATGCATGCGCGACTTCAAGCGTGAGTCGGCGCGCCATCAGCTCCGTGTGGCGTTCCGCGCGCTTCCGCTGGCGGGCGAGGGAGCGGACCTGGCTCTGCACTTCGCTGATCAGGTCATCGATGCGTGAAAGATCGGCGGTCGTCTCCTCGAGTCTCCGTTCGGCGCTTCGCTTCCGGTCGCGATAGAGTCCGACTCCCGCCGCTTCCTCGAACAGCTCGCGCCGCTCGTCAGGCCGGTCGGATAGCAGCGCGTCCACCATCTTCGCTTCGATGACAACGCCTGAATCGGCTCCAAGCCCCGTTCCCCGCACCATGTCGTGGATGTCGCGAAGGCGGCACGGTGAGCTGTTTAGGAAGTAGTCGCTTTCTCCGGAGCGACTCAACCGGCGGGTAATGACCACTTCGCGGAACGGAATGTCGAGCGTGCCGTCGTCGTTCTCGAAGTGCAGCGACACTTCCGCCACGTTCACGGCGCGGCGGGCGGACGATCCCTGGAAGATCACCTCTTCCATCCTGGCTCCGCGCAGCGCGCGGGCCTTCTGCTCGCCGAGAACCCAGCGGACTGCATCGGAGACATTGGACTTGCCGCAGCCGTTGGGGCCCACGATCGCGGTTACGCCGGGCTCGAATAACATCTCCGTCCGATCGGCGAAGGACTTGAAGCCGTGTATCTCGAGTTTCGTCAGACGCACTAGGGCGTTCTCCCCGTACGGTAAACGAGCACGGGCTGCAGACCAGCCCCCTGCAATGTCTTAATCAGCTCGGCCGCGTCGTTCGGCCGCTCGAACGCGCCGGCATACAGCCTGGCGCCACCGTCATTCTGAATCAGAGGATAAACCGTCAGCCCTCGCTCTGCATACTTTCCAACAGAGGCAGCGACCGCATCCCCGATGCCGCCCTGACTCTCGACGCTGTCTACGAGCAGCGCCAACGGCACTCGCAGGACGGCGCCCGCCGAATCGTTGAGAATTTTCGCCGCTCTGAGCGCGTGCAGGAGCGAATCAGCCTCGGATCTCCTCGTGTAGGCGCCGGCTACGACCTTGTACCAGATGGTGCGCTCCGGACCAATCGGTATCGGAGCGACCGTCGCGGCAGGCAGCGATGCCCTGTCTTTCCTGAGGACAAAGTTAGCACCTTCGGGAGTGTTTGCTACAAGGAGCTCCACGGCGAAGAGCGAGGCTGCCGCTGAATCCGCGGCGTTGGCGGGTGGACCGACGACGACAGTGTCCCGGGCAGCCGGAGCAGCCGTCGCCGCGGCGGGGGGCACAACAGCCGCCTGAGACGCATCGCGCTCCTGCCGCGCCCGAAAAACGAGAGCGCCCGCAATGATTACCGCGAGCAGCAATGCAGTCGTGAGCACCGATACGATCCGGTGCCGGATAGAATGCAGCCGAGGGATCTCCACGTCCCGGAGGAACGGCACCTTGAGCGTCCGGGTAGGCGAAGGCACTCGCGCCAGAATCAGTGCGGCGGGAGCGCTGGCGATGCCGGTATCCCTTACCACGATCGCGCCGTCAACCTGATCGATCAGTGCTCCAAGTCCCGGCGAATCGCTGCTTGCGACAAGCAGCAACAAGCCGCCGGATCCGCTGAACCCGCCGGCCAGCCGCTTCCAGCGCTCACTCCGAAAGATCTCCTCGCTTGCTACCTGCTCGGTCCCGCCTGGCACCACGAACAGGTTGTCCGTGCCCTCGACGGGACGAGCCACCCTGTTGATCGACGCACCGTAGAGGATAGTGTCGGAGATTCCGTGGAGGTCGTCGTCGGCGAGTAGTGCAGACAATGGCGCCAGATCGCCAACGAGGTCTGCAACGACGACCCGCCTGCGAGCGGCCTCAGCCCGCGCGAGGCCGAGAGTGACGTGGCCCGCCGCGACCGGGTCGCCCGAAGTGACTACAACCGCAGAGTAGCTGCCGAGGAGGGGCGCTATCTGGCGACCCGCATCCTCCCAGGCTACCGGGCGTCCGCCGGAGGGTTTTCCATTCAAGGGGCTCCCTCGTAGACCCAGTAATCACGCCGCGAAGCTTTGCCGACCTTTTCGGCCTCCTCGCGCGTGGGATAGGGGCCCATGATGACGCGATAGATGGGTGAGCCGGCCGTATTGGTCGCGACGACGTGGGCCGCCACGCCGTCGACGCTGATAGTGGTCGACAGCTCGCGCGCCTTCTCCTCACTAAGGAGCGCCGCGAACGAGACCGAATACGCCTCCCCGGCGGGATTCCGGGGCGGCGCCGGACGCGGTACGGTCTCGGGACCAGCAGCCGCGGGACGAGCTGAAGTGTCCCCGGCCCGCTGTGGGCCGGAGCGCGACAGCGAGTCCTCGAAGGTGCTGTCGTCGGCGAATGTCACCGGATCGTCGATGCCGCGGGCGCGTGGGCGGAATCCGTCCCAGGCAAAGAAGTACCAGAAATCCTTCGCGCCGGAAGCGATGGTCTTCCTGATCCGGAGTGTCTCGGGATCGACGAACGTCACATCCTTCGCCCCGAGGAGCGCGATGCTGCCGTCGGGAGTCAGCGCAGGGAGGTCGGTCTCCCACTCAGTCGCGAGCGCGCCGATGAGCCGGTTGGTTCCGATAGCGATTACCCAGACCGAATCGGATGCAGGGAACCGCGCGATGAGATACCTGCCAAGCGCATCCATCCTGAGCTCACTGGGCGCTGTCGGGACAGCGATGCGCGCGGTGATCCGCTCCGAGTAGCGGTCGACGACCGCGATCTCTCGTTCGGAGGTAGCCACATAAAGCCTGTCTCCGCTCGGAGTGGGAGCGAGCGCCGTCACGCTGCTGGCGAATTTGACCGCACCAACGGGGGAGAGATCCCGCGCCTTCACCCCGACGAGCCCGCTGTCGACAGTGAAGTAGACGCGGTCTCCCACCTGGGTGCTGACACCGCGCCCGCTCAGGGGAAGCACGGTGCTGTCATCCACAGCCTCGGTTGGAGGACGGAGCTTCCAGAGAATCGTCTGTGCGCCCTTGTTCGCGGCGACGATCAGGTCGCCATTAGGCTGGGCAAAAACTCCGCGGGCGGGAACCGGCGGCTCGAACTTCCAGTCCGGCGCGACCGGATTGAGACGTGTAATATCTCCCTTGGCGGTGATACCGAAAATGTCGGTGCCGTTAGCGGACGACAGCGACGTGAGCTTTGCGCGCGTCGCCGTCCGGACATCGGTCTCCCTGAGGTCAATTCGTCCGGGAAGACCTTTGGCGTCGACGAACGCGATGGTTCCGAGCTGCTGATCGAACGCGAGAATGCGGGCGAGGCTCGGCACTTCGTCCACGACCCAAACCGCGGAATCGAGTTTCGGGAAGACGGTGACGCGGCCTGTCCCTCCCGCGCGCGGCACACGAAGGAGGAGATGGTCGGTACCGCGACTCTCTTTTGCTGCCGGAGAAATGTTGTCCGGCGCTTCCTTTTTATCGGAGCAGGCGCCGCACAACAGCGCCAGCAGCAGAAGACGGCGCAACGTTTAGTAGCTCGCTCCCAGCGAGAAAGTCCAGTTGGGCTTGCGATCCGCGTCGAGCGGCCTCGCGTAGTCCCAGCGCAGGATAGCGAGGTTGAAGAGATTCACGCGAAGTCCGGCGCCCCAGCTGCGGAGCGGAAACCGCTGCGTCTGGGGATCGAAATTCTCCGGCTTGGTGAGATGCGGCTTCTGCCCTTGGCTCCACGCCAGGCCAACGTCGTAGAAAAGCAGGCCATCCACGGGAGGAAGTCCGAACGCGGTCCCGATGTCGAAGCGGCGGATGAGAGGGAAGCGAAGCTCGGCGTTGGCGACCGCGACGCGACTGCCGGCGAGCTGGGTGTTGTTGCAGTCGACCGACGTCCCGATCGTAGACGTGCAGTCCACTCTGCCGAAATTCGCGCGGTCATAGCCGCGCACGAAATCCGGCCGGCCGATGTACTTCTGAAAGAAGGTTTCGTCGCGGCCGACCGACACCGAGCTCAGGAACCGCGTGGCGAACGTCAGCCGGTTGAAGATGATCGGGTCGTAACGCCGGTAATCGGCGAGAAAATCCGTGAATTGGATCCTGCCCAGGTTCTGCGACGCCTGGAACCGCATGCGCCGACCGCTGATCGGCCCGGTGGTGCCGAACAAGCTGTTGTCCGAGACGAACGCCGTCGTCGGAGTGACATAGTTGATCGTCGGCAGGCTCTTGCCGTTTTGCGTCCGGACCTCGTCGCAGAAGCCGCCGTTGCTGCACTGCTGGAAAAGGGTGATCAGTCCCTGACCGATACTGTTGAACTGCAACCCGGTCTCGAAGCGCGTGAATCTGTTGAAGGGATACTGACCGATCACGAAGACGTTGCGAATGACGTAACGCAGATAGTCGGCGGTGCAGATGATCCCCTGGGTGGTCTGCTCGCACAATGAGTTGAGGGGGACGTAGATGGGATCCTGCGAGACGCCGAGCGTATACTGGAGCCGGCGGCTCAAATTGGCATAACCGAGGAAGACGCTCGCGTCACTGATCCTGCCGTAGACGTTCGCCGAAACGGCTATCTGGTGATTGCCGAGCAGATCGCTGAAGACGAATGCGGTCCCGCCCGAGAAATTGCCGTAGTTCGGCGTGTAGCCGACGGACGGGTCAGCGATGTAATCCGGGTGGAACGAGATCCGATACGGGTACTCCTTGAATCGCGTCGTGTCAGGGAGTGCGAAGTTCGGATCGGCGATCAGTGCGGCGATGGTCGCGGGTGCCGTCTCGACGGTCTCGCTCGGGGGAAGCACCGATGACTGGCGTGAGCCCGCGGTGCCGCGATAGGTGGAGGTCGGCTCGCCCGGCCGCGGCCGAAGAGTCAGAGAATCGAGCAAGCGACGGGCGGTGGGAGTGTCGGCCGGAGCGAGAACCGCAACTCTTTCCGCCCCCGCCGGGCGGAAAGCGACGGTCTTGCGACCCCGCGGGTTGTCGAAAGTCCAGACGGTGTAATCACCGCGCTCATAGTAGGCGAACGCGACCTTGTCGGCCTGCCTCGCCCACGTCAGGGCAGGGCTGTACTCGGTGATTGCCGAGACTCCGCCCAGCACGTTCGTTACCTGATAGTGCTCCCGATTGGAGAAATCGAACAGAAATATGTTGGGAATTCCCGTGCGGTCGGAGATGAATCCGAGCTCGCGTCCATCGGGCGACCATACGGGATTGAGGTTGAGCCCGCCCTGGTTGGGCAGCACCTCGATTGCTCCCGTCCTGAGATCGTAGACCGAGATCTGCCACTTTCCGAGCTGAAGGATGTTGAGATTCGTCTCGGGGCCCCGATCGCTCGCGAAGGCGATACGCTGGCCATCGGGCGACCACGACGGCTGCAGATCTCCGTACTCATCGTTGGTGAGCTGACGAAGGTTCTTGCCGTTCACATCGACGATGAAGAGATCGCTTATTCCTCCGCGAGTGCCGCTGAACGCGAGCTGCCGGTCATCGGGCGACCAGACAGGGCTCGTTGCGCCATCTATCGGGAGGCTCAGTGACCGGATCTTCCCGCTGGCAATGTCGAGGAGGTAGAGCACATCCCTGCCTTCCCGCTGCGCGGTGAACGCGAGCGTTCTTCCGTTGTTGGAGAAGGAGCTCTGCGAATAGAGAAGGCGCAGCTCCTCGAAATTGGGGTTGGTAGTGCTTTCCACCAGTCGTCTGATGCGCTTGCCGGTGCGGGCATCCGCGAGCCATAAATCGATGAATACTTCGCCTCTGGTCTCGGCGCCGTTGGAGAGAAATGCGATCAGGCGCCCGTCGCTCGAGAGCGCCGGCGCGAGAAAGATCTGCCCTCCGCTTTTTCTTTCGGTCAGAAGCGGCTGGGCAAAGGTCCGCGGGCGGTCGAGCTGCGCCGCCTGGGGGAGATATTTCGCATTGATCGACTCGCGCCAGTCGTCGCTCAGCTCGTGAAGCGTCAGGCCGAGCTGTCGCTGGAATGCGCGCGCCACGCCGAGGGTGGTCGAATTCTGGAGAATCTCGCCGATCGCCGCGTCGCCCCACCGCTCGCCGACGTACTGCCAAAGCGACTCACCGTACCGATACGGGAAGTATTTGTCGGGGCGCTCCGTCATCTGTTCGATGGTCGGAACGCTGCCGTTGACCGCCGCGTCGCGGAGCCAGGACTCGGTGAGGGGGTGCACCGGGCCGATCGCGAGGTACTCGGCCATGCCCTCCATGAACCATAGCGGCGGATTCACCTGGCTCAGTGTCTGGAGCCCGGCACCGGCCTTTCCGCGCGCGAAGATGTCGTACTGGAATTCGTGGACGAGCTCGTGCGCGAGCACGCGCTCGAAGCTCCCCAGGTCTCCGGTAAACGGCATGATGAGGCGATGCCGCAGGCCTTCAGTGACGCCGCCCGTGCCTTCGCCGAGATCGCCCGTCACATTGTTCTGGCCGAACTCCGAGCGCGAAGCGAAGAGGATGATCGGCTTCTTCTCCCGGAACTGGTGATCGAGGAGCCGGGACAGGCGTGAGTACGAGCGTTCGGCCATGCGTGCCGCGTCCATCGCGTTGGCCTTTTCCTCGGGATAGTAGTGCACGAGAAAATGCTCGGTCTCGATGACCCGCCACTTGAAGTGCTTGTACTGGACCTGGTTCTGGCCGAAGTACTGCTGTGCATCGAGCGGCGCGGCGGCGAGCAGAGCCGCCAGGGCGGCGAGGCAACGAAGTCTCATCGTCAATTACTCCTGTTGGCCCAGCGCGACCACTTCCGCATCGCTCCAGAGCCGCTCGATCTGGTAGAAGGATCGAAGCGTCGGATGAAAGATATGAACCACGAAA
>Ga0136617_10004426_pt1 | contig 12567 bp, 14 predicted proteins | sample AntDrymUQ3222106_2_FD_129672 | JGI IMG/M metagenome (GOLD analysis project Ga0136617, IMG submission 129672) | Polar desert sand microbial communities from Dry Valleys, Antarctica - metaG UQ322 (21.06) | ecosystem: Environmental > Terrestrial > Soil > Desert | place: Antarctica: Dry Valley...
GATGTTCCCGGCTGCTTCTGCCGATGAATCATACTTCGGTGCTTTCGGAGTTCGCAGCATCATGATTTTTCTGGCGATTGTGGGGATCATCTACGGTGCCCTGGCGGCCATGTACTTCGTGGTAAAGAAAGACGGCGACGTAAAAAAACTCGTTGCTTACTCATCGGTTTCTTCAATGGGAATTGTGATCCTGGGATTGTTCTCACTGAATCCAAACGGCATTAACGGAGCCGTGCTTCATATGATCAATCACGGCATCTACTCGGGGGCGCTATTCCTTTTGGTTGGGATAATTTACGAACGGCGTCACACCCGGAATGTCGCCGAGTTCGGCGGTCTCTCGCACGTCATGCCGGGATATTCTGCTGTGTTTTTGACTATGGCCATGACGGCGATTGGTCTGCCGTTGCTATGCGTGTTCATTTCGGAATTCCTTTCTTTGCGCGGAGCGTTTGAAGCCAATCCCGCCTGGGCCGCCTGGGGTGCGCTGGGAATCATTCTGAATGCGGCCTACATGCTCTGGCTCTATCAGCGAATGTTCTTCGGGACGATCGATAATCCTAAGAATGAGAAACTCTCCGATATGAATGCTCGTGAATGGGCCTACATGATTCCGCTGGTGATCATGTCTTTGTGGATCGGAGTCTACCCAAAGCCTTTTCTCGAGTTCATACAGCGTCCGGTCAATGCCGTGGTGAAACAGATTCGTCCGAACTATCAGATTCCAGGCACGCCCCCCACCGAACCCCAACGGGTGGCGAAATAGGAAGGATGAAGGATGAAGGATGAAGGTTGAAGTTAAAGGGCTCGAGGGGACTGTTGACGTTGTGAGGCGTTGATTAAAGAAATGAGCACAGACGCACTAGTTTCAATGCTTCTTATTCATCCTTCATCCTTCATCCTTCATCCTTTCGAAGCGATGCTTCTTCTCCAAGCCAACACGACAGCTCTATTCGACCTGGCCGACGTTCAACTGATTGCGCCGGAACTGATTCTGACTGTTTGCGCCTGTATCGCGTTGGTAATGGAAGTGATTCTTCCTTATCGCAAGAGCAAGGTGACTGCTTATTTTGCTCTGGTGGGTATCGCCCTGGCCGCCGCTTCGTTGGGCGTGCAATGGTGGTACATCCGCGACATTTTGCCCCTCGATGGCTTTTTCGGGATGATCCGTATCGATGGCTTCGCGCTGCTCTTCAAATCCATCTTCCTGGTCGCCGCCGCCCTGGCCATCGCCGTTTCCACGCGGTTTCTGGATATAGAAGGCGAACAGCATGGCGAATACTACGCCCTGGTGCTCTTCGCTACGGTCGGTATGATGTTTCTTGGGTGTGGCTATGACCTCATCTCGCTTTACATCAGTTTGGAGTTGATGGCGCTGACTTTCTATATCCTCGTGGCATTCACGAAACGAGAGAAACGTTCTAACGAAGCGGCCATGAAGTATTTCTTGCTCGGAGCTTTTTCGTCGGGCGTCCTGCTGTATGGCATGAGTTTGCTTTATGGTGTTGCCGGCTCTACCAACCTGGGCGAGATCGGCCGTAGCGTGGGCGAAATTGTTGCTTCGGGAAGAGAGAGTAGCGAAGCGTCAGGCGGTTTGGCGACGCTTCGCCCGATGTTGATTCTGGGAATGATCGCTCTCGCGGCGGGCTTATTCTTCAAAATCGCCGCCGTGCCATTTCACATGTGGGCCCCCGATGCCTACGAAGGCGCGCCGACCTCGGTTACCGCATTTCTTTCCACTGGATCGAAGGCCGCGAGTTTCGCGCTCTACGCCCGGATTTTTATAGAAGCACTCCCGTCTATGAGGGCCGACTGGGCGCCGCTGCTGGGACTGGTCGCGGCCATCACGATTATGGTCGGAAACTGGGCGGCGGTTACGCAGGAGAATTCCAAGCGTCTGATGGCCTATTCGTCGATTTCAAATGCCGGGTACTTGCTGCTGGGATTAGTCGCAGGAAATGCTTATGGATACATCGGACTGGTGATCTATCTCCTGGTCTACACGTTGATGAATATGGGCGCGTTCGGCATCATCATCAGTCTGCGCCGCCGGGGAATTATCGGTGACAATGTTGATGACATGACTGGGTTAGCCCAGAAAGCGCCCGGGATGGCGGCGATGATGGCTGTTTTCATGCTCTCACTGGGTGGTCTGCCGATAACCGGCGGCTTTATCGGAAAATACTTTCTGTTCGGCGGACTCCTACAGCGTGGACAAACCGACGGCAAGAATTGGTACTACTGGCTGGCGAGTTGGGCGATCATCAACACCGTAGTCTCCTTCTACTACTACATACGATTTATCAAAGTAATGTATCTCGGCGACCGCATCGCAGATAACCAGCCCCTCGAAGTCTCGCCAGCCCTGCGGACAGCGCTAGTCGTCTCGCTGGCCGGAATAATCTTCATCGGGGTCTATCCACAGCCGCTGATCAATCTTACGCAGAAGTTGCTTGCGCCCCTGGCGGCGTTGGGTTCGGTTGCGTTGAAATAGGCACAATGAACGCAGCTTTGCCTGGTGGCGATATTATCGATGCCGGCCTGCAGGACTTGCGCGACGGGCGCGAGACCATCGCTGCCTTGCTTGTAGCGATCGGCGCGCCCCGTCTCCGCCAACTCGGCCTCCAAGTGCCAGACCGCGTGCCTGCTACCCCCGAGCATCGGCTCCATGATCTGCTGGTAGAAGACGATGTTGACGAAGCACACTCACGATACAATTCCCTCATTAGAAGACTAGTCAGCTTTGAACGAGCAGCAGCATGCGTCAGAAAGTAACCGCTCTGCGCCTACATGACTTCATCAAGGCGCTGGGCGGCGCAGCCCCGACGCCAGTTAGGATTTTTCCGTGACTAGCATGCTGGTCTTTTACTTCTTTGCGGCGATCGTTATCTGGCTGGGTATCCTCTCTCTCCGCGGTGGCAAACGATTCGCAGAGTATCTCCGACTCGATCCAGCGCGGCCGCTTCCAGGCTTCACACCCTTTGTTTCTGTCATTGCTCCCACACGCGGCCTTGATCAGGGGTTACACGAAAACCTGACCGCACTCTTCCAGCAGGAATATCCGAATTACGAAATCATTTTCGTGACTGACGAAAAGAGCGACCCTTCAGTAAGCGTGATCGAAGAGGTCAAACGGTCGGTCGCATCGGCTACTCGACGTTTGCACAAAAAGAAAATTTCCACCCGTGTAGTGATCGCAGGAGCAGCAGTTTGCAGCGGACAGAAGGTGCATAACCTGCGCGTAGCTGTCGGCCAGATCGATTCCAGGAGCGAGGTACTGGTCTTTGTTGATGCGGACGCACGGCCGCAGGTCCACTGGGTCACATCGCTTGTGGCGCCTTTGCACGATCAACTCATCGGGGCAGCTACCGGCTATCGTTGGTTTATTCCCTTGCATGGAGGTCTGGCTTCACACCTCTGTTCCGTATGGAACGCGTCGATTGCCTCCGCGCTTGGTGAAAGCGATGATAAGAATTTCTGCTGGGGAGGTGCGACGGCTATCCGCCGCGATACCTTCGAACGCTTGAACATCAGGAAACGGTGGCGCGGCACAGTCTCTGACGACTTCGCGCTAACCAACGCGTTGAAAGAAGCCCATATGCCGATCCATTTTGTGCCGGCTTGTTTGACTGCTTCGCTGGAAGACTGCACCTTTAGAGAACTAGTTGAATTCACTACCAGGCAGTTGAAGATCACCCGGGTTTATGCTCCACATCTGTGGAAAGCGGCCCTCATAGGCAGTCTCCTGTTTGTTCTGGTTTTCTTCGGTGGCATTGTGCTGGTGAGCGCGCGGGCGCTTCTGGGGCGCTCGTTTTGGCTCCCCTTGTTGCTGCTTTGCGTGATCTTCGTCCTGGGCGCTCTTAAAGCTTACGTCCGGTTGCGGGCGGTGCAGCTCCCGCTCGCGAAGTACAGCAGAGAGTTGAGCAGAACGCTGCCGGCTCATCTGCTTCTCTGGCCGATAACGTCGGCACTCTTGCTCTATAACGGTATTGCCGCAATGTTTTCGCGGCGGATTGAGTGGCGGGGAATTAGGTACGAATTGAAATCGCCAACTGAAGCTGTCATCATTCGTTGCATAGACTAGAGTCTTTGCAACAATATCAATGCCCAATAAAGCCGTACAACTGGTTCAACTTCTGCGACAAAGTAAACGTGAGCTGCGCGTGGGTACTGTTATTCTCTTCGTCACCTCGCGCTGCAACGCATTCTGCAAAACCTGCTTCTACCACGGAGAGTTGAATAATCCGGGCGACATGACCTTCGCTCAGATTGAGAAGGTTTCGCGTACCATGCCGCCTATCACTGACCTGTGGCTGTCAGGCGGCGAGCCAACCCTGCGCCGCGACGTCTTGGAGATTATCGATACGTTCGTTGCCAACAACGGCGTCATTCGCGTCATCATTCCCACTAACGCGCTGATCAAATCACGTGTCTATGAGATTGTTGACCGGGCTCTCGGCAAGCATCCCAAGCTCGATCTCTATCTCAACATCGCCCTCGATGGTTATGGCGAAACTCACGATCGCATTCGGGGAGTGCCGGGAAATTGGGGTAAGGCTCTGGATTGCACCGAGTCGCTCTATCCTCTGAAGGAAAAATACACCGATCGTTTTCGACTCAATGTGAACACAGTCGTGTGCGCGGAGAATTACACCGAGATCGGAAAACTTGCGGAATATATGTGGCAGAACTTCCGACTGGACGGCCAATATTTCAATATCATCAGGGGTGAAACGCCTGTTGGCGATGAGATTAAACAGGTGCCGGCTGAGTCACTCCCCGGCATGTATTCGTTCGTCTCGCGATTGACCAAGCGTTACGGTGATCGAATGTTTGCTGATGACGACGCCAGCAAGCGGTTCGTTAAGAATGTTGCTTACGTCGGCGCGATCACGACTCATTACCGAACTCAACACGCTAACTTTGAAACGCCTACTGCGTGGCCTTTCCCCTGCACGGCCGGGGAGACCACGGCTGTGATCGACTACAACGGCGATGTGCGCGCTTGTGAGCTGCGTGAGAAGTTTGCGACTCTCAGCGATTTTGATTATGACTTTGGAGCACTTTGGGCTGCGCACGAGCGGGAAGTGGAACTGAACGCTATTGATGGCGGCAAGGCATGCTGGTGCACGCACGTTTGCTTTATTCACGATTCCATGCGCCACTCTCGCCGTGCTCTGCTTTACGAACTGCCGAAGAACTTCTTGACACGCGAGAGTTGGTGAATCGTTATGGTAAGTAAGGACGATCAGGAAACGAATCGCAGAAGCGGCATTGCTTACGCGGCCGCTTTTAACTTGTTCGTATCCGTCGTGGGGTTCTGTGGTGTCGGCTGGCTGTTGGATTGGTGGCTGGGGACAGCCCCCTGGTTGTTGGTCACCGGCATTGTACTCGGCGCGATGGCCGGCTTTTACCAATTTGTCAGGCTGACTTCAAAGCTTTCCTGAACCCCGCAAACCGCGATAGTGTGCATTTGCGAGCAAACTGGGGGATTGAACTCGCGGGCTATTCCCGGGAGTCTCAAGCCAACCTCTTCGGTTATCAAACTAGAATCATACCAACTCATGCCTCGACAACTCGCAGTTTGCCCGTGTAAAATCACCCGCTTCGCTAATGAAAGAAACTGGAAATAATGTAGGCGGGAGCGCGTTTTCGGCCGGGGCTGACAACATCGATGGGCGTATTTTTCGCTCCATGGCAGGTGCAGGCGCGTTAGCCGTGATTATCAGCGCACCTTTCGCACCCTGGCGAATCACCGCCGGATTGCTGGTAGGTGGGGTCCTTTCTTTGCTTAACCACCATTGGATGCGGACCTCCATTTCAGCCGGTTTCGATCTCGCCTTGGGCCAGGGCACGAAGCCTCAGATTAAGTTGGTTCAGTATGTCCTCCGCTACTTCGTGGTTGGGACAATTGTATTCGCTGCATACCAGCTGAGTATTGTCTCATTACCCGCAACTGTGGCGGGGCTATGCAGTTTCGTTGTCGCATTGTTTGTGGAAGCTTTTAGAGAGATTTATTTCGCAATCATCCATCGGGAGAAAATCAGTTAATGTTCTGGTTGCTGGAGAATGTCAAGCCTGCGGAGCACGGCGAAAAGGCGGCGCAGTCCGCACATCACACCCCGATTATCGTTGAGTTGGTTAATCACTACTTTGGCGAGCCGGTTTACGAGCTCCAGATGAAGTACACCTATCCGATCTGGAAATCGTTCTTCGCTAAGTTTCAAACGACGCCGGAGGCCGTGTTTGGGCCGTATAGCCCCGCGACAGCGATTCCCTGGTACACGGTGATGTTTGTGATCGCGTGCATACTGAGCGTGACCATCATCTGGATTCTTAAAGGAAAGCTATCAACTGAAGAGCCGGGGCACGGACAACAAACTCTCGAGGTGGGTGTGCTGGCCGTGCGCGACATGCTCGCGGACATAGTGGGCCCGCACGGATTGAAATACTTCCCGATTGTGATGACTTTCGCGGTGCTGATCCTGGTTTCTAATTTGATGGGTCTGTTTCCATTATTTATGTCACCCACCGCGGCAACCAGCGTTACCTTCGCTCTCGGACTAACTTCATTTCTCTACTACAACTACGTGGGCATCGCAGAGAATGGGATTCTCGGACACCTGAAGCATTTGGCTGGTCCGATTTGGTGGATCTCCTGGTTGATTCTCCCTATTGAAGTAATCAGCAACTTCATCCGCCCGTTCTCTTTGGGCATCCGTCTGTTTGGGAACATATTTGCCGATGAACAGGTTACCAGCACGGTCGCGGGTATCTACCCTCCAATTACGCAGTGGCTATTGCCGATATTGCTCATGCCGCTCGGAGTTTTTGTGGCGTTCGTGCAAACCTTCGTTTTTATCCTGCTTTCGCAACTCTATTTAAGCGAAGTATCACATGCACCGCATGAAGAACACGACGAGCATGATAAGCAGGAGATCGAGGGCCATGCGAGCCTTGAGCATGAGGCGCTCGCAGTTTCGTGATGGCATCATCCAGCGGAATACCGAAGCGCGATTCGAGCGGCTCTGGCAAATGCGCCGGGTACGTTGATCGCAAACGCAGTCACCGCAGGGTGCAGACTCACCCGGATGGAGCATTACTGAGCAAGTCATAGCTTCGCTTTTTGAAGCCGGAAGTGTCTGTTTCGCAGGAGCGCCGTTGTTCGAGGGGCGGTGGATACCGGATGCGGGCGAAATCATATCAGCCAGTTTTGACTTCTATTCGGTTGTAACTGTACCCAATCATTCTGAAGCACGACTTCAGATGGAGAAACGTCGATGAGAAAACTCAGGATTATTTTCTTTGCGCTGGTGGGCATGTTGATGACCGCCATGCCCGTACTTGCACAGGCCCCTGTGCAGCAAGCGGACAACTCGGCTGGACTCAAGGCAATCGCCGCGGGCATTGGCTTTGCCATTGCGGTCTTTGGCGGCGCACTGGGCCAATCCCGTATCGGCGCGGCCGCTTGCGAAGGGGCGGCCCGTAATCCCGGCGCGTCCGCCAAAATTCAGACGATGATGATTTTAGGTCTGGCGCTGATCGAATCGCTGGTTCTGTTCGCGCTGGTTATTGTGTTCGTAAAAACATAGCCTACCGAACCTATGCGTTAGGAAAAGATGCGAGCGGGGCTTTCGAGCTTCGCTCGCATCTTTGTTTTAGTGTTTTCACTTGTCTTTGCTTGTCTCGAAAGCTGTGTGATACGCTGCCTCTCTCCCGAACAGAAAGCAGCGAGGCACAATCCGTCAATGAAAACATGTCCGAATTGCGGAGCGGAATATCCGGACACCACTACACTGTGTCCTTCTGACGGTGTCGCTCTTGAAAAGACGGGCGACTCTTTACTTGGCCAAGTCCTTGCCGGCAAGTACCGAATGGAAGAACGTCTTAATCAAGGAGGCATGGGCGCCGTCTATCGCGGCACACATGTTCTGATGGACAAGACGGTGGCAGTTAAGGTGCTGCGGCCTGCCCTTGCAGCTGATGAAAAGATAGTTGCGCGCTTCTCGAGGGAGGCGCGAGCTGCATCTCGGATTTCTCATCCTCATGCGGTGAGCGTTACTGACTTCGGAGAATCCGAAGATGGCGTCGTCTTCCTGGTAATGGAATATCTCGATGGGAAGACGCTCAAAGAGATCATTAGGGCAGCAGGCCCGATGCCACTGCCGCGAGTCGTCGAAATCATCCGGCAGGTGGGTGGGGCGTTGGATGCGGCCCACGAGCAAGGGGTAGTGCATCGGGATCTGAAGAGCGAGAACATCATGCTGTTGAATTCCGCTGGGCCTGACTATGCAAAGGTATTGGATTTCGGTATCGCCAAGGTCCGAGAGCCAACCGGTGCGTACGATCCCGGTCTCACCGCTCCGGATTTAGTAATCGGCACCCCGCAATACATGTCACCAGAGCAATGTTCGCAAGCGTCGGAAATCGATGCGCGCTCCGATCTCTACTCGCTGGGTGTGATCATCTACGAGATGCTGGTCGGGCACGTGCCTTTCACCGGCCCATCGCCAACCTCAATCATGATGAAGCACTTGCAGGACGAAGCTCCTTCGGTTTCGCAAGAAAGACCTGATCTGCCGTCGGGCGTGGGACGCGTCGTGCAACGGGCAATGGCCAAGCGCCCGGATGATCGCTACCAAAATGTGGGAGATTTGGTTGAGGACTTGACTATGGCCTCAGGTGTGGAAGTGGCCGCAGTGCCTCCGGTGCCCACGAGCTCTGCAAGTAATCGGTTCGTCGTTCCCACCCATTCGTCTGCGGAGCGTGCCTCCATCGAACTTGATGAAGAAACGATGGTGCGGCCAAGAGTTGAGAACAGGTCAGTAGCGAACGTCGCGCCGCTAACGACCGAAATGTACGCAGTTGCGCCGGTAAGCAATCTAAATCTATGGAAGATCTTGGTTCCTTCGCTCGCAGGTCTGCTAGTCGTTTTTGCAGCCGTATATGAGTTTACAAGAAACTCCGAGCCGGCAAACAACAGAGAGTCTCAACCGGAACTCGTTGCTGACCCAAACAGTCAGGCAGTAGAACCTTCACCTCCGGCTACAGGAAGAGCCGAAGAAGATATTCCTTCGGGTGGGATTACTGCGAACCAGGTGACTAATGCGAACGAGAACGCGAAGGCCAACGAGAACGCAAATGCCAACGAGAACGCAAATGCCAACCCGAACGCCGAGGCAACGCTTTCTCCCATTGTAACCGTTAACAGCAACGCGAACTCAAATGTTGCGGACGAAAACTCAAACCAGAATACGAACAAGCCGCCTACGGCGAACGTTCCCTTGCCATCCCCGTCCAATCGGGTGAACACAAACGAGCAGCCACCCATACCCCCGCCCGGCAACAAGCCGGCGCCTCAACCAAGTGCCAAACCACCGGACGTCCCCCCCTCACGATAACCGCATCCGAAATCACGCAGCTGCGGCGGCATCCACCATCTGAATAATCTTGTCCTCCTCTTCGATCGAAATCTCGATGTTCAGTACGCAACACGGGAGCTCGAACTTCCTCTGTTGTAGTTTTACGGCGTCTTTGGCTGTTGTGATGATACTCTGCGCCCCAGCTTTTTTAGATTCCTGCATCAACGAGTCGACGTCCGCCTGCGTGTACTGGTGGTGATCCGGAAGAGTGCGAGTGAAAACCGGATCGATTCCTGTGCGGCGCAGTAGTTCAAAGAACGACTCGGGATTTCCAACCGCGCAGAACGCGGCGGCTGGCTGAGACAGAGAAACAAGCTCTTCTGGCCGTTCGGAGTTCATCCTGGAAATACCTTTGACTGTCATTTCCGACCTGACTACAGGACGAGAGCCAATAAGTCTCTGAATCTCCGCTTTTAGCGAGACTAGCTCATCGCTTTGATTGGCTCTCGTCACGACCACACAATCAGCCCGACTTAGACCAGACCGAGGCTCCCGAAGTCTACCGGCTGGCAAGAGCTTTCCGCCGCCCCACGGGTTGGTTGCGTCGATGGTTAAGATGTTGAGATCGCGTGCCAGAGCAAGATGCTGAAAACCGTCGTCCAAAACAAAAACTTCGGCGCCGAGGTTATCTATAGCCCACTTGCCGGCGGCGCTACGATTTGGATCGCTGATCACGGCAGCGAGTCCTTTTAGGTTTTGTGCCAGCAAGAAAGGTTCGTCGCCGGCTTCCGCGGCCTTGGTCAAAACAGTGGAGCCATCGGAAACGATGACTCGAGAGCCGGGGTTAGGGCGTCCATAACCGCGTGTCAGGATACATACTTTTCTTTGCTTCCGCGCCAGCGTTCGGCACACCCACTCGACTAGAGGAGTCTTACCCGTGCCGCCCGTGGTTAGGTTCCCGATGCTTATTACTGGAGCGGCAAGCTTAGTGACTGGGAGCAAACCTCTATTGTAAGCAGCGAGTCGTGTGTGCGTTACAGCTCTGTAAAGCGCGCTCAAAGGAGGAAGCATCACGTTGGAAATCCAGCTCATATAGTTTTAGGACCACCAGTGCTAGCGGTCGCCGGTTGGTGGCGGTTGCTCAAGAGCAAAGAATCGAGCAGATTCAAGGTGCGTTCCGTTGCCCCGTGATTCTGTTCAACCAGATGCTTCGCCCGCTGCCCGAGTTCATGTCGCAGTTGCTTGTCAGTTAGCAGTTCTGAAAGCAAATTCCCCAGTGCACTAGCAGCTTGTCCGTCGGACAGGAAAGGCAGTTGAATGATTGCTTGGTTTTTGGCAAAGACTCTAACGATGCCGTCAAAGTTTTGAGTATGTGCGCCCGTGACGATTGCCGCACCTACCGCGGCCGGTTCGAGGATGTTATGGCCACCCTTGTTCGCGATGCTTCCGCCTACAAAAACTATAGCGGCCAGGGAATAGATGGCCGGGAGCTCGCCGATCGTATCAAGGAGAATTGCGTCGCAAGTTTGATCGATTGGACTCGCCAGATTCGAGCGGCGGGTCCAAGTCAATCCCGAGCTGTCAAGCAGTGAAGCAACGTCTGCGAAACGTTCAGGGTGGCGCGGCGCCAGCAATAGTCTGATTTTTTGAGATGACCTGAGGCGCTGAAAGGCTTCCAGTATCACGCGTTCTTCGGGAGCGTGAGTGCTGGCGGCGAGAATCAATGGCGACTTAACGGCAATATTGAACCGTTGTTGAAGTTCGCCAGCCAATGTATTTGAGGAGGGCATTGTGCCGGCGTCAAATTTCAGATTGCCCGAAACGAAAACTTTGCTGGAAGGAAGCCCGAGACTGCGAATTCGCTCAGCATCAGCCTCCGTTTGCATTATGCCGACGCTAAGACACTCGAGAACGCGGGAGACAAACCCGCTTATCCATTTATATCTGCGGAAAGATTGATGGGAAATCCGGCCATTCACAATGGCCACCGGAATTTGCTGTGTATGGCACTCGCGCAGAAAGCCCGGCCATAACTCGGTTTCCATGATCAGAACGGCAGATGGGTTGATTGCTTTGAGTGCGCGCCGAACCGTCCAGCGCCAATCGAACGGAAAGTAAAAAACCTTCGCGGCCTCGCTTTTGAAAAGTTCACGGGCAAGGTTTTGACCTGTTAGGGTCGTCGTTGATATTACAAGAACATGGTCGGGAAGACGTTGTCGTATAGCCCGCACCAGCGGCCGCGCGGCCTGAGACTCCCCAACCGACACGCAGTGGATCCACACAACTGGTCTGCCTTGGCTCTCGATTAGGGAAATGGACCCCAGCCGTTCGCAAAATCCGGCCACATACTTTCCGTGGCGAAACGCGTCAAAGAGAAAGCGGGGGAGCAGTACCAGAAAGCCGAGAGTCAGTAGCAGGCTGTAGACAAGGTACATAGGAACGGCGAGTTATTGCCGGTCAGCACGTGGATCACGCATCACCTGGGTGATGAACCCGGTTCACTTCGCCCGTTCGATATAGCGGCCTTCGGTAGGATCCACGCGGATGCGGTCCCCTTCATTAACAAAGGGCGGGACGGTGATTGTGACCCCGTTTTCGAGTGTGGCCGGTTTATTGACGTTGGAGACAGTGGCCCCCTTCATGGTGGGCTCGGTGCGGGTTACGGTGAGTTCAAGGGACTGCGGAAGATCGATGCCGACGGGTGCGCCTTCATAAAACTCGGTTTGCAACCTGAGTCCGGGATTCAGCCACTGAGCCGCATCGCCCAACTCCTCTGCACTGAGCGCAACCTGTTCGTAGCTTTCGGTGTTCATGAAGTGGTGATGGGAGCCATCGGAATAGAGATACTCCATCTCGTGCTGCTCCAAACTTGCCCTATCTACCGTGTCAGCAGAACGGAACCGATGCTCGAAAGATGACCCCGTCTTAATGTTCCGAAGTTTGGTGTGCACCATTGCGCGCAAATTACCCGGGGTATGGTGGCGGAACTCCATAACTTTGCACGGCTGACCCTCGAATACGATCACCATGCCGCGCCGAATTTGCGTTGCTGGAATAGCCATTGACTAATTTCAATCTCCATTAAATAACTTATTCAAGTTCTTAAAAGCTAGAGGTGGAGGTCGTTGCTCCTTAACGAAACACGTAGTCTAGCTAGGCCCTGAGATCTTTGTCCAGCGCCCATCACGACTGGATTCACGTAACC
>Ga0136617_10004427_pt1 | contig 12564 bp, 11 predicted proteins | sample AntDrymUQ3222106_2_FD_129672 | JGI IMG/M metagenome (GOLD analysis project Ga0136617, IMG submission 129672) | Polar desert sand microbial communities from Dry Valleys, Antarctica - metaG UQ322 (21.06) | ecosystem: Environmental > Terrestrial > Soil > Desert | place: Antarctica: Dry Valley...
TAAATCGATTCTCGCGGAGGTACCGACCTACTACGAATCGGGCGTTCGGCCGTAGGCGATCGACGAGAATAAGAGCTGACAAGCTGAAGTGCTGAAATGCTGATAGTTGTTTGCAAAGGGGTCTTTGCAAACTAAATTAGGCTTCGCGCTCCTGGGTACGGCGGGCTTCGAGCAGCTTGCCCGAGAGGTAGAGGCTGAGGCCGAAGTAGTAGACGAGGTAGAGGATGGAGAAGCCCAGGATGCGGGGGTCGGGTTCTGGCATCTGCCAAAGTATCGCGGCGTAGCTCGCGAGCCAAAGGGCCGTGAGCGTGAGAGAGAGTTTGCGGAAGGCGACCGTGCGCGTCGGGTAGACGTAGCGGATCGGGACGAAGACCAAGAACGAGCAGGCCACGAGCACGGCGGCGAGCACCAGCGGGCCTGGATGGAAGACGATGGCGTAGAAGGCGACGACGTTGAAGTAGCTTGGGAAGCCCAGGAAGTAGTGATCCTCGGTCTTGGCGTCCACGCGGCAGAACTGGTAGCTGGAGGCCAGGAGCGGCAGCGCGGCGAGGACTATCCCCGCGTTACCGTCGGGCAGGTACCCTTCGCTCCAGAGCAGGACAACGGGGGCGAAGACGTAAGTCATATAGTCGACTATGTTGTCCAGGAGCGCCCCGTCGAAGAAGGGTAGTGCCTCCCTGACCCTGAAGCGACGGGCGAGGAGACCGTCTGTGCTGTCGATGAGGAGCGAAGCGAGCATCAGCCACAGCGCCTTTACGGCCTCACCCTGGAACGCGGCAACGAGCATCAGGAGCGCGAGCACGGCGCCGCTCGCCGTGTAAAGGTGTACGGCGACGGCCTTCGACCTGAACCAGGAGGGCGTATCCGTGTTGTCCACGTCAGTAGTTTCCTCTATCCAGTCTTCCCTGATCTCCACCATACTCAGTACTTAATGATACCAGCAAGAACAGGGTGGCTTCTACATCCGCGGGCCGGACCGCAGCGGGCGGATACGGTTTATGGCAGCAGCCAAATCCTGGGCGCGCGGCAGGCTCATTTCGCCGGGATGTCCCCGGAAGCCACCCAGAGAGTCGAGACCTTTCTCAGAGGCGGAAGCCAGCGCCTCCCGGACAAGCTCTCCCACCCCACGGACCTCGCCAGTGGCGGCCCACTCCCCGATAACACGGGCCACCGCCTCCGTCTGTCCGGCCTCAGCGAGCTGCTCCAGGTAGGAGAGGTCGACCCGCTCGCGGCCTAGCTCGATGGTGTGGAGGCCCCTGCCACGGGCACTCTGGCGTTTGCCTCGTCTCAGGTCTACCGAGGAGGCCCTGATAGTGCGCTCTTGGGGCAGACGCACGTCTCTGTCCGTGAGCGCGGCGCGGGGCGGGAACCTCCTGGTTACCTCGCGGGACCGGGCTGTCGCGTCGGAGGGCGCGTAGTCTTCGAGCAGGATCACACGGTCAGCAACGTCGAGGTAGTCTCCGACTCCTCCGACGACTACGACCGTCGAGACGCCCAGGGAGCGGTGCAACGGACGCACAAGGTCTATAAACGGCGAGATGGGCTCGCGTCTCACCAGCTCGCGCATCCTCTCGTCCCTGATCATGAAGTTCGTCGCGCTCGTATCCTCGTCCACGAGCAGGAGCGACGTCCCTACCTCCAAAGCTTCGGCGATGTTCGCGGCCTGCGAGGTCGAGCCCGAGGCGTTCGGCGTAGAGAAGTCCTCGGTGGTGCGGCCGCCGGGGAGGTCCCCGATCATGGCCGAGATATCCACTCCGGAGACGCTCCTGCCGTCCTCGGCCCTGACTTTGACGGCGTCACCCCGCGCAACCACGAGCTCCCTACCGTCCCCTGGCACGTGGTCGTAGACGCCCCACGAGAGCGCCGAGAGCAGCGTGCTCTTCCCGTGGAACCCGCCCCCGGCCACGAGCGTAACACCCTCAGGAACCCCCATCCCAGAGACCACGCCCCTGTTGGGCAGTTCCACCTCCACCCTGTACTCTTGCGGGCTCTGGAACGGTACGGCACCCTCTTCGAGTAGCCTATCGCTCGCCCCGCTCTCCCTCGGCAACACCGCCCCGTCAGCGACGAACGCGACCAGATCCAGTCCAGGTAGGAGTCCACGCAGGTGGTCCGCGTCCTCGACCGTTTCGACGTGGAGCCTCGAACTCTCCGCGTCTACGCTACCCTCGGGAGCAGGTACGAGTCCTTTGCGCACGACCTCGGGCAACTCTTCCAGCAGCACCGTACGGGCCGCGCGGGCGTCCACGCTCCTGCCCCTTGCGGGGAGGCCCACGGCCATGCGGGCCTCGACGTATCCCGATTCGACGACCATCGAGGTGCGGGGGAGGACGACCTGGGAGGCCCGCTGTATCTCGACCCGCCCGCTCCCGCCCGAGCCCCGGTTTCCGCGCACGACGCGCCGGATCTCCCGCTCGACGCTCCTGGTCAGAAAGTCTTCGAAGGCGACCCTGCGTACCTGGTTCGCGAACAAATCTCGGTCGAAAGCGTTCTCTCTGGTGCGGACCCGGATCAGGGAAGGCGGGGCGAAGGGATCCCGCTGCACCCTGTCTACGAAGAGGGTGAAAGAACCGAAGTCATGAGAGCCGGAGAGGTCTTTGTATGCCCCGTATCCCTTGCTGTCTATGCGGTCGAGCGTCGAGCGGAGGCGTTTCATCGGGCTAGTCGAGGCCCAGCCTTCCCTTGGCCCTCTCGAGCGTAGGCAGCGCGACTTCCTGAGCCCGCCTCGCGCCTGACTCGAGCAGGTGGTCGAGCTCGGCCGGGTCGTCGAGTAGCTCGTGGGCACGGTCCCTGACGGGTGCGAGGCCGTCGACGACGACCTCGGCGAGGTCCTTCTTGAGGTCGCCGTAGCCCTTGCCCTCGTAGTCGGCTTCGACGCCGGATACCGGCTCGCCCGACATCGCGGAGTAGACGTCGAGCAGATTGGTTATGGCCGGCTTGTCCTGGGAGGCCAGGATCTCCGTCCCCGAGTCCGTCTTGGCGCGCCGGATCTTCTTCCTTATGGAGTCTGGATCGTCGAGGATGGCCACGTAGCTGCCGGGCCTCGGGGAGCTTTTGCTCATCTTCTCCTCGGGCGCGTCGAGCGCCATCACCCTCGCGCCGATAGGCGGGATCATGGCCTCTGGCGCGACGAAGGTCTCCCCGTAGAGGTGGTTGAACCTCCTGGCTAGCGTCCGCATGAGCTCGAGGTGCTGGCGCTGGTCTTCGCCCACGGGGACGAGATGCGCGTTGTAGAGGAGCACGTCAGCGGCTTGGAGCACAGGGTAGTCGAAGAGACCTGCGCTCGCGGACTCGACCCCACCCTTTCTGGTCTTGTCTTTGAACTGCGTCATGCGTGAGAGCTCTCCGAAGCGCGCCACGCAGTTGAGCAGCCAGCATAGCTCCGCATGCCCACTGACCTTGCTCTGGCGGAAGATCACACACCTCTCGGGGTCGAGGCCCGAGGCTAGGTATATAGCCGCCACCTCCCGGATCTTCTGCCTCAACACCTTCGGGTCCTGCGGCACCGTAATCGCGTGCAAGTCCACGATGCAGAAGTAGTTTTCATATTCGTCCTGCATCGCGACCCAGTTCTTGAGCGCCCCCAAATAATTGCCTACATGCAAGTTGCCGCTCGGCTGTATCCCGCTGAATACTCGCTCTTTGCTTTGCATAAGCGTTATTCTAACGAACTTGAAGGAAGTTGGGCCGGCACTCTCTCAGTACCGGCCCAACTTCCTCCATCTACCGGAGGTATAGAGCAACTAGACCTATCTCAAGGGAGTATAGTCCAGCTTCCGCAGCTCGTCGGCAATGACCCTGTGTCCGGTGTTGTTTGGATGAATTCCGTCGAAACTCAGGTAACCCTTGGATTTCGGATCCTCATCGCCGGTCGTCCCGTTGAAGGCCAGATACACCTCAGCGTAGGGTACGCCCTCTATGTTAGAGGTGGTGGCGATGTGATGGTTGACCTCATCGACATAGCTCTCGAAAACCTGGAAGTCGTCCATCCCACCGTCGTTCTGCCAGGTGTCGGAGACTATGTCGGTCCTGACGTAGGGGTTGTAGATATCCATTGTTTGCACGATGGTGGGTCTGGTCGAACGCAACTCGAGAACCTCCGCCGTGATGGCGTCCCAGTTGGTCTCGAGTTTCGCCACGGCAGCCTGGAGGCAGTCCTGGTTTTCGGCCCCACCGCAGGTCCCTCTCTTGTAAGACTTGCGGGCTGCCCTGAGGTCGTTCCCGCCGATATTCCACGTGACGACCTCCGCCTCACGGGTGGCGCTCCGGAACGTCGGATCGTTGCGGAGGGCAGAGAGCAGTTGGGAACTGGTCCATCCGTTCCGACCGAGGTTTGTGCGTGTGACCGCTACCATAGTGTCGATCTCAACGTGCGCTTCGTAGCGGGGCACGTAGCCCTTGAACGCACCGTAGCCTGTGGCCAGAGAGTCGCCGAGTGCCACATAGTCCCACGAGGCGGGTGCGGCGAGAGTGGTTCCCTGCGACGCACCGACGAGGAGGACCGTGACAAGGATGAGCCTCAGCAAGCGCCGTACGATGCCTGCCATGTCTGCTCGCCGGGCGAGGCCCGTGACTCTGTTCTCCTCCGGCATAATCCCCTCCTATGTCAGCCTATGTTCGCTATGTTACAGTGGCACTTTACACTATCGAGGAAAATCGGTGCATCCCCACATGAATCATCTTCTTGGAGACCTCTGCGACATCTGGTTCCCGATCCGACTACCAAGACGCCCATTGCGCGGTGTCACGTTGCCTGATTTTTCGAGTTCTCTAGCTCCGGCGCCTGGGCAGAGTGCTTAAGGTGCTCCCAGGACCTCGACCACTAGACCTCCTTCCACGACTCCTTCGCGGCGATGGTAGGCCTGATCCAAGACCGCGCCTTCTTCGACAACCAGATCGCCACCCTCGAGCTCGAAGACCGGAGCGCCACCATCACCTTCGAGAAGGCAGCCCTCGACGCCTTGCGAGGCGCCGGCGGCGGCAACTTCGGCATGGTCACCTCCCTCGTCTTCGAGACTGTCCCGGCGCCGGCAGCGACGGCCTTCCACCTGATCTGGCCCGTCACCCGAGCGTGTGCGGCCATCGAGGCCTGGCAAGCTTGGGCTACCTTCGTGCCCGACGAGCTCGCCGCCAGCCTGCTGACCGCTCCTGATGACCCTGAGGAGCCCCACCGCCGTCAACTTCTTCGGGGCCATGCTCAGCACCAGATCCGACACCGAGGAGCTCTTCCTGATCCAACACGCGGTCGTAGTCGACCCCGACGCGTCTGCCGCCGAAAGGGAAGCTGGCTGGCGCGGTCATGGGCGATCGTGCGTCCGTGGGGGTCAGGATGCGCGTACCAGAACTTCCCCGACCCTGACCTCGAAGACTGGGCGCGCCCACTACGGGACCAACTACGAACGTCTGGTGCGCATCAAGAGAAAGTACGATCCTGACGACTTCTTCCGCTTCCCGCAATCAATTTCGAGCCGCGACCTGGGAAGCGGCCCCACCGGTGTGAAGTCCTGCGTCTAACGATCCCGGCAAGTCGACGCGGCCCGAGACGAGGGAGCCACCCTCCCGAGTCGCCGGGCGCAGTCTCCGCGCCAAAATGCTGCTTCCGAAGGCAGGCGTCATCCGTTCGGGACAGGAAACTACGGTGCTGGGTCCTCGCGCTTCTTGAGGCCTCGGAGGCTGCGCGTGGTCGAGAAGTACTGGCGTGCCGCACCGTCGCGCGCTTTTCTAGCGTCGTGTACGATGGCGCTGTCTTGTTGTGTGCGCGTCAACTCGCAGCCCGGCCCGGAGTCCCGTGACTGACCTCATCCTCGGCCCGCTCTTGCGCCACGTCGGTCCCACGGACGCGACCGTCTGGGTCGAGACCGACGCTGCCTGCGAGGTCGAGGTGCTGAGCTGCTCCTCTCCAACCTTCCGCGTCGGAGACCATCACTACGCCGTTATCCACGTCTCGGGCCTGGAGCCCGGAAAAGCCCGCGAGTACGAGGTGCGCCTCGATGGAGAGAGGTCTTGGCCCGAGCCCGGCTCTCCCTTCCCGCCCAGCGTGATCCGTCCGATGAAGAATGGGGAGACTCTGAAACTGGTATTCGGCTCGTGTCGCATCAGCGCGCCGCACGAACCGCCCTACACCTTGGGACACGATGAGGACCAGCGCGGTCTCGGGGTCGACGCCCTCTACGCCACGGCGATGAAGCTAAAGGACGAGCCGCCTGAGGAACTGCCGCAAGCGCTCTTGCTGCTGGGTGACCAGATCTACGCCCACAAACCCCCTTTCGACACCTTGCAGTTCATAAAGGAACGCCGCGATATGGAAGCTCCGCCAGGAGTTACTGTGGCAAACTACGAAGAGTATGCCAGGATCTACCGCGACGCCTGGGCCGATCCCGCGATACGCTGGCTCCTCTCCACCGTGCCATCGGCCATGATCTTCGATGACCACGAGGTCGGCGATGATTGGAACATCTCCGCCGCCTGGCTCGAGGAGACACGGCAACAGCTATGGTGGAACGACCAGATCGTCGGCGGCTACGCTGCTTACTGGATCTACCAGCACCTCGGCAACCTCTCACCTAAGGAACTGGACGGAGACGACCTCTACAAGAAGGTCAAGGACGCTGGTGACGCCTGGCCCGTTCTGCGCGACTTCGCCTACCGCACTCACCGCGGCGCCGACGGAACCCGCTGGAGCTATCATCGCGACTTCGGCAACACGCGCCTACTGATGATTGACTCCCGCGGCGGTAGGGTGCTGGAAGAGGGGCGCCGCTCCATGGTCGACGCCGAAGAGTGGGACTGGATCGTTGAAAAAGCCACGGGCAACTTCGACCATCTCCTCCTCGGCACCTCCCTGCCCCTGCTCCTCAGCCCCGGCATGCACCACCTCCAGAGCTGGGACGAGAGATTATGCTCCGGTGCCTGGGGAAAGCGCGCCGCACGCTGGGCTGAAGGCTTTCGTCGCTCCGAAGACCTTGACCACTGGGCCTCCTTCAACGACTCGTTTGCCGCGATGGTGGGCCTGCTAGAAGACGTAGTAAGCGGAAAGAAGGGGGATCCGCCCTCCACCATCCTGATTCTCTCCGGCGACGTCCACCACGGCTACCTCGCAGAAGCCACTCTCGCCGGCGCTGCGAAGAGCCGCATCTACCAGGCCGTCTGCTCCTCCCTCCGAAACGCTCTCCCGAGCAAGAAGTCCTACCTACAGAGCCACGCCTGGGCGAAACTAGCCATCTTCGCTGCTCGCCTCCTCGCCCGCCTCGCAGGCGTCCCCAGAGAAACCTTCACCTGGCGCCTCGCCCACGACGCCGTGTTCTTCGACAATCAGATCGCCACCCTCGAGCTCGGAAACTGGAGTGCCATCATAACCTTCGAGAAGGCAGTCCTCGACGCTTCGAAAGAACCGACTCTGGAGAAGCTCTGCGAACACCGCTTGGCGTAGAGGACCGACCACCCGAGTTACGTGCCAGGGACCCTCTCTATCTCCCTTGCCGCGCCTACGACCTGCTGAGCAAGCCGCTGGCCCGGACTCTCCCCGAGGCGTGAGATCGGACCGCTAACGCTCACCGCCGCCCTCAGCCTCCCGTCCTCCCCGAACACCGGCGCGCTGACGCTCGCAACCCCGGCCTCCCTCTCCGCCACGCTATCGGCCCAACCCCTGACCCGGATCCCCCTGAGCTCCGCCGCATCAGGCCTGTCATCAACCCCTCCTGGTGCCCAGGCGAGCAAGACCTTCCCCGCAGACCCCCGCGAGAGCGGCATGACAGCACCCACGGGTACGGTGTCCCTCAAACCCGCCACCCGCTCAACAGCGGCCACACATACCCTGTGCCCGCCCTCCCGCACGTAGAGCTGCGTACTCTCCCCACTCGCGTCCCGCAACCCCTCCAGCACCGGCCGCGCCAGCTCCACGAGACCCACCCCAGCAGCCCTGTTCCCCCACCCTAGTAACCTCAGACCCAGGACGTATCGTCCTTCCTGCCGCGATACCAAATGGTGCGTCTCCAACGCCGATAGAAGCCTGTGCGCCGTCGGACGGGGCAATCTAGTCCCCTCGACCACTTCAGCCAGGGTCGCAGGTCCACCACCAGAGAGGAAAGCCAGTATCGCCACCGACTTGTCCAACACCCCAACCCCGCTCTTGCCTCCTGACGAGATAACTTCTATACTGTCCATATGTCGGTCATTATGTCTCACATTTTGAGATAAGACAAGAAGGTGTGATCCTGGCTCGCGAGTGGGACGCAGGTGCATATGAGAGACTCTCCGCACCGCAGACCCGTTGGGGGGGTGGGGTTCTCGAGCGTCTGGACGCGCGCGGGGACGAGGCTGCGATAGACGCTGGTTGTGGGACTGGCCGGGTGACTGAGCTGTTGCTCGCGAAGTTGCCCGAAGGGTCTGTGCTGGCTGTTGACGGTTCTCGGGCGATGGTCGAGGCGGCGAGGAGGCGGTTCGCCGGGGAGCCGCGGGTACGGGTGGAGCGCCAGGATTTGTTGTCACTCGAGGTCGAGGAGCGTGTGGATCTGATCTTCTCCACCGCGACGTTTCACTGGATAGCGGACCATGACCGTCTCTTCGGGAACCTGGCGCGGGCTCTAGAGTCGGGTGGGCGTCTCGTAGCCCAGTGCGGGGGCGAGGGCAATATCTCCCGCGCCACGAGGGCGACGATAGAGACGATGGAAGAGGAGCGCTTCAGGGACTATTTCGTGGGCTGGAAAGACGACAAATACTACGCCGATGCCAGCACGACCACGAGGCGTCTAGAGGTAGCAGGCTTCGAGGAGGTCGCGGCCTGGCTGCACGACGAGGTAGCGGCCTTCGATACTATGGGCGAGCTCGCCCGTTTCCTCGGGACGGTCGTGCTCGGCGGACACCTGGAGAGGTTGCCTGAGGAGAAGCGCGGTTCTTTCGCGGCGGCGGTGGCGGAGAAAGTGGCGGCGGTGGACGGCAGGCCTGCCCTTGATTACGTTCGCTTGAACATCACGGCGAGGAGGTCAGCGTGACGGTCGGGGAAGTGTTCGGGCAGGCGGCGTGGGACTACGATAGGGTCCGCAGGCAACTCGTGCCCGGCTTCGACCGCTTCTACGGGGCTGTGGTGGAGAACATCCCTTTCGGAGAAGAACAGGAGATCCGGGTGCTCGACCTTGGGGCCGGGACAGGGCTCCTGAGCGCGATAGTAGCAGAGAAATTCCCGCGGTCGAGGGTGACGCTAGTGGACCTCTCGGTGGAGATGCTCAGGATGGCGCGCCGACGCTTCGCGGGGGAACAGGGCCGTTTCGAGTTTCGGACCATGGATTACGCGCGCAAGGCTTTGCCCCGAACAGAAGGGGGTTACGACCTCGTGGTGTCGGCGCTCTCGGTCCACCATCTCACGCATGGCGACAAGAGGGAACTGTTCGAAAAAGTCCACGATTCACTCGCTGGAGGTGGCTATTTCTTCAACGCGGATCAAATCTCTGGCGAGACGCCAGAGGAGGAAGCGCTCTACAGGGAGTGGTGGCTGCGGCGGGTGCGCGAGGCAGGCGTCTCTGAGGAAGACCTGGCCGCCGCGCTCTCGCGCATGAGGGCCGACAGAAACGCGACGCTCGGGGCGCAGCTCATCTGGCTAGGGGAGGCCGGTTTCGAGGGTATAGGGTGTAGATACAAAGATCACAGGTTCGCGGTCTACAATGGTAGAAAGGGACACGGGAACTTGGATAACGGGAAGGACGATGATGGGTAGGCCGAAGACGCTGGTAGAGAAGGTCTGGGAGAAGCACGTGGTGCGCCGCGCCGAGGGTGAGCCCGACCTCATCTACGTAGATATGCACCTGGTTCACGAGGTGACGAGCCCGCAGGCTTTCGAGGGTCTAAGGCTCGCCGGGAGGGGGGTGCGCCGTCCCGACCTGACCCTGGCGACGATGGACCACAACGTCCCGACGTCGGAGTTCGGCATGCCCATCGAAGACAAGGTCTCGGCAAAGCAGATGGAGGCCCTGAGGAACAACTGCGAGGAGTTCGGCATCAAGCTGAACGAGTGGGGCTCCATCGGTCAGGGTATCGTCCACATCATCGGGCCCGAGACTGGCCTCACCCAGCCAGGGCTCGTGATCGTCTGCGGGGACTCCCACACGGCCACACACGGTGCTTTCGGCGCGCTCGCTTTCGGCATCGGGACGAGCGAGGTCGAGCACGTCCTCGCCACCCAGACGCTCACCCAGAGCAGGCCCAAAACCATGGCCGTCACCGTCGAGGGCGAGCTTCCTGCTGACGTCACGGCCAAGGACCTCATGCTCGGCATCCTGAACCGTATAGGCACAGGCGGCGGGGTCGGGCACGTCATAGAGTACAGGGGTGAGGCCGTCAGGCAGCTCTCGATGGAGGGGCGCATGACCGTGTGCAACATGTCCATCGAGGGCGGGGCCAGGGCAGGCCTAGTAGCCCCTGACGAGACGACCTTCGAATACCTCGAAGGCAGGGAGTACGCCCCCAAGGGCGAGCATTGGGACGCCGCGGTCGAGGAGTGGAAAGAGCTCCCGACCGACGAGGGCGCCGAGTTCGACAAGGAGGTCGTGATCCAGGCTGAGGACCTGGTTCCCTACGTCTCCTGGGGCACGACACCGGCACAGACCGTTCCGCTCGACGGCGAGGTCCCTGAGCCGCAGAACGATGGCCACGAAAGGGCGCTCAAGTACATGGCGCTGGAGCCTGGGACCAGGATCAGAGACATAGAGGTGGATACTGTATTTCTCGGGTCGTGTACCAACGCCCGTATCGAGGACCTTCGCGCCGCCGCCGACGTCATCGAGGGCCACAAGGTCAAAGAAGGCATAAGGGCCATGGTCGTCCCTGGTTCTATGCGTGTAAAGAAGCAGGCAGAGGAAGAGGGATTGGCCGAGATCTTCACGGAGGCAGGCTTCGACTGGCGCAACGCGGGGTGTTCGATGTGCCTCGGCATGAACCCTGACATACTGCAGCCAGGCGAGCGGTGCGCCTCGACCAGCAACCGCAACTTCGAGGGGCGGCAGGGCAAGGGCGGCAGGACGCATCTCGTCAGCCCCGTAGTGGCTGCAGCGACGGCCGTAATGGGCCGATTCGCCTCGCCGAGCGAACTCGGCGTACCGCTGGAGGTGGGTTAGATGGAGCCTGTCGAGCGCGTCTCGGGGACCGCGCTTCCGCTCGGTTACTCGGACGTTGACACCGACCAGATCGTCCCGAGCGACGCCCTCAAGCGCATCGAGCGCACCGGCTTCGGCCAGTTCCTGTTCTCCAGCTGGCGCGAGGACGAGGACTTCATAATGCACAGGGCCGAGCATGAAGACGCCGTGATCCTGATTGCGGGCGAGAATTTCGGCTCTGGTTCCAGCCGCGAGCACGCGGTCTGGGCGATACAAGATCATGGCTTCGGCGCGGTGATCGCCCCTTCCTTCGCGGACATCTTCAAGAACAACTCGACCAAGAACGGCCTCCTTGCCATCGACCTGCCCGAGGAGACCGTCAAGAACCTTCTGGAATCGGTCAGGGAAGATCCTGAGACCGTGATCACGATCGAACTCGACGAGCTCACCGTCACAGCACCCAACGTCCACGAGACCTTCGAGATGGACGACTTCACCCGACGGCGCATCATGGAGGGCCTCGACGACATAAGCCTCACGCTGACGCGCGAGGAGGACCTCGAAACGTTCGAACGTTCGCGGCCAGGACATCTACCAAGCGTGCAGTAACGCCACTCCAACGAAAGCTCCGTCGACGCCGGAGTTGCGGCCCCCGACGAACGTTTTGCCCTGGTGGCAGCCTGGCGCTACGATGACCCGACGTCCGAAGAGGAGGGTTCAGTGCTAGAAGTCGCGATCATGGTCGAGGGGCAGCAGGGTGTGGACTGGGACCGCTGGCGGCGGCTGGCGCGGGCGGTTGAGGACCTTGGCTACGCTGGTCTCTATCGCTCCGACCACTTCCCAAACAAACGGACGGGTGCTTACATGGATTGCCTGGAGCTGTGGGCCTCGCTCGCCTGGCTGGCGGAGAATACTAGCCGCATAGAGTTCGGGCCCCTGGTCTCGCCCGTCTCGTTCCGGCATCCCGTCCTTACAGCCTGGCAGGCCTCCGCCGTGGACAACCTGGCCGGCGGGCGCCTCCGGCTCGGCCTCGGCGCAGGCTGGAATGAGTGGGAGCATGAGACCTTCGGCTTCGAGGTGCTAGACACAGACCGCCGCTTTGTTCGCTTCGAAGAGGGCCTCGAGGTCGTGACCCGGCTGCTCCGCAACGATGAGCCTGTGTCTTTCGACGGCGAGTTCTACAGCCTTCGCGACGCCCTGCTCATGCCACGCTCGCCGCGGCCGGGAGGGACGCCCGTGGTTGTCGGGGGTAACGGCGTGCGGAGGACGCTCCCGCTGGCGGCCCGCTACGCTGACGAGTGGAACGCCGTCTTTCTGAAGGCGGAGGCTTTCATGGATCTCAACGCCCGCCTCGACGGGCTGGTGCGCGAGGCCGGGAGGGCGCCCCAAGAGGTACGCAGAACCCTGATGACCCGCGTCATCTTCGGCCGCACGGAGGCCGACGTAGACCGCAAGCTCGACGGGGCTTTGCGGGATCACA
>Ga0136617_10004428_pt1 | contig 12562 bp, 6 predicted proteins | sample AntDrymUQ3222106_2_FD_129672 | JGI IMG/M metagenome (GOLD analysis project Ga0136617, IMG submission 129672) | Polar desert sand microbial communities from Dry Valleys, Antarctica - metaG UQ322 (21.06) | ecosystem: Environmental > Terrestrial > Soil > Desert | place: Antarctica: Dry Valley...
CTCCAGCGCGAGTTGATAGCTGGCATCGACCTCGGCTGGCGACGCCAAAAACCAACTCATCCAAACCCCACCCGTATCATCGTGTCCCACGTGCCGAGGCATCGGGCCACTGCGAGATCCCTGGCCGTTTTGGCAGAGGAAGATCTCGCATTCTCCACTCCACACGCCCCCGAAGTCCGGCGGATCACCCCAGTCCCAGCCTTTCTTCCAGCCAAGCTTCTCAAACCAGGCGAAACTCTCCTCGATGTTGGACACGTTGAGAATAGGAATCAGGCGTTCGACCTTCATGGTATCAACCTCCGCTCCGGAATTAACTGCAATAGTTTTCGATTTTCAGGTTTGAAGTTTCAGGCAAAGCCCAAGAGGCGCGCAATCAGAACCGAGAGCGGGCCCCCCGCGTCCCGCCTTCTGTTCTGTGTAATCTGCGAAATCTGTGGATGCGCCTTTTTATTTCTCCGTTCCGCTTACGCGTCCCCTTTTTTCCACTTTCCCAATTGTTAAATAAGTTCACAACTCTTGACATCTTTTTACGTACTCTTGACACAGCTTAACACCAGCAAGAGTATGCTTTCATTCGCATACGCAGTTTCTTCAGAGGTTGAAATGAAATTGAAGAGAAGAGGTTTCCTGGGAAGCTTCAATCGGTTCCGGCTGATGTTAACGCTGGGCTTGGCAGTTGTCTTGCCGGCCGCCGCGCTCATATACGTCAATTTCAGCCAGTTGAGAGCCTTCGAGCGCGACAAAGTGCTTGAGGCAGCCATCCATCGCGATTTCCAGGAGATGCTCGCAATCACCGAAAAGAAAATTAACAAGAAGGCTTATGCGATGAGCGAAGATGTGAGGAATCTTTTCCCATCTCCGGACACTGAGGCCCAGGAAAAAGAAAAGCAACTCGGTCTCATCCTGGAAAAGAATCCGTGGCTGTCGCACGTGTTTCTCTTCGACGAAAAAAGTTTCCTGTTCCGTTCGCAACCTCAACAGATGGGTGACAGATACATCCGCCAGGAACATGATCGCATGGCAGAAAGTTATCGCGGGTGGTTCGGCATGGAAGGCAAGATGTTGGTGCAGGCGATGCACAAGAAAACCCGGCCCATCACTTTCTATTCTGGTCAAACAAAACGGGCCGATTGCGACGCTTACATAATGACTGCCTTGTTCGTCTTACCTCAGCTCTCGAAAGACAGGGTTGTGTTGGGCGGGGCTTCCTTCGATGCTTGTTACCTGAAACAAACTTTCTTTCCGGGAATGCTGGAGGAGTCGGTTACTCAGAAGATGAGTGACCAGGGCGGAAACCCACTTGCGATGATCGTCTATCCTTCGGACGTTGAGATGGGACACGAAATCAAACCACTGGCTGCTTCGTCAGGTTGGGGCGAAGGGAAACCTGAGGTTTCGCGCAAGCTCGACGATGTTTTCCGCGGACTGGCGCTGGGCATCAAGTTCCAGGGCACGAGCATTAAGGCGCTCGGCCAGACCTGGGTTCATCGCAGTTTCTGGATCCTCGTGTGCCTTTCGCTGCTGATCGCCGGCGGCCTGGTGCTCACCAGACACATCGTCAGCAAGGAAATGGCGCTGGCCCGTCTGAAGTCCGACTTCGTTTCTAACGTATCGCACGAGTTGCGCACGCCTCTGGCTTTGATCCGATTGTACGCCGAAACGCTCGAGCTGGGGCGCATCACAACTCAGGACAAGAAGCAGCAGTATTACCGCATCATTCGTAAAGAGAGCGAGCGGCTGACCGCGCTGATCAACAACATCCTCGATTTCTCTCGGATCGAAGCTGGACGCAAAGAGTACGAGTTCCGGAACACTGACATCGCGGAGCTGGTTCGCAACACGCTCGAGTCTTATCGCTACCAAATTGAGCAACAGGGTTTCGCGTTTGAAGAGAGCATTGATTCCAACCTGCCGGTAGTGCCTGTGGACCGTGAAGCAATCGCGCGCGCCCTCGTCAACCTCGTTAACAACGCGCTGAAATACTCGTCTGATGATAAGTTCCTGGGCGTAAAGTTATACCGTGACAACGGCGTTGTGAAACTCGAGGTGGCGGATCACGGCATCGGCATCGCGCGGCGTGATCAGTCGAAGATCTTCGAGAAGTTCTATCGAGCGGGAGATCCGCTGGTGCACAACACGAAAGGAAGCGGCCTGGGCCTGTCCCTGGTCCGCCACATTACCCAGGCGCATGGCGGGGAAATCGCCGTGGAAAGCACACCGGGAAGAGGCAGTAAGTTTATTCTATCGTTGCCGCTGGCATCAGCTAATCAACAGCCGGTCAGTGCATAATTTCAGCTTTCTGCGACAGCCTTTGCGGCCTCCTAGCAGGTTCGCGGAAACTTGTTTTTTGAGCAAGATTTTGATCGAACCAGACGATCCACGAAGCCACTCTAACCAACACGAAAGGTCGTTAGTGTCATATCGTGTGATTTCGTGGATCATATCTCGCTTGATTTGGTTGCAGCTGTCCGCCGCACCAATCGTTCCCTAGCTCCGGAGGAGCCGGATGTTTATAGACACGGTACGTATCCTACGACTGGAGCTCTGGAGGAGCGTAATGTTCCCAGCGATGAGTAAGTTGAATCGGTAACATTCCGTCCTCCGGAGCTGGGGGTTCTATTAGAGCCTGCGGTCTATAAACATTATGTCCCTCCGGGACTTAAAGAGAGGCGCGCATATGAAGAGGAAAACAGTTTACGAGCAATCAAATGGCAGCTCGAACGGCAGTCGATCATCCATCAATAATGACGTTGCCCAAACGAATGCCGGCAGGAAAACGCGAATACTGATTGTCGAAGATGAACCTGCCATGGTGGCCGGTCTGCGTGACAACTTCGAGTATGAGGGCTACGACGTAATCAGCGCCGCCGACGGAGTAGCAGGCCTCGAGCGTGCCCTCGCCGATGATCCAGATCTCGTCGTACTAGACGTGATGATGCCGCGTATGAGTGGTCTCGACGTTTGCAAACAACTGAAGACCAAGAGGCCGTCGCTACCCATCATCATGTTGACCGCGCGCGGCCAGGAGATAGACAAGGTTGTGGGCCTGGAGTTGGGCGCCGATGATTACGTCACCAAACCATTCTCCATTCGCGAGCTAATGGCCAGGGTGAAAGCTGTGCTGAGACGCGCCTTGCCACAGGCACCCGCAGCGGAGGTCTATCGATTCAGCGATGTCGAGGTCAACATCCGGAGCAATGAAGTGCGACGCGCCGGCCGGTCAGTCGAACTCTCAGCAAAAGAGTTCGCGCTGCTCGCCTACTTCGTCGCTCATCCAGTGGAAACGCTCAGCCGCGACCGCTTGTTAGACGCGGTATGGGGGTATGAGAACTATCCAAACACACGCACAGTCGACACACACATCGTCCATCTGAGGCAAAAGCTGGAACCGAATCCTGAGGAGCCGCGTTTCATTCTTACCGTTCACGGCAGTGGTTACAAATTCGTTGGTTGAGGGCAACGGTCATGAGTCAGACAGGATTCAATGTCGCTTTAGCGACAAAGCAGGCAGTCAATGTCCGGGTGTACCCGCCGCGACCGAAGCGTTCTGTCAGGGTACCTCGCCAGGAGTTGGAGGTTAAGCTCGCAGACCTTCAGCAGAATTACGCTGAACTGCATACCCAGATTTTCGAGGCCGCACAGGTGCACCGGCGTCTGTGCGCCCCTCGTCACGTTCGTTTCGCAAGCTTTGAAATTGCCAGCGAGATTTTCGCAGTTCGCCACTTACCCGGTGATTTTTTCACGGTGTCAGAGAAGAGCGACGGCGTAGTTCTGGCGCTGGGTGATATCTGTGGCAAGGGTTTGGCGGCCGGGATGTGGACCACGCATTTGGTGGGACTGGTTGGCGCGCGCGTGGCCGTAACGTCTAAACCGGAGGCCATCGTTGCCGGCGTTAACCGTGACATTTGCCTGCTGAAATCGTTTATGCCCCTTGCCAGCTTGTTTCTCGCGAAGCTCGATCCGATTACGGGGTTTGTTAAATATTGCAGCGCCGGACATCCTCCTGCCGTTCTTTTGCGAGCCAATAGAGAATTGGAGTTTCTGTCCGAAGGTGGAATGTTGCTTGGCGTGGTTCCTGCCGCACCCTATGTCTGTGGATCCTTCGAACTGGGAGTGGGCGACGTGTTGATGATCTACTCCGATGGGATCACCGAGTCGCTCAACTGCGCAGGAGAGGAGTTCGGCTATGCACGCCTCGAAGCGCAACTGCGGCTGGCGCAAGCTGGCGCTGCCGACGCGGCGCTGTTTTCTGTGTTGGGTGCTGTTCAGGATTTCGCGGCAGCTTGCCCACTCGTGGATGATATGTCGTTAGCCATCGTCCGCCGCGATAGTCGATGATGGCGCTGCTTACTCCCGTGCAAATCAGCGCAACCTCCTGCTGATGAATGTTGCGCTTGATTTCCGTTCGATCACCTACACTCAAGCCCCAGATGATGAGGTCAGTACCACCACGCGGTAGCGGGTGGGTCCTGGCTGCTCAATCACTCACGCCGCGATCCATGAGGTCAGTACCACCACGCGGTAGCGGGTGGGTCTTAGCTCCCAATCACTCAAGTCACGTTCCCATGAGGTCAGTTCCACATCACGCGGTAGGGGTGAGTCGGGCGCAGATTTACAAGTACAATCATTCGTTGGAGAAACCCATGAAAACAACAACCGCCCTTCTTTTGCTGCTCAGCGTTTTCATCCCCGCCCTGGCCCAGTCTACGTCCGAGCGCCAGCAGTTCATCCGCGTCGAAGCACCAGTGATCGCACTGACCCATGTGCGTGTGATCGACGGAACCGGCGCCGCGCTGCGCGAGGGTCAAACCATCATCATCGCCGACGGCAAGATCCAATCGATGGGGCCAAGCACAACTGCGAAAGTGCCGTCCAACACCCAGATAGTGGATCTCAAAGGCTACACGGTACTGCCGGGATTGGTGGGCATGCACAACCACATGTTCTTTCCGCAAGGAGGCTCGCCTCCGATGTACTCGAACATGGGGAGCAGCTTCCCACGCCTCTATCTCGCACTTGGCGTCACCACGATTCGCACGACCGGCAGCGTGGCGCCCTTTACCGACCTGGAAATCAAGAAGCTGATTGACGCCGGCCGCATGATTGGTCCGAAGATGCACATTACCGCGCCATATCTGGAAGGCCGTGGCGCTTTCACGCCAGTGATGCACCAGCTTACCGGGGCCGAAGATGCGCGCCGCATGGTGAACTTCTGGGCGGATGTAGGCGCGACCTCTTTTAAGGCCTACATGAACATTACCCGCGACGAGCTACGGGCGGTTGTAGAAGAAGCACACAAACGCGGGCTGAAAGTTACGGGCCACCTCTGCTCGATCGGCTATCGGGAAGCGGCGGAGATCGGCATCGATAACCTCGAGCACGGCTTATTCGCAGATTCAGAATTTGTTCCCAACAAACAACCTGATCAGTGTCCGGGCGCTGCGGTTTCCGCCAGCCTGCGGCAATTGGATCTGAACAGCGTCGCTGTTCAGGATACGATCCGCACCCTGGTGGCGAAGAAGGTGGCTATCACATCTACGTTGCCTGTCTTCGAAGCGGCCGGTGCGCCATTAACCCAGAGCGGGATCGGAGCGGCGAGCGCGCTAATGAATCCTCGGGTATTTAGCGTGATGTCAACCGACGCGCGTGTGCGTTATCTGACGGCGCGAGCGCGCGTCTCCTCTACTTCGGATTACACTGCGCTGCTGCGCAAGGCGATGGACTTTGAGCGCGCGTTTGTCCAAGCGGGCGGGTTACTAATTGCTGGCCTCGATCCGACGGGCAACGGTGGCGTAGTGGCTGGTTTCGGCGACCTACGCCAGGTCGAGCTGCTGGTCGAAGCCGGTTTCACGCCCGTGGAGGCGATCAAGATTGCCAGTTTCAACGGCGCGAAGTTTTTGGGAGAGGACGCACGCATCGGCTCCATTGCCGTTGGCAAACAGGCTGACTTGATGATTGTGAAGGGAAATCCCGCGACCAATATCGGTGACATTGAAAAGGTCGAGATCGTTTTCAAGGATGGCGTCGGCTACGACTCGGAGAAGTTGATCCAATCGGTCCAGGGATTGGTAGGGATTAGGTGAGTGGTTCATGCGTTTCCGAGCCGAAAGGGTCGATTCGATCAGCGCCGAAGGTGCGGCATAAAGTAGCCAGGGGCAAGCGCGAAGCGAAGCGGAGCGCGCCGCCCCTGGATCAGACAGGACAACGAATCGAGCCCTGAAAGGGCGATAGACCACAGCGCGGTCAATGACCGGGTTGGATGACCCGCTCTTCTGGCCCTTTCAGGGCTCGATCCCCTTGCGCGTGGGATCCAGGGGCGGCGCGCTCCGCTTCGCTTCGCGCTTGCCCCTGGCTACCTTATCTGCACCTTCAGCGCTTCACTTGCCAAAACAATACAGCGCGCTGCGAGTCCTGATGTAAATCAGCCCGTCGGCAATTGCCGGTGTCGCGAAGACCTCGTCATCCAACTCGTTCACCCCCAGTAGCTGCCAATCTCCGGCAGCCTTTAATACAGACACCTGACCTGCCTGGCCAATCAGGAAAACCTTGTCGTCGGCGGCAACCGGCGAGGAGAAATACTTGTCGATCGCGCCATGCAGGCGTCCTTGCTTGATCACATTACCGGTCGCGGGATCAAACGAGATCAGAATCCCACTATCGTTGATCATGTATAAGACGCCTTTGTAGAGAAGGGTGGAAGGAACCTGGGGCACCGGTTTGTTGTAGCGCCAACGGATCGCAGTCGAGGTTTGATCGCCCTGTCCTCCAAGCTTGATTGCGAGCAGACCATTCTCTGAAGCCATCATCGCGCGGAAGACTTCCCAATCTTTAGTGTCCAACTTCTCATCGCGGTCCATATCAAACGCTTCGAATGCGTTCTTCAACATCTTGTCCGTCGTATCGGTGCCGGAGACCTCCGACCGTGCGATCTGCCGATCACCATTCTTGTCGTACCTGGGCAGCGCCTCGTCGAAGGGAATCGTCTCCACCTGCTGTCCGGGTTGATTTTGCGGGAAGCCCCACCCGTTGATGTACAGATATTCTCCATCGTGACTCGCAATCGATTTCATCTCGCACGCAAGTCCGCGAACCCACCAGACTCTTTTGCCATCTGCGACCGAGTAAGCCGATAGCTGGAACGATTCGGGAATAATAATCTGCTTCGGACCCTGTTTTGGTTGATAAATTATCGGTGTCGAGTAGCCAGAGATGACTACGGGCCGGTCAACCTTCCAACGCACACGTCCCGTATTCTTATCGACCGCTACCAGGTATGAGCTTGGGCTGTCTTGATCGACGGGCAGGATAACTTTGTCATCGACCAGGATTGGTGATGCTCCGAATCCGTAGAACATATTGAACGGCCCGAGAGGGAGCCGCCACCGTTCCTTGCCGGCACCGTCGAAAGAAACCAACCCGAACTCTTGAAAGAAGACGTAGACATTCGAGCCGTCAGTGACTGGACTTGGTGAGGCGGGCCCGTTGACGTTTTGCAAGCGGCCCACACCCGAGCGCGGCACTTCGCGTTGCCAAACGAGCTTTCCTGTCTGGCGGTCGAGACAGATGACTAGTAGCTTGTAATTCTCTTTGGTGTGTGCGGTTTCGGTAGTGCCTTTGCTATCCTGGGTATGTGCGTTCTCTTTGGCATACGCTGTGACGAAGACGCGATTGCGTGTCAGCACCGGCGAAGAATGGCCAGGTGGAAGAGCTGTCTTCCAAATTACGTTCTTGTTGGGACCAAACTCTTCCGGAAGCCCGGTAGATGCCGACACGCCCGTCCCGTTTGGTCCGCGAAACTGTGGCCAGTCTTCGGCGACAGCCCTTGTCAACGGCAGCAACGCGATCAACGGCCCGATCGATAAAGCAAAGATTTTGTTCTTTACTTTCGACATTGTCGCACGAGACGGAAGCGACATTGTCCTGCGATCCTGAAGAGTTTTGTTTAACATGACACCAGTCCTGAAGAGGGCTAGCAAAGCAGCGCGATTCTAATTGAACGAAGCCATAAAGGAAACGCTGCTGTTTGAGGAGTTAGTCGTCCTATTTGATTTCGGGACTCATCACTCAAGCAGCGGTCTCATGAGGTCAGTACCACTCGCGGTAGCGGGTGGGTCCTCCTCACATTCCTCACATTGACATTTTGACAAGATTTGCTCCGCACTGCCAACATGGCGTGACTCTTGACGAGCATCCGCATCCTCATCATGTGGAACGACACCAATACTCCTCTCGCTTACTTCATATCCTTCCGTACTTTTGGCACCTGGTTGCACGGGGACAAACGGGGCTCAATAGATCGGTTTCACAATCGCTACCGATCACCCTATATCCCGCCAAATGAAAAATGGCGGCACTACAATGAACAAAAGCTAAGAACCAAGCCGTTGATACTAAAAGCGAGGCAACGGAGATCGATCGAAGCGGCGATTCGCGAGACTTGCGACATTCGGCATTGGTGGTTACGCGCAATTAACGTGCGAACAAACCATGTTCACACGGTTGTAACGGCTCACAAGAAGCCGGGACTTGTACTTAATGCCTTTAAGGCAAATTCAACCAGGCAGTTGAGGCAAGATGGTCTTTGGCCTCATCCGTTTAGTCCGTGGGCGGATAAAGGTAGCAAGAGACGGTTGTGGAACGAACAGAGCGTTGCCGGAGCTATCGACTATGTCCTGAACGGCCAGGGAGATGACTTGCCGGGCTTTGATGATTGAGCATAGCTAGCGACAGACCCACCCGCTACCGCGAGGTGGTACTGACCTCATGGGGCCGCGGCCTGAGTGATGGGTAGCCAGGACCCACCCACCACCGCTAGGTGGTACCGACGCTCATCGATGGAGACTAGAGTGACTGCCAGTGCGGGGACCCACCCGCTACCGCGTGGTGGTACTGACACTCACGACACCACGACGTTAGTGATGGGGAGCCAGGGTCGATACTAAATGGTGACCGGTCGCGAGCTGGAGTGGTTTGGGCGAAGAGGGCTACTAAAGGGTCACCGGGCCGAAACTCGACACGCTAGGAACCAAAACTCTTCCGGAACAAATAAGACATCTTGATAAAAAATGTCCTGCTGTTGCGACGGAACCCGGGAACAATCTGTCTGGTAAAAGGATGGGCCTCGTTCAAGTTCATGTCGTCGTTGTAGCCCACATAGAACGACGTGCCCGGGCTCGGTGTCCAACCTGCGAGAAACTGCGAGCGCGCCCTTTGGCTGAGAGTGTTGTAGTCAACAATCGCGCGCGCGAACGTAGCCTTCGTAAACTGGTATGTACCGCGGAAGGTAAGAATGTTGATGTCGAATGCCGTGCGTCCCGTATCGTTCCTCACCAGACGCTGCTTGACCAGATTGAACTGCATGCGCAACTCGTTAGTCGGCTGGTAAGTGATGCCGCCGTTTATCTGCAACAGATTGCCGCGGCCCGGATCAAGTGGGGCGTTCTGTCCCAGCAGCAGAGCAGCGGGGCTGACGCGCGGATACTTCCGTCCGTTGCCAAAGTCCAAATCAAAGTGTCCGAGCCGGTATGTCACCTGGCCGTTGAATTGCACCTTCTTGCTGTAGTTCGAGCCTCCAAAAACTGAGAAGTGGTTCTTCCTTGACGAGCGCTCAGTGTCCTCTCCGTAGAAGGTGCATTTATTGGCTACTGCAGACGGATTGCACGGGCGAGCCTGCCGAGTCGCTCCAAACTCGTGATCAAACAGTCGCTCGTAAGCCGGCTCGTAAAAGGCTCCAAAAAAGGTGCTGCGCGGCAGTGTCAGTTCGAAAACGAACTCCGTCTCGTAAGCATATAGGCGGCCCTGCCAGTCGTAATCGAAATGTGTAAACTGGTGCAGGTGATAGGAAATGAGCTTCTTCTTCGGTTGGGGATCGGAGTTGTAGCGAAGAAAGAAACTATTAAAGTTTGAGTTCGTGCGCTGAAAGAATCCTACGTCGGCGCGGTAGTCGCGAGTAAATCCTTCGGCGTAAAGTTCCCAGCCCCAGTTGCGGCCAGACACGTTGTAGGCGGTCGTGTAGCCCAGGCCGTTGCCGGTGCGGTAACGGCTAACCCCTTCATTTGCGTTGAAGAAATTGTTCCTGGACGTCGTGCCGAGGGCCTGGAAAGTGAAGGTGGTCTGTTTGTCGAGCCTGAAACGTCCATCGACGCCTAAGAGGTCGTTGTGCTTCTCGATGAAGTTATAGGTTGTGGCAATCATGCCGATCGAATTCTCTTTGCCAATATCCCGTTTAAGTCGGAGTACGCCAATTTGCGCGTTTTTATCCAGGAATCGGAGATTCCCGGGATTCAGGCGCTCGTCTCCAACAAAAGTCCCAGGCCCGTTATCGCTCGCCACCATCAGACCGAAAGTGTTTCGTCCTTTCTTACCTGAGAGCTTAACGGCCACGTCGGGATCTACGATCGCGCGCGTATGCACTGCGGTGATCGGCGTACGAAAGATGTCTATACCTTCCAGAAAGAAGGGACGCTTCTCGGCAAAGAAAATCGGGAAACGCTGATTCGCCGTGACTACCAGTTGATCCGCCTCAACTTGCGCGAAATCCGGATTGATGGCCAGGTCGAGCGTGAGTGCGGAACTCGGAGTAAACTTTGCTGTCAAACCTGGTTCGAATTTTATCGGTTCATTAACGATGCGCCCGGGATCGACCGCTCCTAGTGGCACCGGCCCAAATGAACGAACGAACTTTCCGCTCTCTGAGAGGGTCAGACTGGGGATCAATTCAATAGTTCGCTCCAAGGAAATTCCCTTGAGTCCGCCCAGGTGGCCTGCCTGGCTAAGGTTGCTATCTATGCTGCGGGAAAAAGGCATCCAAGAGCTGAGTTCTCGGTTGAACCGCTGAATGCGCCGGAAGAAGTGGGCCCCCCAAAGCTTCCCTTTGCCGGCCTCGTAGCGGATCGACTTGAAAGGGATGGCAATCTCAACTACATACCCAGCATCGTTGACGACGCCCTTCGACTCCATCAGGACGTCTACACTGAAATCCTCGCCACTTCCTTCCGTGAGCACGCCATCACCCTGGATGCCCAGCGGGTTGAAAAACATCTCAAACGCCTTGCGCTTGTCGTTGAATGTGTCGAGATAAAAACCCACGTAGTCGTCCTGGAAGATGCTGTCGCGCTTAGCGACCGTCGAGCGCACCTTGTCCGGTTCGTCGAAAGCACGAAATGCAACGTAGAGAAATTTCGGATCGTAACCAATTAAAACTTCGGTCGGCTTCGACGGAGCAATGTTGTCGCCAGGATCGATCTGGTAGAAGTCTTTAAGCACGGCCGCGTTGTGCCACACGGCCTCATCCAACTTCCCGTCGATTACGGGCGGAGTTGCGAATTTCGGAACAGTCACCGGACTGGCCTTCTCCGGTGGGAGCACCACAGCTCCCTTAACAGCAGGCGAAGCAGAAGAAGCTGACGTCGACGTCGTGTTGGGGTTCGGTGATTCGGCAGGCGTTGCAGGCGCGGTCGCAGTCGCAGTCGCAGTCGAAGAAGCAGATGCCGGCACAGGCGTAGAAGACGCTACTGGTACTTGTGAAGAAGACGCTGGAGATGCACCCACGCTGACGGGCTGCGCGGTCGGCTTACCAACTGGCGCCTGGGCGAAGGCGGTGGCTGTGAAGAAACTCAGCGCGCTGAGAATTAAGAATACCGTTTTCACAAGCAACGTCAATCTGATTTATCTCATCGCGAATTAAGAACGATTCTTCCGTCCCCTGTGTTAAGAACGAAAACGTTGCCGCCGCGACCCACTCTCCATCGCTTCACCCGCTTCGACGGGGCGATGTCTTCAGAGATGGTCATGCCGGCGTTGTCTAAACCTTCGGCGTTCGTTTCTATCGTGAAGTCCGAATTCGAAGGAACCGAGAGGGAGATATTCCCGTCACCTGTCCGTGCAGCCAGACCAGTGAATTTTCCATCGAGAGAAATCGAGCCATCGCCCGTGCGCGCATCGACCTGTCCCTCAAAGCTTGCGATCCGAATCTCTCCATCACCGGTATTAACCTGCAACTGTCCTCCGCCATTGGTGACTTTGATTGAGCCATCACCGGTACGCAGAGTGAGCTCACCCGAAACGCCTTCCAGGTTCAGCTCACCATCCTGTGACGAAACATGCAAGGTTGAGTTGCGCGGAACATAGACGTCCAACGACGCCGCACCGTTGCTCTCTTCAGACTTCGCGATGATCGAAACCGATGAGCCTTGCTGTTCCGTCTGAATAGCCACCTGCTTAAGCTCCTGCTCATCGCCACCACGTTTTGTCGCCGTGTACATCACTTCCGGCTTATCCCAACCGCGAACAGTTACAGCTCCGTCGAACGTCACGATGTTCACGTGCGGCGAACCGGCGATCGAGAAGGTCTTCGACTCCCGTTCGGTAAGACCCTTGTGGCCATATCCTTTTCCACTACCTTTGCCTTCCCCGACGCCTTCCGATTGACCTCTCACTGCGCGGCGCACTCTTTCCCGCACCTCGCGTTGGGTCTCGCGTTCAATTTCTCTCTGGGCACGTGCGATTTCGCGCTGAGCCTCGCGAATGGCCTGCTCAACTTCGCGCTGCACCTCAACCTGCA
>Ga0136617_10004429_pt1 | contig 12560 bp, 9 predicted proteins | sample AntDrymUQ3222106_2_FD_129672 | JGI IMG/M metagenome (GOLD analysis project Ga0136617, IMG submission 129672) | Polar desert sand microbial communities from Dry Valleys, Antarctica - metaG UQ322 (21.06) | ecosystem: Environmental > Terrestrial > Soil > Desert | place: Antarctica: Dry Valley...
CGGGATCTAACTTCGCGGTTTCATCCCAAGCCGGCGCGGATCGTTCAAACTGGACGACGTACTGCAGCGCGAGTTGTTCGAACGCAGAACGGTCGGCCACGCGCTGCAGAATGTCGAAGAGTGCGAGCCACGCTAGGGGCGACTGCTTGGCGTCGTAATCGTTTTGCACACCCTCCTCGAGCGACGTTCGCGCGGGCGTGGTCTGCCCTCCGGCGTATAGCAACGCTGCATTTTCGAGCACTGCGCACAAGCCGGGATTTGCTTGCGTGACCTCCATCGCCGAGGGTGCGTTGGGCCATTCGATCAGACTGACTCCCGTGACGGTGATCTCGCCCGTCGGTTCGATGTTGCGCGCGATGTTGCGTGAGTCGCCCCGGCGCTTGTCCTGTGCCTGTGCGGCAAGTTCGCGGGCGGAAACCGGGCGCAGCGAAGCGCTCCCCGACGTCTGCGGCGCAACGTCGCCGGCAGCGGATTTCGGTTCCGGCTTCCGTTGATCGGGTTTCTTGGCCGGCGTTTTGGAGAAAAAAGCCATGGCAGCAACCCGCCCAGGAGCTTAGAAGGGGGATTATGGTTCTATTCTCGGGCGGTCACAAGCCGCTGGTCGCATCACGCGAGCAAAGCTCGATGAAACGACCGTGCCGCGCATGCGCGTTACGCGTTGGCGGCGCACGTCACCCCCCCAGATTACGCGCTGGCGCAGCGGCGTTCGGCAGGATGCCCTGTTATGCCAGGTTCTTTTCCGCAAACTCCCAATTCAACAGTTTGTCGATGACGGCTTCGACATACTCGGGGCGCTTGTTCTGGTAATCCAGATAATAAGCGTGCTCCCATACGTCGATTGTCAGCAGTGGCTTCTGGCCTTTGGTCAACGGCAACTCAGCGTCGCCGGACTTGACAACCTTCAGCTCTCCACCATCCAGGACCAGCCAGCCCCAGCCAGTGCCGAACTGAGAAACGGTGATCTTCGCGAATTCCTTTTTGAAATTGTCCAAACCTCCAAACGCCTTGTCTATCATCCCCGCGATCTTGCCGGCAGGCTTGCCGCCACCGCCCTTTTTCATACTCAACCAATAGAACGTGTGATTCCAGGTTTGCGCGGCGTTGTTGAAAAGTTCGCTCTTTTCGGCCTGGCCTGCGCTCTCGGCAATGATTTTTTCCAGCGATGCGCTTTCGTATTCGGTGCCCGCGATCAGCTTGTTGAGATCGTCAACGTACTTCTTGTGATGCTTGCCGTAGTGATAGGAAATGGTATTGGCCGAGATCACCGGCTCGAGCGCATTCTCGGAATATGGCAGCGGCGGTAGCTTGAACATGGCGATAGGTCTCCTCGCGAATGGTGTGTGAGCCCGCGCAGGTCGACGCGAAACACCGGCGCGGCTTTATGAGCAGCGCTGCGACTGTAATCGGATTCGCCGCGTCGCGTCTGTCGGGTCTTCACTGACACGACGCGGGCGGAAGCGCTCTAGTCGCCGTACATTTTCTGCACGCGTTCGCGCCGTTCCTGCGCCTCGAGCGAGAGCGTCGCCGTCGGGCGCGCGATCAAGCGTGGAACGCCAATGGGATCGCCAGTTTCCTCGCACCATCCGTACGAGCCATCATCGATCATTCGCAATGATTTCTCGACTTTTTTCAACAGCTTGCGCTCGCGGTCGCGGGTGCGAAGCTCGAGCGTGTACTCCTCTTCGAGCGTTGCGCGGTCGGACGGATCGGTCGTGACTTCATTCTCGCGCAGATGTTCGCCGGTATCGTCGGCGTTCTGCAGCAATTGTTCGCGCAGTTCCACCAGACGTTTTTTGAAAAACGCGAGCTGGGGCTCTTTCATGTAGTCCTTCTCGGGCGCCTTGAGGATCTCCTCTTCCGTCAACTCGCGGACTCGTTTGACGGCAGGTGCCGTTTTCGTTGCCGTTTTCGCTGCCATACTTCGTTTCACCCCTTGTCCTGCTTTCATTTAAATAGCGTGCCGACGTTAAAAGCCGCCAGTCTTCTGGCCTCGTTCCCAACGGCTATTCGCGGCGAAAAATTGTCCATTATAGCGGCTCAAGCCGGTCCGGTCCAAGTTCCTCCTGCGCTCCCGAACCCCGGAGCGCAGCGCAGGGGGTCGCCGGTCGCCCTTCCTATATTCCTGGGAAATCAAGGCCTTTGCATGACCACGCCGCACTGATGTTGACGTTACGCCGGCCCGATGACTGGCATTTGCACTTGCGCGACGGGGCTCCGATGGCTGCCGTTGTCGGCGCCAGCGCCCGCGTATTCGGTAGAGCAATCGTCATGCCCAATTTGCAGCCGCCGGTCACCACGGTCGCAGCGGCGCGCTCGTACCGGGATCGGATCATGGCGGCGCTGCCTGCCGCGACCCGTTTCGCGCCGCTGATGACGCTTTATCTGACGGATAACACGCCTGCCGAAGAGATTGCCCGGGCGCACGCGTCGCAGCTCGTCCACGCCGTCAAGTATTACCCGGCCGGCGCCACGACCAACTCGGAATCGGGGGTCACGGCGCTCGACCGCGTGTATCCGGTCCTGGCCGCGATGGAAAGACAGGGTGTCGTGCTGTCGGTGCACGGCGAGGTTGCCGCGCCGGATATTGACATGTTCGATCGCGAACGGGTGTTTCTCGACACGGTGCTCGCGCGCCTGCTCGGCGATTTTCCCGGCCTCAAGATTGTCCTCGAGCACATCACCACCAGCGACGCGGCGGCGTTCGTTCGCAGTGCCGGGAACAACATCGCCGCGACCATTACGCCGCAACACCTCCTCTATTCACGCAACGCGCTGTTGGCGGGCGGCATCCGACCGCACCTCTACTGCCTGCCCATTCTGAAGCGGGAAAGCCATCGCCAGGCGTTGGTCGCGGCCGCGACCTCGGGCAATCCCAAGTTCTTTTTGGGAAGCGACTCCGCGCCGCACGCCCGACGCATGAAGGAGGCAGCGTGCGGATGTGCGGGGTGCTACTCCGCGCACGCCGCGATCGAGCTCTACGCGGAAGCGTTCGAAGACGCCGGCGCTCTGCGCGCGCTCGAAGCCTTTGCGAGCCACTTCGGGGCTGATTTCTACGGTCTGCCGCGCAACGCCGACACCATCACGTTGACGCGCGAGCCATGGCGCGTTCCGGCCGTTTACCCGTTCGGCGACGATGAGATTGTGCCGTTGCGCGCGGGAGAAGCGGTGCGGTGGAGGGTGGCGCCTTGATACAATGCGGGTCCGTTGAAAGAGGGCGGGATTTTAACCCCCTGGATTTCTGCGCCGACACGCGCTAGATTGATGCGGGCCTGCGCGAAAAGAATCCGGCGCCGACTTCGTTCGGCGCCCATTGCGAAACATCCGGAAGACCGTACCGATACGCTGCCGAGGAGGAGTCATGCGAATTGCATTGGCGATCACCCGCTTTCGCCGCATCCCTGGCGGGCGCCGCCGGCGCCGTGACCACCACCGTGGTCGACGTTCCCACCCGGGGAACCAACGTGCGAATTCTGTACCTGCGCGCGGACGCGCCGGTCGCCAACGTTGTCGTATGGCCTGGCGGCGAAGCCTTCCTGGGAATCCAGAGCGACGGAACGATGATAACGGAGCTTGCCGCCTGCAATCCGACTGTTCGCAATCGGCAAGCGTTGGCGGATCATGGCTACGCGGTCGCGGTCGTCGACGTAGCGTTCGATGGCGCACAGTGGAACTACGCGGACATGCTCGAAGTCGTTCGTTACCTGCAAGCGCGCGACCGGGTTCCCACCTGGGTGATAGGCGGAAGTACGGCAACGAATAACACCGTAGACCTGTTGGCCAGGCTACCCTTGGCCAACGGGCTGGGAGCCGTCTTCTACTCCCCCGAAAGTTTCTCTGCCGAGCAGGCCGCATTGATCACGCGCCCAACGCTGGTCGTCCACCATCCGCTCGATCCGAGAAGTCGCGCCAACCCGCTGTTCAACGCGCTGACCTCGGCATCGGCCAAGCAACAAGTCCCTCTGACCGGCGGCAACAATTCCGGTTGCGCCGGATACCACACCTTGAACGGGCTCAATGGGCCATTCTTGGCCGCGATCTTCGGTTTCATCGACCTGCACAACCCGACTTTGGTGTACACGCCGTTGGGGCAATCCGCATCCGCGGTCGCGGTCGAGTTCTACAACTCGACGCTCGACCATTATTTCCTCACGCACCTCGCGAACGAAATCGCGATCCTGGACGCCGGCGTCACGATTAAGGGCTGGGCGCGTACCCTCCAATCGTTCAAGGTGTACCCGGCCGCCCAGACCGGCACTTCGCCCGTGTGCCGGTACTACATTCCGCCGAACAAAGGCGATTCGCACTTCTACGGTCGCGGCACCGCGGAGTGTGATGCGACGGGCCGTGCCAACCCGTCGTTCGTGAACGAGGATCCACAGTTCTTCCACGTCGTGCTGCCGACCGCGGGCGCGTGCCCGGCCGGAACGATCGCCGTGTACCGGGTCTTCAGCAATCGCGCCGACGCGAATCACCGCTACATGGTGAGCCGCTCGCTGCGTGACCAGATGGTCAGCCGCGGCTGGCTTGCCGAGGGCGATGGGCCGGACCTGGTCGTGATGTGCGTGCCGGCCTAGCGGCCTGGCTCGCAGTCAGGGGTCAAACATGGGCCGTGTCCGGGGTTAGTATTCTCGAGCTTCATTCATATGGATCGGCGCGGGTAGAGGATCGATGCAAACCGCTCATTTCGGCCTCCTATCCGGTTGGAAACACGGGGACCGCTGCGCCCTCCCTATGTCGTTGGAAGTGGCTCCGGTGGCGCGCCGCGGCCAATCCGCGTAAACTCCGCAGCCCGAAGCCAGCCAGACCGTCGCTGCCCGTTGCCGTGCAAACCGCGCGGGGAGAGGAAAGTCCGGGCTCCGCAGAGCAGGATGCTGGGTAATGCCCAGACGCAATACGTCGCCGCTTAGCAGCGGCCGACCAAGGCGATGAACAGGGCCACAGAGACGAGTCGCTTCGTTTTCCAAAACGAAGCGGGTGAAACGCGGCAACCTCCATCCGGAGCAACACCAAATAGGCGGACGCAAAGTAGCAACTTTAGGCTGCTCGCCAAGTCCGCGGGTAGGTGGCTCGAGCGCAGCGGCAACGTTGCGCCTAGAAGAATGACGGTCATAGCGCACGGGCAGCCGTGCGCCGTAACAGAACCCGGCTTATCGGCTGACTTCGGCTTTATATGTTTGACGGTGTTGCAGACCTCGCGCCTTTAGCGGTCGCAAGAACGTTAACGCGAGCGCCTCGCGTCCTTCAAGATTTCGCGTGCGGCGTTTTTCCCCGGAATGCCGGTAACCCCCCCGCCGGGATGCGCCCCTGATCCGCACAGATACAGGCCACGCACCGGCATCCGATAGTTCGCGTGGCCCAGCACCGGGCGCGCCGCGAAGAGCTGATCGAGCGAGAGCGCGCCGTGGAAGATATCACCGCCGGTCAAGCCGAATTCGCGCTCGAGATCCAGCGGCGATAGCACGCGTCGCGCCAACACGCTCGCCTTGAAGTTCGGCGCTGATTGCGTGACCGTGTCAATCATCAGATCCGCGACCTCTTCGCGCCAATCGTCCCACGTGCGGCCGGGCAACACGTCTGATACGCGCGGATTGGCATGTTGGCAGAACAGGCTTGCGACATGCTGGCCGGGCGGCGCGAGAGAATCGTCGACCGTCGACGGAATCAGCATTTCGACGATCGGCGCGCGCGACCAGCCAAGCGTGCGCGCGTCGAAATAAGCGCGCTCCATATAGGCAAGCGACGGCGCGATGATGATGCCGCTGCTGTGATGCGACTGCGCGTTGCTGCCGGGCAGCGCGCTGAAATCCGGCAACTCGGAGAGCGCCACGTTGATCCGGAACGTCCCCGAAGCACAGCGATAACCGGCGATCCGCGCGCGAAAGTCCGCATCCAGATGTTCGGGCGCAACCAGCCGCTCGAACAAGAGTTTGGGATTGACGTTGGCGACGACCCGGCGCGCCTCGATCACTTCACCGGATTCGAGCTCGACGCCGGTTGCGCGACCGCCGTGAATCGTGACGCGCGCGACCGGCGCGTCGGTGCGCAACGCCACTCCGCGCGCTGTGCATTCCGCCGCCATCGCCTGGGTAATTGCGCCCATCCCGCCGTGCGCGTGTCCCCACTGACCGCGCTTGCCGTTCACCTCGCCGAAGACATGATGCAAGAGTACGTAAGCCGACCCTGGCGTGTAGGGACTGGCGAAATTGCCCACGACGGCGTCGAAGCCGAACGCGGCCTTGATCGGCGCCGATTCGAACCAGCGGTCCAGGATGTCGCCGGCGCTCTTGGTGAAGAGGTCCAGGAGATCGCGGCGCTCGGCGAGCGCCATGGCGCGGAAACTCTTTGCGAGCTGCAACGACTGCAGCAAGAGCGCCGCGTCGGCCAAGCCGCCCGCGCGCACGTTGGGCGGCGTTGTGCCCGTGAGCTCCCGCAATACCGCCGCGACGCGCTCGAGCATCGCGTAATACGCAGGCAACGTCTCGGCGTCGCGACGTGAAAACTTGTTGACCTCGGCCTGCGTCGCCTGAACGCCGCCGCCAACTTTCAGGTATTGGCCATCCGGCAGCGGCAGGAAATTCGCGATCGGACGTTCGCTGATAACGAGCCCGTGCTCGGCCAGCCGCAAGTCGCGGATCACCCGCGGATCGAGCAGGCTGACCGTATAGCTCGCGGTCGAATTGCGAAAACCCGGGTGGAATGTCTCGGTGACTGCGGCACCGCCCACGATTTCGCGCCGCTCGACGACCACTACCTTGAGTCCCGCTTGAGCGAGATACGCCGCGCAGGTCAACCCGTTATGCCCACCGCCGATGACGACGGCGTCGAAGCGACGGACACTGGCCGTCATAGCGATGCTCTCAGCAGCCCCACATCGTGCGGGAGCGGAGGAAACAGGGGCCGACGTGCAAATTACTCTTCCGTCATCCCGGCCGCCACGTTCGAGAAACCGCAGTCGACGTAGGTGATCTCTCCAGTCACTGCACTCGCGAGGTCCGAGAGCAGAAAGGCCGCGACGTTGCCGACCTCGTCGATCGTGACGTTACGTCGCAACGGCGCGGTTTTTTCGACGAAACGCAGGATCTTGGAAAAGCCACCGATGCCCGCCGCAGCGAGGGTCTTGATCGGCCCCGCGGAGATGGCGTTCACGCGAATCCCTTCGGGCCCCAGGCAGGATGCGAGATACCGGACGTTGGCTTCGAGACTCGCCTTGGCCAGGCCCATCACGTTGTAATTGGCGAGCGCGCGCACCGAGCCCAGATAGGTCAACGTGAGCAGCGCTCCGTTGCGGCCCGCAAGCAACGGCCGCGCCCCTTTCGCGAGCGCAGCGAAGCTGTAGCTCGAGATGTCGTGCGCGGTGGCGAACGCCGCGCGTGACATTCCGTTCAAGAAGTCCCCCGCCAATGCTTCGCGCGGCGCGAAGGCGATCGAATGCAGCAAACCATCCAGCGCCCCCCACTCGGTCTTCAAGCTTTCGAACAACGCATCGATCTGCGCGTCGAATGCGACGTCGCACGGCAAGACCGGACAGGTGCCAAAATCCCGCGCGAGCTTGACGATGCGATCTTTCAGCTCCTCGCTGACGTAGGTAAATGCCAGCGTTGCGCCTTCCCGCTGGCACGCGCGCGCCACGCCATAGGCGATCGAGCGGTTGGACAAAAGACCGGTGATCAGGATTTTCTTGTCGGCGAGAATACCCATGACCGTCGTGTCTGCGCGTCAGCGTTCCGAGTCGTTAGTTAGTTGAATGAACGTGATTGCTTCGTCGAGGGCGTGCACACAACAGGGTCGCAATCGGCGGACACTAAAACAGCGGCTTGATCGAATCGAACACGCCGCACGCAACGCGATTGTTGCGCTGGTCGGGAATAGCGATGTCGATGGTATCGCCCGCGTGGACAACGACCGTCCGCCCGCGCAAATCATCTTTCGCGTCCGCACGCACCCCGCGAATGTGGGTCGTGAATACCACGTCGCCGTCGCTGCCGACGCCGAAACTGGGAATGAGCTCGTTTCCGGTCTTTTGCGCGCTCGGCGGCGCCCATGCCGCTCCAGCGGAAAACAGGTTGGGAGAGCTACAGTTTCCCTTAGCGTGAAACGCGAGGCGATACCTGCCCGGCGGCAAATTTGTGAGATTCAATGTCAACGTCACCCCGTCCGCGCGGTCCACCACCTTCACCATACCGCTCGCGGCCGAGCCGACCCCACGCAATCGCGCTTCCAGGCCAGGAACGCTTTCCAAGTCGGCTTTTGCCGACTGCTTCGCGGTGCCGCATGCGACCAAGACCAGCAGCAATGACGCCACTATTGACCCCACTCCGGCGGATCGCGCGAGCAAAGACATGCGATCGGTGAGAATCCGTTGGAGCTCTGGTCAGCTAGCGCGAATAACCCCACAGGCGACACGTCCGCCCGCATTGCCCGTTGGTTGCGTCTTGAAGTCGTCGGGGTCGGTGTGCACGATGACGGCCTTGCCGACGATATCGGTTGCGCCACCGCCGATGGTGATCACGTCGAGCTCCGTCGTGAGGCTCGCGTTGCCCGACGCGTCTGCGACCAGCATCGGCATGTCGCCTGCGTGCCGTTCGGTTGTGGACGGGTGCGCGTGAGGCTTGCCGGTAGGATTGAAGTGGCCCCCGGCGCTCATCGCATCAGGCGAGCTGCAGTCGCCTTTTTCGTGGATGTGAAAGCCATGTGACCCGGGGGCCAAACCGGACACCTTCGCGACGACGACGACTTTGTTGCCCCTTTGCGCGAAATTCACGGTTCCCTTCGCCGAGCTGCCTTGGGTCGGCGCGAGCGTGGTTGTTGCCGCCGGTCCCGCGGGCGTCGGTGACAGCGCCGTACATCCGGCGACCAGCGCTCCGGCCGCGATCCATACGAATGCCTTGTTCATCATGTGCCTCCTCTAAATGCAAACGGATTGGCGAAAAATTTTTCGGCGGCGCGAAATGCGCCATTGCCGACGCGTCCGCATGATAGGCGAAGGCGCCGCCACTGCCAAACATCGCACCGAATACATTTGTAAAGACTTGCGTCAATGAGCTTCGCCAAATTTTTTGCCCCGGCCAGCGCAAGGTGCTGCCCGGGGCAAGCCAATTCAGCGCGGTCAGGCGACCTAGCCCTTAGGGCGGACACAACCCGATCAGGCAGTCCGTCCGCAGTCTGCTCCGACAATATATACTCACCGCATGGCGCTCGACAGACGCGCGTTCCTAGTTGGAGTGTCGGCGACGCTCATGGCATACCCGGCGGGCGCCCAGCCGCGGAAAGGTGCGGGCGTTCAACGCATCGGGTGGATCTCAACCGAGGCCCAGCCGGACCCATTCGTCGACGGGTTCCGAGAAGGAATGCGCCGGCATGGCTATATCGAAGGTCAGAGCGTAATTCTGGATCTTCGCTACACGCGCGATCTGGATGCGCTTCGCGCGGCGGTGGCCGAGCTGGCGCGATCAAAGGTCGCCTTCATCGTGTCGAGCGGCCCAGCCATCCGCGCGATCAGGGGGGCGCGGGACATTCCCGTTCTGTTCGCGATCAGCGGCGACCCCGTCGAGCTGGGCTTAGCGGAAAGCCTTGGGCGGCCGGGCGGCAACTTCACCGGTCTCACATTCCTCTCCCTTGAGATCGCGGCAAAACGAGTTGATCTCCTCAAGCAGGCCATACCACAACTCCGCACATTGGCCGTGTTGTCGAACACTGATCATCCAGGGGAGCGCTCCGAGCGGCGAGCGACCGAGGAAGCGGCGCGGACCCTCGGGCTTGCCGTGAGCTACGTTCCGTTCACGGGCGGAGGCGAGCTCGAAAGAGGACTTTCGGCAGTGCACGACGTCAAGGCCGACGCTATGGTGGTCTTCCCGGAAGGCGCCACCATGGTCGCGCGGGACAAGATTGCGCAATTCGCCATCGCCGAACGGCTACCAACAATGTTCGGCTGGAGCGAGTACGCTGAATCGGGCGGGCTCATGAGCTATGGCGCGAACCAGCGCGAAGCTTATGTCCGCCTCGCCGCCTTCGCCGACAAGCTGCTGCGCGGCGCCAGAACCGCGGAGCTACCAATCGAGCAGCCAACCCAGTTCGAGCTGGTCGTCAACTTGAAGAGCGCGGCCGCGCTCGGCATCACGCTCCCGTCGCCGACTCTGCTGCTCGCCAATCGCCGGATCGAGTGATCGGTCGGCATGTTCCAGAATACCCGACCAGTGAGGATGCACGAACCTCTCGGACGGCGCCCTGCTCCAATCGTCATCTCAGCCTCTCATGCCGTTGGAACACGGAGCCAGGTTCAGCGGCTAAAGCTGATGGATAGGCGGGCGTTCATCAGCGGCATCGCAAGCGGTCTGCTTGTGCCCCGCGTCGCTAGGGCGCAATCGGTGGCGAAGGTATACCGCATCGAGTACCTCGGAAACTTCCCTTTCTCCGCAGCCCTCGCGAGCGTCCGTCTCTGGGACGCCTTCACGCAAGCGCTGCAGCAGCGCGGCTATATGGAGGGTAAGAACATTGCGTTCGAGCAGGATTTTGAGCGGCGCAAAACCCGGCGATCTCGCGGTCGAGCAGCCAAGCAAGTTCGAGATCGTGATCAACATGAAAACTGCGAACGCGCTCGGTCTGACGCTGCCGCAGTCGCTGGTGCTGCGAGCAGATGAGGTGATTCGGTGAGCAACCAGCGGACGTGCCTCGATCCTAAAGCGCGCCACGGCAACACCGTCTTCTGAAGGAACAGCGTCGCAGGCTGCGCTGCTGCTCCGACGGAAATAGCGGAATCGATGATAACGGTTGCGGTTGCGACAAAGACGGGGCGTGTAGATTCGTCGGGATGAATGGCGAAGCCGCCGTCGGAGGTGCCTGTCAAGAATTCCCGGATTGCTCCACAATCCTAATTTCAACCTCGTATGCCGTTGGAAGACGCTCCGATTACTTTGCGGGCGTAACGCGCGCTACAATTGCCGCCGCGCGCACCCGCGCCGCGCTGACAGCGCATCGTCTAACCAGGGAGAGTCCATGCCATATCCCATTTCGCTGCGCTCGCTCGCCCTCATTCTGACTGGCCTGTTGCTTACCGCCGGCTGCGGCGGCGGCGGCGGATCGCCCGACGTCAATTTCAAACCGGCATTCGTCGGGACAGTCTCGAAAACGACCTACAACGGCACCACCGATGACCTTTTGACCGCCGGCTTAGGCACGACGGGCTTAGGCGGTGCGACGCCGCCAGCGATTGCCAATCCGACTGCGCCGACCGCGGCGGAGCTGCGCAAACTTGCGATTTTCAATAACTACCGAGCGATCGTTCCCGTGGCCCCCAACGGCGGCTACGGCAGGCTCTTCGGCCCCAACATCGACGCTAGCGGCAACGCGACATTGGGTGACGGCAAGATCGCTGGGACCGAATATATCGCCTACGCCGACGATGGCACTGGCAGACAGAATGTCACGATGCTGGTGCAGATTCCGGCATCGTTCAACCGAGACAAGGCTTGCATCGTCACGGCCGCTTCCTCGGGGTCGCGCGGCGTCTACGGCGCAATCGGCAGCGCCGGCGAATGGGGATTGAAGCGTGGTTGCGCGGTTGCGTACACCGACAAGGGAGGCGGCCACGGCGTCCACGACCTGACGCCGAATACCGTCAACCTGCAGACCGGCGTCCGCGCCTCGGCGACCACTGCCGGTAAGGACTCGAATTTCACGGCGAGTTTAAGCGCCGCGGACCTCGCGACGTTCAACGCGGCGTTTCCTAATCGCCAAGCCGTCAAGCATGCGCACTCGCAGCAGAACCCGGAAAAGGATTGGGGCCGCGACACGCTCAACGCAGTCCGCTTCGCGTTCTTCGCGCTGAACGAGCAGTTCGGCGACCCCAATAGCGACGGCACGTTCCGCAACACCTTCAAGCCGGACAATACGGTGGTCATCGCCTCGTCCGTTTCCAACGGCGCGGGATCATCCCTGGCCGCCGCGGAGCAGGACACCGAGGGCTTGATCGACGGCATCGCCGTGTCCGAGCCGCAGGTCCAGTTGCAGCCCGGAGGCGCCCTGACCGTCGTGCAGGGCGGCGTTACAAGGTCGGGAACCGGCCGTCCGTTGTACGACTCCAACACGCTGGCCAATCTCTATCAGCCGTGCGCGACGCTGGCCGCGGGTGCGGCGAATTCACCCGGTGCCGCCTTCGTGGCTACGGCGCTCGCGACGAATCGTTGCGCATCGCTTAAAGCCAAAGGCCTGTTGGCGGGGGCAACGACGGCGGATCAAGCCAACGAGGCGCTCAACGTGCTGGTGCAGGCCGGCTTCCAGCCGGAATCGAATATCCTGCATGCGTCGCACTATGCGTTCGTGACACCTCCAATCGTCACCACCTTCGCGAACGCGTACGGTCGCTTCAGCGTGGCCGACAATCTGTGCGGATTCTCGTTTGCCGGCGTCGATGCGATGGGCAGGCCAGCGCCACTCGCCGCCGCGGCGCTGGCGCAGGTTTTCGGCACGGGCAATGGCATACCACCGACCGCGGGAATTGCGATCATCAACAACTTGAATCCGACCGGGCCGATCCGCGACGCCGCATCGGTGTCGCCGTCAAC
>Ga0136617_10004430_pt1 | contig 12551 bp, 12 predicted proteins | sample AntDrymUQ3222106_2_FD_129672 | JGI IMG/M metagenome (GOLD analysis project Ga0136617, IMG submission 129672) | Polar desert sand microbial communities from Dry Valleys, Antarctica - metaG UQ322 (21.06) | ecosystem: Environmental > Terrestrial > Soil > Desert | place: Antarctica: Dry Valley...
CGGGCGGCACGAAATCGAAAACGGCTACAAAAGAGTAGTTAATTTCGACGGAAACATTCCCGCGCAAACGATGCTCGCCGAAGTCTTCAAAACGACCGACAGCGCGTGGCGCGGCATCGGCATTATTCCAAACAGCGGTTGGCGATTGAACGAAAAATATCGCGCGTTCGATGCCGAAGCAAAGTTTGAAGTCAGCGGAATAAAAACCGTCGAATCACCTCTGTGTCGAAGCGGCGAAGTTTTGCAAGGAATGATTAAACCGCACGAATGCGAATGCTTCGGCGTAAACTGTACGCCGCGCAAACCGCTCGGCGCGACGATGGTTTCCTCTGAAGGCGCGTGCGCGGCTTATTATAATTACGGGCGTTTGGCGAAAATTGGCGAGCGTTCGGCGGCACATTGAATAATTAAGGCTTAATTACTCACCTTACGCGAGGCGGGAATATTTTCACCGCGAAGGAAGATAAGGATTAAAAAAATCTCTTTCCGACAATGGAAACACGCTTTGTTCAATGAACAAAGCGTGTTTCCACTAAAAAGAAGCATCGTCATAAGGATATTTCAAAAACCTTTGCGTCCTTCGCGTCCTTCGCGGTGAAAAATTCTTAACTCGCGTAGGGTGAGTTAATTATAAAATCGTTCGCGTGGAAATAAAGCGGTAGTTCAAAGCGGCTTGCCCGTAGATTTACGTCACAAAAGCTGAACGAGCGGTGTTTATATTTCAAGTTAAAACGGAATGTAGTTTTGCTGAAAATATACAATCGCTCAATGGCAGCACTCATTGTCTTTAATCTTCAAAAAGTAAGACGGATTTGGGTTGGGCTAATAAAACAGATGCTGAAAAGAAGTTAGCCGCCGGAAACCATCAAGATTGGTTGAGCAGAATTCACAAAATCAAAATGCCGTTAAACTTAAATTTAATATGAAGTTTAAGGAGACTCGGAGAATGAAAAGAATCCTAATGTTCGGCTTGCTTACTTTATTGTTTAGGATAACTTGTATTCCTCTATTTGCCGCGCAGGAAACTATCGGAGGCGATTGGGCGGGCGGCTCAAATCTTTTTCAGAATCCCGCTTTTATTCACTTTCGCTTTACCACAACGGAAACGGGAATCGGCGGCACCGCCAACGCTCAGTTATGGCGAGCTTTTAATCGCTCTTTGACCAATGTCAGTTTTGATTCTTCCAAACTGCATTTTGAGTTTCCATCAACTACCGGAGTGCCGTTCGTCGCCGATGGAGAATTGAAGGATAATGTGATTCAGGGAACGATTCGGCGCGGCGAACAGGAAGGCAAGTTTCATTTGATTCGCGTCGCTAAAGTCAGTCGCGGGCTTTATGACAAGTATGTCGGCGCGTATCAATTTCCCGACCCGAAGCAGGCGGGAAAAACCCAGTTGAATCTCATTACATACGGCTCACTCGGACATCTTCGCTGGGTCAATCTGGAAACCGGAGATACGACGGCATTGTTTCCGATAGCGGAAGATAAATTTTTCTTCTCCAGTTCAGTCGTCGGCTCGCCTTCGCCGGATGTTGCAACCTGGAGTTTTGAAAAAAACAAAGACGGCGAAGTAACGACTTCAATCGTCCGCGTGAAAGGACAGCCCGACCAATCCGGTTCGAGAGCAAATCTTTACAAACAGGAACGAATCAGCATTCGCAACGGGAATGCAACGCTCGCCGCAACATTAGTGATGCCGACGACGAACGGCAAGCATCCGGCGGTCGTTTTTGTTCCCGGCTCAGGCGCGTTGAGTCGGGACGAAAGCAGTCCTTTTCGAGAATTTAACGCGCTCATCAGTAACGGATTTGCGCTGCTCATTTACGACAAACGCGGGGTTGGCGAATCAACCGGCGACTGGCAGCAGGAATCATTTAACGACTTGGCTGACGATGCTTTGGCGGGCGTAACTTTTCTTAAAAATCGCCGGGACATAAGCAGGTAAGTAAAAGTTTTCAGGTATAAGAATTGCTCAGGTGCGCGATATTGCTTGGTTTTTACTTTTGCCTTTTGCCTTTTTACTTTTGCCTTACCGCTTAGATACGAAAAAAATTGGTGTCTGGGGCTTTAGTCAGGGCGGTTGGATTACTCCGCTCGCGGCTTCGCGCTCAAAAGATATTGCCTTCGTCATTATGGCATCGGGCGGCGGCGTGACCAATCAGGAAGCGGAAATCAATGAGCAAGTCGCGCGGATGCGCCGCCAAAAGTTGAGCGACGAAGAAATTAAAGAAGCAATCGCTTTTATGCAGCTTCAATTCCAGGCGGCATACAGTCCTGAAGGCTGGGAGAAATTTCAGGCGGCGATTCCCGCAGCGCAAAACAAACGATGGTTCAATCGCACTTGGGCACGGATACCGAAAGACGATTGGTGGTGGCAGTGGTGGCGCATGAATGGTCGCTATGACCCTGAACCCGTTCTAACAAAAGTTAAAGTTCCCGTCCTGACACTTTTCGGAGCGGCGGACGAACTTACGCTTCCTGAAATTGTCCCGCAGATTACGGCGCGGATAGAAGCGGCTTTGAAAAAGGGCGGAAATAAAAATGTAACCGCTAAAATCTTTCCAAACGCTAACCACGACCTTTCCGTGAAATTGGATAACGGGCAGTGGGCTGCGCCGCCTGAATATCACACAACGCTGACAAGCTGGCTTTTGCAAAGGGCGGCAAACAAGAAGTAATCAGATTCAAAGCAAATTCTAAGCTCGACTTTATCCATTTTGAAAATTAGCAACGTCAATAAAAGACTTGGCTGGCTGATTTGGCATCAGAGTTTTCAAACATCGGGGTTAAAATAGTGATGTTTGAAAACTCTAAGCAGTGATATTTCAACACTTATAAAATCAAATGAATCAGCCTTCAAAAGGTTTTCGAAAAATGGATAAAGTCGAGCTAAGGATGATAATTCAGCGCGACAATCAAAGACCTGCCTGGTGGACGCTTATTTTTACCCTCTTCATCGGGTTTGTTTTTCTTGACCCGCTTCAACGTCAAACAAGTGGGATTGAGTGGACGCTGACCGTTATCGGCGTTACGGTATTTTTCCTTTTCTTTTGCATTGCTATTCTGTTCTGGCATAACAGACGAATCTCGTTAGGCGCGTTCGCCGGAGTTGCTATACTGGGTTTTATTTTTGCGCCGTTTAATGACGGGGCTGCCGTTTTCATTATTTATGCGACTTCTTTTGTGCCGCATGCGGTCGCCGGAAACGCACGGCTTTCGGCGATAATCATCGGGCTGATTTTGGTCATTGTCGGTGTCGAGTCGTGGCTGCTGAATCTGACCTGGGTTTTTTGGGGAATGTCAGCCGGATACGGAGTAATTCTCGGAGCCGGCGGCACTTGGGCTGCTCAAAAATCTTCTGCCGCCGAGCGGCTGGCTAAGATAGCCGAACGCGAGCGAATTGCACGCGATATGCACGATGTTTTAGGACATACGCTTTCTGTTATTATTCTGAAAGCCGAGCTTGCCGGAAAGCTGATAGACCGCGACACCGAACGGGCGAAATCTGAAATCGGGGACGTGGAAAGAATTTCACGCGAGGCTTTGGCTGAGGTCAGGCATACCATTTGCGGATATCGAACGGAGGGTTTGAAAGTCGAATTTGAACGCGCCAAGTCCACACTCGAAACGGCGGGAGTCGTAGTCGAATACAGCTCGGAAAAAGTTGATATTCCGCCTACTCAAGAAAGTGTTCTTGCTTTGATGCTGCGCGAAGCGGTAACTAATATTGTGCGTCACGCTCAGGCTAAATCTTGTCGCATCCGGCTGCAACAAGAAAACAATTTATATCGGCTGGAAATTCAAGACGACGGACAAGGCGGTCAAATGGTAGAAGGCTCCGGCTTGCGCGGTATGCGCGAACGAGTTGAAGCGTTGGGCGGCAAATTATTATACGAAGCCGATAGCGGAACTAAATTAACGGTCATACTTCCTTTGTCGTCAAACACGACAGGTAATCGGTAAATGAGTAATCACGAACAAACTCGTCACCAAATCCGGGTTGTCATTGCGGAAGACCAAACTATGGTTCTCGGCGCTTTAACCGCGCTTCTGGAATTGGAAGGCGACATCGCCGTCATTGCCCAAACTCGCAATGGTCTTGAGGCGTTGGAGGCAGTTTCAACACACCAGCCCGATGTTTTAATTACCGATATTGAAATGCCGGAGATGACCGGACTCGACGTTGCCGCCAAAATCAAGGATAAATTCAACACGCGAGTAATTATTCTGACCACTTTCGCCCGTGCCGGTTATCTTCGCCGGGCTTTAGAATCCGGCGCTTCCGGTTATTTGTTGAAGGATAGACCCGCCAGTGAATTAGCCGATGCAGTACGTCGCGTTTATCGAGGTTTGCGTGTGGTTGACCCGGAATTGGCGGCAGAAGCGTGGTGCGAAACCGACCCGTTGACCGACCGCGAGCGGCAAGTGTTAAGACTCGCCGGCGACGGAATGACCGGCGACGATATTGCATTAAAACTCGGACTCTCGAAAGGGACGGTTCGCAATTATCTTTCCGAAGCAATCAGTAAACTCGGTGCCTCCAACCGGGTGGATGCCGCCCGCATCGCCCGCGCCAAAGGCTGGCTTTAATTTTCAAGCAGCATTATCGCTCAATTTTGTTTCCGCGTTTCTTTGTTGATTCTTCATTTCATCCTCTCGTCAAGTTTCCCTTTTCAGAGGCGGTTTCCTAACAGTGTATCGCTGTAACTTCATTATTCTCAAAAATGTTCTTTTTCTTTATACTCCTGATTTAATTCTTGACAACTATATCCGCTACGGATATAGTTGTCGTATGACTAACGAAACTAAAAAACCATCTCTTACGCCAGCCGTGTTTCACATTCTTCTGGCACTCTCAAGCGGAGAACTGCACGGCTACGGCATTATGAAGCAAGTCGAAACAGATTCGCAAGCGAAAGTAAAAATGGGCGCGGGAACGCTTTACGGTTCGCTCAAGCGGATGCTCGATGCGGGATTGGTCAAAGAAAGCGACCTGCGGATTGATGCCGAAATGAATGATGAGCGGCGCATTTATTATCAAGTAACGAGCATTGGCGCGAAGGCACTCGCAGATGAACTGGAACGCTACCACAGCATTGTCGCGTTGGCGCAGGAGCTTAATCTTCTTCCGAAAACCTTTGCGTATGATGTTTGAGCAGAAAACAATTCGGAATTTCTATAAAAGAATTCTTTCTTTCTATCCGCAAGCGTTTAGGGAACAGTTCGGAGAATCAATGGAACAGACTTTTAACGATCTGTGCAATGAACGAAAACAACAAGCAAAGCAAACATCATTCGGTTTTTTATTATGGATGTTTATCGAAACATTGGCGGGCATCATTAAGGAACATTTGATGAACATCAAAAGAGGAGCAACTATGGAAAACATTATTCCAAACCACAAATCAGCGGCGTTGATTAGTTTTCTTTTAGCGATGCCTTTCGCACTTGTGCTTTTGATAGAGGTGTCCGGCATTGAGCCGTTACACGGTTTTCTTGTGACATTGACGACGGAAGCAGGAAACAATCCAAGGCTGAGTGCTTTCGGAATGATTATTATGTTCGGCACACTTTTGCTTTTGCCGTTGGGATTCGTTATCAGCCTTGTGCCAGTAGTGCGAAACGTGCGGGCAGGTAATAATTTTACGGCAAATCCCGTCAATCTCTTGATTGCCGCCGCGCTTTTCATTTTTATTGCAATACTCGTCACTGGCTTTGTAATTGACCAATATCCTTGTTGGATCGGCGTTCCAAACTGCGATTAGAAAGAATGTGAATTAACCACACTACGCTTTTTAAGAATCAACAAACAATATTTGCCGGCAACACACCATTAAGACACTACCCTTTCAGATGACATTTGTCATATGTTTCTCGTGATAAAACACACTTGCGGCTGCCACATTCTTAACCGAAAATTCTGTTATGTGTCGGATTTATAAAATTTTTAATCCGGCAAAATGGGAATCATAAATGAAAAAATTAAGAATTTTTTGTTTCGCTGAAATTGTAGCGATACTCCTCGCAGCTTTAGTGAATGCTCAAACAAATGCCACGCCGAAACCCGCTTCGACATTGCCAACCGACGAGGAAATACGCAAAATTCTCGTTGACCGCATTGATGTCCAACAAAAAAGCGTCGGGATGGTGGTCGGAATTATTACTCCAAATGAGAAACGCATTATTTCATATGGCAAACTTAGCCAAAATGATTCGCTCCAGCCGAACGGCGACACGATTTTTGAAATCGGCTCGGTGACGAAGGTTTTTACCGCGCTTCTGCTAGCTGATATGGTACGGCGCGGCGAAGTTTCATTAAACGATCCGGTTGAGAAGTATCTACCGGCGGGTGTCAAAATTCCCGAACGAAACGGCAAAAAAATAACTTTGGTTGATTTGGCGACGCATACATCGGGATTACCGTTTGCGCCGTCCGACCTCAACGCTTTCGATTCCGCGTCCTATGCCAAATACACGGATGAGCAGCTTTACAAATTTCTCTCCGTTTACAAGTTGGAGAGCGACATCGGCGCAAAATGGAATTACTCAAATCTGGGCATCGGCTTGTTGGGTAAAGCCTTGGCAAGTCGGGCAGGTATGAGCTACGAGAAATTGGTTCGCCGGCGTATCACCAAACCGCTCGGAATGAATAGCACGGCTGTTACCATTTCATCGAAGATGAAGAAAAATCTTGCCCTCGGTTATAATTCCAAGATGCAGCCCGCGCCGGCTTGGGAAGCACCCGCTTTTCCCGGCGACGGCGAATTAAAATCAACCGTCAATGACCTTCTCACCTTACTCTCCGCATTTACCGGCGATAAAAAATCATCATTGTCTCCGGCGATGACCGCGATGCTCCAGACGCGCCGACCGGGACCTAATCTCCAACAGGCTCTGGGCTGGTGGGTAATTTCGCTCGGACCGGGAGACGAAGGTTTTGTCACTCACGGCGGTCAAACCTGGGGCTACGCCAGCACGGTGGCGTATGACCCGAAAACACGCACAGGCGTTGTGATTCTCTCAAATATGACGGGAAACGACGGCGGACTCGGCTGGCATCTGCTGCGACCCGCACTGCCTGTGGAAACATCGGCGGCGGCGCAAGCACTCAAGGCTCGCAAGGAAATTACCATAAATACCAAGTTATTCGACTTATACATCGGGCGTTATCAGCCCGAAGCGGGTGATGTTATTACTATTGAACGCCGGGGCGATAATCTCTTTTTCGTATCGCCGACTGCACCGCAGGGGCTTCGTCTTTATGCCGAGAGCGAACAGAAATTCTTCATTAAAGAAGCCGATTTAACGGTTGCTTTTCAGATAAGTGGAGAAGGGCAAGTCAGCGGACTGATTGTGGAGTTTGCCGGAACTAAGACTCTAGTTCCGCGTCTCAAACCTGAGAAAGAAAATCCGTGATTTTGCTTTAGCTGTGAGAATCATTTTGCAAAAAGGTTATGGTTTAGCCAACCGAGAGCGCAAAATTCAGAATACTCTTGTGTGTTTGGAAAAGTAATAAATGGCGTAAACATACTTAGCTCACCTAAAGCAAAGCTAAGAAGCACAGAATAATCTGGGTGAAATGGGTTTAGCTAAGTTAAGAATGTTGTTGCCTAAAATTTGTTTGAAACGTAAAAACTTTCGATGTTTTCTATTTTTTCTTTTGAGGAATTATTTATATGAAATTCAAGATTTTTATTTTTCTTCTGCTTTTGTTAGGCGTTTCCGTCTTTGCTCAAACAAAGGACGACGAAGCGTTAAAATCGCTGGTCAAACAAATGACCGACGCGCAATCAACTTACGACGCAACCGCGCTTGGTAAACTCTTGACGGCGGATTACATCGAAATTTCGCCGGTTGGCGAGTTTGATTCACGCGAAAAGGTTTTAGGATTCTACAAACCCGAACTCAAACCGCCTGCCGAAAAAATGACGGCGATGACCGAAGCGACCGATTTTTCGATTCGCAGTTACGGCAAATTCGCCATCGTTATCACACGGCTCAATTATACGATTACGAGCGAAGGAAAACCTTTACCGCCGCGCAGTATCCGTGCAACGCTTGTCTGCCGAAAGGAAAAGAGCGTGTGGAAAATCGCATCGGCGCAATACACGGGCATTCGTTCGTCGCAGCCTGCGAAGTGAAAAATTTGCATAAACATATTTAACTCATCCATAGGAAAGGTAAGAAGCGCAGGATGAAGGGGTGAAATGATTTTAGGTGCGTTAAATATATTATTGCCTAATAAATTATAGGACAACTGTTGTTATGAGTATTTATAAATTTGTAATTCAGAGGGAATATCTCAAAAAATGAAAAGGCTGGTAATAATAGGCGCATTTGCATTGTTGTTTTACGGTGCTTCGTCTTCGCGGTGCATCGCGGCACAAGAATCATTAGACGGCGGTTGGGCGGGCGGGATTTCTTTCGGCGGCTGGTATCCGATTCGTATTCAGTTTAAAACCGGAAGTCTAGGAACTGAAGGAACAGTTTATCCAAATGCCTACAATCAGCCAGTGCAACCACTTTTGCGGAGCAGCTATGCAAATTCGCAAGTTCACTTCGAGTGGCAGGAAGAAGACGGATTGATAACTTTCGACGGAATGCTTAAAAATGGAGTTATTTCGGGCGAGATTGAGCAAAACAAACAAAAGGGGAAATTTTATCTTGCACGGGTGGCAAATGATGTCGATTTACAAACTTTCAGCCGTTATGAAGGACTTTATCAGCTAGAATCAGGCAAATTCGTATGGATTGGCAGAGCCAGTGAGCTGAGAAAGCAGCCGAGTTTTATTGACTCGGAAACGGGACGCTTCGGCACACTTTATCCTTCTTCGGAAACGACTTTTTTCTCCGGCGCAACGGCTTTTATTCCCTCTCCTGCCGATGTCAAAATTACGTTTGAAAAAAACAGTAAAGGCGAAACGACCGGATTAACGTGGCAGCAAGGAAGTTCCGCGCCGAAATCTGCCCGCCGCGTAAAATTGTATGAAGAGGAAGAGGTCAAGTTTCAAAACGGAAACGTCACGCTCGCCGGAACTCTTGTCAAGCCGCTCTCGAAAGGCGCTCATCCGGCAGTCGTTTTTATGCACGGCTCCAGCGGGCAAACTCGCACGTATTTCTCAAGCCTTCCATATCTTTTAGCAAGTCGCGGCATTGCTTCGCTCGTTTATGACAAACGCGGAAGCGGCGGCTCGACCGGAGATCGTCGCGCCTCTACATTTACTGATTTGGCGGATGACGCAATCGCCGGAATAAATCTCTTGAAAAGCCGCAAAGAGATTAATTCAAAACGGATTGGTGTCTGGGGACACAGCCAGGGCGGTTGGACCGCGCCGCTCGCCGCATCCCGCTCGAAAGACGTTGCTTTTATCATCACCGCCGCCGGTGCTGCCGTGTCGGTCGACCGACAAGTTACAGACCAGATGGTTATCAATCTTCGTCAGGAAGGCTTTTCAGAAGCGGACGTTCAAGCGGCACTCGCCCATATGAACCTCTACCTTGATGTCAGGTATCGCCGCGAACCTTGGGCAAAGTTGGAGGCTTCTACCCAGAATGTGCGAGCGAAACCCTGGGCGCGGTATGTTTGGAAACCGAAATCGGAGACTGAGGTGCTGTCTGATTTGTTTGAAGTCCACGACCCAATATCGGTTTTACAACAAACAAAAGCGCCGATGCTGGCACTCTTTGGAGATTTTGACGAAAGAGTTCCACCACAGATAAACGCAAAATTAATGGAAGAGTTCTTAAAACAAGCTGGTAATAAAGATTTCACGATAAAAAGTTTTCCAAAAGCAGACCACGACTTTTTAGAAGCGGAAACAATCAGCGATAAAAATCTTCTAAATCGGAGAAGATACGTTCCTGACTATTTTGACACGATAATCGAATGGATTCTCAAACGGGTGAATTCCCCAAAGTGAACCTCGTTCAAACATTATTAAGCTAGCATATCGTCACAGAGGCAAACGCCATCGAATAGTCATTGGACGTGAGGGCGCGGGCAGCGACTTTCCTAAAACGATCTTTCTTTAACTCGGCGTTGCAGGTAATCGGTTTCGACCCACGTCCACTCCGTCGTGCCGCTTTGAGTTCCGCGTGTATCGCATATTTAATACAGTTGTATTTGTAAAACTATGAAAAACTATCATCGTAATAGATAAAGAAAATTTGGAAGTCGTGGCTCGCACTTCTAGTAGCGACTATCGTAACTGCTCCAATAGCGATGTCGCAGGAATCACGTGTAACTCAATCCAAGACCGCACAAGAAACACGAGTGCGTGAGTTTGTAGCGGCTTTTAATGCGCGTAACATTGACGCGATGCTCGAAGCGGCAGACGAAAATGTTCAATGGTTGAGCGTAGATGGGGCGAAGGTTACGATTGAAACCGAAGGTAAAAAGGCTTTGCGCCAAAGTATGGAAAGCTACTTCCGCAGTTGTCCGTCGTGCAAATCAAATTTAGAGTGGATTCAGAGCGCGGGAAGTCGCATCACTGCTTTGGAACGTGCTTCTTGGACTGGCAAGAGCGGGCTGAAGTCGCAAAAAAGTTTGTCAGTGTATGAATTTCGTGAGGGAAAGATTTTCCGCGTTTATTACTTTCCTGCCGATGCTGATATACGGCTAACAGTGAATAAGTGAAAGGCATTCGCTTGTCAGACGCGGCACGACAAGTGATTGGGCGCGAGGCGAAACAGCGACTTTCATAAAAACGTCGTTTGTTAAATCTGGGCTTGCGAGTCAGCGTTTTCACCCGCGTCACTCAATCGTTCGGCACTTTCCTGTTGTCGAGAAAATCGTGCGTGAACTTGCCGCTAGGAATCATCATAACGACTTGAGGAGGTAAGAGATAATGTATTGTTCATCTTGCGGCGCGGCGATAGGACAAGGCTTGAGCTACTGTAAAAATTGCGGAACCAAGTTACCCGGAGCAATCCCAAACCCGTCAGAGTTTTTTCCTGAATCTTTGGTGTGGGCAATTGTAACAATCTTCATTGTTGGTCTTGGAAGCATTGTCGGGCTAGCGGCTTTAATGAAAAAGTTGCTCGACTCCGGCAGCGATGTCATAAACGTCGTCATCTTGCTGGGTTTTCTGCTGATGATTGCAATAGAAGCGGTTTTCATTTGGCTGTTGCTGCGTCAAAAGAGTGTTATTAAAAAAGTAAACAACATTGAGCAGCCGAAGGAAACGGCGAAAGAACTTTACGAGCCACCAGCGCGAGTGCTGACTGAAACCGCTATACCGAGCATTACCGAGCATACGACTCGCTCATTTGAGCCGATTTACTCCGAGCACAAATCTGAATAAAACATTGAGTGTAAAAGTTAAGCCGTGCCGAATAATAGTTAGATTTCTTCTATGTGAGAGTAGTTATGAGTAGAATTGAGTGGCTTAAATGGGTGTTTAAGTATGGAAATCCAAAGACACGCTCTCAAAATCTCAGACGTTTCTTCGCGTTTGAGATGTATAGTTTGGGCTGTCGATTGAACGGTCACAAAGTTACTCATTGGCTTGAAGAGAAATCTTTACCTGCCGGAAAGTATCTCTTGATTAGGCAGCCTGTCCCGCTTGGAGTTAAATTGCTTGATAAGATATTTCCTTTCGGAACGAAAACACATACGAAGCATGTGCCATATTCACCCGTAGTCGCAGAAGAAATGAGGAACGCCGGAAAAACTGTAGAGTTTGTGGAGATTTCGTATCAGTTGGGGCTAAATAATTCATAAAGGCGCGGATGTAATCAGACGGCGAAACCTACCAAGTCATTAGATGTGAGGCAAAAACAGCGACTTTTATTTGGCGTTGTTCATTAAACTTTAGCTTGTGTGAATTCGGTTTCGCCCCACGCCAACTCCGGCGTTCGGCTGCTATCCCTGTGTAGGTTTTGATTTATGAAAAGAGCAATCATTGTAGGTGCATCATCTGGTATTGGCAGAAAACTTACCAAAGTGCTTTCGCAAGACGGCTACACAGTCGGTCTGACCGGAAGGCGAGGTGAATTGCTGACCAGCCTTCAGCAAGAACTCTCTACGTCGTCATTCATCAAGCAAATGGATGTTTCGCAAACCTCTGAGGCGATGCGGCAGTTGGAGGAACTCATCGGTGAGATGGGCGGCGTTGACTTGGTTGTGATTAGCGCGGGTGTCGGTTTTATCAACACCGAACTTGAATGGGAAAAGGAGAAAGCCATTATTGATATAAACGTCGCCGGATTTGCGGCAATGGCTAATGTCGCCGTCAAACACTTCATCGGGCAATCATCCGGTCATCTGGTCGGCATTTCCTCTATCGCTGCGTTGCGCGGCAGCGGTGCAACTCCGGCTTACAACGCTTCAAAGGCATTCGTGTCAAATTACATGGAAGGTCTAAGGCAAAAAGTCAGCAAACTCAAACTGCCTATCATCGTGACGGACGTTCAGCCGGGCTTGATAGATACGGCAATGGCGCAAGGCGAAGGATTGTTCTGGGTCGCGCCGCCGGAGAAAGCGGCAAGGCAAATCTACGACGTAATCAAAAGTCGGAGGAAACATGCTTATGTAACGAAGCGGTGGC